>PVMK01177851.1_pt1 | contig 23563 bp, 20 predicted proteins | sample 1853481 | NCBI WGS metagenome assembly PVMK01 (sample SAMN08533507, study PRJNA380276) | Marine sediment metagenome, whole genome shotgun sequencing project. | reverse complement strand
ATTGGTATCGTTCCCCTGGTTGCACTCGAGGCATTGGGTTCGAAAGCGGCAGTCGCTCAAACCTATTTGATTGGCGCCCTCTTTACGCTGGCTATCACGCTTAATTTCAGTTTGCTCGAAAGATGGATCAAGCGAAGGCGCGTGGTGCTACTGTCCGGCGTTTTTTTGATTGCTGCTAGCCTCGTCCTATACGCTGGAAGTGGTCTTGTTTTCGCCCTCGGCATAGGGCTGCGTGCAGCAGCGGCCTCATTATTTTCTGTGTGCTTGTCTCTTTACATCATGGACTATATCGGTAAACGCGAGTTGACCCACAGTGAATCCCGGCGCATGTTATATAATGGCGCAGTGTGGCTGGTCGGGCCTTCACTCGGACTATGGCTTTGGAGTACGCCATTCCAACCGGCAGCCTACATCCTCTCGGCCCTGGCCGCACTGGTAATGATGCGGTATTTCTGGGTCTTACGATTTGGCGAAAATAAGATAGTGAGAGCCGCCAAATCGGTAACATCGAACCCGCTACGGATCATTCCAAGATATTTCCAACAGCCGAATTTACGCATTGCCTATTTAATCACTGTAACCCGCTCGACATTCTGGATAACGGTGTTTGTATATGGCCCCATTTATGTCGTTGAGGCTGGCTTACCGGCCTGGGTGGCGGGTTTATTTTTATCAACCGTCAGCGCTTTATTATTCTTAAGTTTGATTATCCGTAAAATGGCAGAACGGTTCGGGACCCGAACCATTATTTTCGTTTCTCTTTTGCTATGTGGAACTTCTATCATCGCAGTGGGATTAACTGGAGAACCAAGGCCAATGGGTCTCGTTTTCTGGTTGATTGCAACTCTGGGTGCAGTCGGACTGGACGTACTGGGAAATATTCCGTTCATGCGACTGGTTAAACCGAGGGAGCGTACCGAAATGACGATGGTGTTTTCAACCTGGCGCGAAATGTCGGAATTACTTAACCCGCTGCTGATTTCAATAGTTTTATTATTTTTTCCGTTTGAGGTGTTCTATTTTGTGCTGGGTGCCTGCCTGTTATTTGCAGCCTACTTTTCCACTCACTTGCCCCGACGAATTTAGAATACTTCAAAAAAACACTTTTTCGGTGATAGCCTGGGTTACCTGTACACCTTTAGCTTGAAGATCTCTTTTTATGGCCTGAGGGCGATAAATTCACCCATCTTACGATGGTGTCTCTGGTTTGTGAAGAAATTGCGTACCGGGGTCCGAAGTCGAAGCGGATTACAATAATCCCCGGGAACCGGTCGCGAAAAACAAGTAAACTATCTCTCGTTCCAATTTATCTTCAGGGTACCGATATGAAGGAAATTTCAGGCATCAACCATATTGGAATTCGGGTAACCGACCTCGAATCGGCGAGAAAATTTTACCAGGACCTGGGCTTCGTATTTTTAGCAGGCCCAATGGGGCCGGAGCCGGTGGCAATCATGGAGCATCCATGTGGCGTCAATATCAATTTTATCCTTAACGCTGATTCGGGTATTGACAATAATATTTTGATGGATGTACCCGAGCGACATCCGGGGTACACCCATATGGCACTGGATGTCACCGATATTGAGGGGATCCAGGCAGGCATAGAAAAGCTGGGAATCGAAATTACCGAGGGACCGATAACCCTGCCCGACGGCGGGATAATGTTATTTATTCGTGATCAGGACAGGAACGTAATCGAATTTCATCAGGACCCGCCGAATATTTAAATGCAGGTGTAAATTCTGATCCGCGACGCGGTAGGCGATGGCTACTGGCTTCCGTGCGAACTGTTAGCAGAAGCGTATTGATCGCAGGGAACTGAGTATTACCCGATTATCCAGAACCGATTCAGGTTTCCCGGCGTTTAACTTTCTCCGCCAATCTGGATTATTAAGCGATTAATGGTGGATTCCCCAGGCCGAGACTGGGTGTTGTCCCCGCACTCTAGCGGTGTAAAATAGGGACGATAGATCAGAGTAATAAATTCTGCATGATATTTACCTACGACCCAATCCTGGTCCTTTTCTCGGTTATAGTCGCGATTTTTGGCGCCTACACCTGCTTTGATCTTGTGATACGGATACGCAAGAGTGAAAAGGGTGTCGACAAGGCTTTACTGACGGGAGCGGCATTCGCGATAGGCGGCAGTATATGGTCGATGCACTTTGTCGCAATGCTGGCAGTCAAACTGCCAATAGTAATTCGCTACGACGTGTTGATGACCCTGATATCGGGGCTGGTATCGGTACTGATGACCGCGGTGGCGCTGTTGATCGTGTCGACTGGCGCCTATAGCTTCAGGCGAATTGTCGTTGCGGGCATAATAATGGGCCTCGGCATTTCAAGCATGCACTACGTCGGTATGGCGGCGATTCGGGGAAATTGCAGTATTACCTATTCAAGCGTATGGGTTGCTATTTCTATCTGCATCGGTATGGCGGCATCGACAGCATCCCTCTGGTCGGCAATGGCCTTGCACGGTGTCTGGCGCAGGATAGTCGCCGCGCTGGTGATGGGAATTTCGATTTCAGGTGTCCACTATACCAGCATGGCTGGCACATCGTTTTTATCGATCGATAACGCAATAGAGTTTTCGCAACCCATACTCAGCCCATTCAGCCTCGGCCTGGTAACCGCTATTTCTACCTTTATAATTCTCTGGGGTACGCTTTTAACCCTGGTGCCCGGGCGTAAGCTGAGCCCTGTCAAAGATGATCACTCTGGAAATCGCCTGGTGAACTCAGGCAATCATTTGTCCGATACCGGACATCCAACTGTGTCTGCGTTAACCGAAGCAGAATTTCATATCGATAAAATTCCGGTTCTCAGAAACCAGAAAACCTACTTCGTCGACATTGCGGATATTGTCAGTGTCAGCGCGGATGGTCATTACACGACGGTTCAAAGTAAAGATAACGAATGTCATTTCTGCAGTCATTCACTCAGCCGTGTGGAGGAGGTTCTTGATCCACAGGTGTTTCTTCGAGTTCACCGCAGCCACATCGTTAACCTGAATCATGTTGAGAGTTTTGAACGTCAACATGACAAAGGCCTGGTCTTCATGAGTGGAGGTGAGGCTAGCCCAATACCAGTCAGTCGTACCAATATCGGCAAACTGCAAAGCGTGCTCGGCAGTTAGGAAAATCTAGGGAACCTCGGATTAATTTTCGGCCAGTCGCACGGGCATATAAGCTTCAGTCTTAAAGTCCAAAACCTTCTTATTTCGTGCAACTGAGGCGTATTTCGTGCACCAGTCGCTTGATTCGTGCAATATCAATTGCTGCATGCCCGGCCAGACTCCTACAATGGCTGCTCGTGGTATTTGACACCACACAATAATAAACAACCGCAGGAGGTCCCGACAATGATTCCCCCGTCGTTCCAATATCATGCTCCAGGCTCCGTCGAAGATGCCGTAGCCTTGCTGAGTCAATACGGTGATGAAGCAAAATTACTCGCTGGCGGACATAGCCTGCTGCCGATGATGAAACTTAGATTTGCAGAACCCGAGCACCTGGTGGATATCAATAACATTGAATCCTTAAAGGGCATTCGGGAAGAGTCCGGTAAAATCGTAATTGGTGCAATGACCTCCGAGAATGCGCTGATTAATTCCGCGCTGTTACAGGAGAAATGTCCGTTGCTGCCAGAGGCGGCACGCTTAATTGCCGACCCCCAGGTACGAAACCGTGGCACCATCGGTGGGGATATTGCACATGGCGACCCCGCCAATGATCACCCGGCACTAATGATGGCGCTTGATGCTAGCTTCACACTGGTCGGCCCCAGCGGGTCGCGCCAGGTGGCCGCTACCGATTTTTATCTCGGTACTTTTTACACTGCGCTCGAAGCGGACGAAATTCTGACTGAAATTCGCTTTGCTCCTCAATCTCCCAATACCGGTGCCTCGTATCAAAAATTGAAACGTAAAACCGGTGACTTCGCCACAGCCGCCGCAGTGGCCGTGATCGAAATGTCTGGAGAAACCTGCAAAACTGCACGAATCGCATTGACCAATCTCGGGCCGACTGCCCTTAGAGCCAGTGACGCCGAGGCTGTATTGACAGGTCAGGTCATCACCGATGATCTCATCGACCAGGCTGCGCAGAAGGCCATGGAAGCGTGTGATCCAGCGGAAGATTTGCGCGGGGACGTAGAGTATAAAACACATATGGGCGGAGAAATGACACGCCGCGCAATTAGAACCGCCGTTAAACGCGCGAAGGGGTAATCGATATGGCTAAAACACAGGTAAGTTTCAATCTTAATGGTGCGCCCGTCGAGGTACTGGTTGAACCACGAGAATTGTTAATTTATGTACTGCGCGAGCAGTTGCAACAAACCGGCAGTCATATTGGTTGCGAAACCAGCCACTGTGGTGCCTGTACCGTCGACTTCAACGGTGAATCGGTAAAATCCTGCACCCTGTTCGCAGTTCAGGCGCAGGGCGCCGAGGTGTTGACTGTCGAGGGGTTGGCCAGCAATGGTGAATTGCACCCATTGCAACAGGCGTTTATGGATGAGCATGGGCTGCAATGCGGATATTGTACTCCCGGCATGTTAATGCGCAGTTTCCGATTTTTGCAGGAAAACCCTGACCCTAGCGAAGAAGAAATTCGCGAGGGTATGTCTGGCAATCTGTGCCGCTGCACGGGTTACCAGAATATAATCAAATCCATCCAACAAGCGGCGACCGTGATTAACGAGAGCGGTCGTGACGAAGCTAAAACAGCCTGATTCCGAGGATAAAATAATGGCCGCAACAGCAGAGAGTTTAGAACGCAAAGATAAACTGGAAGGCATCGGGTGTGCACGTAAACGAAAAGAAGACCCACGTTTTATCCAGGGCAAAGGCACTTATGTCGATGATGTCAAACTCCCCGGCATGGTATATGGCGCCCTGGTACGCAGTCCCCACGCTCACGCCCGAATAAAATCCATTAATAAGGAAAAAGCGCTCGCGCTACCGGGCGTAATAACCGTTTTAACAGCAGATGATCTCAAACCACTGAGCCTGCACTGGATGCCGACCCTGGGCAGTGATGTGCAAGCCGTGCTGGCCGATGAAAAAGTCGGCTTTCAAATGCAGGAAGTCGCGATGGTTATCGCCGAAGAACGCTATATAGCGGCGGATGGCGTAGACCTGGTAGAAGTCGAATATGAGGAATTACCCGCCATTGTCGACCCCCACAAATCGATGGATGCCGATGCACCGATCATAAGAGAAGACCTGGTGGGAAAGGATGAAGTAGGTCATGGCAAGCGACTGCATGATAATCACATCTTTACCTGGGAAGCGGGTGATAAAGAGGGCACCGATGCCGTGTTTGACGATGCTGAAGTCACGGTCAGAGAAGAAATCCTGAATCCACGAGTGCATCCCTGCCCGCTTGAGACCTGTGGTTGTGTGGCTTCATTTGACAAGGTTAAAGGTCAATTAACCGTGCACATGACTACACAGAATTCGCATCTTGTGCGTACCGTGCTGGCCATGCTTTCAGGCATACCAGAGAGCAAAATCCGTGTCATCACCAATGATATTGGCGGAGGATTTGGTAACAAGGTACCGATCTATCCAGGTTATGTAGTGGCAATAGTGGCTTCAATCGTTCTCGGTCGACCGGTCAAGTGGATCGAGAGTCGTATTGAAAATATCTCCACCACCGGATTCGCCCGTGACTACCATGGTATAGGTGAATTGGCAGCCGATAAAAATGGTCGCATCAAGGCACTGCGTTTTAACGTGCTGGCCGATCACGGCGCCTTTAATTCTCATGTTTCCGCGACAAAATGGCCCGCAGGTTTATTTAGTATTTGCACCGGTTCCTATGACATTCCTACCGCCTATGTCAAGGTTGATGCCGTCTACACCAATAAAGCACCGGGTGGGGTGGCATATCGCTGTTCGTTACGTGTTACCGAGGCGGTATATCTGATCGAACGTATGATCGATATTCTCGCGCAGAAACTGGATATAGATAAAGCAGAGATCCGTAGACGCAATTTTGTTCAACCGGATCAATTCCCCTATAACACTTCGCTCGGATGGACAGTAGACAGCGGTAACTATGAACCCGCACTGGATAAGGTCTTAAAAGCGGTAGATTATGATGGCCTGCGTAAGGAACAGGCAGAAAAACGCGCCAATGGCGAACTGATGGGTATCGGGATTTCAACCTTTACCGAGATCGTTGGTGCGGGGCCCACCAAGGCCTGTGACATTCTCGGCATTGGCTTATTTGATAGCTGTGAAATTCGTGTCAATCCAACCGGCAGTGCCATCGCACGCATGGGAACCCAGAGCCAGGGCCAGGGACACGAGACCACCTATGCGCAGATTATTGCAACAGAACTCGGAATTCCATCGGAAGAAATCCAGGTCGAAGAAGGTGATACCGATAAAGCACCCTATGGTGCTGGAACCTGGGGGTCGCGCTCCACACCGGTAGGCGCCGCCGCGGTCGCCAAAGCGGCGCGGAAGATTCACGACAAGGCGCGTAAAATAGCCGCTCATCTACTTGAAGTGAGTGAAGACGATCTCGAATGGGACATTGATCAGTTCAAGGTTAAAGGTGTACCGGACCAGGCCAAGACGATGAAGGAAATTGCCATGGCCGCCTATAGTAATGTTCCCGATGGCATGGAAAACGGGTTGGAAGCCTCAGATTATTACGATCCGCCGAACTTCACCTTCCCCTTCGGCGCTTATGTCTGTGTAGTAGATATTGATCCGCAAACGGGCGAGATCAAGGTCCGTCGATTTTATGCCCTGGACGATTGTGGCACGCGTATCAATGATATGATTATTGACGGCCAGATCCATGGGGGATTAACCGAAGCCTTTGCAGTCGCAATGGGCCAGCTGGTGAGTTTTGATGAAGATGGGAATCTGCTCGGCAACAGTTTAATGGACTACTTCCTGCCGACTACAGTGGAAACTCCACATTGGGAGACAGATTACACGGTAACACCTTCGCCCCATCACCCATTGGGTGCCAAAGGCGTCGCGGAATCTCCCCATGTCGGTGGTATCCCCTGTTTCTCCAATGCAGTCATTGATGCCATGTCACATCTCGGTGTGACCCATGTGGATATGCCCCACACTGCACATCGTATCTGGAAGAAATTGCATGAATTGGGAGCCAATAAATAGAGATATTTCAGGGTAATTTTGTGAGTTTATTATCGAACTAGTCCCTTCTCCCCGGGGAGAAGGTTAGGATGAGGGGTAAATGCAATAAAGATTTATATATCTGATTTACCCTCACCCCTGCCCTCTCCCAGGGGGAGAGGGAGTGAATGAGAAAGGAGTGGCATGATTTGACAAAACCTAGCAGGAGTAGATTTAGTGAAGGTAGAGCTCAACAAGATATTTCCCGTTGCGGCATCGGCAAATTCAGCCTGGATATTTCTCCGGGATATTAAAAGTGTCGCATCCTGTATGCCGGGTGCTGAGATAACCGAGCAAAGCGATGAGACCCATTTTAAAGGAATGGTTAAAGTCAAGGTTGGGCCTGCCGTCGCAGCATTCAAAGGTGATATCGAAGTAAAGGGCATTGATACAGAGAAAAAAGAGCTGATACTATTAGGCAAGGGTGGCGATACCAAAGGTACATCCAGCGCAAGCATGCTTCTGACTGCAACCATCCGTGAAACAGCGGACGGCCATTGTGAGTTAATTGGCCAGTCAGAAATTACCGTGAATGGCAAGATGGCAAGCTTTGGTGGACGAATGATGGACTCGATATCTCAGCGGATCTTGCAGCAATTTGCAGATAATTTTGCAAATAACGTGATCGCCATGGGTGAGGGCTCCGATGCAGAGACCGCTGCTGCAAAGGTTGCTGAAGCTCCGAAAGAACTTAATGGTCTTGCCATTGTCTGGAATCTTATTGCAGATTTTTTCAAAAAGTTGTTTGGTCGAGAGTCTAAACAATCTTAATTCGATCTCCGTCAATCCTTAAATATCATACGCTTTGGGAAAACGGCGAATTAACTCTCGATGGCGAATAGCATATGTCAGAAACTTCACATACCCCGGATGACGCAGTCAGCAACTTGCAGGATGACTTACTACGCGCAGGATATGTAGCAGATCAAAGCCTCTCGTCAACGCTTTTGTTAATGACAAGATTACAGCGCCCTTTGCTGGTTGAAGGTGATGCGGGCGTTGGTAAAACAGAAATTGCCAGGGCATTATCCAGAACATTCAACTGTCCATTAATACGTTTGCAGTGTTATGAAGGCCTGGATGTTAATTCGGCGGTGTATGAATGGAATTACCAGCATCAATTATTATCGATCAAAATACAGGAAGGCAAGAATCTATCTACTTCAGATAAACATATCTTCAGTGAGGAATTTCTCCTCAAACGACCATTGCTCGAAGCCATTAGTCTGCCTCAGTCACCGGTATTATTAATTGATGAAATTGATCGTGCCGACGAAGAATTCGAGGCTTTCCTGCTCGAGGTTTTATCGGATTTCCAGATCAGTATCCCCGAGCTAGGCACCATTTCGGCAACAAGCATTCCTCATGTCATACTAACCTCCAATGGAACCCGGGAGTTGAGCGATGCGCTGCGACGGCGATGCCTGTATTACTACGTAGACTATCCCGATTTTGAAAAAGAATTACGCATTGTGCGAAAACGCCTTCCGGATATTAATACGCAACTGTCCAGTCAGATTGTTGAATGCATCCAGTCCTTTCGCAAACTGGACCTACGCAAAAAACCAGGCATAGGTGAAACCCTGGACTGGGCCGCGGCACTCATTCAACTTAATGTTGAGAACCTGAACAATGATCCTGAACTCATCATGGGTTCTCTGGTGTGCGTACTGAAGACCAGGGATGATCGTGACCAGGTCACCAATGATGTCCTCGAACAACTTGTGATGAATGCCGGCTAAGCCATGCATGTTGTCAACAACAAAGATACAAGGCATGAAGAACCCGGCAATACGCTGGTCATTCGGATCCTCGAATTTGTTCGATTTATTCGTGAAAACGATTTCCAGATCGGGGTCCAGGAAGAACTGGATGCTCTAATCGTTGCGAAACATTGTAATGTCATGGATCAAAAACGATTGCACTGGGGGCTCCGTAGTTTGCTGTGCACCAATAACAATGAATGGACGCGGTTTGACAAGCTCTTCAGCCTGTTTTGGTTACAACATCTAAAACGTACCAATTACATCCAGGGATCAAGCCCCGGCGGCAAATTATCAAAACATGCCGCCACTCAAAATACGGACGAAAGCAAGGATATAAAAGGGGTAGACAGGGCTCAGCAAGACGAAGAAGGTGGTGAATCTATCGGCCAGGGCGGTACGCGTTCCGGCGCCAGTCATCGGGAAACCCATTTGCAAACCGATTTTCGCTTCTTAACCGATAACCAGCAAATGCACCTGATGGAGCAAATGGTTGAAACCCTGGCCAGGCGCATGCGTCGTCGCCTGATGCGGCGTTACCGTAACCTGCACCGCGGACGGCGCATTGATTTTAGACGTACGATTCGAAATAGCATGAGCCACGGCGGCACACCCCTGGATCTGGTGTTCAAGCAACGACAACGTCGATTACCAAGGCTGGTTCTGTTACTCGACGTGAGTCGCTCGATGAGTTTCTACAGTTATTTATTTCTGCGCTTTGCGCGGGGCATAGTCGGTGCCTTTAAAGATGCCGATGCCTTTATTTTTCATACGCATCTGGTCCATGTAACCGACGCCCTGCATGAACCTAATATTAATATCGTCACCAAAAGACTTGCCTTATTATCTGCAGGCTGGGCAGGGGGCACCCGTATCGGCGAATGTTTGCAAACTTTCAACCAGGACTATGCTCGTCGTATCCTGACGTCAAAATCCATCGTGATGATATTCAGTGACGGTCTGGACACCGGCACGCCGGAATTATTCTCGGCGCAATTGGCATCGATAAAACGACGTGTTAAAAAAATAGTCTGGCTAAATCCATTACTGGGCAGGGATGGATACGAACCCAGGGCTCAATGTATGCAGGCAGCATTGCCAATGCTGGATTTATTCGCTCCTGCCCATAACCTGGAAAGCCTGCTGGCGCTGGAATCCCAGCTGGTGAAACTTTAATTTAGGAAATCCCGGATTAATTCATGAACGAAAAACCTGTGCCTAAACCATCTAATCTCGAGACCTGTTTTAAGGGTCTGACAAATGACGAGACGCCGCTGGCATTGGCGACTGTGATTCAGACCGCCCTGTCTACTTCGGGAAAAGCCGGCGATAAGGCTCTAGTCAGTGCCCAGGGTATAGTTGAAGGATGGATCGGCGGCGGCTGCGCGCAACCCGCCGTGGTTGAAGCCGCACGAATGGCCCTGGAATCGGCTGAACCCCGCCTGATTCGAGTCGGTCCAAAAGGTGAGTGGGAGACACTCGATGGCGTGGTCGATTTTTCTTCGGGCTGTCTCAGTGGCGGCACACAGGTGATATTTATCGAACCCTTAAACCGGCCGGCAAAACTGAGTATCCTGGGCGATTCCCCGGTAGCGCTGTGCCTGTCCGACCTGGCCGATCGGCTAGGTTTTGCAGTAACGGTGATAAGCCCTGATCTCGAGTCTTCCGGGTTTCCGGAGGGCATTCGCACAAAGCATGATTTTGAATCGGCTGGCGGCGACTTTATCGTGGTGGCGACTCAGGGGCGACACGACCGCGCTGCCCTGAAGGCGGCTATCAATAGTAATGCCGGATACATCGGGGTGGTTGCCAGTCGCAAAAAAATTGCCGGACTGAAAGCTATCCTGATCAAAAGTGGCATCGAGGCCGGCGAGATGGAACGTATCCATAGCCCGGCTGGTTTAGAGATCGGTGCGGTATCGCCTGCCGAGATCGCACTTTCAATCCTGGCCGAGCTGGTTCGGGTGCGACGAAGCGGAAGTAATCAGAAAGTCAGCCTGGCAGCCGAAGCTGTCGTTGAGAATTCAAAACCAGCCACCGATCCGGAGGACGGAGGGTGTTGTGGTAGCCATGGATAAAACAAAGATTTCAGCCATAGTACTGGCTGCAGGCGAGTCACGGCGCATGGGAGAAATCAACAAGCTGCATATGCCGATAGACGGCGTGCCATTACTAAGACGTGGCGTGGAAACTTTATTGGCCGCAGAACTCGGCGAAATTGTGGTGGTGCTCGGTCACGATAGACCTAAAACACGGGCTTTGCTCAAGGGTCTGCCGGTACGCACTGTATACAACAATGATTACGAGTCAGGGCAGATGACCTCGGTCCACTGCGGTCTCGGCTCACTGGGACAGGCCTTCGAAGGCGTGATCGTCGCCCTCGGTGATCAACCCGCCTTGACGGTTAGTGACCTGGACCATTTGATCGACGCTTTCTTCGCGCGCAAGGGCGGAGAAGTTGTTATTCCTGAATTCGAGGGCAAGCGCGGAAACCCAATCATTATCAGTAACCGGTGCAAACAGGACATTGTCGCTGGCAAATATAACCTCGGGTGTCGGCGGTTTATCGAAGATAACCCCGAACTAGTGCGAACCGTGGAAATGCCGGGACCCTCGGTGGTGATCGATCTTGATACCCCGATGGACTACCGCAATTTCTGCGATTCCGCTTCGACCCGGCTCGAAGCAACGAAACAGCAGCAGGCGAATTAATATGGCTAAAGAATTTCTCGACTATCTACTCTCGATCCGTCAGCAGAACGTAGCTTACGCGGTAGCCACGGTGATCGATGTAGTTGGATCAACTTCCGCTAAAACCGGCTCCAAGGCATTAATCGACGCATACGGACGAGTGGTAACTGGCTGGGTAGGTGGTGGCTGTGCCGAATCGTCTACCTGTCTTGCGGCGCAAAAATGTATGGAAAGTGGGGAAACCGATATTATTGAAATCGACCTGGACGACGAAGTGCTGGGTGCAGGAATGCCCTGTGGCGGTCATATGCGTGTTTATATTGAGCCATCTCTACCGAAACCATCGGTGTGGATTATGGGGCATGGCGCCGTGGCTGAGCATATTTGCCACCTGGCCGACCTGATGGGTTTATCGGTCATCGTAAACGACAGCATGGCTGAGCGCGAAAAATTTCCCGGTGCGGCTCAGCTCATTACCGATGATATCGATTACAGCCTGTTAATTCCAAAAGCCGAAGATTTTGTCGTAATAGCGACTCAACACAAGGGTGACCACGAATCCATGTCGAGGGCGCTGGCATCGAACGCACAGTACATCGCATTGATCGCCAGCCGCAAGCGCTCCCGGCTGGTGCTGGATTACCTGCGAGACAAGAAATTTTCCGATTCGGATATAAAACGGGTGATGGCTCCTTGCGGACTCGATATCGGCGCGCGTTCTCCCGCCGAAATAGCCTTGAGTGTGATCAGCGAAATTGTAATGGTTCGCCGACAGGCTAGCGGCGTACGTATGCGTGACACGCTACACCAGGAAGCTCCCTCGCCAAAGGCGATAGCTGGCAGCAAGAGTGGTAACTGACGCATCAATGTTAAATGCCTCGGACAGCGTAGATTTCGACGCTTTACGAAAAGACTTTCCAATTTTTGACTGTGGCCCCCGGACACTACACTATCTGGACTCGGCCGCCACTAGCCAGAAACCTAACTGTGTCATCGATGCCATCGATCTGTGCTATCGCAACCAGTACGGCCCGGTGCACCGAGGCCTGTATCCGCTGGCAGAATCGGCCACCGAAGCCTATGAAAAGGCACGCCAGACAATGGCCAATTTTATCAATGCCCCCTCTCCTGACGAAATTATTTTTACTCGCTCGGCTACCGAAGCAATTAACCTGGTAGCCTCCGGTTGGGCTAGTCAAGCGCTCGAAGCTGGCGATGAAATATGGGTAAGCCAGATGGAACATCATTCCAATTTCTTACCCTGGCAACGGATATGTCGCGATCGAGGCGCCAGTCTAAAAGTGATTCCGCTCGATAGTAGCGGCCAACTCGATCTCGACAAGGCCGCTGGCCTGTTTGGTAACAGGACCCGACTCATAGCAATCACCCATGTGTCGAACGTACTCGGCATTGTCAATCCGGTCGAAAAAATTATCAGGCTGGCCTCGGCCAATTCCATTCCGGTGCTGGTCGATGCGGCTCAATCGGTGGGACATATGCCGGTCGATGTGCAGTCGCTTGGCTGTGACTTCCTGGTCGCGTCGGCCCACAAAATGTGCGGCCCTGGCGGGATCGGTTTTCTTTACGGCAAAATGGATAGGCTGACGCAAACGGAGCCGCTTTTACTGGGTGGTGGCATGGTCGACCAGGTCCTGTCCGACACCAGTATATGGTCCGAGATACCGGCGCGCTTCGAAGCAGGATCACCGAATCTGGCCGGGGCACTGGGATTTGCGGTGGCAGCTACCTATATCGAGGGAATCGGCAGACACCCTATCGCGAAGCGGGAACAGGAATTAGCTGTTACAGCCTTTGAAGCACTATCCGAGATCGATGGCGTTACCATTTACGGACCCGAAAACAGCCCCTGTCGAAGTGGCATACTATCATTCAATATCGACGGCATTCATCCTCACGACATTGCACAAATTGCTGGCGAACACGGTGTTGCTATTCGTGCCGGGCATCATTGCTGTCAACCACTCATGCAACACCTGAATACCTCCAGTACGGCCAGGGCCAGCTTCAGTTTTTATAATAATAAGGATGACATAGCGGCACTGGTGATGGCTGTTCGTGAAACGAAAAAAATGCTGGGTATTTAAATTAGTGAATAGTGTTTACAAAACTGTTCTGCTCGATCACTTCCACAATCCCCGGAACAAGGGCGACCTCGATTCCATGGACCGGGTTAAGCGCGGCAGCAATCCTCGCTGTGGCGACGATATTGAAGTGGGAATCAGGGCTGAAAATGAGATTCTGAAATCGGTCCGGTTTCGGGGCCGGGGCTGTTCCATCTGCCTGGCTTCTGCCTCGATTATGAGCGAGTGCACAATCGGCTTGACCATGCGACAGGCACGACACCTGGTTCAGCAGATGCTGGACTGGTTCGGTGATACCATGAGCGAAGCCCCGTCAAATACAACACTGGCGGCACTCGGAGCCGTGCGACAACACCCGGCTCGCAAGAAATGCGTGCTCCTGGCCTGGGTGGCACTGGACGAAACCCTGACTAGCGATTAGACAGGCCTGTATTTACATCGTACCTACGACAAAGCTAAAGACTTCAGATCAAACCTGGCAATATGCGTGGCAGGACTTAACACCGTTATAGCCATACCTTATTTAACAAATTGTTTCTAATATCATTTAAAATCCATCTTTAATAACGAATGTAGACCATTGTGGCGGGGTTGCTGAGTGAAGCAGGCAAAATTGGACGCAGACTACCTGGGCCAGTGGATTGGCAACAGGGAAACAACCGGGGAAACTATCTCGGTAGAACCGTTGAAGCGCATGCGGGCCATGCTCGACTATACCCCTAAATCCATGACTGACGGCGAGGTGGTTCCACCCCTGTGGCACTGGGCTTATTTTATCAATCCGGTTCGCGCATCGGATCTGGGTCGAGATGGTCACGCTGCCCAGGGCGAATTTATGCCACCAATTCCGTTACCGCGCCGTATGTGGGCCGGCAGTCAGTTAAAATTTAATGCGCCGCTGCGCGTGGGTGAGAAGGCTCGCCGTGAATCCACAATTCGCGATGTCAGGCTGAAACAGGGGCGCAGCGGTAAGCTCTGTTTTGTCGAGATCGAGCACGCTATTCTTGTTGGCGACGAACTGAAATTGACCGAGATCCACAATGTCGTCTACCGTGATATCAAACAGCCTGGCGACGATAAAGCTGAACCGCCCGAAGCACCAGACAAGGCACAGTGGACCCGCGAGGTAGTGCCCGACTCGACCCTGTTGTTTCGTTATTCCGCCCTCACCTTCAATGGCCATAGAATTCACTATGATCTGAATTTCTGTCACCATCAAGAGGGATACCCAGGTCTTGTTGTGCATGGCCCGCTAACCGCGACAATGCTGCTGGAAACGGCTATACGACATAATCCGGACCGATCACTGACAGCCTGTGAATTCAGGGCCTACAGCCCTTTATTCAATAATGTATCATTCACCCTGAATGGCAAAATAGAGGGAGATGACACTGTTTTGTGGGCTACAAATCCAGATAACCGTCTTGCGATGAAGGCGACAGCGAGCTTTATAGTTTAAGTTACTCAGCTTTCAACAGCCGGTATCTGATACCGGGATAAACCTATAACAATAATCCTTGTGGCTAGCCGAATTCGAATTTCAGCGGTATTGCTCGACCGAGTGTGTGCCCTACTGGAGAAGATTTGGATACAGTATCATGCAGTGTCTGCAGCGCTTCAGGTGACGCATCGCAGTCGATATTCACCTTCACCGTTATATTATTATAACCCGCATGGTCTTGCTTCAGGCCAAGAAAAGTATGCAAATCGAGTTCACCCTCAAGCTCAATGCTGAGATTGTTAATTTCGATTCCTGAGACAGTCGCATTGGCGGCGTATCCAACAGCCAGGCAGTTGCCGTAGGCAGCCAGAATTTGCTCGACCGGATTGGGTCCTCTGTCGGCTCCACCTAGCGCACTGGGTTCATCAGACATGATTGGTGGAAATTCTCGAATCGTCGCCTCAGACTGAAATCCACCTTTCCAGTTGACCAGGGCATTCCATTTGGTGGCAGCGACATCGGGCTCCTCCTGAATCTTTTCGACAAGGTCCACTACAGCGTCGATATTGACACCGTTTAAGCTTTTGGGGTCTTCTTTAGCCATTGATCGATACCTTTTCTGATTAGTTCAGGCACAAAGCTAAGTGATGTGGGATCAAATTGCAAACGCGGTAAAAATGAAACAAATCCGCATTTCAACATTTTGTTGCTGCTCCGAACTGTTACCTGTGACTACCGTGTGTTTGTCTTTCGAGAATGACCGGCGGATCAAACGCTGTCACGGCAGGCAACTCGCCGCTATAAATCTCAACTTCAACCAAGCAGGTATGCGCAATCGGTCCCTGGGCCAGTTTCGAGGTGCCCTTGTCGGGCGTCAAAACATTGGGGTTACCGTGTTTGCAGAGGCTGCCGGGCTTTCCCGGCTCGAGCGGATCAAACCAGGCACCGGTGCTCATTTGTACCACCCCCTGTCGAATTTTATCGTCAATCCATACGCCAGCCAGACAGGCGCCCCGGTCATTGAACACTGTGACCACGTCGCCCGCCTTAAGCTTTCGCTTTTGCGCATCAGCGGGATGTAGCATTATCGGCTCGCGAGCATTAATTTTCGCGGCCCGGCTGTAACTGCCATGATCGAGCTGCGAATGTAATTTAGTCGATGGCTGGTTAGATATCAGGTGCAACGGAAAACGCCGGGTATCCCCGCCCAGCCATTCGAGCGGTTCTATCCAGGCGGCATAACCCGGGCAATCGTCATACCCGAAGGCGGCCACGGTCGGTGAATAAATCTCGATACGCCCGGTCGCTGTGGATAGTGGATTTGCGACAGGATCATCACGGAACGCCTTTAGCATGATTACCGGGGATACCGGTGGTTCGGGTTTGAACCAGCCATCTCGATTCAGGTCCTCGTATGAGGGCATCTGAATATGTTTCTGCGCCGCATTTTCCCGCGTCGCCTGGTAAATCCATTCCAGCCATTCACCCTCATCGCGCCCCTCGGTAAAGGCCTGATCCAACCCCATATGGCGGGCGATACCGCTGAGAATATCATAATCGTTACGGCTCGAGCCAATCGGCTCGGTGACCTTGTTCATGACTATCACGTACGGATCGCGCGGTGAGAAGGCGATATCGTTACGTTCCAACGGGGTGGTACAGGGCAAAACAATATCTGCGTGCTTGGCCAGGCTATTCCAGCACCAGTCGTGCGCAATAATAGTGTCCGGCTTACGCCAGGCTTGCAGCATGCGATTCAGGTCCTGGTGATGGTGGAAAGGATTACCACCGGCCCAGTACACCAGGTGCGTATCGGTATAATGATATTGCTTGCCGTTGTAATCAAACGCCTGGCCGGGTTTAAGCAATAGATCACTGATCCGCGCCACCGGGATAAAATCATCCACCGGATTTGTACCCTGAGGCAACGAGGCACCGGGAATTTTTGTGCCATGATCACCCACGCTATTGGTGGCGCTATATCCAAAACCAATGCCGCCACCCGCCAGGCCGATCTGCCCGAGCATGGCTGCCACGGTAATTGCAGCCCAGTAGGTCTGTTCACCGTGATCCTGTCGCGTCAACGACCAGCTAATCGAGATCATGGTGCGCGTGGCAGCCATGCGTCTCGCTAGTTGACCGATGCTTTCTGCTGATAACCCACTGATCGACGCAGCCCATTCGGCGGATTTAACGATACCGTCGTCGGCACCGATTAAATAAGGTAGAAACAGACTAAAACCATGGGTGTAACGCGCGATAAATTCCTTGTCGTACAGGTCTTCGTGATACAGCGTATGGGCGATGCCGAGCAATATTGCAGTATCGGTGCCGGGACAAGGAGCGAGCCACTCGGATTCGGTAAAATCCTCCAGGTCGGAGCGCAGCGGGCCAATATTGACGAATTCGATGCCCGCCTCGTTTGCCGCGGCAAGGTGTTCACGTTGAACATGGCGACCGATGCCGCCTGAATTGATCTGCCCGTTTTTGATCGGTACACCGCCAAAGGCAACCAGTAGCCGGGTGTTTTCGATGATCGACGGCCAGCTCGTAGCATAGGCCAGGAATCCGTAAAGATTGCCAAGCACGTGCGGCACGACCACCTCGCCTGCTGCGAAACTATAGGTATCTACCGAGCGCGTATAGCCGCCGATACAATTCAAAAAACGGTGAATCTGACTCTGCGCATGGTGGAATCTACCCGCGCTGGCCCAACCATAGGAACCTGCATAAATTGCGCTGTTACCATGGTCACGCCTGACCCGGTCAAGCTCATCCGCGACCAGCTTCTCGGCGACTTCCCAGGACACGGCTACGAACGGATCAGCACCACGTTTGTCGGTGCTTGATCCGGGTCCGGATTCGAGCCAGCTCTGTCGAATCGCAGGGGTCCTGATACGGGACGGGGCATCCAGCAAATCAACAATAGGTGGCCCAATGGGCGATACATCATCGTCCTGCTCGAAACCATGCAGGGCTTTGACCCTGCCGTTTTCGGTTTCTACACGATAGGTGCCCCAGTGGCTGCTGGTTAAGGGTAACGAGTCATGCACGTTCAAGGATCTCTAGCATGCTCTTGACGAACAGAGACAAACCCATCACCAGCAGCATGCCAAGCAGCAGATTATTCAGCACCCACTCCGGTAGTCTGCGCTTTACCAAAAATCCAATAGCGGTACCGGCTGCCAGCGCTATTCCAAGATCCAGACTGGCATCGACGACCAGACCCCAGTCCATGCCGCGCAGTGCATGAGCCACCAGGGCAAGTGCGTATGAGATGACGAACAAACCGCGCAAGGTAGCCCGAATCTGCTCTGCCTTGATACCTTTCCTGGCCAGCGCCCACATTGCCACCGGCCCGGGCATGGCCAGGCTCGAAGTCATGATGCCGGAGGCAATACTGGCCCCGGGCAGGGTCATGGCGTTGGCTTCCTGGGCTGTGCCAGCCCTGGATTGCTGGTAGCGATTGTGGATGAGTTGGGCACCTAACAGACTAACAGTGATCGCGGCAAATAACTTCAGGCCGGTCAAATCAAGCACACTGATCAGTAACAGGCCAACAGGCATGCCGATCACGGTTCCCAGAACCAGGGTTTTCAGCGAGGGCCAATGGATCTCTTTGACCTCCCCTGGTAAGAGAAGTATTGACAGGCTCAGATTGAGGATAATGGCCACCTGAATTGCGGATTTCGAGCCCATCACCAGGATCAGTGCCGGACCGACGATCATGCCGAGACCGACACCGGTAGCCGCCTGCAAAACCGCGGCAAGGAACACAGCGCTATTAGCAATAATCCCATAAAGTTCAGTCATCGAGCGATAAAATATCCAGCTAAGATTAGCGGGCCTGATGCCCAGGAGGACGGCCTGTCACGGTCGACCCCCAGATATGGCTGGATAATCACAAACGTGGCATTTTATTTTTATTATCACAGGAATTATCAGCTCGACAGGTCGATCGAAGTATAAACGCTAAATTACCTGCATGCTAACACCATTACCGGAATCCGCCAGATGTACCGCGGACTACCGGCAATTATTAGCCAGGATTAGCTGCCTATCATTTCCAGAAATTTTGGATGGTTGCGGATCGGGTTAAGGTCACTATCATGTTTGATCCAGTCTTTTAGCTGGGAACCCACGCCATGCTTAAACGAGAATTGCAGATGCTTAATCGCCTTTTCTGTATCGCCGATAACACTGTACAGGCAACAGGCATTGTAATTTAAAATCGAATCATCACGATTGCTTTCCAGGGACCGCTCCATGAATTTACCGGCATTTGCGAAATCGCCAAGGTTCAAATATCCAAATGCCACAGAGCTGCAGGCACGCGAATTTTCAGGCGTTGCTTCGAGTATCTTCAAACCCAGGTTTACAGCTTGTTGCGCCGCGTGTTTCAAGTCTGCCTGTCGTCCCAGATCGCGGTAGATTTGTACCAACAATCCGGGGGTCTGGGGATCCCTGGGAGAAAGTTTCCAGGCAGCCTCCAGGTGTTCCACTGCTTCCTCAAGTTTTTTCCCCTGGGTAAGACAGGTTCGCCCCCAATAATAGTGGGCCGCATACAAACTTGGATCGAGCTGCAACGCAACCTCGAATTTCTTGATCGCGCCTGAATAGTCACCTGTCGCTGAAAGGGCTAACCCAAGTGAGGCATGGGCTTCTCCGAGGTCAGGCGCAAGTTCTATCGCTTTACTAGCTGCCGCCATGGCATCGACCAATGCCGCGTCCCCTGCGCCATGTTCTGTATTTAAATAGGAGCCGCAATCGGCAATTCCACAGTATGCCTGGGCATAAGATTCGTCGGACTCGATGGAGCGATTAAAATATTGCTTGGCCTTATGAAAATTTTCGCGGGTGTTATAGTGGAAATGCTGCCGCCCTTTTAGATATAAATCGTATGCCTCCATGTTCTTCGTAGGCGATTGCTGGATCGCATTTTGTTCTGCCGGCAGGAGTTGAACTTTTAGCGCGTCTACGATCTGGCAGGTGACCTCGTCCTGAAGTTCGAATATATCTTCGAGAGTACCGTCGTACCTGTCGGCCCAGACATGCCCGCCGCTTGCACCGTCAATTAACTGGGCAGTGATGCGTACCCTGTTACCGGACTTACGCACACTGCCTTCCACCACGTAACGAACTCCCAGGTCAGCACAGATTTCCTGTATTTTCACCGAGCGCCCCTTGTAGGTGAACGACGAGTTTCTCGCGACGATAAAAATGGAAGAAACTTTTGAAAGGTCGGTGATTATATCTTCCGTGATACCATCCGAAAAATATTCCTGCTCCGGATCCCCGCTCATATTATCAAACGGCAATACGGCGACAGAGGGATTGTCATTGTCTGTTAATGCTTCGACGGCGTTACTGTCACTGGATTTTAACTGCAGTTGCTGCTGCCAGTGATATACCCGTGCGGGTTGCGCAATATTCTTGAGTTCTCTCAGGCCCCCGTCTTCGAATGGTACGTCGATCTTACCTTTAACCTGGTCATACAGGGCTGCTGAAATGCAAATCCCCGACGGCTGTGCTATCGATTCAAGCCGGGCGGCGAGGTTGACGCCAGCACCATAAATCTCGCCGCGGTCGGTCATTACCTCGCCGAGATTGATACCGATTCGGATTTGCACTCTTTTATCGTCACTGACATCAATGTTTTCAGTGATCAGTAGGGTTTGAATCTTCACCGCAACGTCAATAGCCCGGGTCGCGCTGCCGAATTCGGCCAGTATAGCGTCACCCGAATAGCGCAGGACCGTTCCACCGGATTCTGTAATAGTCCCGGTAGCGAGATCGAGTACAGCCATCACGTTACGATGCGATCCAACCTCATCGTCTTCAGTCAGTCGACTATACCCGGCAACATCCGCATAAAAGATAACTGATAGTTTGCGCGTGATTTCTTTATCAGGCATTTTGATTCTTATTTTTCCTATTTCTCGAAAGACACCTTACAAAAATATCTTTTGGAAATATACCCATTTGCTGAACGCCGGGTATTCTGGTTCAATATCTGATCGAAAATAAGCCTTGTTGCATCGACCGGTTGAGAAGCCGCGGTGATCTCAACTGGTCAACGCACTAACCGGACCTTCGCACTGCCTGGCCAATGCTGCGTGTAGCGAGATTACAAGATAAGCCGACTGCGGATAAGAGCGTCACCCGCACGGTGACAAACCCGGAACAACAACCCATTATTTATTGGGAGCCTGACAATAGCGCCCGATTAAAAAGGGACAGATACTTAATCCTTCGAAAATAAATAATCCTGGCCCCTTGCATCTCCCGTGTCAAAGTCCCGCTTTCCCCCTTGAAAAAACGCAATTCAGGATGGACTAAGGCCACATCAACCTATTAAGTATTGTGTCCCCGGAACTATGGAATTTAACTGAGAGTTTACTACAATTTAACTAATAACCTGTCATTTGCAGGAGCCGGTGTAAAGTGACCGGTTTTTCCAGACTGAGTACTAAAAGACGGAGTGTGCTATGGGTTCGTCAATTCTTAAATACTTCTGGTTTATATTAGTCCTCGCCAGTGGATTAGTAGCGGCACTACTTGGCTCGGTACGATATGGTGTCAATATTGATTTCGCCTCATGGGCCAGATTCTCAAGTGAAATCTTAAATCAGATTCCGGTAATCCTGAAATATCCCTTGATAGAATCCTATGGGTTTTATGGTGGGATGGTTATATTCCTGATCTTCCTGGTTTTATTTGTTACCACATCACGCGGTGGTGACAGTAGTGAAACCGAGCCAGGTGATTCTTTCGATACCAGCACCGTCATTCCGACTCAGGAGCCAATACCCCAATCTGATGATAGCGAGCCAGACCCAGATTTTTTAGTTGATTCTTTATTAGAAACTGAAACACTTGATCTACCTGCAGAAACGCTATCCTTCGAGGCCGACAACCAGAGCAACCAGGATGATGGCACTAGTGAATCGATTGAATATGCGAGCGAGGAAGAATGGATTGAGACCGTGCAGAAAATTAAAAATAGGGAAGAACAATAACAAGCCGCTTTTGAAAACAGGTAATATAAACAACCAATTTTCACTTTTCCACCACATTCAGAGCAGAACCTCGCGATCTGGGCTATCAATGGTTAAGGAACCTCTATCAGGCAGACTCGCTATTATCTGTCAAAGAAATCAACCGTATTTAACTCAATGTTTTTATTTTGGGGTGTGTCATGCTGTAATGATGCAGTTCATTACTTAACGAACTTAAAACGCGATGAAAGCAGTACAACAACCCTGGTTTCAGACTCAACGTATTCGCGATGATTTGTTTTGCATTACTGAGCCTCATTACACCTGGGAAAACCGCGCCAATCTCTGGTTGATTAAAGGTCGTGACTCAGACCTGTTAATCGATACGGGCCTGGGTGTTTCTAGTTTAAAGCTTTACCTGGCTGACCTACTGGACAAACCCCTCAAAGTGGTAGCCAGCCATGTACATTTTGATCACAGTGGTGGATGCCATGAATTTGATCAGGTCTATATCCATCAAAATGAGCATCAGGCCTTGTGCAGTGGTGACCAGCAGCTAATGTTGAGCGCTCCTGAAAAAGGATTTGTCCCCGATAGTGATTTTAACGCCATACCGTATCAGGGATTTAGTGCCAACAACTATGAAGTCAGGGCCTGCCCTCATGCCCAGGTGATTCAGCATGGTGACATTATTGATTTAGGTGATAAAGCATTTGAAGTTATACATTTACCCGGCCACTCATCCGGTTCTGTTGCGTTATATAACTCTCGTAATCAACATTTTTTCTCGGGAGATGTGGTTTACGATGGTGAGCTACTAGATGATCTGGAAGATTCAGTGGTGGAAGATTACATCAGTAGCATGGAGAAGATGTTGCAATTGAAAACCGACGAAGTAAGGCCGGGCCATTATCATAGTTTTGATCGACGCCGCTTACAGGAATTAGTCACGCAATATATTAATGATAAGAAAGCACCTTTATGTCCTGGAGAAAAGTGACCCCTTTTCAAAAATCATAATTATATTGCACATTAGCGAGCAGACTACTTTTTCCTTAAATTCTTGATAGCCGACGTTTATTTCACGATCGCGAACCCCGGAAAACGGCCGATTCTGTTGAAAAACTCGATAATTTGAATTGGGGATTTCTCCGGCGGAAACCAATATGCCTTGAATATCACTTGCAAATAGGTATCAGTGTTCAGTGGTGACACCCTAATGAAGAGATCGCAATTAATATGATCCCCTTCGTATGTTAGGTTCGTTAACCAGCTTAAAACGCGAGAGGTTTTGCGCGGTTAAAAAATTTAGAGTTTTTCAACAGAATCGGCACTTTGCAGCCCCTCGCGTTTCGATTCTGAAGGTCAGCTTTCTCGTAAGCTGCCGCTCAAAA
>PVMK01125104.1_pt1 | contig 23568 bp, 24 predicted proteins | sample 1853481 | NCBI WGS metagenome assembly PVMK01 (sample SAMN08533507, study PRJNA380276) | Marine sediment metagenome, whole genome shotgun sequencing project. | reverse complement strand
TTGTAGCATTTGCCACAATTCAAGAATGGAATGAATATCCTAACACCTGCCGATGGCCGGAGACTATTCAGATTCCGACATTTGCCGGAATCGGACCCTTTGTGTGCCAGACCGGGCCTGGTACGGGGTTAAATCACACTGGTTGCAACAAACGTGCCCTGATGACATGTTCAGTGGCATTAATCGCTTTCATTACACCCGCATCATGATCCTCGATGTCGATAATGCTGTAGGCAAAATCACCCCGACTGAGGTTCACCATATCGATCACGTTAAGATTGTGGTCGGCCAGAACGGTCAAAACATGGCCGAGAACTTTTGGAACATTGTCATTGCAAATGGTTATCCGGTACCCGCTCTTTCTTTCCATGAAAGTATCGGGGTAATTCACCGAGTTACGGATATTTCCGTTTTCCAGGAAATCCATCAACTGGTCCGCTGCCATCATGGCGCAATTTTCTTCTGCCTCGCGGGTGCTGGCACCGATGTGCGGTAACAGCAAGGCATCCTTGCGAGCCAGCAATTCAGGGTGCGGGAAATCGCTGATATAAGCTGCCAGTTTGCCACTGTCGAGCGCATCGATTACCGCTGGTAATTCCACAATTTCATCACGGGCAAAATTGAGCAGACGCATGCCGGGTTTGCAACGGCCCAGTATGTTTGCATTGACCAGGCCACGGGTTTGCGGAATTGCCGGAATATGCAGGGTCAGAAAATCTGAAATACCCACAAGGGCCTCCAGACTATCCACCTTCTGCACCCGGCTTGACAGTCTCCACGCGGCTTCGATTGAAATCGCCGGATCATAGCCAGCCACCTTCATACCCAGTTCCAGTGCCATATTGGCAACAATGGCTCCGATGGCGCCAAGACCCACCACACCCAGGGTCATTCCGGTGATCTCTGAACCTGCAAAGTGCTTTTTGTTGGCTTCCAGGGTCTTGTGCATTTCAGCACTGTCGCCAATATCATCCAGGGTCTGCACATAGTTCATAGCGTCAAAAATGTTTCTTGAACTAAGCAGGAGTGCCGCGGCAACCAACTCCTTGACGGCATTGGCATTGGCTCCCGGTGTATTGAAAACCACGATACCACGTTGCGCATACTCATCCACCGGGCTGTTGTTTACGCCGGCGCCGGCACGGGCCACACCTATGACACTTTCATCAATGGTTTCTTCATGTAACTTCTGGCTGCGAAGCATCAGCGCATCAGCGGATGAAACATCCGGTCCGACCTGGTAGTTATCAGAAGAGAAGCGGTCCAGACCTTTTGCGGCCAGGGCATTATAAGTTCGGATTTTGTACATTTGATGACCTACTTGAAACCACCTGCAGGAGACAGGTTTGTAAGCGAATTGTACTTCAATCCGCCTACAATTAAAGGCTGAATGCGCGTGTTATTTACCAATGAACCGATTCGTTTTGAGCTATATTGATGCAATCAGCCTGGTATTGGTCACGTGTGGGTTTTTTCGGAGCAAATACTTATGAAATTCGGCATATTTATTACTTTCACGGTTCTTTTTTCTCTTGTGGTTGCTGTCAACCACGCTGTCGCGCAAGAAGCAGTACCCGAAGTTACTGTTGAAGGTCTGCAGCTGATCAGGGATTCCAATCTTGCCCTGGTTTATGCAGAACCGGGTATAAACCTGGCCCAATACAGCAAGGTTTACCTGGATGATGCCTATATCGCTTTCAAAAAGAACTGGCAGCGTGACCAGAACCGGCACCACCCACAAAAAGTCAAAGCCGGGGACATGACGCGGATGAAGGTGGAACTGGCTTCACTGTTCCGGGAAGTATTTTCAAGGACCCTGGAGGAAGGTGGTTATGAACTGGTCACCGAACGCGCCGAGGATGTATTGCTGCTCAAACCCGCCATTATCAATCTTGATGTGGTTGCACCCGACACCATGGAGAAGGTGAGAGAAGGTGAGACCGGGAACCGGTTGAGAGACTGGCCTGGGCCACCGGGAACCGGTCGAGAGGCTGGCCTGGGCCATGCCAACCGTGGAAGCTCCTACTCAGAAACCACGGGCGAAATGACCTTGTACCTGGAACTCTATGATTCACTCACCGATGACCTGATCGCCAAGGCCCTGGATCGAAAAACAGACCGGCAAACCGGCTATTTTCAATGGCAAAACCGCGTAACCAACCGGGCAGCAGCCAACCGGATTTTACAGGTATGGGCCAAAGTACTCAAAGAAGGTCTGGATGAGGCCCGGGGAATTAGTGGCCAATAAATAGTCGGGTCCACCTGGCAGCCACCTCAGGAAAACATTCCCTTGAGGGTGAAGAAAAACAATGCCGCGAGTATTCCGCCTGCAGGCAGTGTGATGACCCAGGAAACGATAATCCCGCCAATAACCCGCAAATCGATGGCGTCTAAACCACGGGCCATGCCTACGCCGACTACCGCACCCACCGCAATGTGCGTAGTAGATACCGGCAAACCCGTTCTGGATGCAAGAACGACGGTGGCCGCTGCAGCCAGCGTGGCGCAAAAACCACGGCTGGGGGTTAATTGAGTAATGCGGGTGCCAATGGTCTGCATTACACGGTAACCCATGGTTACGAGCCCGGCCACGATTCCAATCCCACCCATAACCAGTATCCAGAAGGGCAACTCGGATGTCTGTGCCATCTCACCACCGGAGCGGATGATACTGGCAACTGCTGCCAGTGGACCGATACCGTTGGCGACATCGTTGGAACCGTGGGCAAAGGCCATCGCACAGGCTGTGAAAATCATCATCGGGACGAATATCTTCTCCACACTTGCGAAGTGATAGTCACGGTCCGCTTCCGGGTCGACCTCGACTTTTTGAATCAATACCCATCCGATAGCAGCTATGAATGCACCAAAAACCAGGGCCGCCAGGAAACTCATGGGTATGGTCATTTCCAGGTTGAGATGTTTCAAACCCTTGAAAAGGGTAACCAGGGAGATGATAAATCCAACCAGAAAAACATAAACAGGGCCCCACCGGCGGGCACTTTCGAAGGGATGCTCGGTATCCAGGATGAATTTCCGGATACTCATCATCAACATGTAAGCCAGGAAACCACCCAATACCGGAGAAATCACCCAACTGGCAGCGATCTGTCCGATTTTTCCCCAGTGAACGGCATCGACGCCGATGCCTGCAACCGTGAAACCGACCAGTGCACCCACAATAGAGTGCGTGGTCGAAACCGGCCAGCCACGTGTTGACGCAATCATCAGCCAGACGCCGGCGGCCAGCAACGCTGCGAGCATGCCAAACACCAGGATCTCCGGTTGATTGGCGATACTGGTCGGGTCAATAATTCCTTTGCGAATGGTAGATGTGACATTACCACCGGCAATGAAGGCACCAGCAAACTCGAATATTGCAGCAATAACGATGGCTTGTTTAACGGTGATCGCACCGGAACCCACCGATGTACCCATGGCGTTGGCGACATCATTGGCGCCGATGCCCCAGGTCATGTAGAGACCGAAAATTACAGCCAAGGCTAAAAGAATAGTGCCATATTCAGCAATGATTTCCATGAAATACGTCCTATTTCGCGATCAGGAGACGCAGGCGATCGCCTACTTTTTCTGCATAATCGGCAAGGTCGCCGATCCATTCAATAAGCCGGTACCACATCATGACTGAAACCGGGTCCATCTCGCTCTCATGCTTGAAAAGGGCGCGCGCCAGGGTAATGCCCAGCTCGTCCGTTTCGTCCTCGATACTATTCAGTTCTGCCATCATGGCATCAACCTTTTCTACCTCGCGACCGCGAAAACCCATGGCCAGTAATTCGTCCAACTCCTCGATGATGCTGGCTGAATGCTCGCAGGTATCAATACAGCGCGCCGTCAATGTGATCAGCGGGTCGTGCATGAACTCAGGTATACTCATCTTTCGCTCAATCAACAATCCGGCAATATCCTGCGCCGTGTTCGCGATGGCATCCTGCATATGTAACACTTCCAGCAAGTCTCTGCGATCCACGGGCATAAACAGACTGCGTGGCAATTGCAATCGCAACTCATTCTTGATCTGGTCCGCCTCCGCTTCCCGCTCAAAGATGCGGTCTTTCGCCTTGAGGACCGTGACTTGGTCACCCCTGGCCAATGCCTCGATCAGTGGTTGAACCTCCCGGGCACATTCCAATACGACGCGCATGTGGGTTTGCAATGGTAAGAAGGGTGATTGCCCGAACAATCTGGAGAATGTATTTCCTCTGGTCATTGGTCTGAACCTCTAAAATAAGAATGCTGGTGTTTTAGGTATCCGGATACTTTGCCAGAACAAAGCACAGATGTCTTGACCGTGATCATCCAAGTAGAAATTTAGCTGTCTCATCGAAGGCAGATCAAAGAACCACTTTTGTAAGTAGCTCACGTGGAATAGCTGGCATGAATGCAAAAACACTCAGAGACGGATGGCAACGTATGCTGGATGACGCGTGTCTGCACCTGGCTCACCCGGTTCCAGACGCATCCGGGGCATCCTGACACGCGGCCACATTGAGTCCGCCTATTGTCTTTAGGTGTCGATCCTTAAACGATTTAATTGTGTTATGTGCGCCGGCCCGACCTCGCAACAGCCTCCGATAATGCGCGCACCGGCTGCTATCCACCCGACTGCATGATCCGCGTAAGCCTGCGGCGTTACATCGGTACGCGAAGACGGGATGGATTGCTCACCATGAAAGTCCCACTTTTCCGGAATTGGTGTGAATGCATTGGCATAGGCACCGACGGGAAGATCACATAGGGAGACCAGTTCGGGTAGTACCTTGCTGATAGCTTCCGGCGGAGAGCAATTGAGTAATACCGCACTGATGCCTGAGTCTGCAATATCCTCCCATGCCTCGCGGATGGACTCACCACTTCGCAGGTTTGCAGCACCCGAATCCTCTATTGACCATGACAACCAGACCGGTTTTCCGGTAGATATCGCGGCAGTCACAGCAGCCCGTGCTTCCACCAGGCACGACAGGGTTTCACAGATAAAGAAATCCACATCGGGCGCAAGGAATTCAGCCTGCTCACGATAAAGTGCTTCGGTTTCCTCGAATGTACCAACCAGGTCCGGTCGGTAACTGCCACGCTGGGGACCCATCGAGCCCGCTATCAATACCGGCTTGCCGCAGTTATCCCTGGCACGATGTGCAAGTTCAGCGGAGAGACGGTTCATTTCACCAAGACGGTCAAGCAAACCTTCTGGTTCAAAATTATTGCGAATACATGAGTAAGAATTGGTGGTGATAATATCGGCACCGGCGCGAATATAATCCTCATGAACCTCCTGCACCGCTTCGGGTGCATCAAACAGGGCTTTTGCTGACCACAATACGCCCTGCCCCGAGGCTTTCCGATTAATCAACTCCTGACCCATGCTGCCGTCAAGCAGTATTAATCCATCAGGCAGACTGGAAAAGATTGTATCCATTGATATGGCCTCTGAAGAATTCTATTTAGTTGAACAGCAGGTATGGAATCACATCAATAACATCGCCTCTTGCAATATCCTCAAAGGGTTTTTGCACCGCCATGCCATCCCCCCAGCAGGTTGAGTACAGGGCACCACTGCTTTGCTGAGTAAAGATCTCTGCACCATCGCTACCTGAGCGAATGCGATGATAGACCTCACGGGGACTACCCTTGATATCAAACAGCGCTATCTGTCTGAGCGGAACAATATCGGGATGGCTGATGCCCTGGCAATCGAATAAAAATGGTCGTGCGATGACCAGGGCTGTTACGAATGCTGATACCGGGTTCCCGGGCAGTCCGAGAAACGGTGTGCCCATCACATCGCCAAAAGCAAAAGGCTTGCCGGGCTTGATGGCTATCCGCCAGAGATCGATATGGCCGAGCGACTCGACCACCGCTTTTACGTGGTCTTCTTCACCGACCGATACGCCGCCCGTTGTTATGATGGCATCCGCTTCGCGGCTTGCCCGGGCCATAACATCACTGATGATTTTCGGGTCATCCAGCGTGATCCCGAAATCCAGCACTTCAAAGCCCCATTTTTCAATTAAAGCCTCAAGCAGGTATCGGTTTGAATTATAGATCTGGCCGGGCTTGATCGTTTCACCCGGTTCCACCAGTTCTGCACCGGTCGAAATGATGGCGACCTTCAAACGCTGTCTGACATCAACCCGGGCGATTCCAAGCGAAGCAATCAGTCCAAGATCCTGTGCGCGCAAACGGTGCCCCGCCTTCAATACGGTTGCACCCTGCATGATATCCTGGCCTTTGGGCCGAATATTGCCACCAATTTCACGCACAACTTCTATCAATACAGACCGGCCATCGGCTTTGCATTTTTCCTGCATCACGACAACATCGGCACCCTCGGGAATTTCCGCGCCGGTAAATATTCGCGCTGCGGTGCCCTTGGTAAGTGGCAATGGCGGTGTACCCGCGGTGATCCGCTGGCTGATTTCCAATACCTGATCCGGCCCGTGCCAGTCTTGCCTGCGCAGGGCATAACCATCCATGGCACTGTTGTCTGCAGGTGGAACATTGATGGCGGACACGACATCGCTGGCCAATACACGACCCGCAGCTGCTCTCAGATCAACTGTTTCACTACCAACCAGGACCTGGCTGCTGGCCCGCAAGCGCGCTACCGCCTCGGTCACACTGATCATGCTCATAACAGATGTGCACCGGAACGTGTCTGCGCGACAAAATTGCAGGGTGTGTGGCGGCTATCCAGTTGGTCGTTGAGGATACGATTCCAGCCGGTACGGCAGGCACCGGTCGAACCGGGCATACAAAATACCAGGGTCTTGTTAGCCAGACCGGCCACAGCCCTCGACTGAACGGTGGAGGTGCCGATCTCATCATAGGAAAGCTGACGGAACAGTTCCCCAAAACCCTCAATGCGGGTATCAAACAACGGTTGCAAAGCCTCGGGCGTGGAATCACGATTGGTTAAACCGGTACCACCGGTGGTCAGAACAACATCGATGCCATCATCGGCAATCCAGCCCGACACAACGGCCCGGCTTGCATAGATATCGTCCTTACATAATTCACGTGCAGCAATTTTGTGACCCGCGGCTTTTAACATATCCTCAAGCGCCTGGCCCGATGTGTCATTTTCGAAAGTACGTGTATCCGTCAGTGTAAGTACGGCGATATTAAGTGCTACAAACTCTGCTTTCTGGTGCAATTTCTTTACCTTCTAAAAATTAAATAATATCCCGACATCATCCTTTTATGCGGGCAGTCAGTCAAGCAAGCTTGCTGCTGTTTTCAGGTCATCCGGCGTGTTGATATTAAAGAAAGGCGCGAGCTCAGCAGGTGCCCACTCCACAACTTCATGTGGTAGTGATTTCAGCATATATCTCAGGCCACCATCGCCCCGCTTGACTACAGCCTCGTGGATTGCCGGTAAGTGATGGGTATGCCACATGGAAAAAGTCGGTTGTAGTACACCCTCGTATGAAATCACAACAACCGGTTTTTCGTTTTCCTGATCTGCATCGAGTAGTGTCTGCACCAGGTTGTGCGGAATGAACGGCGCGTCGCATGGGCATAACACCAGGCTATTCTGCTGACCCTTGTCAGCCAGGTATTGCAGCGCGGAGCACAGACCTGTCAGTGGCCCGCGAAAACCTGGGCAGGAGATCAGGGACCAGCGGTAAGCCAAAGCTTTCAAATTCGCTGGTCTCGCTATCGCAACTGAGCATTAGCGGATCCAGGTGTGCTTGCAAGCGATCTATCACATGCGCCAGCAAGGGCCGGCCATTGAGTTCAAGCAGTGCTTTGCGGCTACCGCCCATGCGACTGGAACGACCACCCGCAAGAATCACACCTGCCGGCTTTTTTGTCGCCACTATTTCCGCAACTTTTTCAGAACCGGCAGCATCAGTTCAGACAGATCCTGCCCGCCTCCCGCAGCGTAATCAAGCAACAGCCCACGCATGCGCGGCGCCCAGAAGCGATTGATGTGATCTGCGATCCGTTCATCGGCATCATCATGAAAACTGAGGTTGATAGCGATGTCGTTTGCCATCGATACCAGGTGTGCTGTTTCGCCCGTCACGGCTTTATCGACTTTCCATTTAAGTCACTCCAATCAGGCGTTTTGAATTCGGCCTTCGAAAGTATAAACATTGTGCCGTCCCGGCCGGGCAAAACCAACCAGGGTAATGCCGCTGCGATGGGCAAAATCAATGGCCAGTGTTGTGGGTGCTGACACTGCAACCAGTATTTCCATCCCGGCGGCTGCGGCTTTGTAAACCATTTCATAACTCGCCCGGCTTGATACCAGTACAAAACCAGTCGCGGGATCAAAATCAGTTCTGCTTAAAAAACCGATCAGCTTATCCAGTGCATTGTGGCGCCCTACGTCCTCACGCGCCATCAGGATTCTACCATCGGTGCCACACCAGGCGGCACCGTGTAAGGCGCCGGTAGCTGCCTGTAATGGCTGGTGATCGTTCAATGACTGAATGGCGCTTTGCAAAGCGGCATTACTCACGGATACCTTGCTGGATACCACCGCCGGTTTACGCATGGCCTGATCGAGTGATTCCGCTCCACATAGTCCGCAGCCGGTGCGGCCAACCAGGTTACGGCGTTGTGAATCAAGTCGTGCAAAACACTCCTCATTCACGGTTATGGCCAATTCCAGTCCTTTTTCACGCTCTATGACCGAGGTCTCCAGAACATCGGACGCTTGCTTGATAATGCCCTCGGTCAGACTGAAACCTACGGCGAAATCTTCGAGTGCGGTGGGACTAACCATCATGACGACGTGGGAACGTTTGTTATAGGTCAGGGCAAGCGGTACTTCCGCCGCGACTTCATCATCGCGGGTAGCGTGCTTTCCCTTCTCTCCAGTTAACAACCGGAACCTGGCGTGAAATTGACACGAAAGAAACGGTCACAGAGCGCGGCTTAGAGCGCCCCGGCTCCTGGCCTTATTTCAGAAAAGGCGGATTGTTGTTGATTGAATACTTCCTGTTGTTTTTGCCATTCAGATGGCTGGGTGACCAGCATTACCTGCACGGCTGTCACCTTGTATTCGGGGCAATTGGTTGCCCAGTCAGAATTATCCGTGGTGACGATATTCGCACCAGTCTCTGGAAAGTGGAATGTGGTGTAAACCACGCCGGGTTGCACCCGTTCTGTCACCACCGCGTGTAATACCGTATCACCTGCCCTGCTCTTGATGCCCACCCAGTCGCCGCTGTTGATACCCCTGTCCTCGGCATCAACCGGGTGAATCTCCAGCAGGTCCTCATTGGCCCAGGCAGTGTTTTCGGTGCGTCGCGTCTGCGCACCTACATTATATTGGGACAGAATTCGGCCGGTGGTTAACAGCAGCGGGAATTTGCGAGTTGAACGCTCAGAGGTCGGCACAAAACCGGTAATCGCGAAGTATCCTTTCCCACGCACAAATTCTCCAACATGCATGGTTGGCGTACCGTCGGGCGCCTCTTCGTTACAGGGCCACTGAATACTGCCAAGACGGTCCAGTTTTTCATAGTTCACGCCGGTAAAAGATGGCGTCAGCCGTGCGATCTCGTCCATGATTTCTGAAGGGTGTGAATAATGCATGGGATAGCCCAGCGCATTTGCCAGATCCATGGTGATTTCCCAGTCCTCTTTACCGCTTTTTGACGGTAAAACTTTGCGCACTCTTGATATTCGCCGTTCGGCATTGGTAAACGTGCCATTTTTTTCCAGGAAGGTCGAACCCGGCAAAAATACATGGGCGAAACGGGCTGTTTCGTTCAGGAAAATATCCTGCACCACCAGGCATTCCAATGATTTCAGTGCCGCTTCAACATGATGGGTGTTCGGATCGGACTGGGCGATATCCTCACCCTGGCAATACAGTCCTTTGAAAACCCCGCTCAGGGCGGCATCGAACATATTTGGAATGCGCAGACCGGGTTCGGGATGCAATTTCACCTGCCATTCTTTTTCAAACAGGCTGCGTACTTCGGGATCGGAAATATGCCGGTAGCCGGGCAGTTCATGCGGGAAAGAACCCATATCGCAGGAGCCCTGCACGTTATTTTGCCCACGAAGCGGATTAACACCCACGCCTTCGCGGCCCAGGTTACCGGTGGCCATGGCCAGGTTGGCGATGCCCATGACGCTGGTCGAACCCTGGCTGTGCTCGGTCACGCCGAGGCCATAATAAATGGCGGCGTTACCGGCGTTGGCGTATAACCTTGCGGCCGCCCGCAATTCTTCGGCCGGGATACCCGTCACCGACTGTAAAAACTCGGGTGAATTCTCTTCGAGTTTTACAAATTCACACCAGTTTTCCCAGGATGGGAATCTCGCAGCGCTCATTGACGTATTTTTCATCCGCCAGGCCTTCGGAAACAATGACGTGCGCCATGGCATTGAAAAATGCCACGTTGCTACCCGGTCGTAACTGCAGATGATGGGCAGCCCGGATATGCGGACTGTTGACCAGTTCAATTTTGCGCGGGTCAACCACGATCAATTGTGCGCCTTGCCTTAACCGGTGTTTAAGTCGTGATCCGAATACCGGATGCGCCTCGGTCGGATTGGCACCGATCAGCATTACCACATCCGCCTGGTCCACCGAGTCAAATGCCTGGGTGCCAGCCGACTCACCCAGGGTTGTTTTCAGGCCGTATCCGGTGGGTGAATGGCAGACGCGTGCACAGGTATCGACGTTGTTATTACCAAACCCGGCACGAATCAGTTTTTGCACCAGGAAAGTCTCTTCATTACTGCAACGCGAGCTTGTTATGCCGCCAATGCTGTCTCTGCCGTGTTCTGCCTGGATCTGGCGGAAACGTTTGGCCGTGAAGTCTATCGCCTCCTCCCAACTGACTTCAGACCAGGCTTCATCAATGCTGTCGCGGATCATCGGTGTGGTGATGCGATCTTTGTGGTCACCGTAACCAAAGGCAAAACGCCCTTTGACACAGGCATGGCCTTCATTGGCCTTGCCGTCCTTGTAGGGTGTCATGCGCACCACTTGATCGCCCCGGGTCTCAACATTGAATGCACAACCCACACCACAGTAGGCGCAGGTTGTGACAATGCTCTTTTCCGGCAAACCCATTTCGATAACCGATTTTTCTTCCAGTGCTGCCGTCGGGCAACTGCTAACACAGGCACCACAGGAAACACATTCGGATTCCATAAATGATTCCATTTGCCCGGCTACCACCTTTGACTCGAACCCGCGGCCATCCACCGTCAGTGCAAAAGTGCCCTGGATGTCATCGCAGGCACGTACGCAGCGGTAGCAGACGATGCACATCGAAGGATCAAAGGTAAAATACGGGTTGGATTCATCCTTGGCGGCATGCTGATGGTTCTGTCCATGCAAACCGTAACGTGATTCTTCTACACCCAGTTCACCGGCAACATCCTGCAATTCGCAATCGCCATTTGTCGGGCAGGTCACACAATCCAGCGGGTGGTCCGAGATATACAATTCCAATATGTTTTTACGCAACTTTTCGAGCTTGCCCGATTGTGTACTCACCACCATACCGTCTTCGGCAATTGTCGTGCACGATGCCGGCGTACCCTTGCGACCCTCGATTTCCACCAGGCACATCCGACAGGAGCCAAAAGCATCCAGGCTGTCAGTGGCGCAGAGCTTGGGGATATTTTTGCCCAGAATTGCCGCAGCGCGCATGACCGAGGTTCCCTTCGGCTACCTGGATCTGCTGTCCGTCAATTTGAAGGCTGATTTGTGCGGCCGTTTCCCGTGGTGGTGGCGTACCCAAATCGTTTAATGGTTTTTGAAGTTCCGACATGATATTCAGCTTTTCACTCCGCCCTCAAAATCCTGTGGGAAATGCCTGATCGCGCTGCGCACCGGTATCGGTGTCATTCCACCCATCGCGCACAGGGATCCGCCATCCAGTGTTTCACATAACTCTTCCAGCAGTTCAAGGCTGGCTGACCTGTTCTCATTTTGTTCTATTTTATCAATAAGTTCTACGCCACGAACCGAGCCAATACGGCAAGGCGTACATTTACCACAGGATTCCACCACACAGAACTCCATCGCAAATCGAGCCTGTTCCAGCATATCCACACTGTCGTCAAATACCACGACCCCGCCATGGCCCAACATAGCCCCGACAGCAGCAAAGGCCTCGTAATCAAGCGGCGTATCCCACTGTGACTCAGGTAAATAAGCACTCAGCGGACCGCCCACCTGGATAGCGCGTATCGGCCTGCCGCTGGCAGTGCCGCCGCCAAAGCCTTCGACCAGTTCACGCAGACTTATGCCAAAAGGTACTTCCACCAGGCCGCCACGCAGAATGTTGCCCGCAAGTTGCACCGTCAGCGTGCCACGGGAACGACCACTGCCATAATCCCGATAATAATCTGCACCAAGAGCCAGCACCGTGGTGACCGCTGCCAGGCTTAACACGTTATTGACCACGGTTGGCTTGCCGAACAGTCCTTCAATGGCGGGTAAAGGTGGTTTGAAACGAACCAGGCCGCGCTTACCCTCCAGACTTTCAAGCAGGGAGGTTTCCTCACCGCAAATATACGCACCGGCACCGACGCGCACCTGCAAGCGGAAATCGCGGCCACTGCCGCAGATATTTTCACCCAGCAGATTGGCTTCTTCAGCCATCGTAATGGCGTGGTTCAGTACATGCAGGGCTTTTGGGTATTCCGAACGCAAATAAATGTATCCTTCGCTGGCACCCACAGCCATGGCACAGATGGTCATGCCTTCGATCAACTGGTAAGGATCGGCTTCCATCAACAAACGATCTGCAAAAGTACCGGAATCCCCTTCATCAGCATTGGCAACCACATATTTCTGCGCAGAAGGTGTATCCAGAACCGTGCGCCACTTGATGCCGGTTGGGAATGCCGCCCCACCCCGGCCTCGCAGACCGGACTCTGTCACGGCTTCAACAATCTCTGCAGGCGACAGTTTCAGCGCCCTGCGCAAACCTTCATAACCGCCATGGGCTTTGTAATCGTCCAGACTGAGCGGGTCGGTTTTGCCTGCGCGGGTAAAAGTCAGGCGGTCCTGGCGGGCCAGCCACTCAATATCAGATACCTTGCCCAGGTATAGCTCGTGCTCACATGCTGCCGGGAAACCGGCATCAAATAATCCGAAAACATCATCTGCGGTGACCGGGCCGAATGCGATACGTCCATGGTCTGATTCAATTTCCACCAGCGGCTCAAGCCAGAAAGCACCGCGTGAGCCATTGCGGATTATTTCAACTTCCAGTCCCTCTTTGTGTGCCTGCAGTGCCACCCCGGCAGCGAGCGCATCAGCACCCAGTGCACAGGCGGTGGTATCAGCAGGAATAAAAACTTTAACCATGCTCATGCCTTATCCAGCAATTGATCAAAACGCTTTGCATCAACACGGGCAAACACATCATCACCGATACGGATCGAAGGTGAACAGGCGCAGTTGCCCAGGCAATACACCGGCTCCAGTGAAAAACGCCCGTCCCCGGTTGTGCCACCATAATCAATACCCAGACGGGTTTTAACATGTGCTTCAAGCTTGCGGGAACCCATAGCCTGACAAGCCTCTGCACGACACAGGTGAATCGTCGTTTGCCCCCTGGGTTGGTCGTGAAAATCATGATAGAAACCGATAACACCATGCACTTCCGCCCTGGAAAGACCCCATGCCGCCGGCAATGGCTGCCACGCAATCTTTGGGAACGTGACCAAGATTTGCTTGGACTTGATGTAACAAAGGCAAGAGCCCACCGGGCATATCAGCATATTTCTCTACCGCCGATGCGACGACCTCAGCTGGGTTTCCGGTTTCAGAGCTCATGTTCACTTGCCTTTAGATTTCAAAATCGTTTAAAAGTTTTCAGGCAATTTACCCCCTTTCCACCGCATAAACAAATATAATTCCGCGCTGCCACCTGAACTTAATTAAAGAAGGAATTATATTGATCAATATTTCGGTAAAAGACCTGGATGGCCAGGTTCATGAAATCCAGGGCCGTGAAGGCGACAGCCTGATGGAAACCCTGCGCCAACAAGAGTGGGGCGTAGCCGCAGTATGCGGTGGATTATGCTCCTGTGGCACCTGCCACATTTACCTGGACACAGAGTGGCAGGGAAAAATTCCAGCCAGTAGACTCAGATGAACAGGATCTGTTGAACGAATTTGAAAACACCAAAGATAACTCAAGACTAAGCTGTCAGCTGCCTCTCCAGGCCAGCCATGATGGTATTAATCTGACCATAGCACCGGATGAGTAAAGTGTGACACGGTAAGCAATAACCTGAGGTTATACTTAACGCATACCAACCAACAGGATCGATATGCGCTTACGACACATCGAAGTATTTCACGCCGTCTACACCTGTGGTTCCATCACCGCTGCCGCAAAGATGCTGAATGTCTCACAACCATCGGTCAGCAAGGTGCTCGCGCATGCCGAACAGCAACTGGGATTCGCTCTTTTCGACCGCTTAAAGGGCAAGCTCATACCGACACAGGAAGCGGAAAAGCTAATCACGCACGTCACAGAAGCCTACGATAATATCAATGAACTCCGGCGTATCTCAGAGAACCTGCGTGCATCGGACACTGGTCTGATTCGTATTGCAATGGCGCCGGCATTCGGTATCGACCTTGTTCCTGGCGCGATCGCTTCTTACCTGGATCAACACCCGGAAACCAGTTTTGAAATCGAAACCCTGCATCAACACCAGGTTGCCAGGGCGCTGAAGCAGTCGCAGGTTGACATCGGCATAGTGTTTGATCCTCCGGCAACTCCGGGCATAACGATTGATATTCTTGCGAGCGCAGAATGTGTGGCCCTGGCCCACAAATCAATGGATTTCGGAATCAAGCGGCGACTTACACTGGAAGATCTGAATGGATTGCCATTTATTAATCTGGACACACGGAGTCCGCTGGGAGAATTAGTGGCCAGTCGCATGGAGACCAGCAACATCAAGTTTCAGAACGTAGCCCAGGTGGAGACCTACCAGATGGCCAAGGCACTTGTAGCCCATGGTGCCGGTGTGTCTATCATTGATGAAGTCACGGCCAAATCCACGGGACACAAGGATGTTATTGCCTGGAAGTTGCAGCCGCCTTTGCATTTCAATATAGCCTTGCTTCACCTTGATAACGAACCCCTTTCAATCGTAACGCAACGTTTTGTCGAGCACCTGAAAATAGTCGTTGCCAAATTCCTCAAAGCATAGGCTGGCAAATCAGGCATAGACTTGCGCTATGGCCCACTAAAAAAAGGTCATTGGAGAAACAGGTGGAGTTCTAAGTAGAATCTTGACTTGATTCATCAGGAGTTGGTCCATGCATGTCGTGGTTTTAGGTGCGGGTGTTGTTGGTGTAACAACCGCCTATTACCTCACTGAACGTGGTCATACCGTTACGGTAGTTGACCAGGCAGACGAGGTAGCATCCGGCGCCAGTGGCGGTAACGGATGCCAGCTTTCATACAGTTTCACAGACGCGATGGCCAGTCCTGCACTGTTGGCGAAACTACCCAGAATCATCAGCGGTCTGGATCCGGCCTTTTGTGTACGGCCACCAATCGATACCTTGCCCGTACGCTGGGGCCTGGACTTTATGAGCCAGTGCACATCACAACGCGCCCGTTCAAATACCCTGGCCGTGCTGCAGATGGCCATGCGCTCATCTTCCCTGATGGCCGAATTGCGATCGCAGGTACCATTGGATTTTTCATTCCGCAGAGCAGGTAAACTGGTGCTGCTCAGCAAGCCATCGGAACTGCAAGCAGCCGAGGACAGTTGCGAAATTAAGCGACAGTATGGCTGTGATGTGCGGGTGATAACGCCCGAACAAGCCACTGAAATAGAACCTGCTCTGGCGTTTACCAGGTCACCATTTGCTGGTGCTGTTTACTCTGAAAATGATGAAGTGGGGAATGTGCTTTCGTTTACATCACAGCTCGCTCAGTGGCTTGGCAATGAGCGTAATACCGAGTTCCAATTCAATACCACGGTTCATCGCATCATTACAGAAGGCGGCAAACTTCGTGCAGTAGAAACCAGTAATGGAACACTCAAGCCGGATGCAGTGGTTGTCTGCCTCGGTGCATGGAGTGACCGGGTGTTCAAACCCCTGGGTATCAGGGCAAATATCTACCCGGTACGTGGTTATAGCGTAACCTTGCCTGCCGGTGATAAGTCAAATTCAGTCAGTATTACCGACCTGGGCAGCAAGATGGTTTACAGCCGCCTGGAAGATCAAATCCGTATTGCCGGCTTTGCCGACTTCGTCGGGTACAGGACGGATCGGGATGAAGACAGGGTGCGGGAGCTACTGAATGCCGCCCGTAACTTTGCACCGGATATTGCCGATTTCGATGTAAGCGCAATGAGTGAATGGGGTGGGTTTCGGCCCATGACACCGGACAGTCGGCCTGTAGTCGGGCCTTCGCCGGTCGAAGGTCTGTATCTTAATACCGGTCACGGTATGCTTGGCTGGACGCTCGCTTGTGTCAGCGGGCATGAATTGGCGGAGCTTTTGTAATATTTGCTTAGGCTGCTTTCCTATGCTGCACTTCTCTCAACTCTCTGCGATCTTTCAGAATGCGTTGGAAAAAGTCTTCATGTTGTACCAGGACGTCACCATGACCAATATGGCTTTGGCTTCTTTTGACTGTCGATACGTGGACTGCCACATAATCACCTAACAAGAGCCTTTTTTCTAGAGCCTTTCCTTTAAGTACTAACATGAGTGCCTCTCCTATAATTGTCAGGTTTAATAAATCACCCGATTCCTATTTTTTGATACAACTTTGTAAATGCAAAAATCAGGCCAAAAGATACAGAGCACTATAATATCTTTAAATACAGTATGATACAAAATACCTGCCAAATTTACTGTAGAAAAAACTGCTCAAAATTGTCCGAATAATTAAGAAAAACTGACCATATTTGTCAGTCGGTAAAATTGGGGAGACTCCCAGGTGACGTGGAAAGAATGTAAACCAGTTATCCTGGTCTACATCCCGGACTAAATGGTGCCTATAAGAAGATTCGAACTTCTGACCTACGCATTTATGATGCTATATTCAGAAATCCTATCGTTCTGTTTATGCTACGTTTTAGTTAATTTCTTTTAATTGTGGTGCACTTTTGACGCGTTTAGAAATAATTAAATGAAAAGCTCTTGTGATCACCCAAGAAAAAACATGCCACTTTTAAACGTCCACCCCCTGCCAGAGCGGGAATCAACAACGAAAGGTTTTTTGCGATCCAAGCAAACCCTAAGGCAGCGACTTCCGGGTACGTAAGCCCAGCATAGCCGGCAACCGCCGATTGATCACGGTTGCGCCAACCAGTACCACTGCAGTGGTGGCGATGCCAACAGACCACCCAAAATCGAAATTCAGATACCGTGTGGATGATTCTGACACTGCAGCTGCCAACAAGCCCACATAGGACCAACTCATCCAGTAGGCGTGCGTGATCTTCCATTCATGTGCCGGACTGCGGCGCCAGGCGGCGAAGCCCCCTATCAGCACCGACACCAAACTAATAATTGCTGCAATATGGAATGGTCCGAAACGACCCCACAAGTCATAGATGGAAAGAGCACTGATATTGACAATCAACATGCTTACCAGATAGGTGCGCCCGCACCAGCGATGGAAAACCGTACCCTTGCGACGGAACACAACCATTGCACCGGTGGTCAACGCCAGTATTGCTATGTAGAAATGTGCCTGTCCCAACCAATTCATATGTACAGGTTGCCACGGCAGCTTTTGGCCGTTTTCAGCTATTGCCAGCTATTGCCAATTGTGGAAGGCGACTAACCGCTTCCGCCCAGTAAGCAGCAATACGGCAGGTGTGATTTTAAGGGAGATGACATGGCACTGTCGGCCATGAGCGGACCCCTTTTAGACTGACTCAATTACAGCAAACCGAATCCCAGAACACGACGGGATAGCGGCGGGCCGAAAGCACAGCGTCCGATAATTTCTCCGCGCTTCTTCCGCTACGGACGCCCCATGACCGCAATCAGTTTACCTGCTTCTCGATTCTGAGCAGACGTCCAACTTGATTACAACTTTTGCATTCACTGCTCATCAGCGCACAATATCAGCATGCTTGCTAAGCGGTAAGGCTCGAACTGCGTGCCCCCCGCTACCCCTCCGTAGCATCGGCGACGGGGCCTTGCGGGCGCTTGATCATTATCCGTGCGGGTGTTTGCAGTATTTGGTAACCGTCCCCGGCCTCGACAGTGGGCTTATGATCGAAGCCGTTTCTTCTGGATTGATCTCGTACTTATTACGTTGTCCCATCAACTAGCGTCACCTCGGTGGGCAGATACATGTCATCCCATGACTGCGCTAGCCACGACTAATAGTCAGGGAAGAAGGCCAACCGCATATTCGGGCTTCTCTTAGGTGTCCGATTAATCTTGGGTAGAACCCCACTGTATAACGAAAACGGACGCAACCCTGCGCCTGTCTAGCGCTGCCACGCATCACATACAGTCCAAGAGTAGAAGTCACCACATCCGGGGTGGCTTTGTTTTTTCTCAATTGCTCATAAAGCCGGACTGTCTAGGAAAATTATACAACCGTTCAATCAATCATCATCACTCAGTAGAGAACTTAAAATCCATGACTTCAATGTCTTATATTGGCCGGGTCCTGCTATAAGCGGCATCGATATTTGCGCCTATCCTATAGCCGCTTACTATGCAGCACCGGCACTTCGGCTCTGGTTATGGCGTATAGCAGGTAGCGGCCAAGAGCCGTCATTCGCCGCTCGAGTCAACTAGCGAAATCACAGGCTAAGGTCTATAGTTACAGAGCGTTCTTGAACTTTATTTCATCGCGGGATTATTCATATAAGTCTGCAAATGAGAATCTGACAATATCCCTGTCCAGTAGTGGTTCAGTCCGCACTCACTTACAAATCAAATGATTATTTGAAGGAGACTTGTTGTGAAATTGAAATACATGCTCGTAGCTGGAGCGATGCTCTTTTCATGCACTGCCTCTGCGCAAACATCAGCTGGTATCGCGGCATACAATAGTAGTCCCTCAATACAACGCACGTCGGCCCACGGAATTTTTGTCCCCAATGCTGAAGAGGTTAAAAGTGAACGCAGAGCTGCTGAGCGAGGTGATGCATCCATTCAATTCAAATTGGCGCTGCGGTACGACGTTGGTCAAGGCGTGCCACAAGACTATGCTGAAGCTGCGAAATGGCTACGCAGGGCAGCAGACCAGGATTTTGTTAAAGCCCAGTACAACCTTGGATGCATGTACGATAGTGGCCAGGGTATTTCACAAAACCATGCTGAAGCGGCTAAATGGTTTCGCAAAGCCGCTGAGCACGGGTATGCAAGCGCCCAAAAGAACCTCGGAGCAATGTACGGCAGAGGCCAGGGTGTGCCACAAAATAGTATTGAAGCTTATGTTTGGTCGAGCATAGCAGTAATTTCTGGTGATGAGGGCGCAATGAACAATCGCGATTTTGCTGCCAGTAAACTCTCAACTGAAGACTTAGAAACAGCACTGAAACGTGCAGCGGAACTGTATGAGGAAATTCAGCAAAGACAGGGATGAAAATAACAATTTTATATACGTCTGAGTGATTTAACCAATGTGTTGCGTCGACCGGTTGAGATCGCTGTCGCATAGCGGTTATACACCAAGTGTCATTTGCGGCGTTGCGACCTGCCAGAGTAGGCCAAAAGCCGCCGTTGTGGTTGGCGGCTTGAGTAATCGAATCCAACCCCATTATGCAGGAAACTTATTCAGCTGACTCGAATCATAGAGGCAATAGTGGAGAAATAATCGATGCGGAAACAACTGTTATGCTGTTGCTTTACGATCATGACGCTCGTTTTGGTTGTGAGTTCTGCTCATGCCGCTGAGGAAGCTGAGTCTGACAGCCTGAAAATCCTTGTATATGGGGCAACGGGCAAAATAGGAAGACACATAGTCAATGAAGCCCTGAATCGCGGCCATTTTGTAACTGCGGTGTCGCGTGATCCTTCACGCATCACTCAAACCCACGACAATCTGTCAGCTGTGCAGGGCGACATCCTCGATTCCGAAAGTATAGCCAACCTGTTAGTTGAACAGGATGTAGTCTTCATTTCTGTTCGTGGTATTGTCGGCAAATCGAAAGACCCCAATGATGCAATTCAACGCATCGCGGTCGAGAAGGTGGTCAACGTTATGCGCGGCATCGGAGACGATGCACAGCGCCTAATTCATATTGGCGGCTCGGGTTCGCTCGAAGTGGAACCCGGTGTTCTTTACGCCGATAAGTTACCGAAAGTGTTCTTGCCGAAAAGTCTTGAAGTGGAGATCGCTGGACAGGTATTGGCGCTGGAATACCTGCGGACGGTGACCGATGTAGGGTGGAGCTATGCCACGCCCGCAAAGAACTTCACGAACGGCAAGCGCACAGGTACTTTTCGGATTGGTGGCAACCAATTACTTGAAGATTCGCGCGGCAAGAGTAGGATCTCCCGGGCGGACTTTGCTGTTGCTCTAATTGACGAGGCCGAAAACGCAGAACATGTCCAGCAACGCTTCTCAGTCGCCTACTAAATTTGCCCACATCTTTGTGGCTTAAATGCAGAAATTGGATTATTCAGCCCCGTATTTCAGTCACCTGGTTAACCACTGGTGCAGATTAAGTGCGAACTGTTGGTTAAAAGCACCCAGTTGGGCTTCAATCCAACTCTCCTGTCAGCAGATTATAAGTCCGTAATGGCGGCCAAATTGTTTGGCTAGTCGCGAAATATGGTGTTTGAACTACCTATACTCCCCGAGTATAGTTAGCAGGCGAACGGCTCGCTTCCCCGTAGAGATCCGCGGTTATTGAAAGGGGCCAGGCCGAGTGAAACCATTTTCACGCTCCGTCCGTTTCATGGATGGCAAATACAGGAGGTCGACCATGAATTACGCAAGAAGTCTAGGGATTCTGTTGGTGGGAGTGCTGGTGCTGGGTGGGTGCAATATAAGCATCAACTCGTCCATCGTCGTCCCTGACGGCGAATCCCGATCAGGCTCCGTGACGACTGTCAACGGCGACGTCTCGATCGGCAAGGACTGCACGATCGAAGGAACCAGCAGATCCGTGAATGGCTCGGTAATGGTCGGCGACCGATCCAAGGTCGCGGACCTGAGCACCGTCAATGGTTCGATTCGAACCGGCGAAGGCGTGAGCGTCGACGGCAACGTCGAATCGGTCAATGGGACGGTCGAACTCGGAGCCGGATCCGAGGTCTCTGGCAAGGTGGCCACGGTGAACGGTTCGATCGAACTGGACCAAACCGTGGTCCAGGGTGATGTGCGAACCGTGAACGGGGATATCGAACTGCGGGACAACTCCGTCGTCAAGGGCAACATCGTGATCGAGGAGAAGATGGACGTCTCGACGCGCAACCGTCCGATCGAGATTGAGGTGACCGGCGGATCAATCATCGAGGGCGACGTCGTGGTCAAGCGAAACATCGAAGTTCGCTTGATCCTCCGTGACGGCGGTAAGGTGCTCGGTCAGGTCGATGGCGCCGAGGTCATCGATAAGAATGTGGCTCAGCCGGCGGTGGACGTCGACTGACCGGCGTGTCACGTCAGAAACAGGGTTTAGCCCTGTAGTGTCCTTGGAGACTGCGTGTCCGGTTAGCTGACGCCGCACAATGCAGAAGGAAGAATCAGGATTTTCTCAGTAATTCTTTCTTCAATATATTTTCAAGTTCGTTGGCAATCATACGGAGTTTTTCAACCGAGTGATCCACTCCATAAACTTTGCGCATTTTGCTCAGGTCATCGGCAATGCGACGAATTCGGTCTGGGTAAGATTCTGACTTAATCTTCATGGTATCCCTCCACTAAAAAGTGTAACAGAGTATCAGGAGGCTAAGGGGAAGGGTGGGCAAATTCTTAAACAAATGACTTCAAACAGAGTTGCCCTGGTAGTGACCGACTACTTCGGAGGGGGAAGGTCAGTATGGGGACACTACGAGGGCAACTGGGACAGATTTTACACATGCTGACTCATTCCGCGTTGACCCAAGTCAAGAAACCAATTCAGGAGAAACTCATGCCTGAATTACCGATAGGGATAGGACGGGGTCATTGCAAACGCGTATAGCAGAAAACGGAAGGAGCAGCTAAACACTATGCGATTTAACCAGCGAAATAGCACTCCGGCGACTATACTTATAATGCGTCACTGGACGCTGCTTCATCGCCAGATTATTCAAATAAGTCTGCAAATAAGAATCAAATAACTTCCCGATCCGATAGCGACCAGGGCGTGTTTATCGACATGTGATGTTCTTGCGTTAAAGGAGAAAAGTGGTGGAACTTCAAATTAACTTCAAATCTCTCGAGTGGTGGTACTGGTGTGTCACACTCATCGCTATGATCATTGGTTTATTAGGAATGGTTCAAGGGTTTTATGGAGTCATCTTTGTAAGCGTTGTCCAAACAATTCACTTCAGTGTATCTCGTGGATTTACCGCATTCCCGACTCAAGTAAGACTTGTTTATGGGCTGTTCGCAATTGCTGCATTATTTGACCCAACCCGGATCTTCTATTGGGCCTTGTTAATTGGCACAATCATGGTCGTCTTGTTTGATAGGTGCATGATTGCGAGGATGCTGAAACTCATGCCCTGGAATAGGAATGAAACTCTCTCATGACTTTAATTATATGTTGACCATGGTACGGGAGTGGCAGCCCAGTTCATTCGTAACTCAAACTCGAAGGCAAAGCGGCCAACTTCTGCTTTTGGCCGACTCCGGTTATACACGTTGCGGAAAATATTGCCTTGCGACCATCCGCTTTGAGGCGGAAAGCAGTCGATTTAGCCTGACCTAATCGAACACTGCCTGCAATATCAAGTTTGGGCTACTACAAAGAGCACCCGTGTCAAATGGGATCACGCCCCAGAACAGGCGTGTCTTGTTACTGTCTTGTATGGTATTACTAGGAAATAAAAAACGCTTACATACATCGTAACTTATTGATTTATATGGTGCCGATAAGAAGATTCGAACTTCTGACCTACGCATTACGAATACTTTTCAGTCTCTAGCGCTATCAACGCTTTCAGCCTCTAACATACTGTTGTACAATACATATCAGACCACACTCGTCCACTGGTGTATTTCTGAGAGCGTGTTTTATGCACCCCCTAGATGCACCCCGAGTAAGAGGTGACCAAAATGCCCAAGCTTGCCGCAATCCGAATAACTGACATAACCATCCGTACAGCCAAGCCGAAAAGCAGTCGTTACGAAATCAGAGACTCACAATTGACAGGCTTCATGCTCAGAGTCTCACCTAGTGGCAGCAAGACGTTTTACCTTCAACTGGAGCGAGGCAAGAAGCGCAAGATAGGCAACGCCAAAATAATGAAGCTGCGACGCGCCCGAACACTTGCCCTTGATGTGCTGAACCGTCATGAGGCTGGTGAGGAAATTGAGTCAGTTCGCAATAAGAAACCAACTCTCAATGAGTATCTCTCAGGTACATATATGGACTGGGCCGTACAAAACAGAAAGCTGGGGAGCAAGATAGTTAATCGTATGATATTTACCTGCGAGATGATGTTGA
>PVMK01150149.1_pt1 | contig 23575 bp, 21 predicted proteins | sample 1853481 | NCBI WGS metagenome assembly PVMK01 (sample SAMN08533507, study PRJNA380276) | Marine sediment metagenome, whole genome shotgun sequencing project. | reverse complement strand
AGGCGACCAGCGGTACGTTGCGTTTCTCCATGAGGATGAGCCGCGCGCCGTTCCCGAGTGTGATTTCCTCGTATGCGGGCAGGGTAATGCCTCTGACCTCGACGATATCTGTCGAGGGTTTGAGGTCAGTTGCCAGGGATGCGTCATTATCGGTCGCCGGAGCAGGTGAGCCTGCCGCTGGTGGTGCCTCCTGACCGCAAGCGGCAAGGGCAAGCAATACGGTCGTGGCAGCAGTTCTGAAGTAGATCATGGCGCATCTCCCGCAGTGACCGCTGCTACTGAAACGTCGGCGGGGATCACCGTCCCCACGGTGCTGTTCTCAGCCCGGAACACTTTGCGCGCCATGTCCTGGATCTGTTGGGCCGTTACGGCCTCTATTCGGGCGGCTAAATCGAGCGCCTTGCGATAATCACCATGGAAGACCTCGTGATCACCCAGAAGGTCGGCCTTGCCGTCGATGGTGGCGAGCGTTCGCCAGTAGTCGGCCAGACGGATGTTGCGAACCTTGGCGAGTTCCTGATCCGTGATGCCTTCCTTCGCGATGCGTTCGATTTCCTCGAACAGCGTGGCTTCGACCACATCCGGATCGCCGCCGGGCGGCAATGTGATCAGGAACCAGCTCATGCCCGGATCGAATTCCGCATCGACGATACCGTAGACGGAAACGGCGGACTGGTCCTGCTCGATCAGGCGCTGATAGAGTCGCGACGAGCTACCCGTCGTCAGGATATCCATGAGCATGTGCAACGCCAGAGTGTCCGGATCTTTCTTCGCCGTGGAGTGAAATGCGACCTGCAACAACGGCGTCTGCCCGGGACGGTGAACGTCGACCCGTCGCTGGCCGGTCTGTACCGGTTCAATGGTGCGCACGGCCGGTGGTGCCGGTTGGGCCGGTGTGGGGCCGAAATACTGCTCGGCGAGTTCAAAGATCTCCGCCGCGGTGACGTCGCCGACTACGACCAGGGTCGTGTTGTTCGGTGCGTAGTAAGTCTTGTGGTAACGCTTGAGATCGGCGATCTGCCAGTTGTCGATGTCCGATGGCCAGCCGATGACCGGGTTCTGATAAGGATGCGCGGTAAAGGCCGTTGCCTGGATCTGTTCGGCCAGGAAACCCAGGTTCCGGTCATCGACGCGTGAGCGGCGCTCGGACGTGACGACGCCGCGTTCAGTCTCGACCAGTTCGGGGGCAAACTCCAGTTCGGCGAAGCGGTCGGACTCGATGCGGAAAATGGTCTCCAGCGCCGAACGCGGGAACCAGTCCGTGTAGACCGTTACGTCGGAGGTTGTGTAGGCATTGTTGACGCCACCAGCGGCTTCCATGATGCGGTCGAACTCGCCCGGTGGCATGCCCTTGCTCGCCTTGAACATCAGGTGCTCAAAGAAATGCGAGATACCGGTAATGCCGGGGTACTCGTTGCGCGCGCCGGCACGGACGTAGTGATACCAGGCGATGTTGGGGATGCCGGGGTCTGGCCAGACAATAATCCGCAGTCCGTTGTCGAGGGTGCGGGCTTCGATGTTGTCGGCGCCGGGGATCTCTGAAGTTGTTGCGCTTGTGGCGACGAGGGCCATTATCAGCCCGGCGGCCAGGCGGAGGCGGGGGTGTGTTCGTGGGTTGGATCTTTTCATGGGGCAGAGAGACTATCCAAAAAAGGGGTCGGATCCAATTTCTGGCGGAAATTGGATCCGACCCCTGTTGGCTCCCGAATGGCGGACTATTCTTTGGGTAGGAGATTCCAGCAAAGCATTGTGCAAAGAATGAATCGAAATCCGACCATGACGGGAACAGGCAGATGAGCAGCAAACATGCGGAGATACTTCCGGCACGGCTTGGCAAGAAGCAGGTCGTATCGGCCTACCGGCGCATAGCGCCAGTCTACGATCTCTGGGGCCGCCTGACCGAATCGCGGGCACAGGATCTCTGTCTGGAGTGGGCGGAGATTGCCGACGGCGAAGATGTCCTGGATGTCGCCGTCGGCAGCGGGCTGCTGTTTTGGAAGATTCTGGCTCTGAACCCCAGCGGATACTGCGCCGGTCTCGATCTGTCCGAAGCGATGCTGAGCCGGGCGCGTGCCAAAGCCGAAGCATCTGCCCATCATCACTGGGAACTGGTGCTCGGCGACGCCTACTCGCTGCCCTGGGCCGATGACCGTTTCGACATCGTCGTGAATAACTATATGTTCGACCTGCTACCCGAGGATGACTTCGATCGGGTCCTCGCCGAGTTCCGGCGCGTGCTGAAACCCGGCGGACGACTCGCCATGGTCAATATGACCTGTCCCGAGACCCGTACCCAGAGAATGTGGGACTGGGTCTACCGAATCAGCCCGAGCCTGTTGGGCGGCTGTCGCGGTGTGCACGTTGTGCCCTGGCTGGAGCGTGCGGGGTTCGTGGATCCAAGGCGCCGGTTCGTCAGTCAGCTCACTTTTCCGTCCGAAGTCATTCTGGCGCTAGCCCCCACCGGGGATTTCGCGTCCCCGACGCAGTTGGCGGAAGACGAACACACCGGCCAGGAGTAAGCCCAGGCCAACAGCAACCGGCACGATTTCCAGATTCGCGGCAGCCAGGAAGCGCTCCAGTTTTTGCCAGGTGATCCTGACCCTTTCGAGATGAGTCGCCAGCACCGCCCACAGCCCCGCCAGCGTCACGGCATAGAGCCGCCTACAAACAGTCGAGGATGATCGTTCGACCCGCCTGAAAAGCAGAAAAGCGCCTGTGGCCAACACTAACCCGCCGAGTACGTCGATGACGAGATGTTGTTTGACCAGCAGCGTGGAGATGATGATCAACAGCGGCAGCACCAGCCAAACCGGGCTGATCCGTTTCGATTGCCAGACGATCAAAGCGTATGCGTAGACGTTCAGTCCGACATGCAGGCTGGGAAAGTTGTTATAGGCGGTGTCCTTGCTCTGCTGAAAATAGGCGAGCTTCGAGAACCAGTCATCACCTGTCGCATAGGTCTTCTGCATCTCGATAGGGAAATAACGAAACACGACAAAGCCGACCGCCATACACGCACAGAACGCAACGATCGCCGCGCGGAACGCGTGCCGCTCGCGCACGACAAAACATGGCGCAAAGACAAAGAAGTAGCCAAGCATGTAGAAGACAATGAACCCGGGCACCAGCGGCAAAAGTGTATCCAGGCCCGTAAGCCCATCGATGACGCCAGCGCCCTCGTGGGAGCGATACCCCCACTTATAACCGACCTGGAAAAAAATCAGCGTAAGCAAACAAACACCAACACGCGCCAGGACGCCCGTTCGCGCTTGTTCCGCCCGTTTCCAAACCTGCGCCTGTCCCCCCAATGCCTAATTCCTAATTCCTAATTCTTTCAGCAGCCCCAGCCCTTTCGTCCGTTGTGCATGGACCAGTGCAAGCCGCTTGTCGAGCCGTGTTCTCTCTTCTTCGCTCAACTCCTCCTGTAGCCGGGCCTGTACCTTTTTTTCATATTTGCTCAGCTTGCGCAGCACCTGTTTGAGATACTTTTTCTTTTCCTTACGGTCGCGCTCATCCGAGTCGAGAAAGGATTCGGCCGTCTTCATGAGTTTCTTGATCTTCACCGTCTTTCCTCGATGTTGGTTTGAGTTTCCGTCAACAGCTTCTCGACTTCATCAGCATCCAGCGACAGACTGCGCTCGGCGGATCGGATACCGATGTGACCTGCCGAGAAAAGTATCTCACCCATCTTGACCAGGTTCTTGGTCACACCATAGGCATAGTTGCCGTCGTTGATAAGCGATATGGCCATCTGGGCGCTGATTCGGTTCTTGCGAACCAGCTCGTCCAGTCTTGCCAGCAAGCGCCTGTCGTTTTCCTTCATCTCCATCTTTAGTCCGTCCAGCGACAGGATCGCCGCAGAATCATCGCCACGTTCGCGCACGTTGTCGAGCGCGCGCAAAACGGAAGCGAGTTCGAGACGGATCGTGTTGTACTCCGCGGCGATCGCGGGGTTGGCGGATCTGCGATAAAGATCCAGGTTCTTCTGCAAGTGCTTGGTGTCCTTGATGGCTTCGACAACGTCCTTTCCGGCTGCCCTGAGTGCAAACAGGTCATCGGTCTGGGCCGGCGTCATGTTCGAATGCGCGCGGCTGATATAGGCGATGATCTCGCTGTACAGGCTCTTTACATTCAGGTTGTAGAGTTCATCGATAGCGATCGGTGCGATTCGACCGGAGGCGTCGATCACTTCCTGCAAGGGTCGTTCGGAACGTATGTCCTCGGCGTGCAACCTCAGGCCGCCCGCGATGATGTCAAACGCGTTGTTATAAAGGTGGAGCGTCTCCTTGCGCACCGCCTCGATCGCGGTGTCTGCAAGGCTGATGGTTGAGAGGTTCAGATACCTGGGTTGCGCGGCGGTTCGCACTTTCGGGCTGATGGCCGTCTGCAGGAAATTCACCAGCGGCGTGATCAGCGGCAGCATGAGAATCACCCCAAGCGTGTTGAAAACCGTGTGGAAGACGGCGAGTTTCAGGGTGTAGTCATCCTCCGCGATCCCCAGCCAGTGGCTGATGCGATCCACGCTATCGGTCAGTTGGAAGATCAGCACGATCGCCACGGTCGCTGTCGCCAGGTTAAAGATCAGGTGTGCGATCGCCAGTCGCCGGCCATCGACGTTCGAGCCGATCGAACCGAGCATTGCGGTGATGGTGGTGCCGAGGTTGGCGCCGATCGCCAGTGCCAGGCATTCTCATAGGTGACCTGCTGGGCGGCCAACGCGGTGATGATCAACACCAGCGTGGCATGACTCGATTGCATGATGACCGTCGCGACCACCCCGATGAGGGTGAACAACACCACGCCCGCATAGCCGGAGACCGCGTAGGCGGTGAGGTCGATGCCGCCCTTGAAGGCTTCGAAGCCTTCTTTCATATAGTGGATGCCGAGAAACAGGAAACCGAGGCCGGCCAGCACATAGCCAAAGCCCTTGAGTTCCTTGCTCTTCTGAAAGATCAGGATGACGCCGAAGACAACCATCGGCATGGCGAAGGACGCGATGTTGACCTTGAGCCCGAAGCCGGCCATCAGCCATGCGCCGGTGGTTGTGCCCAAATTGGCGCCAAAGACGATGCCAATACCCGCGATCAACGGGATGAGCCCGGCCGAGAGGAAGGATATGGTGATCACCGACACCAGCGAACTCGACTGCATCACGGCGGTGCTGATGACACCAAAGCTGAGGCTTTTCCAGAGCCGGTCGGTCGTCCGGCGCAACAGGTTCTCCAGCAATCCGCCTGTAAAGGCCTTAAAGCCCTCTTCAAGACTCAGCATGCCGAACATGAATATGGCGACGCCGGCCGCGATAATCTTGAAGTCCGGGCTGACCCAGAACCCGTAAGCCAGGATCATGAAGATCGTGGGTAACAGAATCTTGCGGATCATCGTGTGTACTCGTTGCATCCGGTCATCGGCTGACAACCACCCGCCTTATCGTAGCGGCAGGCCGGCGCGGGCGCCTTGACGCACATCAAAACATCGGCGCCTTCAACGGGCTTGATCGGTGTCAGCCCCGCACCCTGGTCCCCGTGCTAGCATCGATACGGTGCCGCCCTCGCTTCAACAAGCGGTGATCGAGATGCCCGCTACCAAATTTTCTGCCGACCGAAAGCCAGCGCAACGATCGCTGACTGTTCTGCTGGTGCTAGCGAGCTTGTTGGCGGCAACCGCAAGCTGCGCCAGGTCATTCAGTGAAGACGACAAGAGGGCCACGGTTGTTGAATCCCGCTCGGGCGAGGAGGGTGAGACCGGACAGCCAGAAGAGCCGTGGGATTTCAGAAAGACGGTAGACAAGCTGCACGCAGGTATTTCATCCGGAGTGGAACGTTCCGCCCGTCGTATCGACTCATTCTTTGCCGACGATCGCTTTTATGCCGACGCGACAAAAAGCTATGCCCGTCTGAGCGGACAAAGCACCTGGGAGAGTGGAGAAGACACGGAATCCGAGGCCAGGGTCCGCGTGCGTGTCGATCTGCCCGGCACGCGTCGGCGGCTGCACCTGTTTGTCGAGGGCGGCGATCCGGACGAGGGCGAGGGTACTGGATCGGATTCCATACCCAATGCCCTGGATGACAATGACTACAACATCGGTCTCGAGGCGCAGCTTGGCAATATGGGTAAATGGGACGTGCTCCCCGGCATCGGGGTCAAGGCGTCAAACTCTCCCGATCCGTTTGTGCGCTTGAGGGCGATACGTTACGAGAGGCTCGATGGCTGGCTGATGCGCTTCGCAGTAGGTGTTGCGGAATTCGTGGATGACGGCACCGAGGTACAGACGCGAGTGGATTTCGACCGCAAAATAAAGCCCGACTGGTTATTTCGGTCCACCAGCCGGGCGAGGTACCGTGACAGCAAAGACCGCACCGATCTGCTGCAGCAATTCACCGTCTTCCAGAAGCTCAACAACCGCGTTGGTCTCGCCTACGATATCGGCGTGCGCGCCGATGACGATCCCTCCTGGGAGGTGGATCAGTATTTCACCCAGGTCCGGGCACGTATCCGTGCCTACAAGAAGTGGTTCTTCATTGAGTTCAAGCCGCAAGTCGTGTTTCGCGAGGAAGACGACTATGATGCGAGCTTCCTGTTTTCGGTACGCGCCGATGTCGTGTTTGGTGAGCGCTATCGCTAGGGCGCCGGGCCTTCGGCAATTACTCGCAGAAAAGGGGTCGGATCCTGTTGGATCCGACCCCTTTTCTGCTCGACAGCTACACATTCGGCCACCCGTTGCCGAACGTCTACAATCTATGCGGACAACCTCCTGGGAGAATGCATGAGAGTCTCGCTGCTTAATCGTGCCGTAGCGGCGCTGCTACCGTACGTGCCGAGGCCGATCGTGTGGCGAGTCTCCCACCGCTACATCGCCGGCACATCCCTCGACGATGCCCTGCAGGCGGTCGCGGATCTCAACACACGTGGTGTTACTGCGACCATCGATGTTCTCGGTGAGGACGTAAATACAGCGTCGATGGCGGAGGGCTACCGGGATATCTACCTGCGCGCGATGGATGAGATTTCATCGCGCCGTATCCAATGCTATGTCTCGGTCAAGCTGACCGAGATGGGCTTGCGTGTCGACGAGGACCTCTGCCGGCGCATCCTGCACGAGCTGGCTGAGGCGAGCAAAGCGCACGACAGTTTCCTCCGTATCGACATGGAAGACTCGTCGGTGACGTCGGTCACTCTGGATATCTATCGTGAGCTGCGCCAGCAATACGACCGGATCGGCATCGTGCTCCAGTCCTGTCTGCACAGAACGGCGGATGACGTAACAGCCTTACTCGATGAGGGCATCGCCAACGTGAGGTTGTGCAAGCGCATCTATCTTGAACCGGAAGAGATCGCCTACCAGCAAAGAGAGGAGATCCGCATCTCGTTTGCCCGCTTGCTGGAGTTGCTGTTCGATGGCGGTGCCGAATTCGTGGCCATCGCCACACACGATCCCCCGGTCGCCAAATACGCCGCTGAATTGTTGCGGGAAACCGGGTTCGCAAAGAGTCACTACGAGTTTCAGAGCCTGCTCGGCGTGGCCGAGGGCCTGCGCGACGATCTCGTCGCCGCAGGGCATCCCCTTCGGGTCTACGTGCCATTCGGTGAGGCCTGGTTCGCCTACTCGCTGCGCCGCCTGCGCGAGAACCCGCAGATCGCCGGGCACATCATGCGTAACCTGTTCCGACGCGGCTAAGTTAGGCCACAGGCGTCGATCAGGATCCAGACCCGGCTCAGATTCAAACGTTCTGGATCCAATCGAAACTTCATCTCGATAGCGCGGGATGCAAAGGCCGCAGTCATGACCTATTTTTAAGGTAATCCTTCTGCGGAAAGGGAGGTTTTCGCGTGGATGGTTTTTTGGCTGAGGCACGCCGCCGCAAGGTGTTCCGATTCGTGGCGCTTTATGTTGTTGCCGCGTGGGTAGCGCTTCAGGTTGCCGATCTGGCATTTCCCGGCATGGACGTACCCGATCAGGCGATCCGCTACATCTGGATCGGCGCTTTCCTGCTGTTTCCGGTTGCCATCATTCTTGGCTGGCGCTACGACTTCACGACGAAAGGCATCGTCCGCACGCCGCCGGCCGGCACGACGTCAGCACTGCCTCTGGCTGTGCCTGACTACGTCATCCTCGCAACGCTGTCGGTGGTGGCTGTTGCGGTCGTCATCATCCTCGGTTCCCGGATCGGTGGCATGGGACTTTCTGCGCCCGAGTATGCTGCCGCACGAGTCATCGCACCGAATAGCATCGCCGTGCTGCCTCTGGAGAATCTCACTGGTGACGAGGGCCAGGCCTATTTCGTCGCTGGCATGCACGAGGCGCTGATCACCGGTCTGTCGCGAATCGCCGGGTTCCGGGTGACCTCGCGGACATCGACGCGCGCTTATGCGAACACGACGAAACTGATACCTGCGATTGCGAGGGAGCTGGGTGTTGCTACCCTGGTTGAAGGTTCGGTGTCCCAGGCTGGCGAACGGGTGCGAATCACCGTCCAGGCGATCAACGCGAGCACCGACGAGCATTTGTGGACCGAGACCTATGATCGCGACTTGCGCGATGTCCTTTCCATCCAGAACGAGGTGGCGCTGGCGATAGCACGAGAGATCGAGATCCGCTTGTCACCGGCCGAAGAGACCCAACTTGCCGAATCACGACCGGTGGACCCGGAAACTTACGAACTCTACCTGCGAGGCATGTTCCACTTGACCTCGTACACACCGGACGGCTTCGAGAAAGGCATGGCCTTGCTGCACGAGGCCGTCGCCAGAGACCCGACTGAACCTTTGCCGTATGCCCAACTTGCGCTGGGTTATGCTCAGGTCGGTCACGGACCCGGCGCACCGCCTGATGCTTTTCCAAAGGCGATAGCGGCGGCGAGACGGGCATTGGCACTGGATCCGCATCTGGCTGAGGCGCACGGCGCGCTTGCGGAGGCGCTGATCTATTACGGATGGGATTGGGCGAAGGCAGGCGCTTCATTCCAACGTGCTCTCGAACTCAACCCGAATATGGCCGCCGTGCGGGCGCACTATGCCTATTACCACGCGCTGTTCGGAAGAAAAGAGGAAGCGCTGGCTGAGTCCCGGCGTGCTGTCGAACTGGATCCCCTGCACCCGGTCTGGACAGGCTTCCTGGGGTGGCTGCTTCTGTGGATCGATGACCTGGACGGAGCGATGGAGGCGTCTTTGAGCGCCGTCGAACTGGGTCCCAACAACCCGCTGGCCAACTATGTACTCGGGCAGACTTACACGGCGCAGGGCATGCATGACGAGGCCATCGAGGCCCAGAAGATAGCTGCGGAGGCCAGCCCAGCGTTCCTCTTCGGATTGGGCTACGCATATGCCATGGCGGGACGGGATGAAGATGCACGACGGATCGCAGCGATGATCGAGGAGGCGGACCGACCCGACACCTGGGGCCTGGCCGAGATATACGCCGCTAGTGGCAGTGACAGTGTGGCGATCGGTTGGTTGCAAGCTGGTGTGGAGGAACGCCGCGACTGGATGCCATGGATCCAGCACAATACGGCCTATCGGCCCCTGTTCGGCGACCCGCGATTCAAAGAACTCGTTCGGGAAATGAAGTTACCTGATCTGACCGGCGTACCATGACGGTATCATGGCCGCTTTGGGCCTGACCCCTGCTATCACCGACGCAGGACCTGTTTGGCCAGCACGCCTAAGTTCAAATGTGATCGGGAGACATACATGAAACGTCGTGAATTTCTGAACAGCACCGCCATGCTTGCCGTTGCCGCGGGTTTGCCGTGTTTTGTGCGAGCTGCAACTGAACCCGGAGGCAGTGCGTTTGGCGCCACGTCCACCGCAGAAGAAGTCACCGCCGGTCTGGATCTGAGCGGAAAAACAGCGGTGGTCACCGGTTGCAACTCGGGGCTCGGGCTTGAAACCATGCGTGTGCTCACCATGCGCGGAGCCCACGTAATAGGCACAGGACGCACTGAGGAAAAAGCGCGCAAGGCTTGTGACAGCGTCAGCGGCAATACGACCCCGGTTGTACTGGAGCTGAGCGACTTCAATTCCGTTGTTGACTGTGCTCTGCGTATTCGCGAGATCACGCCAACGATCGACATGCTGATCTGTAATGCCGCGGTCATGGCGCTTCAGGAACTCCAGCAGGTTTACGGCCTTGAGAAGCAATTCGTCGTCAACCATCTCGGGCACTTCCTGTTGGTCAACCTGTTGCTGGATGAGGTCATCGCGGCGCCCCAGGGCCGTGTCGTCATGGTCAGCAGCGATGCCCACGAATGGGCGGGCGAGGAGGGCATCCAGTTCGACAATCTCAGCGGCGAGAGAGACTACCACCCGTTCAGGTTCTACGGTCATTCCAAACTCGCCAACGGTTTGTTCTCACGCGAACTGGCACGACGCATAGCCGACACGCGGGCGACATCGAACAGTCTGCACCCGGGCGTCATCAGGACCAACCTGATCAGGCACATGCCACCCGAGGAGTTGCAAGGTGATTGGACTGACAAGGACATTCCCCAGGGCACGGCCACCCAGTGCTATGTGGCGGCCTACCCGGCAATGGCGGGTGTCAGCGGTCTGTACTTCTCCGACTGCAACCCGGCGACGCCTCACGCACGGATGCTCGATGATGAAGTGGCTGCACGTCTGTGGACGGTCTCCGAAGGGATTACGCAGGCCTATCTCGACAAAGGTGCGTGAACCGCTGCACGAGGACTAATCGACGATCCCCCAACTGCGATCGACGTCGAGCAAAAGTTCTTCATAACGACTGTCTGCCCGTATTTCTTTCAATACCTGTGGATAGAGACTGCGGATGGCGATGGCTGCCCAGTCACGCCAGGGATCGACTTGTTGGAAGTGTTCGAAAGCGCGTTCTGTTTCTCCCAGTGCGGCATAGACAAGCCCGGCAGCAAACAGGTCGCCGGTTTTTTCTATTCGGGCAAGCTCATCGCGCGCGCTACCCGGGTCGCCGGCCGCGATCAGCGCAAGCGCATAAGCGGCTTCGGCGCCAGCCTCGGCCCATGCCACCGACACGCCATCCAGTACCGCACGCGCCTCGTCGTAGCGCGACAGATGAAAGAGTGATACACCCTCGAGCATCTCACCGGTCGGCCACGATGGCATAATCTCTTCTAAACGCCGTGACTCCGTCAGCGCCAGGTCATACTGACCAGTCGTCAGATAGGCTATAGCCAGGTTGCCTGCCCCTTCGCCCGATAACGGGTCCAGCGCAACACCCCGCTTGCCGCTCTCAATGGCCTGCCCCGGGTGTCCCTGTATGGCGCTTTGGTAGGCCAGCCAACTATGCGCGTTTGCATAATTCGGATTCAATTCGAGCGCGCGAAGCAGTTGCTCCAGCGCCTCGGGACCTTCCTGGCGCCCATAGAATGGTCCGTACATCGAAGCATGGGCCTCCGCAGACTCCGGATCGAGTTCGATCGCGTGAAGAATATGCTTCTCGGCCCGGTCGATTCGGCTTTCGTCTCTGTCGTAGCCATAGACGTAGGGGGACCAAATCGCGTCTCCCAGACCTGCCCAGGCCACCGCAAAGTCGGGATCTATTTCGATTGCCATCTGAAAATATTCTTCGGCCTTCCGGAAGCCTTCCTCGGTTTGCCGGTTCAATTCCTGGCGGCCAACGACAGCCAGTCGGTAGGCCTCGAGGTTGTCGGTCGGCGCCTGATCGACCCGCCGTCCCTCAGCGGACGTCATCTTCGCGTGCATCGCATCGATGATCGATCTCGACAGTTCGGCCTGTATTTCGAATACGTTTTCTGCGTTCAGACTGCGGCGGTATTCCTGCGCCCACACCTGGCGATCCTTACGCGCATCGATCAGGCGCGCATACACCTGCACGTCGCCACCGCTCTCCAGAACATCGGCGCGCAGTACCCACGACGCACCCAGTTCCTCCGCGATCTGTGGCAGCGTCTTCTGGTAACACGGTAAGCCACCACCGATGTCCGCGAAATGACAGCAAGATTCGCGACACTCGATAGCCGGTCAGCACGCCGAGGTGCATGCCCTCGGCAAACACATCAGCGGTGTCGGCGCCGACGGCCTCGAACGGCAGAACGGCAATGGTGCGATCAATAGCCGTTGTATCGTCATCGTCACCCCCGGCCACAAACCACCAGACGGCTGCGGCCGCGACTACAAGCAACAGCGGGATCACGATGGACCGTGCGTTTTGCTGTCGCTGCTCTGCCGGAACCTCAGAATCAGGGGCTGCGTCAATCGCAACCCGTCTGGTGTCGACTCGACAGCCCATGCAACGACGGCGGCAATCGGGAAACCGATGATGGCGATAGCAAGAAGGAACTCGTCGGCCCAGTCTGGCAGAGTGGTTGAGGGGATCAGCAGGTCGATGACTTCGAGCGCGATGAAAGCGACCGCCGCGTACACGGTGACAACCCGGTAGACATTCCTACGTTTCAGTTCTCGCAGAAAGCCGGATAGCTTGTTAATTTCGTCGGACATGGATCACGCTGGTGTTGTGTCTCCGGCTAAGACCTGTTGACGACGGAGGATAGGAGATTCGACTCACCCTGTGAAGTTTTCACCGGCACCTGCAAACTCCTATTCATAAACCACGGCTTCAATAATCGCTAGGTGATCATTCACCCCACGCTTGAACGCTTCAACACTGACGCGTTCATCGTTGCCGTGAATTCTCGAATACTCGGCCTCCGGCACAACAATCGGGTTGAAGCCGTAGCTGGCAATACCCAAATCTCTTGTGAAATGACTGTCGGTGAAACTCGTGTTAACGGAGGGCATAATTCTTGAACCCGGGTAGCGTTTGCCGATGACAGATTCAATGGCGCGGTAGAGGCGGGAGTCGGTAGAGGATACGGCCGGAGTAAATGCCATGATGACGGAGATACTTACGCCGGTGTCTTTGATCAGTTCGCGCATTTCGCTGACGAAAACATCAGATGACCTGTCGGGGAGGATGCGACAGTCAATCTCGGCCCAGGCTTCCGGCGGCACGACGTTTATCTTGTCGGAAGCCTGCAGACGCGTTATCGAACAGGTATCACGTGTCAGCGCGTGCAGGCGTGCGGAATGTGTCTGCAGTCTGCTCATGAAACCGGGTTCTTTGATGGCAGCAGCCATATTGGCGTAGGCGGCGGTCCATTCGGGGGCTGCGTTGTCGGCGAGTGATCGAAACATCGCATCCACGGCCGGTATGATGCGTGGCGGTGACGGGTTGTCTCTTGATGATGCCGAGTGCATCGACAATACGGGTAACGGAGGAGGTGGCGTTCGGCATTGAGCCGTGTCCCGGTTTGTCGACGGCGGTCAATCGCAGCCAGACGGGAATCTTCTGAGTGACTTCGACACTGAAGACGATCTCCTTGTCGGTGTCCTTGCCGGAGCCGCCTTCGGTGATGAGTAAACCCGCACCCTCGAATATTTCCGGATGGTTTTCGGTAAGCCAGCCGGCGCCGTAAAAACCGCCGGCTTCCTCATCCGCTGTAGCGATCAGGACAACGTCGCGATTGAGTGCCGCGCCCGCCCGGTGCAGACTTACGAGTGTCGCCAGCTGCGACAACCCGGGGCCCTTCATGTCGAGCGCGCCTCGGCCCCAGACATAGCCGTCTTTGATCTCACCGGAGAGGGGATCGACGGCCCAGTAAGCGGGATCGGCCGGAACGACATCGGTGTGCTGCATAAGAATTATCGCAGGCTCATCGCCGCCTTCGAGACGCGCCCACAGGTTGCCTCGCCCCGGTGCGCTCTCCGCGGTCTGATAAGTGATCCCCTCCCTATCCAGAATGTTGGCGATAAATTCCACCGCCCGGCTCTCGTTCCCCGGCGGGTTGGTCGTATCGACACGGATGTAGTCCTGCAGCCAGCCTACCGCTTCCTCCTCGATGGATTGGGCGAAAGCGGGCAGGGCGACCAGGCAGGTGATAGCTGCGGCAGTAATACGTTTGTGCATGGGGCTCCCTGGATTTGTCCTTGTCGTGAGCTCGAATCCTAGCAAACAAATGGCTCCGCTCCCTTTGTTTCAGAGCAATAAGACAGCACAAAAAAAACGGAGGGATCAAATTCTGATCCCTCCGTTTCCTCGAATTATTGCCTCAGATGCCTGTCGGGATCTGTATCGAGCCTCGAGTGGTTGTGAGCACCGGGTACCAGGCGGCTGTGATAGACCGAAAGATGGCCATCAGCACGGGATGGTACCCAGACTTCCTCAAACTTGTTCTTTTGAATCCGGATACCCATCGCCGGGCGGCCCTGATCGTTCAGACCCGGGGGACTAGAGCCGGTGCAGCCAGGTTTCCTGGGGTTGCAGGGTTTTGTACCACCCCCACCGCCACCGCTATCGCCGCCACCAACGCTGGCAGCGACAAAACTATTGTAGGAATCCAGGTGCTTGTATATGTCGGAGAGCAACTTGTAGTCGTGACTGTTTGGCGAGATGCTGTTGGAATCCTGTGAGTAATCCATGCACGTTTGCTGACTCGAACCGTCCTCGCTCGTATGACCCAGCCCGAATACATGGCCGATCTCCTGGCACATGACATGCTGCTTCTCGAAGGGGTCTGCCCAATACGACGAGTAGCTGTCATTCATCTGTGCAGTGCCCTTGTCGATATGTCCGTTTCCATCAATACCGATAGTGGCCAGACCAAGCCAGCCGTTAAAGCCGTAGGAAGCGTTACAGACGCGCATCTTGCCTTCTTCCATCTTGCAACGCTTGCGGGTTTTTCTGGCGTCATTGGCGGATGTGACGCTCATATCAAACGCCTCTGACTGGCTCCACTCGACAAGCGCTATATCAAACTCGTCTTGCCAGAATGAAGTAACGCTATCCACCACCTGTAACGACATGGGATTGGCCGTGCGTGCCCAGTGATAAGTGCTCCAGCTATGCTCTGCAAACGCGGACGCCGACAGCAGCGCGCCGACCAGCAATGCGACGGACTTTGTGACGATACTCTTGTGGATACTCATGGATATCATGTCCCCTCTCTATATGGGAACCTCAGTTGGTCGCGATCGATAAGCCGGTCGCGATCCCTCCCCCCTGAGCGCTCAACACTAGACCAACGCCAGCGCTGGTGTCCAGAATCGGTATCACACCTTTGCACTTGCAGGATTATGGTAAATATGCAAAAAGAGGGTGGATTGCCAGTTGCGGTTGCCGGATTCGCCCCATCTCGCTGACCAAGCCATCGTTTTCCCGATGCGGTTATTATTGGCTGCAGGTAAGAAAGTCTTTTGCCGGAGGGAAATAATGATCAGGGCATTCTGTTTGTTTGTTATCGCCGTGTTCGCTGTCGCGGGTTGTGCGGCCACAGACCCGGCAACCGGCTCAAGAGAAAACACCGTTATTTCAGTCTCGTATGGTACCGTCCAGCAGGTAGAGCAGGTCAAGATGGACCCGAATTACGCGGGCGGCGCATTACTGGGCGGTGGGATCGGCCTGGCGGCCGCGAGCCGGCGCTCCGGGACGACGCAGGCAGGCGCGGCCATCGCCGGCGCCCTCATTGGCGCCCTGATCCAGAAACACCGCGCGGGAACGGGAGACCGCTACACGATATTCCTGACCAGCGGCGCGACCATCGAGATGATTACCGAGCATCACGATATTGCGGCGGGAGACTGCGTGTCGGTGGAGCAGGGTAAGCATGCCAACATCCGAAGAGTGTCACCCGTCATGTGCAATACGGCGGCCACCAGTCCGGGCTACGCTGTGATGCATGCTGCCAACGTGACGGAGTCCCAGGAATGTCTTGCGGTCAAGGAGGAATTGATGGCTGCTACCACCGAGGCGCAAGCAGACCTTGCCTACAAGAAGATGCGAGCCTTTTGTGAGCAATAACGCAGCGACGATCACATAAAAAGGGGTCGGATTCGGAAGGATCCGACCCCTCTTACTAAAGAAGTGAGCGTATGGGCAACTCAATAACTTCTCGTACAGCAGATGCGCGTCTCGTCATTTCCGTCGTGATCTTTTGTCTTCTCATGATCAGTGCTTGTTCGGAACCACCAAAATCGGCAGCACAGAATGAGCTCAGACTGGACGAGTCAGTCCTTTCTCAAAGTCTGGACTCGATCGCCATCGAAAATGCCGTCGTGGGTTATTCGATCGGACTGGTGGCAGACGGAAGGCTTGCCTATGCGCACGCCTTCGGCGAGACGGAACTGGGCAGCAGTACGAGATTAACAACGAAGTCCATTTTTCACTGGGCGTCGGTGTCCAAGCCGTTTGTTGCGACGGCCATCATGCAACTGAGCGAGCGCGGTGAACTCGATCTGGACGCTCACCTGGTGGACGTGTTGCCCGAATACAAGACGTCGGATACGCGGCACGCCGAGGTGTCGATCCGCGAACTCCTGCTCCATACATCCGGCCTGCCTGATGTGGAGGACTACCAGTGGGACAAGCCGGAGTATGACGATGGAGCATTGCGGCGCTGGGTCCTCGATGAATCACCGCGAGACTTGCTGTTCGATCCGGGATCGGATCGTCAATACAGCAACGTCGGCTTCGAGATTCTCGGCCTGGTCATCGAGCAGGTCTCGGGGCTGAGTTTCGAAGACTATATGAAAAGAAATATTTTCGACCCGTTGGGAATGAGTGATACGACCTTCTACTACCCTGACGTACCGGAGACTCTACGGACAGTGGGTCATACCGACCCAACGCAACGACGCCCCGTCAACAACTATCCCTACAATCGACGGCACGCCCCCAGCTCCACCCTGAATACCAATGTCGAAGACATGGCGCGGTTTGTTCTGGCTTTGCTGAATGAAGGTGAGCTCGATGGCGTCCGCATTCTGAAGAGCAGCACGCTTGACGACATGTGGACGCCGCGATGGGTGATGCACGAGACGCCTCTGCCAGCTGCTGCCATGGGGTGGGTGGTCGAAGATTTCAATGGTCATCGGATGGTTCGCCATTTCGGGTCGGACGATGGATTCAAATCCGCGTTACTGATCTTTCCCGATGATGAAAGCGGCTTGTTCCTGGTGACCAACGATGAGACCACACCGATGCCGGATGTCGCGCGAGCCGCGTTGGGCGAACTGCTTGTAGACTGACAGCACCCATCGGAGCACAACGTGGACCTTGACCTGATCATCTTGTTTGCCCTGCTCACGCTGGTATTCGCGTTCCTGATCTGGGGACGCTGGCGCTACGATCTGGTGGCCTTCTCCGCGCTGGTGGTCGGGCTGATCACCGGCGTCGTACCGGCGTCACAGGCGTTCTCGGGCTTCGGTCACCCGGCGACGGTCATTATCGCGCTGGTGCTGGTTGCCAGCCGCGGTTTGTCCAACTCCGGCGCCATCGAGTTGATGACGCGCCACATCGTGGACTCAACCCGCAAGCTTTCGACCCATATCGCGGTGATGACCGGCTTCGCGGCGGCGTTGTCGGCGGTCATGAACAACGTCGCAGCGCTGGCACTCCTGTTGCCGGTCGATATGCAGGCCGCTGCGAAGGCCAAACGCAGCCCGTCACTGACGCTGATGCCGCTGTCGTTTGCCACCATACTCGGCGGCATGATCACTCTCATCGGTACGCCGCCAAACATCGTTATCGCCGAGTTCCGCAACGATGCCCTCGGGCGTTCGTTCTCGATGTTCGACTTCGCACCCGTCGGTATCGCCTGTACCGTCGTCGGCCTTATTTACCTCACGACGATCGGCTGGCGCCTGATTCCGGCATCCGCGACCCGGCGTGAAACGGAAAAGGAGATCATCGAGCTCGGGGGCTACGTGGCCGAGGTCCAGGTTTCCGAGGATTCGTCGGCCATCGGCAAGAAAGTGCGTGAACTGGACGACGTCGTGGGGGAATACGACGCCGTCGTGCTCGGTCTCGTCCGTCGCGGCAAGAGACTTCCCGGTATGGCGCGGCGCGCTGAGATCAGGTCGGGCGATATCCTGGTTTTGCAGGCGAGCCCGAGCGCCATCGATACGCTGGTCGGCGAATTGGGGCTGAGCTACAGTAAAGGCCGTGCTGGCGAAAATCTCCTCGACGAGGAAGACCTTGCCATGCTGGAGGTCGTCGTCCCGGAGGACGCGCGCATCGAAGGACGCTCTGCGTTATCGATCCGCTTGCTTGCACGCCATGGCGCGCTGCTGGTCGGTATTTCCCGCCAGGGCAAGCGCTTCCGGGAACGCGTGCGCGGCCTGCAGATCCGGGCCGGCGATGTGCTGCTTCTGCTCGGTCCCAGCGAGCGGCTCCCCGATATTGCGAACCGGCTGGGTTGTCACTCGCTGGCCGAACGGGGTCTGCAGGTGATCCGGAGGGAAAAGGCGTGGCTGGCTGTCGGGATCTTCGCCGGCGCGATCATCCTCGCCAGCACCGGTGTCCTGTATCTGCCGGTTGCGCTGGCCGCGGCCGTTGTGTTGATGGTGATTCTCGACATCGTTCCCTTGCGCCAGGTCTACGACTCCATCGCCTGGCCGGTGATCGTACTGCTGGGCTCGATGATCCCGTTGGGCGTGGCGCTGGAGACTAGCGGCGGCACCGTGATGATTGCCAACACCATCGTGGACCTGACCGGCAACATGTCACCGGCCATCGTTCTCGCCCTTCTGATCGCTGTGACGATGACCTTGTCCGATGTGATGAACAATACGGCGACGGCGGTGATCGCGGCGCCCGTTGCTCTCGAAATCGCCAGCCGTCTCGAGGTCAGCCCGGACCCGTTCCTGATGGGCGTCGCCGTCGCCGCCTCATGTGCCTTCCTTACGCCGATCGGGCACAAGAACAACACGCTGATCCTGGGTCCGGGTGGCTATCGTTTCGGAGATTACTGGCGCATGGGGTTGCCGCTGGAAGTCCTGATCGTGCTGGTCGCGACACCGATGATCCTGTATGTGTGGCCGCTCTAGCCCCAATGAGCAAACCCATGCAAATCCGCACCTGGCTCCAGAGACTCTCACTCGGTTTGCTGTCGCTGCTCGGCTGGCGGTCCGTCTACGTCCAGCCACCCGGGCCGAAGGGCGTGATCCTCGTTTATCCTCATACGTCTAACTGGGATTTTCTTATCGGAATCCTGTTTCGCCATGGGTGCGGTGTGAGAACGCAGTGGATGGCAAAACACACGCTGTTCCGTTGGCCGCTTGGACCGATCCTCAGATTCCTGGGCGGTACCCCGATAGATCGGCGTAAGGCACGAGGTACGATCGAGGCCATGGTCGAGGCATTCAGGCAAAACGACTGGTTGTGGCTGGCCATTACGCCGGAAGGAACGCGTTCGCGCACCGATCACTGGAAGTCCGGTTTTTACCGGATCGTGCTGGCCGCGGACGTACCTTGTGCGCTGGCTTGCATCGACTGGGCGACGAAGACGATCAGCATCGACACCTATGTCCATCTCACTGGCGATACCGAGGCGGATCTTGCCAGGTTGCGAGACTTTTATGCCGGCAAACACGGCTTGCGTCCGGAGAATGAGGGTGACATCTGTTTCCGTGGATAAATGCGCCCAGGCGCATTCGGTGTCCGTGCTACAGTCTTTTGTCATTGCGAATTTGCTGCGGACACGGCTGCCATGAACCTGTTACCCCCGTTGGGCCAGCTCACAAAGTGTTTGGTCCTCATAACTATCATCGTTCCCGGCATCTCCCTCGCGGGTCCGGAGGATGACCGTTTCCAGGCATTGAGCGATCGTTATCTGGACCAGCAGCCCGCCTTCTCACCGATCAAGACCACCGTTCTTGGCGATCATCGTTTCGACGACCAGCTTGACCGTGTCGGGGTCGATGCGAAGTCGACTGAAATCGTCTTCTATATCCGCATGCGTGCCGATCTGGCCGAAATAGATACAGCGTCGCTGAGCAGGGCCAACCAGGTGGATGCCGCTCTGCTGCGTCACGAGTTGAGCAGGCGGATCTGGACGGCCATGGAGTTGGAGGAATGGCGCTGGAATCCGACGATCTATACCGAACTCGCAGGACTAGCGGTCTACGGCCTCATGGCCAGAGAATTTGCCCCTGCCGATGTCCGGCTCATGAACGTGGCCGCTCGTCTGGAGAAGTTGCCACAATTCTTCGCCGGTGTGCGCGAAACCCTGGAGTCAGCACGGGTACCCGCAGTCCACGCCGAGACGGCGGTGCGACAGAATCGTGGCGTCCTGGCCACCATCGACAACCTGGTGGTACCGGCGGCAGGCGCTCTGTCGAAGGACCAGCGCCGCAGTCTGGACGATGCGATTACCATAGCGCGCGCTGCGGTCGCCGAACACCAGGCGTGGCTGGAGGAAACGCTGTTGCCGAACGCGGCCGGAGACTTTCGTATCGGACAGGCGCTCTATGACGAGAAGCTGGCTTTTGCACTGAACTCGCCGTTGGATCGAGCAGAAATCAGACGCCGCGCCGAGATCGAATACCAGCGGGTTCGCGACGAGATGTATAAAGTCTCGAAAGCTGTCTACCTGGCTCGCAACCCCTATGCCCGGCTCCCCGAGGAGCCAGACGAGCATCACAAGCAACTGGTGATCCGTGCCGCGCTGGCTATCGCTTATCAACAATTGCCCGAGGCGGATCAACTCGTCGCATCCGCCCGCGATTCACTGGCCAGGACCACGGCCTTCGTGCGTGAGAAGAACCTCGTACGGGTGCCTGACGATCCGCTGGAGATCATCGTCATGCCGGAGTTTCGCCGCGGTGTGGCGCTGGCCTACTGTGATTCGCCGGGCGCACTCGACAAGGGTCAGAAAACCTTCTACGCGGTGTCGCCGTTGCCGGTCGACTGGACGCCGACTCAGGTCGACTCGTTCCTGCGCGAGTACAACCTTTTGTCGATCGATAACCTTACGATTCACGAAGCGATGCCCGGTCATTACCTGCAGCTCGCCCACGCCAGCGAGTACCCGTCAACGCTGCGGGCGGTGCTGCGCTCCGGTTCGTTTATCGAGGGCTGGGCCGTCTACGCGGAACGCGTAATGACCGAGGCCGGTTTTCGGGACGCCGACCCGCTCATGCACCTGATTCAGCTCAAGTGGTACCTGAGAGCCGTAACCAACGCCATCCTCGACCAGGCGATCCACGTTGACGGAATGACGCGTGCAGAGGCCATGGAGCTGATGATCGAAGGTGGCTTCCAGGAGGAGCGGGAGGCGGCCGGCAAGTGGGTGAGGGCGCAGCTTACATCGGCGCAACTAGCGACCTATTTTGTCGGTTACCAGGAGCACTCCGGTCTGCGCGCGGAGTGGGAGGCAGGCAAGGGCGATGACTTCAGTCTGCGTGAATATCACGATCGCGTGCTGTCCTACGGGTCGCCGCCGGGTCGCTATGTCAGGGCGCTGATGCTTAACCTGCCGATCCCGGGGGAGATCGATAGTGAACTTTAGTCTGCGGGATTGCCACCTGCACCTGTTTAGGATCTGGAGTTGCTTGCCAGCAAGTGACAGTCGCCTTGTTTCACATCAGAAGATCAGAATAATCTGACCAGGTAGAAAGAGATACCTCGTCACAGCGATCCCTATGTCTCCATGGGCCCGATTGGAGCGACAGTTTTTCCATACACTTCATTGAGCACTTGAGCCAGGGCGGCATAGATCGCCGAAAAGCCGCAGAATATCCCTTCGTAACCTGCAATGATCTTTATTGCACTGCTATTTGTATAGTCTGCGAGGGCTAGCAAGAAGAAGAGCACCGTCAAGGAGGCGAACACGGTTTGTAGCGCACGGTTCAGTTTGAGTGTGCCGATAAACAGAACTGCCGTGAAAATGCCCCACATGATCAGGTACGCGACCATCGCCGAGGTTTCCGGTGCATCAGCCAGACCCATCTTGGGCATTACGATCAATGCGACCAAAGATAGCCAGAAAAAGCCGTAAGACGTGAATGCTATTGTTCCAAAGGTGTTGCCCTTCTTCCATTCCATGATTCCTGCGATGACCTGGGCCAGCCCACCATAGAAAATCCCCACTCCCAGAATCATCGAGCCAAGCTCGAAAAAACCTGCATTGTGTAAATTCAATAGCACCGTGGTCATTCCAAAACCCATCAATCCAAGTGGGGCGGGATTGGATGTGATGTCGTCTTCCGGGATTATTCGTTTTTCACTTTCCATGTGATTTGTTTCCTTTCTCGTTGCTGCCGCGTTCGGCCTCTCCCCTGTCAGACACGACGCCGTTCCGGGTCAGATCGACGTCCCAGGCCGACACCACGACGACCGGAAATCCGACGGTCGCAATCGCGATGACGAGTCAACACTCTACGCGCAGCAGGAGTTCGGGGAAGACAACAGAAGCGACTTCGATCAGATTTCACGCGACCACCGCAAGGACGATCATCACACGAATCACCTCGCGGCGTCCCGGTTCATGGTAGAAGCGAACGGGAGGAGCCATTGCCACCTGTTAGGCGGGTCAGGCTGCGGCCCCGGAACATGTCCGGGGCTGCTGGCGTTGCCTGGTTAGTTCTGCGCGACGTGCATCCTGGCACGAGCGTGTAGTTCGTCACCCGTGCTGATCCGTCCGTGGGCGTTGGCGACGGTCTCGACATCCAGTCCCAGCTTCTCGAAGTTAGCGTAGAAGGTGGTGAACAACTCGTTGGGCGGGAACACGGGACCGTTGGCCGGCATGTTGAACACGTCCGCGCCATAGAGGATCTTCTCTTTGGGAAGATAAACAACCAGGTAGTCGTCCGCGTGCGCGTTCGGCACCCGGTAGATCTCGATGCGCCGGTCACCACTCTTGATGACGTGCTTGTCGGCGGTCTTCTCTTTGAGTTGTGCCAGGTCTCCCTGGATCACGCCTGTGCCACCACCGGCGTCCACCGAGACGATGTAGTCATCCATCTCGATGTAAAGGTTCTGGTAGCCGCCGTTACCGATGTACACACCGGTCGCCAGTTCGCGTAACTCACTCTCCGGCGGTGGGGCAGCGTCGATCTTCTCGTAACCCTCGGGTGTTTCGAAGTGTTTGGAGACATCCTCGTTGAAGCTGAATTCGATGAGCTTGCTGTCGAAGGTCCTCTGGCCGGCTATCTTTTGCCAGCGTCTGTATGGCATCGGGATTCCGTCGACGTCCTTGTAGTCCTCAAAATAGCTCTCGAAGATGGCGTCGCCCGCGACAAAATCACCAAACAGGATGTCATAGCGGTTTACAAGACCCGACGCCCGATCGACGTGAACCATGTACAGGGCACCGTTTTCCCACGGCACCGACAGTACGTCGCTGGTCTTGCCACCAAATCTGGATTCGCCGACCCAGGTTACGGTTTGCGCCCGCTGGTACATCTTCCTCACTAGCAGGGCCGGGACGATCCTGTGGACGAAATGCTCATTGGGAACGGCGGGGTTGGCGTTCTCGTTCCACACATTGCGGATCAAATCGACCTGCACGCCTTCCTCACCTGTGACGATCTGGCTACCGGCAAATGTAGGGCCGCCACCGCCTGCCATCAGAGAGTTGGACGCCTGGTCATAGGCGATCTCGGTGTAGCCTTCCTGCGTGTCGAAAGGCGGTCCCAGCTTCTCGCTCTGATAACGCTGATGGGTGGTCGTTTCGGAGCGGAAATAGACGCTCGTGATCCCATTGATCTTTTCGGCGCCACCGTAGGCTTCGACGGCTCGCTTGATGATCGGTTGGGCCTTTGCGTAGCTGTCCAGGAAGACCGA
>PVMK01117492.1_pt1 | contig 23584 bp, 23 predicted proteins | sample 1853481 | NCBI WGS metagenome assembly PVMK01 (sample SAMN08533507, study PRJNA380276) | Marine sediment metagenome, whole genome shotgun sequencing project. | reverse complement strand
GGCCGATAACGTAGGCAGATATGATCGCCATCAGGACTAAAACAGCCGTTATCTCAACCAACGTAAAGCCATTTTGATAGCGTTTCATTTAAATACCCTTTTAAAATATCCTGATTTTCGGCCTGCTTTTGGGGTTATCCATTGAAGGCCTAACGGTCTTCCGACTGCCCAGGGGAAAATCCATCTTAATGGTATTATTTTTTGATTTTCACGTCAAGAAAAAGCCGTTGTTTTAAGCAGTTGCGGGCTAGCCATTTATATAGATTTATAGAAGGGGTTAAATTAACTCATCAAATGCTTGTAAGCTGCCTGGCAATCATATTCAAAAGGCTTATAAAAGCAAGTGACTAAAGTTAAAAGTGACCTAAAATGCCTAAAGTTGAGGAATCCTGTCATTTTTATTAATGACCGAGCGAAGCGACACCTAAACCCTGGCCCAGACCTTGATTACAGATTTAATGGGTTAATCGAAACCCTGCACCGTTAACTGAAGTAATCACATGATCGTATTTCATAGCGCGAGGGCGGGCTTTAGGCACTTCAAACTTTAGTTCACTTTAGGCACTTCTTTTTATAGATACCTTAAGGGGCTAAAATGATGATATCCACAGCGGCCTCAACGCCTTCAATGCTGCGGGCTTTGCGCTGCTCCCGGTTCTCCGACGTTTGATAGCCCTGGCGGATCGCGATGTCAAAGGCATCTTTGGTGCAAAGCGCACGAACACCTTCTGACTTGGTATGTTTTTCGAGTTTGGCCGACAGGTTGACCGCATCTCCGATGACGGTGTATTCCATGCGGCTTTCGTCACCGACCGCACCAAAGATAATCTGACCGGTAGCCACCGCTGCACCCACTTTTAAAGGCGGTTCGTTTTTATGCTCGAGTTCTGTACTCCAGGCGGCTGAGGATTCCATGATGTCATCTACGGCTTTTAATGCATCGGCCGCATAAGTAGGGGAGGTGACGGCGGCACCGAAGGTGGCCATAATACCGTCTCCCATAAATTTGTCGATGGTACCGCCGTAGCCTTGAATGATGGGCACCATGCGGGATTGATATTCGGCCAGCAAGCACACGAGATCATCCGGCTTGACAATCGATGACAGACGCGTAAATCCGCGAATATCCACCATAAGAATGGCGGCATCGCGCGCCTGCCCGGTGCCGGCAGTGATTTCTTGCTCTGCGGTGGTAATTTGCCGGGCAATTTCAGGGGAGCACAATCTTGAAAGATCATGGGCTGCCGCGCCTTCTGCCACAGCCTTTACCAGCAGTTTGTGTGCGCGTGTGATCGCTACTGCAATGATGGCGGTTACGGTTAAGATGGTAATGACTTTATCGAGCTCGGCTCCTTTCAGAACACTGTTTGAGGTCAGGTAATAAACATAGTCACGGGTGATCACATCCATTCCACCGGAAGCCAGGGTGGCGTAAACCGCCATGGCCGCCCAGCCAATGGCGGCAACGACTCCGGCTGTGATGACATAACGGGCCTCAAAGCGCAGGCGCGCAAGGCAATAAAAATAAAAACATATAGCAGCGTCGGTGATTTTAAATAAAACGATGGCGGTTGTTGATACTGCAGGTGAAACGACCAGATCATCCCCAGCAGGAGGCTCATATCGATGATAATCGAAAGGTAAAGCAAAGGCGCGGACATCCGATACCGATAGGCCAGATAGAGCCGAATAATGGTGACGACCAACCAAATTCCCAGGAACCAAGGCACCGGCTCAAAGGTCATGTCGCGTGAGAAGGTTTTGGGTGATACCGCGTAGAGGAGTCCAAAAAAAATTACCACCGCCATTTGGACCCAGCCGACCAGTTTTTCGCTGGCTTCCTGCTGCGCAGAGATCGCACCGAGCACCCGTTCGGGAATGCCCTGATAGCGGGCATCTTTCTTATTATGTCCCCTCCACTTTGAAATCATCTGAACCCCTGTTTTCCATTTTGTTTACGATCAATTAGTACCTTAGAAATTATTTTTTAGCATTTTGCGACAAAACATTTACGCCACCAAGACACAAAGACGCAAAGATGAATATTAACCAAAGGTTTCGCTTTGTGTCTTGGTGCCTTTGTGGCAATTTGTTCCGGTTTATCCGGATTAGGGTGTTAAAGAAACATAGTGAACATAGATGGTTATGTCAAATCTTGAACCCTTGTCACGGTACTGCTTGAGGCCCTGATCTTCCCGGGACCTTAGAAGCTGTATAGAAAATATATCCAGGGTCCAAGGACTGTGTTGCCGACCAATTTAAAAGGTTCGCATATCTCCCGCTGAGCGGGATCCCACAGATGCCAATACGATGTGGGATCCCGCTAAACGGGAGAATGACGGGCGCATTCTGCTGTCTTCTAGTGTGGTGTCTCAGAAATAATTTACTATAATTTTTCACCTATTCATGAAGATACTTTGCGATGATTGCTTGAAAAGAGAGCTTTTTCACCCTATACTTTTTCAGGCCGTTCATGCCGGTGTCACCTTTGGGCTGTTTGCCCTTCCAAAGGACCATAACTGTTCGCAGAGGCCATTTTTTTCAATTTTCATGAGGTATTAAAATGCTGCCCCAAAAAATTACACTGGATAAAATCGGAACCATCATTGCCGAAACCTTTAAAGGCAAAGACGAAATTATCTGTTATCTCGGATCCAATGCCGCCACGCCGACAGCCTCCATTGAGGCCCTGACGAAGTCCATCCGGTCTCAAAAGCCCGCACTGCCCTTTATCAATATGGTTCACATTCTTTTACAGGGGCCCGTGCCTTATGTTGAGGCGGGCTTGCAGGATCGGGTGATGACCTATTCCATTTTTTCAGCAGGTGAGGTCAGACAGGCTGCCAATGAGGGGCGCGCATTTTACCTGCCTTGCACATTGGCGAATCTGGACAGCTTAATCGGAAAAGGGCGCAAATATGAGCCGGATGTGGTTTTGTTAAAAGTCCGTCAAAATGAGTTTACGGGTGAATTTAGTCTGGGATTATCGGTGGAAGCCCTGCATACCGCTATCGACCATGCGAAAGTCGTAATTGCCGAATTGGATCCGTCCATGCCGTTTACCCAGGGCCAGAGCGTGGTGGATGCGCAATCCATTGATTACCTTATTGAGGAAGGCGTCAAGCCGGTTTATGACTTTACGGCCCCTGACTTTAGTAATTTAACAGCAGAAGAAAAACGGATCGGAGAACTGGTTACCCGCCATTTCATCAAAGACGGTATTACCCTGCAGGTGGGTATCGGTAAAATTCCGGATGCTGTCGTAGGCACTATCCGGGATGCGCAATACAAAGATCTCGGTGTGCAAACCGAACTCTACGGCGACGGGCTAATGCTTTTAGAAAAAGAAGGTATTGTTACCAATCGCAAAAAGAAAGCGAATCTGGGTTACAGCACCACCAGTTTGATTATGGGCTCCCGGGATCTCTATGATTTTGTACATATGCGTACCGGTGTTCAAATGCGGCCTTCATCTTATACCAATTCGGCAGAAACGATTCGGAAAAACAGTCCGTTTATTTCGGTCAATACCGCCATCGGGGTGGATCTGTTTGGAAATGTCTGGGCTGATTTTATCGACCCCCGGCGCTATTACAGCGGGGTAGGCGGGCAGCCGGACTTTATTCGTGCTTTAAATGACCGTGCTTACGGTACGCCGATCATCGCGATTAAAAGCGTCACTCACAGGGGAAAATCTAAAATTACTAAAATACATCCGGGCGGTGTCAGTCTAACCGCCAGTGCCTATGACGGTGTTGTGATTGTAACCGAATACGGTATCGCCGACCTGCGGGAGTTGACGACCGGCGAAAAAGCGATGGCGATTGCTCATATTGCACATCCACGCTTCAGCGACGATTTCCTGCGTTATGTATATGAAGATCAGCTTTTCACCAAACCCATTGGGTTTTCTCTGGATAAAACGCCCCGGGGTGTGATCCCCTATGACGGCAGTATTAAATTAGTAGAGTGACGGAAGTCACTATGCGCTGTCGTTATTTCTTGGACAGGAATCTATGAGATATAAGAAGCACAGTTTCGTTCTGATAAACATCGTACTGCTCATTATTATTGCCGCATGCACATCTGCGCCGAATGTGGTCGTTGATGCGCTACCGCAATATGATGTGCTGTTTTCAAATGAAAAAGGATGGACCGGTGCGGATGGGGCCTATTCGGTAGCGCTAACTCCAAATACGACAGCCTGGTTTTTCGGAGATACCTGGATCGGCCAGGTAAAAAACGGGCAGCATGTTAATGCAACCCTCGTTAATAACTCAATGGCCATACAGTACGGGAAAGATCCAGCAACGGCCGCGATGGGTTTCTTCTATGGTCATTCAGCAGACGGTAGTGTCGCTGCTTTTATCCAACCGGAGGATGGTCGGGGGTGGTTCTGGATGTTTGACGGTGTGGTGACTCCAAAGGGACTTTATGTTTTTTTGATTCAAATTGAACGGACCGCAAGAGACTCGGTTTTTGATTTTAAGGTTATCGGATCCTGGCTGGGACAAGTTGATAATCCGAAAGATCCGCCTTCGGAGTGGCGGATTCGGCAATTCAAGGTCCCCTGGGTCGAATATTCAGATACCCGCGGTATTCTTTGGGGGTCAGCGGTCATACAGGTCAAAAACGATCTATATATTTACGGAACGGCTGAAGATCGCCAAAACACTGTTCATCAAAAGCATATGATTTTAGCCCGGGTTCCGATATCCATGTTGGCAGATTTTTCCCGGTGGCGCTTTTATGCCGACGGTAGCTGGGTGTCGGATTTTACACGCGCCAGCCGGCTGTGCGAAAATGTGCCCCATGAATATTCGGTAAGTTATCTTCCCGCATTGAAAAAATATGCGGTCGTTTATTCTCAGGATGGATTATCGAATAATATCCTGGCGCGTCTGTCGGCCGAGCCCCAGGGCCCCTGGAGCGATGCGATACAGCTTTATCAATGTCCGGAAGCCGATTGGGATGATTCGATTTTTTGCTATGCTGCCAAGGCCCATGCAATTCTTTCCAGGTATCCCGACGAGTTGGTCATTACCTATATCGCCAATTCAGTTGATTTTAATAAAACTGCAGATGACGCCCGGCTGTATCGGCCGAGGTTTTTGCGCGCAATTTTCTCCTCCCACTGATTTCTGTAAATTACAAAAAAAGAGGATGCTGCCGGTCGGCGGTCAGGGGAAATGGGTTTTGACTCGATTGATGTAGCGGCGAGTTGGGCAATCGGGGCATAAAACCTATTTTTTGACTTCGTCGTGGATCCAATTTAAAAATGGCGGATAGCCGTCTAAGATCGGCAGGCTGACAATACACGGACAATCATAACTGTGCAGAGATTTAACTTTCTCAATCAGCTCGGAAACGAGACTCTCGGTGGTCTTAGCAATTAAAACCACCTCTGTATCCTCCTGGATTTCTTCCTCCCATCTATAAATGGACTGCATGTTTTCTAAAATATTCACACATGCAGCCAGCCGATATTCCACCAGCGCCTTTGCGATCTTTTGAGCCTCGGCTTTACTGCCGGCGGTCATGTAAACAAAGTTAGCTGCCATTGGTGGACCTCTCTTTTTCAAAAATAAAGTTGATTAAATTTCAAACTAAAAGTACCAAATCTCGACGTTAATTCGTCTTATTTTAGGTGTTAGGGATAAATAGGTGTCAGGTTTCGGGTGTCAGGTGTCAGGAAGATACAGAGGACAGAGAACAGTAAACAGATGACAGAGGACAAAAGACAGACTGTTTTCTGCCCTCAGTCATCTGTTTGCTGACACCCGACACCCGACACCTGAAACCTACTTTGGCCTGAACACTGAACCCTGAAACCATTTTCCTTACGGCTTTTGTAATATATTTGTGGGACGTGAAACTATTATGACATGGAGCGAATGATGCCACTGCGCGGTTTCCAGCGGCTACCGCCTTTTGGCTGAATGCTTTCATAGCATTCCACCAGATCATCAACTTTGGCTTTATTCCAGCCCTCCAGTTTGATTCCTACCTGCTGGCCGGGTTTGGCCGTCTTAACATTTTGCCTTTCGATCTGAAGAGATGTTATTTTCCCGAAATATGCCGGCCCCATGGCAGTGATGACACGAAATTCATTCCCTAATTCGATGCGACCCTCAAGCACTTCACATCCGATGACGGCTCCTTTGGGGCTACTTCTGAATGTGGCAATGACTTTGGCTTTGGCGGTAATTTTTTCTTCGGCTTCCTTGATAATGAAACTTTGAGCGATTTTGCGTATATCTTCGATCAATTTATAGATGGTGTCATAGAGCCGTACTTCAACACCGTATTCTTTAATTTCCTGCTCCAGCTTGGGCATGGTGCCGACGCTGAATCCAAGGACCAATTTGCTGCCGGTGCGGGCCATCAACACATCGGACTTGGATACATTACCGATGCCGGTCTGGATGAGATCAATCTGCACTCCGGGCACGTTAATTTCGGCCAGACTGGCACTGACAGCCTCTGCTGTACCGGCGACATCGCACTTTAGAACAACTTCCAATTTCTTTTGATCCACAGGATTCGAAGATATATTATGCTGGGTTTTCTTTCGAGCCATTTGTTTTAAATTCTTTCTTCCATTATGTGTATCCATCTATCTATCACCAAGATCAGGTTGACTCAAGTCTTTAAATCCACTGAAAAGAGAACTTAGCGAGCCCGCTATTATCTGCCATGTTTCAATTGCCTGGTCTCATCTTTCAGAATACCCAATTGGATAGAATTGTTTCGGCTGCCAGTTTTGATTTTTCAAAAGGATCCACGTCAATTTTGATTTCCCTTTCAGCGCGATAGTCAAATAGAACAAAGTAAAGCGCCTGGATAAGAAAAAACAGCCACACCCCAAGGGCCCATACCGGAGCCACAGCGGGCACCGCGCCGGACACGAGCAGACCGGTTCCCAGACCCAAACCGATTTCCGCAGCCAGTCGTTTTACAATAGACTCATTTTTGAAACAGATACCACTGCGAATCCAGCTTAACATTCCAAAGGCTGTAAACAAAAAGGCTGTCGTTGATCTAAACCAAAAAGCTGCCAAAAATAGCAGCAACAGCGGGAAAAAAATTGACCGAAGCGACTGGTGAGCCCAGCGGGACAGCAAGACGCCGTATCCGGCCAGCAATGCCGACAGCGACAGCTGGAAACTTAGCGGCCAGAAAACAACAAGGCTTAACGCGAAACAAAAAGGAATATAAGCAAGCCCGCCTATTACTCCCCAGACAATTGTTGTTCGTATGGGGTTTGCAGTGGGTTTCATGATTCGGCACCTCCTTTTATGGCGTCCTTTCTTTGAAGAAGTTCCAGTTCAACCTCTTCTTCGCTGAGATCATTGACACTAAAGCCGGCGGGCATCGCCGACCACGTATTTTCCCAATTCTGTTTTTCTATCCGATAAAAATATTCAGTGGCTTTTTGTTTGAGCTGCTCATATTGCAGGCGTTGCTGATCTATATTTTCTTTGAACTGAACAATTTCGTGATTCAGCAGATCAATATGGCTGCAGCGCTCTGATTGGATGCGGGTTAAGGGTTTGAGCTTTTTAATCAAAGAACGGGCAATATCGTCTTTGTCTTTTTTAATTGCGACTTCCAGATCCAATTCCAGGTTGTCGGTCTCTTTTTTCCCTTTTTTATACGCCTGCTGTGCTTGATCCATTGCGAACCCCATTTTTTTTAATTTCGTTTCTTTTTGAACCAGGGACGCTTCCATATCTCTGAGGTGTTGTTTCAGCAAAAGTCCTTGATCTTCAATCTGATCCATCACGCCGTTGATATCGGCTTTAAATAATCGAATAATACGCGCTAAAAGAGCCATGATTTCCTCCCTATCTTGAAAACGGTTATTATGGAAAAATTATTTTCTTGTTTATTATTCTAAGCTTTAAAAAAGTTTTTAAATTCGAAATTCGAAGCACGAAATTCGAAACAATCTCGAAATTCCAAATCACAATGTTCGAAAAATTTTGATATTTTGATCATTGGAAATTCGAGATTGTTTCGACCCATTTTATTAGATCAGGCGATATTCGTGCTTCGGATTTTATTTCCTTTGACTCTCAATTAAAGTCTTTAAGCTACAACTTCGGTAACAGAAAATTGTATGCCTTATCGTCGCCCTTTATAACCTTCATACTGCATCGCTTTTGAATTGGCCTTCTGCTTCGCTGTAACAGCGGCCGGGGCGCCTTGAAAGGTATCTTCCACTCTTTGGCGCAGGTCTTTAAGGTCTTGATCCAGATTTTGGGTGATTTCTTCTGATGCAACGGTTTTGTTGATCGACTCTTGTTCACGGTAATAGCTGTTGATTCGCTGCAGGGCTTTTTGTTTTTTACCCGCTTTAATGTCACCGGCCACTTCCTGTTTGAGCCGGTTATAATCTTCCCGGATGACTTTTTCAGTCCACGACGCTTTGTCGATTGAAGCCCGAACTTCTTTTTTATTTTTGACACAGGCGATTTTAAACGACCCATCAAGGGTTGCTTCCATCAGTTGGCCGTTGAAGCGATAATGGGCCTTGATCTTGCCCATTTCGAAACTTCCTGTTGTGCCGGTGGGCACCTGCAATGTGAGAAACAATTTGCGGGTTTGACCGGCGCGCAAATCTCCCGGATGAACAACCGCATGATCTTTTTGGATTTTGATCGGGTATCCGGCGGCATTTACCAGGGAGATTCCATTGTTCAGGAGAAAAGAAATCGATACATTGGTTGCAATCGTTGCTTTGCTGTAGAACAGTTCTTTTTGAAAAACTTCTGCAAATGCCATTGGATTTTCAAGATAATAGTAGTTACCGGCACCGCGGTCGGCAATTGTGGTCATCAACAGCTCGTTGAAATTGTTTCCCACCCCAACCGTGCTGACGGCAAATTCTTTTTCAACGGCAACACCGGCCATCGTACCGAGTCTGGCAGAATCCGTAATTCCTTTATTGGCAAGTCCGTCGGATATAAGGATCACCTTGCGGGCATTTCCAGTCTCAGGGGCAGATACAAGAAGGTTTATCCCTGCCTGGAGTCCGGCACCCAGATTGGTTCCGCCGCCGGCGGTTATGCGATGGATAAGCGTTTCAAGCTGCTCTCGATGATTTACGGTAACTTTGTGCAGGGTGGAGACATGCTGAACACCGTCTGAGTAAGTAATCAACGCAAAGCGATCTTTGGTGGACAGGCTGGATAGAAGCTGCAGCACAGCCTGGCGGGCATCTTCAATTTTGCGTCCTTGCATTGAGCCGCTGCGATCCAATACGATTACCATATCCACGTTGCGGGGCTCTGCGGCTGTTGAACCATAGCTATCAGAAGCTTGCAGTGTCAGGGCAAGGTTGACTCGGCCCTCGGATCCCTGAAGAATTTTGTTCTGGACGAGTCGGCCGCTAAGCGTTAGCGGGCCTGATTCTATCACAGGCCTGTGAGTTGCCGGCGTTATCCAGTCTGAAAACCATGTTTTCCCCGCACCGGCGGTGTAGGCCATTGCTGCACCGGTGGCAGCGATCAACCCGATAATAAGAATAAATGATTTTAGACGATTTAATTTCATGGGTTACTCCTTTCGGTTAATGGGTAATTTTTGGGATATATGCTGTCATGCTTTTCCCATTTTAATCCAGCGCAGCTAAAACACAATTCAAAGAAATGTAAAAAGACCGTGTCAATTTTTTACATAACTTTTACTTTGAAATTGGATGGATCTGATATAATGTTTGAAAAGGGTATTTGTGGAAAGTTGAACAGACTGTCCAATAACTCCGGAAAATCTGATAAATCCCTCCCCCTTGGACGGGGGAGGGCTTCGGGTGGGGGTGATAAAATAGATATGGAATCAGGGTCTTATCTATTCACCCTCCCTTTGATCCCCTCCCGTCGAGGGAGGGGAAACTAGTTATTGGACAGCTTCTTAAATGACTTTTTAAAACCGTGCAGAGAATTAAATGAAAGCACCGAAAGCACGCATTCTGCTCGTTGAGGATAACGCGGCGCTGTTACGCGGGCTCCTTGATGTACTGGTATACAATGGCTATGAAGTTAAAGGGGTTGAAGACGGTGGTCGGGCACTGGACACGGGTCTTAAAGAAGTATTTGATTTGATCCTGCTGGATGTCATGTTGCCAACCCTTGACGGGTTTTCAATCTGTAAGGAAATTCGTAAAAAAAAGCCCACCCAGGGCATTATCATGATTACTGCCAAAGGCTCTGAGGATGATATCGTAACCGGTTTTAACGCCGGAGCCGATGACTATATCAGCAAGCCGTTTTCCCTCAGGGAAGTTATGGTACGGGTAGAAGCGGTTTTACGGCGTACCGGGAAAAATCCGGGGGATATTGACATCCGTTTTCGAGATATTTTCTTTGATGGGAAAAACCTGATCGCTGCATATCAAGATCAAATCGCAGAGCTAACGCGCAAGGAAATGGATATCATCGCTTATTTGCATCGCCACCGGGATCGGATCGTCTCAAAAAAAGAACTGCTCATCGAGGTGTGGCACTATGCCGACGCAGATATTGAAACTCGAACCGTAGACATTCATATGCTCAAGCTGCGCAAAAAAATAGCCAGTTTGATCGGCGATATGCCTTTTGTAAACACCATCAGGGGGGAAGGCTACCGGCTGGAACCTGAAAAATGAAACGATTACAACTTTTAATTCTCATATTCTGTTTGAGCCTGTCCATACCGCTTGGTTATTTTGTGGTGCGGACCTATCGCGGCCTGGAACAGGAAGAAACAGCCACCCTGCGTTTTTTTGCCAATACCCTCTTTGACGAAATGGAACAGGCCCTTGAAACCCTTGTTCGGCAGGAGGAAGGCCGTGCCATTGATGAATATAATTTTTTCATGAGCCTCTCCGGGCGTTACCGGGATTCTGCAAATGAAAACCGTTCACCGCTTTCCAACCCGCCGCCGCAAAATTATATCCTTGGATATTTCCAGAATAACCCGGACGGTTCTTTTCAAACCCCTTTGGCCGAGGCCGGCAAATCTGTTGCAGCGGATCGCAAAGGTGCCGTAACCCAGCTGGAGCGCGCCAATCGCATATTTAACCGCATACGCACTGCGGCTACTGATGAAATTACCGCTCCGCCGGCTAAAGTGGTTGCCCAGACCGAGCAGAAGCAACAAAGCGTCTTTGCTGAAAAATACCTGGATTTAACCCGTTCCCAAAAACCCAAAGCCCATCTCGGTCAAAAGCAAAAACGCCTTGAAAAAGTTACCGTGGCCCAGGCCGAAAATGTTGCCCGCCAGGAAAAAAGCGGAACTGCCAGGAGCCCTGCACCGGCGGTCGCCGCATTTTCCAAAAGCCGTCTAAGCCAGCGTCGGGCTGGCGAAGATGCACTGTTGGATACGGACAAGGACCAGGCCGCCAAGATGAGCATGCGCAGTGAGCCGGACCTTAAGGAAGCCGAGGCCGATGCACCGGGCGAAGCCACATCCGAAGCCCGGGATGAGGATAGTTTTCAGGTAGAAGTTGCTCCGTTGCAATCCGTTTTTGTCGGCAATGATCAAATCTTTATCTTTCGCCGTATCATGATCAACCAGAAAATTTACCGCCAGGGCTTTATCTTGAAGATCCCTGCGTTTTTAAATTATCTGGCCCAAAATTACTTTATTGCCCAGCCTATGGCAGGCTATGCCAATTTGCGCCTGCAGGTTATGGATCAAGGCCGTGAAATCGGTTTGGTGGAAGCCGGTATATCTATCCGCGACCCCAAATTTATCCTGAACCGAGCCTTCCCATCGCCCTTTGCATTTCTAAATGCCATATTAAGCAGTGATGAGATTCCGCGCTCCACCGGTCGCAGCACGTTGATGATCATGGTGGTCGTACTGGCGGCCATATTTTTAATCGGATTGTTTGCGATCTATAAAAGCGCGCAGACCATCGTGGATCTTTCCGAGCGCCGATCTCAATTCGTGTCCTCTGTTACTCACGAATTAAAGACACCGCTAACAAATATACGGATGTACATTGAAATGCTCGAGCAGGGAATTGCCAAAGATACCGAGCGGGAACAGGAATATTTCCAGATCATCAATTCCGAGGGTTCCCGTCTATCCCGTTTGATTAACAATGTTCTGGATCTGGCCAAGCTGGAGAAAAAACAACGATCTCTTAATCTGACTGAGGGTACTTTCGAAGAGGTTGTCGCGGAAGTTCAAACCGTAATGCAAGCCAAACTCAAACAGGAAAATTTCACGCTGAAAATCATACAGGAGGATATCCGCTCGTTTAGCTATGATCGTGAGGCCATGATTCAAGTCTTGATCAATCTGATTGAAAACAGCATTAAATTTGGCCAATCTGCTGCCCAAAAAGAAATTACCATTCGAACCTTTCAAGAAGGCAAGTGGGTGAAAATTGCAGTTTCTGATTGGGGGCCGGGGATTCCCCGCCGGGCGCTCAAGAAGGTTTTTGACGATTTTTATCGGGTGGATAATTCTCTGGCGCGAAAAACCCGGGGTACGGGCATCGGTCTGGCACTGGTTAGAAAATTTATCACTCTGATGGGAGGGGGCGTCACTGCGGAGAACAATCCGGGGGGTGGATGCACCCTAACGATATCCCTGCCGTTGTCCCAATGACCTCTTCACTATTCCAGCCCGTCACCCGTGTAAATGCACTATTGACATCGACGCAGCGCCCGTCTTCTATCTGTATAATGGTGACTGGATCCGGAAACGTTTCAAAAACGGTCCGCAAGCGGTCCTCGCTTTCCTGAAGCGCTTGCCGGGTCGTTTTGTTTTCTAAGGCATTGGCAAATACCTGGCCCACGATCTTGAGAAGCGAACGGGTATCATCGGCCCACATTTTTTCTCTCTTTTTGCAAAAGTTTAAATTTAGGGTTGAAATTTTTCTATTTATGTCGCATTAATTCTTCTTCATTTTAATATCTGGGACCGGTACAGCGTTTAGGACGAATCATTCAAAATTATCGGTATCATCCTAAAGCCAGTGAAATTATTTGCGTTTATTACAGGGGGATGAGAATGCAGAAAATAGGTTTTTTATACTTGTGTTTGAGTATGGTTTTAGTTTTTGGAGGTATCACGATGGTAGTGGGGCAGGAAACCGAGGATGAGATGATTGTTCCCATGGGGAATATAGTGATTGGACCGCCGGAATCGGTGGAGCCAAAGAGATCTTCTGTTGATTTCCCTCATTCCAGACACTTTGCCAGTGTTGACTGTCGGACATGTCATCATACATGGCAGGGAACCGAAATAATAAAAAGCTGCAGCACCTCAGATTGCCATGATGTGATGGTTTCGCCGACAAAGTCTGAACAAGGCAGGGCAAACCCGGATCTGGCGATACTGTATTACAAGACAGGCTATCACCAAATGTGTATTGGATGTCATAAGGAAATAAGAATTCAAAACAAACAATTAGAGATTTCATTTAAGGAATTGAAAGAAACATTGACGATCCCCGGCCCAACCGGCTGCATTCAATGCCACCCGAAAGAATAACTGGGCGCTTACAAGAGCATTGAAGCAAGTCTGGCATAATACCGGCGGTATGCGCTTCAGTGCAGACGCTTGTTCCGAAGCCGGGTGAATTTTTCAAGACGGACGTTGAATTTTGTCTGTTGATGTCCACTGCGGAGAAAAAACAAAACCAGATGCAACGTTTGTTTATCTAAGCCCAGAAAAAAGCCGGTGATTATAGCCGATGTCGGAATAGACTCTAAAGCCCGATCGATTTGATCGGGCTTTTCTATTCCGGAGGTAATCACTGACCTGAAAAACCGCATCACATTCTCATCATTTAAAGTGCGTTCCGGTGCGGGACCGATATCTTCATATTTGCTCAGGATAAAATTTTCGAGTACTTTTTTAAACACCCGATGCAGGGTATTGCTTTCGGCAAAACAACCGATACCGACAACATTTGCCGTATGGTTCATTGTAATACCTCCTTTATCTCTCCAGTGTCATGCCCTACAAAAATATTACAAAAGCCGTAGTGACTTATTCATAGTTACTACAGCGCTCATTGAAGTAGTCGGCAGCTTCTTCAACCGTATCGAAGGTGATCCAATCCCGCCATACGGTAATTTCGCCCTGTCTGCGGGTAAGTTCGATCGTCGTACTTCCGTGATATTCATAACAATCATGATAATCTGGATTAAAAATATGTCTTGTCATGTTTTTTATCCCCTTTCTGCGGTTAACCGCATTGTTTTTTAGTCAAAAAATTAACAATGTTGTCATTTTCGAGTTCAACACTACCACAGCAGTTTGTCAGATCCGGACAAACTGCTGTGGAAAATATAAATTTTTATTCTGGGCGCTTGACCACTTGCCTGAAAGCGGGTTTAACTGTTAAAAGCATCACTTGGTACTGGTATGGTGATTCCTAAATAACATTACATAAAATATTATTTCCCCTTCTTTTGAGGGCTATAACGTTTCAAGGTTTCAGTGTTCAGGTGTCAGGTGTCAGTCTTTGGACCGGAGGGCCTACCGTTGGCCTTGAAGCCTATAGGCTGGAAGCAGTCCCAGAGAGATTTCAGGTTTCGGTATGACACGTAGTGCCCTGACACCTGACACCCGAAACCTGAAACCGATTAAACGGGCTGCGAATTTATTAAAGGCAAAATTGAAATATTAATTAGGAAGCGCTCCACTAGGGAGGATATTGATGGCACGGGGAGATCAACTGGCCAGGCAGTGGCGAATTCTGCAGAGCCTAATCGCCTCACGCAGGGGTAAGTCAGCCGCCGATCTGGCTCAAGAACTTGAGTATCACTGGCGAACGGTATATCGGGATCTGGAGGCCTTGCAGTTAGCCGGTTTCCCGATTTATACCGACCGCGTAGAGGGCAAAAATCTGTGGTCTGTACTCGACAGCGCCCGGCACAACATCCCCATTCCGCTTAACCTGACGGAATTGATGGCTCTTTATTTCAGCCGGGGTATGATGACAGTTTTAAAAGACACTGTTTTTTATGAATCCCTGGAATCGTTTTTCCGGAAAATAAAGGCCACCCTGCCGGCTGAAACGATCCAATATCTTGAGAAAATAGAGGAAAGTTTTGAAGTCGGCTCAAAGCCATACAAGCAATATGATCAATTGCGGGAAACAATAGACAGAATCAGCGATGCCACCATCCATCGAAGAATTATCGAAATTGACTATTTTACCATGAGTCGCAAAGAAAAGACGCGGCGCAAAGTCGCCCCTTATAAAATCTGGCTTTTTGACGGTGCGTTTTACCTGGTTGGAAACTGCGGGTTGCGAGAGGACATCCGGATTTTTGCCCTGGATCGGATTAAATCGCTAAAAGTTAACAGATGAAACATTTGAGATGCCGGAAGATTTTAAGGTCGAAGATTTTATGCGGACAAGCTTTGGGGTATTTCATGGCAAACCACAGAAGGTCAGGATCCGGTTTGCGGCTGAAGTTGCCGGATATATCAGCGAAAAAATCTGGCATGATACCCAGAAAATTGTGCCCCAAAATGACGGGTCCCTTATTTTTGAAGCCCGGGTCGCCGGGACCGACGAAATTAAATTCTGGCTGATGACCTGGGGATCCAAGGCTCAGGTCCTGTCACCGGCAGCTTTGCGGGACGAAATTATGTCAGAAGCGGAAGCTATGCTGCAAAATTATCAAACCTGAGGGTCAGAATTTCCTTGCTCCATATATTACCACGAAGGACACAAAGTTAAGAATTAAAAAACATTCATCAATTTTCATGCCGCTTCGTGTTCTTTGTGGTGAATATGCGTCTTTGAACTGTTGAGCGAAATACAACTCTGCGCATTTGAAATGGCTTGTATTATAAAATGCACCTCAACCAGTTTCAAGTTCCCAGCTTCTTTTTGGCTTCCTGCATAAGCTTTGCGATGGGCAACCCCTGAGGGCATTTGTTTTCGGCCAGCGAATAATCCAGGTCAGTCAGACCCCTACGAATGTTTGCCGGAATTTTATTAAAGCCGGCCGCAGCCAGGTCATAATCCTCATAGCTGTTGCAGTACATCAGATAGCGCATCACATCGCCGATGGGGATTTCTCCCTCAACGCACGATTCACAAATATCAGTGCAGCCGGCACAATAAGCCGAGCGGGTTTCTTGAGCATAAAGCTGCAGCAATTCCTTATCCCGGACCGAGAGCTGGGTTTTATCCCGGGCGGCAGCCACATTTGACATCAGGATGGTCATATTTTTCATGCGCGAGCAGATGCTGGAAATCTGTGAATTTTCCCCCACCGCTTTTAGTTTGGCCTGGGCATCGGTGAAGCCTTTTTCTAGAAATCGCCCGGCCAGCTTGAGTTCGGTTTCCGAATCGGTTCTGACCTGTCCGCCCCCCTGGGTTTTCATGGCCGTCAGGCCGATGCCGGCCTTGACACAGGCATCTACCGCGCGCCGCATGTCATCTGAATGCATCAGCCGATAATTGTAGGTCATCATAATGCCGTCAATCCAGCCTAGCCTGGCGCCTTCCAGCAGGCATTCTTCCATGTTGCTGTGGGTGCTGAAACCGAAGAAACGAATTTTTCCCTCTCTTTTCGCTCGTTCGCCCCAGGCCTTGGTGTCATCGTCCATTGCCCTGATGCTGCTGATGCCGTGAACAAAGAAAAGATCAACATAATCGGTATGCATGCGTTCAAGGGATTCATTCAACTCCCGGGTCATCCCTTTGAGGGTCCAGGCGCCGGATTTGGTTACCAGGAATATTTTTTTACGATCCTGTGGGTATTTGGCAAAATACCTGCCAATGCCTTTTTCACTTCGGCCGCCGCCATAGCTGTGGGCGGTATCCCAGTATGTAACCCCCCAGTTGACGGCCTGTTTAAGCATCAGTTGATTGGAAAACAGGTCAACAGTGCCACCCAGCGATAAAATGGAGACCTGCTCGTCTGTTTTTCCGAAGGGGCGGGTCGGAATGGTTTCAAGTTCACCGGAAGCAGCACTCAGCTGTTTGAGCGGGGCCAGAATCGAACCCACCCCGGCCGCTCCGGCGGTTTTTAAAAAATCTCTGCGCGTGCAGCTTGATATCTTTTTTTTCATAATAAAATGTTCCTTTGTACAATCAATGCATGCTGGCGGGATCGGGACTCGTTTTCAGCGGTGACGCGAATGGCGCGTTTCCCGCTCACCGGGCATTCATGCTCACAGACACCGCAGCCGATGCAAAGTTTGGGATCGACATAGGGCTGCTGAAGCCGAATTTGAATCGACACCGAATTTTGGGCTTGCGGCGGCTGTTCAAATGGAAATTTACTGTCAACCGTTAACCTGCGGGTTGAATTGGCGATGATTCGCCGGCCTCGCCGGTTTGGGGACCCCGGAACAACGCAAAAATAATCTCCGGTGGCATACTGATTTGCAACCAGTGCATCGGTTTGAAACTCGATCCGGGTGGTATCGGCATATTTGACAACTAGCGGATGCTGGATGCGCACGGTATTGAACAGCTCCCGGGTAAAGATTGCCTTCGGGCTGACCGGACAATTTTCCTGACAGACGATACACGGCCGGTCCATGGCCCAGGGCAGGCAGCGGCCGCGGTCGATAAAGGCAGTCCCGATTTTTAGGGGTCCCGATTCGGCATATTGTTTAATTCCCTGCCGCTCCTCTAAACTGATGGGCCGAATGGCAGCGGTCGGGCAAAGATTGCCGCAGGCAATACAGTTGTGCTGACACCCGCTGGTGCCGATTCTAAAATTGAGCACCGGTGTCCACAGGCCTTCCAGGCCGGCCGTCAGCCCGGCCGGGTGGATCACATTGGTCGGGCAGATGCGCATGCATTGGCCGCATTTTATACAGCGCGATAGAAACTGTTGTTCCGGCAGGCTGCCCGGTGGACGCACCAGGCGGGCATTCCAGTTGGGGACCCGGGTTGCCGCCGATCCTCAACAGCGGTATGGCAGCGGCTCCGGAGACGGCCGCGGTCAAAAATTCCCGCCGGGACAAATCCGGTGAAAGGATTTCACCGCCGGCAGACGGTGCGGTATGGTAGCCCATCAGGCCGTGATGGCAGTCGTCCATACAGTTTAAGCAAAGAACGCATTCCGCAATTCGAATCTGATTCGTTGGCTGACAGGCGCCTTCACAATTTTTCTCGCACAGATGACAGTCGGTGCATTCTTCTCGGGATTTACCGATGCGCCAGACGGCGAAGCGCCCCAGCACACCGAAAAGGGCTCCTAGGGGACAGACAAAGCGACAGTAAAAAGCGTGGCCAAATTAAGTTCAACAGCACGGAAATCAGAAAGAGGGTTGCGATCAGCCAGGTGCCCGCATAAAGCCGCGGGCTGCTTTGAGCCGCCAGGGTTGTTTGATCGATAAGGGGCAGGATAATTAAATTGATCGAGCGGTAAACCAGCGAAATCGGATCCAGCAACCCGATTTGAAGCGATGCCACCGGGCGCCAGTCCTCATAGAATAAAAAGCTGATCAAAACCCAGCAGCCGATGACTACCAAAACACCGGCCATGGTTTTTTTAACATTAATTTCTACCTGTCGGATCGCCAGGACGATAACGGCTGCTAAACCGAGAGCCATCAGCGCCGCGAACCCGACCGGCGTGGCGCGCGGCAAACGGATCACATCAATGGTCAGTTCGGCGATGGCAATGGTAAGCATAAAGACCAGAATCCAATATTTAAGCGATTGTGCCGAACGGTATCGATTGAGTTGCAGTTTTGCCTTGATTGATTTTTTGCGCTTTGCGAGATAGCCCACAAATTGATGAATGGAACCGAACGGACACAGCCAGCCGCAGAAAAATCGGCCCAGCATAATCGTCAGGACCACCGTGGCAAGGCCCCACAGAAGGCCGGCATAGAGCGTCCGGGTGGTTAGCAGAGTGCCCAGACCCACCAGCGGATCCAGCTGAATGATCCAGTTGACCGGCCATCCACGCAGTTGCCACCAGTACTCTCCCAGTGTGGTTGCCAGGCAAAACCAGAGAAAAAGGATGAAAAAAAATAGCTGACAGATTCTTCTAGTCGTTACAATGTTCATTTTCAACAAGGTTCAGAGGTTCAGGGTTCAAAGGTTCAAAGGTTCAAGGTTCAAGGGTTCAGGGTTCAGAGGTTCAGAGGTTGCAACCCAGAACCTGGTTTATATCGATTCCATCACCGGATTCAGCGATTGAAAATCAGCGGTGCCCAGGCGCATCGCTTCTGCCTTTTTAATAAAGGCCAGCTCATCGACGGTTTTATCGAGAAGAGTGGCGCCGAAGGCATCGGCTGCCACCTGGTCGGTACTGACGATCATCGTGTGGGTTTCTTTCAGGTCTGAAAGTGAGCCCCCCGTCGGGCCGTTGCGCATCATGGTGGTGGTGCCGTCTAAAACCACCAGAGTCGGCTTAACCATCATTGCCAGTTCTTTGATAATCGTGTGAATATCCTGGTGAAAAATATTGCGACGCCCGCCCAGCAGACCATACCAGTTTTTCATAATCATGGAAGCACCGCTGCGGTGATGATCTTTGACCGGTGCGGTTCCGATGATTTTGTTAACCCGGCTCAAGGGTTCATACAGAACCGGCCAATTGCGAATGAGCTGCGCTTCCGCCAGGCTGAAAGGTTTAAATAATTCTTTTTGCGGGAAGAGAACGGTTGCACCGGCAGAACGAGCTGCCTGCTCAATTCCGGTTAATCGAAAGCAGCTGGCCGGATCGTTGATCGGGTTGTCGGTGACCGTGACCGATGCGGCACCGGCTTTAAAGCACAAACGGGTTATCGCGCTAACAATGTCAGGATGGGTTGTCGCAGAAAGCATGGGCGGTGATGCGAAGGCGGCATTTACCTTCAGCAGAACCCGGTCTCCTTTTTTGATAAAGGCCGGCATGCCGCCGATGGATTTTAGGGCCAGTTCCAGGGTTTCAGATCGGCTGCTGCCGCGAACAATGCTCATGCGTTGGCCCAGCTGGGGCATCGAAAAATCGGGTATCTGAACCACGATCGCATCTTCCTCTGAGCGGCCGGGTCCGGCGCTGTCATAAAACCAGTAACTGATCGAGCAGGCTGCCAGAATGGATGCGCCGGCTTTGGCAGAGCGCGCCATAAATTGGCGCCGGTTTAAATGATTATTGTCCAAGTTTCAATCTCTGAGTTAGAAGCTTCAAGTGAAGCGAATGCTTTCAAGCAAAAGTTTTTAAAGTCAATCACGAAAACACGAAATTAATTCCTAACATCTGATGCGCGGGTGGCCTCTTTGATGCGATTAAACAATTGCCTGGCCAATTCCTGAGCCGGCTGCTTATCAGCGGCCTCCCGCACGCCGGCCAGATAGGGGCCATGGGAAAATACAAGCTCATAGGTATCCAAAATATGAATCATCTTAGCCGTTTTGATTTCCAGATCGGATTCAGCCGTTTTGCCACCGAATGCTGCCAGAAAATCCCGGTAGCTTGATGCCAGTTCTTGCGCTTCCCGGGGTGTCTTTCGGCGGGAGTAATAGGCCATGAGTTCGCTATCCTGCAGCTTATAGGTGGCCGTAAATATCTGATCGAACCGGTCATAACCGAAAGCATCTGCGGACACCAGTGAAATGCTGGTTTGAATCAGGCCCTCTTTGGGAAACAGCTCCTTTTCGCCGATGGTTTGGGTCTGGATGGGATGATTTGCGATGAATGCTTCGGCAAACTGTATCATCGGTTGCATGATGGTTTCTGGAAATATCTGATGCAACAATCTCAACGTAAAAGGGGCCGTGAGCGAAAAATATGGCATTTTCGGTTTGATAGGCATACTGCCCGACGTCCAGCGTTTGGGCATCTTCTCTGCGCTGGACACTGAAAACAGAAAATGCATTTTGCGGTGACCGCATGTCGTAAACGAAAACCTCCATCCACACATCCCCGGCGGTTTGGTCTTTAAAACGCTGGCTGTGGAGCCGGATAAAGCCGGCCGACAGGTACAATTCGGCTTTTCCGTTGATTTTATCTGAAAGGGTTGCGGTGTCAAAGGTTTCCAGGGGGCTCAATGGCGACTGACCGGCCGGTGAAGATATCAATGATTTATCGGCGGAAGCCGGTGGGGCTGTCAGGCTTTTATCGCCGGCCGCTAAAACTGGAGCCATCTGTTGAACCGCGGGATTAAAGTTAAATTGAGCAAGGAAAACACCGCCGGAGATGATCGCAAGGACTCCCAGTATAATCAGGCTCAGAAGGGTTTGTTTTGGAGCTGTTTTCGTTTTAATTTTTTGATTCACACAATCCTCGGATCGTCGCATACTTTTAAAAACTGAATTCGTTGAGGTGGAAAAGAAAAAACCGATGGCTGAAAAGTTTTCCTGTGCCATTTGATGGTTGCAGAAATTTGGATGGGACTACACAGGCGATCTCCTGGATCGGGGTTCATCATAGAAAAAACCGGGCCATGTGTCAATTGGAAAGCGATATCACATTGTGGCACCTTAATTGATCGTTTCAAATTTTAGAAAAGTGTCATTTTGTCTTATAATCAATGAATTCTATCGATTTTTATTTTTAAAATTTGAAACCCTTCGGGATTGCCGATCTTACCGCATCTACGGCGTCAGATGCCGTCCCGCATAGGCGACTATAGCGGAACGACATCTTCCTTGCAGCTGCAGCAACCTCGACAATCGCTCAATCAGGGTGATAGCGACCGGTGTTGAGGCGGTGCCTGACGGTTAACCGGCGCCAACCCGTTTCAAGACATCAATAGGGTAACACGACGACTGAACTTGACCAAATGGGTTGACGTCTTATTGTAAATTAGACCGGATTCAAATTCGAGCACTTTTTCAATAGGAGGCTGATTAAATTCAGGTAGCCAACCCGTACTAGAGCCAAATCAATTGCGGATTTTAGATTGCGGATTGCATATTGATTTGTCAGATGTGTCGCACATTTAAAATCCGAAATCTGCAATCCGCATTCCGAAATCTTATTATGCCAAATCATAAAAGACAGTCGCTTCTTTGCCCCAGCTGTAAAAAGCTGATCAGTATATCAGAGAAGAACTGCCCGTATTGCGGGACGGGGAACCCTGCCGCCTGGTGGAAAAATAACATATTGACCCGCGGATTTATTGACCCCTATCTGCTTGTGAAATCGATCATCGGCGTCAATGTCGGCATTTACGTGATTTCCCTGTTGTTAAACCCAAAAGGCTTCGGATTGGCGTTGAATCCGCTGATCTTTTTAGCACCATCCGGGCAGATCATCGAGTTGCTGGGCGCCACCGGAAAAGTTCCCATTGATGCCTTTCAGCGATACTGGACCCTGGTTTCCGCCAATTATCTGCATGGCAGCATCCTGCATATTTTTTTTAATATGATGGCCTTGCGGCAGCTGGGTTTGCTGGTTGCACGGGAATACGGCGTTTACCGGATGTTTATTATTTATACCCTGGGAGGGGTCTTCGGGTTTTTTGTTTCTTATCTTGCTTCGGTTCCCTGGACCATCGGCGCTTCCGCTTCGGTGCTCAGTTTGGCGGGCTCCCTGCTGTATTACGGCAAAAGCCGGGGAGGCGTTTATGGGCGTACGATTTACAAGCAAATCGGCATCTGGGTTATTATTCTTTTCATTTTCGGCTTGCTTGTTCCGGTGATCAATAACTGGGGGCACGGCGGCGGGATTGCGGCGGGAATTGGCCTGGGGTTTCTGCTGGGGTATCAGGAGCGAAAAAAAGAGAACATTTTCCATAAACTGCTGGCCGGCGGCTGCGCGGTTCTAACACTTTTAATCCTGGGATGGGCGGTTGCCTCGGGAATATATTATCGGTTCCTGGGATGACTTAAAAAATAGAAGGATAATCTGTTATTCCCACCATTGAAAGAAGTGATGTACCGGCCCATGTCCGTGTCCTATTTTATACGCCGCACCGGCCGTGATGGCATGATTCATAAACTCCTTTGCCATTTGTACGGCCTCTTCAATATCATTGCCTTTGGCCATATAACTTGCAATCGCCGATGATAGCGTGCAACCGGTTCCATGGTTATTGTCGGTCTTTATGCGGTCGGCCTCCAGACGGACAAAACGGCTCTCCCGGGCAATGAAAAGAAGATCAGTGCTTTTGTTCTCATCCCCGTGCCCGCCTTTAATCAGGATGCAGCGGCTGCCGTGTTGGGCCAGGGTTTCGGCAGCGCTCTCGATATCGCTCCATTGTTTTAACCGCCTGCCGCATAAGACCGAAGCTTCCGGTATATTGGGCGTCACCACATCTGCCAGCGGCATCAAATGTGCTTTGATGGCCTCGATGGCATCGTCCTGCAACAGTTTATCGCCGCTCTGGGCCACCATGACCGGGTCCAGCACGATTTTCCGGGCGCCGTGTTTTTTGAGCGCTTGTGCGACCACTTCGATCAGCTCGGCCGAGTAGAGCATCCCGATCTTAACGGCGTCGGCGCCTATATCGGTGAATACCGCTTCTATTTGCTGCACAGCAAAGGCCGGGGGAACGGCATGGATGCCTTTTACGCCCAGGGTATTCTGGGCGGTCAGGGCCGTTATGACCGACATGCCGTAACAGCCGATGGCCGAAAAGGTTTTCAGGTCGGCCTGAATCCCGGCGCCGCCGCCGCTGTCGGAGCCGGCGATGGTCAGGACTTTACAGTATTGTCTAAGGG
>PVMK01119323.1_pt1 | contig 23593 bp, 24 predicted proteins | sample 1853481 | NCBI WGS metagenome assembly PVMK01 (sample SAMN08533507, study PRJNA380276) | Marine sediment metagenome, whole genome shotgun sequencing project. | reverse complement strand
CCCTACACCGCGCCCGCCTCGATTCTCACCGCAAAGAATTCATCTATTTGCCACGTATGGTAATCTTGCGCGCGGCAACCGATGATTTAGAAACTCAATGCTGCGACAACGAACACTGAAAACGTCTATCCGCGCTACCGGCGTTGGTTTGCACACCGGCGAAAAGGTCTATATGACGTTGCGACCCGCCGCAGAGAATTCTGGCATTACATTCAGACGCGTCGATCTCGACCATCCTGTCGATATCAAGGCCGATCCACGGCTGGTTGGCGAGACGATGCTGGGCACAACCCTGGTCAAGGACGGTGTCAAGGTCGCAACCGTCGAACATTTGATGTCTGCGCTCGCGGGGCTCGGAATCGACAACGCGTACGTCGATCTGTCGGCGCCCGAAGTTCCGATCATGGACGGCAGCGCCGGACCCTTTGTGTTTCTGTTGCAATCAGCCGGGATCGAAGAACAAAGTTTGCCGAAGCGATTTGTTCGCATCAAGAAAAAAGTCCGCGTCGAAGATGGTGACAAATGGGCGGAGCTCGTTCCGTTCAATGGTTTCAAGGTCAGCTTCGAGGTGTACTTCAATCACCCCGTCTTCAACAAGTTGAAACAGCACGCAACGATTGATTTCTCATCGACGTCGTTTCTGAAAGAAGTTAGTCGCGCCCGAACGTTTTGTTTTCTGCGTGATGTTGAAGCGCTACGCGAACGCAATCTTACGCTTGGCGGCAGCATGGATAATGCGATCGTGCTCGACGACTACCGGATTCTCAACGAGGATGGTTTACGCTACAGCAACGAGTTCGTCATCCACAAGATCCTCGACGCGATCGGCGATATCTACCTTCTCGGTCATTGCGTGATCGGCGAATTCCGTGCTTACAAGTCCGGTCACGATCTCAACAACAAGTTGCTGCGTGCGTTACTGGACGAGACGACGGCCTGGGACGAAGTGACATTTGACGACTCGACGAAAGCGCCGATCTCGTACGCCACACCTTCCTACGCATAAATAGCACACTGTGGGAGGCGGCCATGCCGGCGACATCTTTGGCCACCTGCCGGCGGCCCGCTTCGCTTCGCGCGCATGGCGCGCTCCCACAGATCACTCCCTGACCACGCGCACCGTGCAGGACATAACGTCCACGCCAGTTTTGCGGGCGGCATCCACTAGTACCCCCGTTTCGAAGCGCAAGCGGGAGGCCCAGGCCGAGGAATTCGCCAGAATTATGAGCTGTCCATCGTCGCGAATGTTGGCTGCGGCAATGCTGGCCGCGTATTCGTCGGGCAGAGCCTTCTGCAGCACCTGTACCAGGGCGCCCATATCACGGGCGTGGCGGATAATGTCGCCCAAGTCCCCGTCGTCGTTAGGGTTTAGCAGATTTTTGAGGCGTTTTATGGGCATAAAAGTGTGACGGAGTTGGCATTTTTGCGGCTTCCCGGGTGACCAAAAGCTCGGTTCGGGAGCCTTTTTCTTGTATTAAAATCAGACATTATGCATATTGTTTATCTCGATAAGGGCAAACCCGTCGAAAGACGGAGGCGCAAATCCACCGGTCTAAGGGAGTGATCCTACGACAGCGGGGCTACCGAAGTGAAATTTGACAGCAGGTACAAAATAACAAGAGGTCGCCGGTATTCGGCACGCGCCTGCAAGTCGATGGCAGGAACGATCATCAGCAATAAAAGAGCGCAGACACTTTCGAGGCTTTCTCGATGAATGTAGTCATTTTTGGCAAGGGCTTTGGCAAGCCCAGGCAGATTAACCTGTCAGGTGCGAACGCCTGGACTGCTGCCATCGCGTTTTCACTCATCGTCGCGACGACAGGATTTACCGGCGGCTACTGGTATTCGTCGATAACGGGTTCGGGTGTCAGTCAGACAGCGGTCGCTGAATTGACTAACGAACTTCAACAGCAGCGCAGCAATATCGACACGATTCGCCATGCAAGCGAGGATACGCTCGACGCGCTCGCAATCCGCATCGCTCAAATGAATGCCCGGATTATTCGCCTGGATGCACTGGGTCGCCGCCTCACTGGAATGGCCGACCTTGAAGACGGCGAATTCGATTTCGACTCCATGCCGGCTGTTGGCGGACCGGAAGAGCCGCTCGCAACAGGATCAAATATCGCGGTGCCGGAAGTCGTGGATGCAATGCAAATGCTCGACTACCAGCTCGATAATCGCGAAGCACAGCTCGGGGTACTCGAGGCCGTGTTGATGCATAAGAATCTCAATGATCGAGTTTACCCACAGGGACGCCCCGTTGGGTCGGGCTGGATCTCGTCATACTTCGGCAAGCGCACCGATCCGTTCACCGGCAAACTCGCTAACCACACCGGCATCGATTTTGCGGGTAAGCTTGGCGCAGATGTCTTGGTGGTTGCGGACGGCGTAGTGACCTGGTCGGCCGACCGATACGGTTACGGCAGCATGGTTGAGGTGAATCACGGTAATGGCTATTCAACCCGATACGCACATAATTCAGAAAACCTGGTCAAGGTTGGTGATGAGGTCAAAAAAGGCCAGACTGTCGCCCTGATGGGCGAAACCGGTCGCGCTACCGGGCCGAACCTGCACTTCGAGGTGCTCAAGAATGGCCGTCGCGTCAATCCGGTGAATTTCATCCGCGAATCCACCTAGTAGGCCAGCAAGACGAATCTTCTATTCCGGGCGCATTGATTTCCCGGAAATCACCCTTAAATCGCGAGTTTCGATAGAATAGCGGGCTTTGCGCGCCAATCTGTTGCAGGAGCCCCCGTGGCCAATTTCTTGACCCGTATTTTCGGTAGTCGCAATCAGCGGTTGCTGCGCGAATACTCAAAAACCGTCAAAAAGATCAATTCGTTCGAGGAGGGCCTGCAGGCGCTCGACGACGCCGCAATTCGCGGCAAGACCGACGAGTTCAAAAATCGTTATAACGATAGTGAGTCACTTGAAGACTTGCTGCCGGAGGTGTTTGCCGTGGCCCGTGAAGCCGCGGTGCGAACGCTTGGGATGCGACCGTTCGACGTTCAACTTATCGGCGGCATGGTGCTTCATGATGGCAATATCGCCGAAATGCGGACGGGTGAGGGCAAGACTCTCGTAGCGACCTTGCCCGCCTACCTGAATGCTATCAGTGGCGACGGCGTCCACATCGTCACCGTAAACGAATACCTCGCCCAGCGCGACGCAGACTGGATGCGTCCCGTGTACGAATTTCTCGGACTGATTGTCGGTGTGTCCAAGAGTGGACAGACGCAGGAAGAGAAGCGTGCGGCTTACGACAGCGATATCACGTATGCGACCAATAATGAGCTTGGCTTCGATTATCTGCGCGATAACCTGGCTTTCGCATTAGCGGATAAGGCGCAGCGAGGCCTCAATTTCGCGATCGTCGATGAAGTGGACTCCATTCTCATTGACGAGGCTCGCACACCACTGATTATTTCCGGTCCGGCTGAATCCAGTACGGACCTGTACGGGCAAATTAATAAGCTGATTCCGAAACTCGAACAACACGACGAGACGGAAGAGGCGATTAACTACGACATTGCTGCGCGGCAAGTTACGCTGGTCGACGAAAAAGGTGCCGCAGTAACCATTGACGGAGACGACGGCGAAAAGAGCGAGGTCATGAGCCTCGATGACGCTGTCGATATCGCCGAATCTCATTCGGCCGATGTTATTGCCGTCGACGAGAGTGACAAGATCGTCGCTTGCAAGCTGGTCAAGCGAGGCGATTTCATCACTGATGAAAAGGCCAAGCAGGCGCATATGACCGAGGACGGTCACCAGAAAGTCGAATCGCTAATGGTACAGGCGGGTCTGCTTGAAGAACACGAGAGCTTGTATGATGCGGGCAACATTCGCCTGTTGCACCACCTCAATGCGGCACTCAGAGCACATGCGATTTACCAACGCGACGTCGAATACATCGTCAAAGACGGTGAAGTTGTGATCGTGGACGAATTCACAGGGCGCACGATGCCCGGACGGCGTTGGTCCGATGGGCTGCACCAGGCAATCGAGGCCAAGGAGGGCGTGGCGATCCGGCAGGAAAATCAGACCGTCGCTTCGATTACGTTTCAGAACTTCTTTCGCTTGTACGACAACCTGTCGGGCATGACGGGTACGGCCGATACCGAGGCTTTCGAATTCCAGCAGATTTACGGTCTCGAAGTCGTCGTCATACCGACGCATCAGGACATGGTTCGTGATGACGGAGCGGATCTCGTCTACTTGACGGAAAATGACAAGTTTGAGGCGATCATTGAGGATGTCTGCGATTGTCGTGAGCGTGGTCAGCCCGTACTGGTCGGCACGACCTCGATCGAAACCTCGGAATTGCTGTCGTCACTGCTCAAGGACCGCAAGATCGAGCATGAGGTGTTGAACGCGAAACAGCATGAGCGTGAGGCGATCGTGGTGCAGCAAGCAGGCCGACCCGGCGCGATTACCATTGCTACGAATATGGCGGGACGCGGTACGGACATTGTTCTCGGCGGCAATCTGGAGGCCGAGCTCGCGCAGGCGGACGACGGGACCGGCGCAGAGACCATTCGCGATGACTGGCAGCAACGCCACAACGTCGTTCTTGAGTCCGGAGGCTTGCATATCGTAGGCACCGAACGGCACGAGTCACGTCGCATCGACAACCAGCTTCGGGGCCGTTCAGGGCGGCAGGGCGACGCCGGTTCGTCCAGGTTTTACCTCTCCATGGAAGATACGCTGATGCGCATCTTCGGCGATCCCGAGCGCACCAAGTCTTTGCTGGCACGTGCCGGCATGCGCGAGGGCGAAGCGATTGAAAGCAAATTGTTATCGCGGCAAATCGAGCGGGCGCAACGCAAGGTCGAGGCGCATAACTTCGATATTCGAAAAAACCTGCTCGAGTATGACGACGTCGCGAATGATCAACGCAAGGTTGTTTACCATCAGCGCTCCGAGCTAATGGCTGCGGACGAAATTGAAGATTCGGTCGCCGCGATTCGCGACGAGGTTGTTGATTCGATCGTTCGTCAATACATCCCGTCCGGTAGCCTGGAGGAACAATGGGATCCCGACGGCCTGAGCCAGGCGCTCGAGTCGGAGTTCGGCCTGCAGGTGGAGGTTGCGAGATGGATTCGGGAGGACAAGACGCTGAATGATGACGGGATTCTCGAGAATTGTATCGAAAAAGCCGATCAGGCCTACAAAGAAAGGGAAAGCTCGATTGGCAGCGAGCTAATGCGCAATGTCGAGAATCAGGTCATGTTGCGCCAACTGGACCATCACTGGAAAGAGCACCTGAGCGGGATGGATCACCTGCGACAAGGCATTGGCTTGCGATCATACGCGCAGAAAAACCCCAAGCAGGAGTACAAGCGCGAAGCGTTTGAGATGTTTGGCGCGATGCTTGACCGGGTCAAACACGACGCGACCAGCATTTTGTCCCGTATTCGCATTCAGGGCGAGCAAGCCCTCGACGACAAGGCTGAGCGGGAGCGTGCTGCCGCAGCCATGAAGTTCCAGCATGCACAGGCGACGGCGCTGGGCGATGACCAGCCGCAACAACCAGGGCAACCGCCGCAGAGAGGTGCTGCCGCAGCTCCACCAAGCGAACCTGTAATGCCGTTCAAGCGCGATGGTCGCAAGATCGGCCGAAATGAGCCCTGTCCGTGCGGTTCCGGCAAAAAGTTCAAGCAATGCCACGGCAAGCTCGACTAGCCCAAGCCCCGCGATGCAACATTTTCATGTCGCTGCGGGCATATTGCGCAACACGGGCGGACAGGTGTTGATCACCGAGCGCATCGAAGCAGGCCCTTATCGCGATCTCTGGGAATTCCCCGGTGGCAAAATCCATGCAGGCGAGACCGCGCTCGTCGCACTCAAACGTGAGCTCCTCGAAGAAATTGGAATTGGGCGACGGCTGTCGAGCCATTCATGAACCTGACCCACGAGTACCCTGACCGAATTGTCGAGCTTGAATTCTTCAACGTCACTGAATGGTCGGGTATTCCTGCCGGCCTCGAAGGTCAGCAGATTCGATGGGTCAACATTTCCGACCTCCACGCCAACGAATTACTGCCAGCTGACATCGCGGTCGTTAAGGAACTTCAGAACTTGTAGGCCGGCAAACGGGGCCTTTACATAGATCGTAGGGCTTTCGGGCGTGGGGTCTTTCAACATCCGAAGTAAAGCGCAGCGAAGCGAGCCATGAGGATGTGAAAGGCCCCGGGTTCGAAGGCCGTGTGACTAACGTCCGGCCTGCCGGTTGTGTATCGAACTAGCAGATACTGAGCTGGAAGGGCACATCGTGGTCGGTTTGAACGGCCCGGCTGTCAACGGTTGACCACTCCAGGAATCGCACGGTGACGCGGTGCTGGCTGGCGCTGATCTCGGGATACAGTGCGTTGTCCTCGAGGAGATTGATTCTGAGGAGGCGGCAGTGGGCGTCTTTCTGCATGTTGTGCTGGTACATGCCGTTGATGGCTAGCTTGTCCAAAGGCTGAGCGCTCTCGCGAATCAGCCAGAGCACCTCGGTGACCGCATCGCACAGCGGCCGAATCGCGCCGATCCACAACGCCATGTCTTCGCCGCGCCTCGCATGGGATTGGCGCAACCAGTGGCTGTATTCGGGAAGGTCAAACTCGCAAGTGCCACCCGGAATCGCACTGCGGTTCTTAATGCCATTCAGGAAGTCGGAATCCTTAAGCGGCTGCAGAAAGGATGTGCCAATTCCGCCCAGCTCTGCGCGGCTGTCAATGAGATTACGTATCAGGGACTCGAGTCGTTTCTTGTCAACGCCAGGCTGGCTCTGGAAGCGTTGCAAAATATTCAATTGCTGATCGAGTTCCTTGTGCACTTCACTGCGCACATCTCCGCGGGACAAAATGGCCAGGATCTCGAGCAGGCTGGATATCGTTGCACGGGTAGCCCAGTCGCTTTCCAGCTCGCCACTGTACAGCATCTGCTGGTAGAGAAAATCCAGGCGCATGAATGTACGCATCCGTTCGGACACAGGTTGCTCGTAATACCCACGATCGCCGGGTGCCGTTTGTCTGGCTATATTGCTCGCAGGTTTCGCCATTGGGCTATTTTGCGCCACACCTAGTCTTCAGGCAAATGCGCCAGCCTGAGATATGTGTCGTGTAATGCAGACACCTGCGACGATGTCGCCTCGATGCTCGTATCGTTTTGAATGACATCATCGGCGATAGCGAGGCGTTGGTCGCGACTTGCTTGCGTCGCCAGGATACGACGCGCTTGATCTTCGGTTTCGGCGTCGCGGGCTAACAGCCGTTCAATTTGCGTGTCCTCGTCGCAGTCGACGACCAGTATGCGATCGACATAGTCTCTAAGCGGGGATTCGATGAGCAAGGGCACGACGATCAGTTGATAATCGCCGCCAGACGCATTCGCCTGATTGATCGTTTCTTGCTGGATACGTGGGTGCAAAATGGCTTCAAGTCGTCGCCTCGCGTCATTGTCGGCGAATATCTGCTTTCGCATTGCAGCGCGGTCGAGTTCGCCGTTCTCAAGCACAGCGTCACCAAATGCATTGCGGATCTCGGCTAGCGCGGGTTGACCCGGAAGCACGACCTCACGAGCGATGATGTCGGTATCTATGACCGGTACGCCCAGACTAGCGAAGAGCTCGGCGACCGTCGATTTGCCACTGGCGATTCCGCCGGTCAAACCAATTCGCAACGGAGAGTGGGGTTTTCTGCGTTTGACAGCAGTCACCTACAGGAATGTATCGAGGTACGCGTTCTTGATGGTCTCGCCATACAGCATCGTGATCCAGCCGGCCGCAGCCAGGTAAGGCCCATATGGGATTGGCAGCTGCCGGTCGCGTCCACGCAGGACGATCAAGCCGATACCGAAGGCTGCCCCAACGATCGCCGACATCAGAATGATCGTGGGCACGGCCTGCCAGCCCAGCCAGGCGCCCAGGGCAGCCAGCAGCTTGAAGTCACCGTAGCCCATGCCTTCTTTACCTGTGGCCATCTTGAACAGCTTGTAGACGCTCCAGAGGCTCAGGTAACCGACCATCGCACCAACGATGCTTTCCTGAGGCGAAATAAACAGGGTCTCGGCGCCCGACAGCGGATGAAAAATGCTCATTCCCAGACCGATCCAGACCAATGGGATGACCATGGAGTCGGGGATGAGCTGGTGGTCGTAGTCAATCATGCTGATTGCTACCAGGCTACAGGTCATGCCGATCGCGAACAGCGCCTCCCAGCCAAAACCGAACCGCCAGGCGCAAACAGCAGCGAGTGTCGCCGTCAGTAGCTCGACCAGTGGATAACGTGCCGAGATTTTCTGTTTGCAATTGGCGCACCGAGCGCCGAGCAGCAAATAACTCAGCACCGGAATATTTTGCCAAAATCTTATCTCGATACCGCACGATGGGCAGCGCGAGCCTGGAACAATGATGTTGAAAACACCTTCGGGAATTTCGGGCGGTTCGGCGCTCTTAAGCTCTTCGCATTGCTCGTGCCACTCACGTTGCATCATGATCGGCAAACGATAGATAATCACGTTGAGGAAACTGCCAAACAACAATGCGAATGCGAACGCGACGGCGGTAAATAGCTCGGGTGACTGCAAGAAAATTTCAGTCATCCTGTTCCTCCGGCGGTTTCGTGACTGACCCAATTGAAAACGGCGTCCGGAGTTTCCTCCGAACGCCGTTGCAATGCAAACGTGCGTTTGGCTTTGTCTAAATAACAGAACCCATTTTGAAAATCGGCAGGTACATGGCGATAACCAGTCCGCCGACGAGTACGCCGAGAATCGCCATGATCATCGGCTCAAGCAAGCTCGACAAATTATCGACCGCGTTGTCGACATCTTCTTCGTAGAAGTCGGCGACCTTGGCAGACATGGCGTCGAGAGAGCCGGACTCCTCACCAACGGCGATCATCTGAATCACCATATTCGGGAAAAGATCCACGTTCTCCATGGCCTGCTGGAGTCGTTGGCCCGTGGATACTTCGTCTCTTACCTTCAAAACGCCGATTTCATAAACGATGTTGCCGGTTGCGCCAGCAACTGATTCGAGTGCTTCGACTAGCGGTACGCCGGCGGCAAACATCGTTGCCAACGTGCGCGCGTAACGAGCGATAGCAGCTTTTTGAAGAATCGGGCCGATGATGGGCATCTTCAGAGACAACCGGTCCAGAAAATGACGCATTGCCCGTGACCGCTTCTGGAAATAGAGAAACGAACCGATCGCGGCGCCAATCATGACTGCGATGTAGACACCTTGGGCGCGCACGAATACTGAAAGTTCGATAACCATGCGCGTAAAGGCCGGAAGATCGGCGCCAAAGCCCTGGAACAAGTCTTCGAATGCCGGAATAACGAAAATCAGCAGAATTGTCGTTACCACTAATGCAACTACGAGCACGGCGGCCGGGTAAGTCAGCGCTTTCTTGATTTTCTTTTTCAGTGCTTCAGTTTTCTCTTTGTACGTTGCGATCTTGTCGAGCAAGGTCTCGAGGGCACCCGCTTGCTCTCCAGCCTCAACAAGGTTGACAACGAGGTCGTCAAAATACAGTGGGTGCTTTGCGAATGCGTCGGCAAGCGCCGTTCCGCCTTCAACTTCAGCCTTGACCGCCATAATGAGTTTTTGCATGGCTGCATTTTCGTGGCCGGCGCCGACAATTTCGAAGGATTGAACCAGTGGAATGCCTGCTGCAAGCATGGTCGCCAGCTGACGCATGAAAATCGCGATATCGCCTGGCGTGATGGAGCCACCGCCGCCAAACATGCCTTTACTCTGTTTCTTGATGCGGGTTGGCACAACGCCCTGGCGGCGCAGATCGGCACGTACGGCTGCCTCATTGGTAGCCATCGCCTTACCTTTGACTTTTTGGCCCTTTCTGTCTGTTCCTTCCCAGACATAGGGCATCTTGCTCATTACCGCTGATTCAGCCATTTCTTTCGTCCATTAATGGGGTCGAAAACTACTCGATTGTAACCCGGTTGATTTCCTCAAGGCTTGTAATCCCGTCCTTGACTTTGTTCAGACCGGCGCGTCGTAAATCGATTACCCCTTCACTGGCCGCCTGATCGGCGATCTGAATGGCGTTGCCGCCTTCCATTATTATTCTGCCCATCGTCTCGGACACTTCCATCACCTGGAAGATGCCGACTCGGCCTTTGTAACCGTCATTGCAGGACTTGCATCCCTTGGGTGCAAAAATGGTCAGGCCACTATCGAAGTCTTCCGCTTCGAAGCCTTCTTTCTCCAGCGCTTCGCGCGGAACGTCCTTGGATTCCTTGCAGTTGTCACAAAGCTTTCTGGCAAGTCGCTGCGCGATGATCAGGCTGACAGACGTCGCGATTGCATAGGGTTTTACGCCCATGTCCACAAGCCGCGTCAGTGTTCTCGGCGCGTCGTTGGTATGCAGCGTAGACAACACAAGGTGACCGGTCTGGGCGGCCTTGATCGCGATCTCAGCGGTCTCGAGGTCACGTATCTCACCGACCATGATGATGTCCGGATCCTGTCGCAGGAAGGCTTTGAGCGCGGATGCAAACGTAAGCCCGACCTTCGGATTAACATTGACCTGGTTAACGCCCGGCAGGTTTATTTCGCACGGATCTTCAGCCGTCGAAATATTGCGATCTTCAGTATTGAGGATATTCAAGCCCGTATACAACGACACCGTCTTACCGGAACCGGTTGGTCCCGTGACCAGAATCATGCCGTAGGGCTTCATGAGAATCTTCTCGTACAATTCTTTTTGATGCGGCTCATATCCGAGGACGTCAATGCCCAGCTGTGCGGCTGATGCGTCAAGAATACGCAGTACGACTTTTTCGCCATGCAGTGTAGGGCAAGTATTGACGCGAAAATCAATCGCTCGATTCTTCGACAGCCGCATCTTGATTCGGCCGTCCTGCGGAACACGCCGCTCGGCGATATCCAGGCGGGACATCACTTTAAGCCGGGCACAAACCTTTGTCGCCAGTGCAACAGGAGGTTGTGCAACCTCGGATAACACGCCGTCAAGTCGGGTTCGCACCCGAAATGATTTTTCATAGGGCTCGAAGTGAACATCCGATGCGCCGCGCTTGATCGCGTCGAGAAGTATCTTGTTGACGAAGCGCACCACGGGCGCGTCTTCGATGTCGACGCCGACGACATCGTCTTGCTCGTCTTCGTCCGATGAGATGTCGAGGTTCTCGAGGTCGAAATCATCGTCTTCGAGATCTCCCATCGTCGTGTCGACTGCCTCAATGGCCTTGACGATGCGTTCTTCGAGTTTGTCGTGCTCTACAACGACAGGATCAATTCGTAACGTCGTCTGGAACTTGACGTCATCGATAGCCTGCAGATTCGTCGGATCGGCTATGCCCAGGAACAGGCGTTGGCCACGCCTTACGAGTGGCAGAACCCGATGTTTGTTGACGAGCTTCTGATCGACGGCACGTATCACGTCGAGATCGATGTCGACCGCGTCAAGGTCCAGCAGTGGTACGCCAAATTCTTGCGACGCGGCTACCGCGATCGCCCGGGCATCGGCTAGATCCTCGTTAACAAGATATGCGACCAGTGGCAATTTCTGCTCCTTCGCGTCGCCTACGGCTTCGATGAGCCGCTCCTCAGTAATCAGGCCGTCCTGGACGAGACGCCGGGGCAATCCTGCGAGGTTTGTTTTTCTTGCGGGTGATGCCATTGGAAAAAAACCGCTCGAACTTGCTGCTAAGCATCACAGTCTCACTGATCTAAGTCCCCGGATCAACTGGATATTGTGCGCTCGTTCACAGTTAGGGAATTTGATTAAGTCAAACTCTGAAAATAGCCCTGAAAGGGCATCTGGCCGGTCAAAGTGGCTCTAATTTCGACAGCTGGATGGCAGATACCGGGTGTCGATTGTGGGGTCTAAATGTGCCGATGTGACGCCGCCGCCCGTCAACAAGACGGCGCCTGGCGGAGCGGGGGCAGCACCACAGCGCCACAGTATGCTGCCGCTGTCGTGCATATACGGGGTGAACGAGACTGTCCCGTTAAGTATGTCCTGGTGTGCGTTATTGCCAAACGTGACGTCGACACGACCATCGTCAACGTCGACTTGACCGACATAGCTGCCTTGCGTGTCGGTCGCCGACGGCGTCATGCCCGCTTCAGCTCGGTCGGCCGCCGGCCTGCCGGTCATGTTGAAGGCATCAATGATCGGTGTCTTTGCGCCTGCCGCCATGTTTATCGCTTCGGCGACCTGGGCGCGGACGGTGTAGGTCTGGTAGGCAGATATTGCGATGGACGCGAGTATTCCGATGATCGCAACGACGATCATCAACTCGATCAAAGTGAATCCTGCACTGAATTTCTTCATTGCTGTCACCCATTTAACGCCCCACTTGCGCGTATTCGCCTTGGCGATGATACGGCATTCGGGCTGGGAGCGGTCGTATTGCCCGGTAAAAAAAAGCCCCGGGCGAACCGGGGCTTTTTGGCTTATTGCTAAAGCTGAAAGCGCTAGGCTACAGTCTTAGGTACGGCAAGCGGCCGGAAGATGCTTGTTCTCAATTTCCGGGCCAGAAGCACTTTGACAATCCCACTGAACAGAACCCGCACTCCCCGTGTTAGGCCTTAACTCGAGGTGCTGACCATCAATGATCGCATGCGCGGAGTTGCCGTACTCAACGGCAATAACACCGGACGTCACTTCTACTTCGATGACGTACTTGCCCTGGATATCTCCAGCGTCCGCCAGGCCCGCTAAGGCGTTGTCGGTCGGCATGGTGCCGCGATCCTGGAAGTACTCGGTAACAGCAGCTTTTGCGCCACCGGACAGGTTCAAGCCCTCAGAAACCTGGGCACGAATCGTGTAGTCCTGGTAAGCCGGAATAGCGATGGCCGCCAGAATGCCGATAATCGCGACTACGATCATCAGCTCGATCAGTGTAAAACCTTGTTGCTTCTTCATTTGTCTATCTCCATGAAAATGAATGTCATTCAAATACGGCGAGATCGCCAGTACTGTATTAAAAGCAATCCTCGTGCCAAGTTGAACTGAATTGCCTTATCTAATTGATTTAAGTCATGTTTTAATGAATATAGCGGTTCACGGATGTTGCCGGAAAGGCAAATATGCTGGAGGTATAACGACAGTCTTTGTCACTTGTTGACAATTTTTGTCACTGTAGGAGCGCCTCTTGAGGCGCGATCGCGCTCCAAGGAGCGCTCCTACGATTTCATTTTGAGCTTTTTGATGCGATAGCGAAGTTGTCGAAATGACAGGCCCAGAATTTTCGCAGCGGCCGTCTTGTTGTAACGAGTTTTTTCAAGTGCCTCGAGAATGGCCTGACGCTGCACCTCTTCAACCTGGCTGCCGAGGAAAGTGCTGGTAAATGACGGGGCCTCGTCGATCATGCTTGCCGCTGATCGCATATGCAGATCGGCTTCGCTGATGGTGCCGGTCGTACACAGCGTCACGGCGCGTTCGAGCATGTTTTCGAGTTCACGAACATTGCCAGGAAAGTCATAGCCTGCGAGCGCAGCACTTGCTCCATTATCGAGAGTCGCCGTCGAGTTAAGTTTTTTCAAAATAAACTCCGCGAGAACCGCGATGTCATCACCCCGCTCACGAAGCGCCGGCACGTGCAATTCTATGACGTTGATGCGGTAATAGAGATCTTCACGAAACTGCCCGTCCGCCACCATTTGCCCAAGGTTCCTGTGAGTCGCCGAGAGGATACGTGCATTGGCCACCTCTTCTTTCGATGAGCCGACCGGACGAACAGTCTTCTCCTGGATCACGCGCAACAACTTTACTTGCATTGCCAGCGGCAGATCTGCGATCTCGTCGAGAAACAGAGTGCCGCCATCTGCGCTCTGTACAAGACCAATCTTGTCGCTGATTGCGCCAGTGAAACTGCCCTTACGATGGCCGAAAAACTCGCTCTCCATGAGTTCGGCTGGAATTGCGCCGCAGTTGACCGGCACGAATGGTCCGTCAGAACGAGGTCCGCTGTCGTGAATGAGGCGTGCAACCAGCTCCTTGCCGGTACCCGATTCGCCGGATATATGCACGGGCGCCTGTGAGCGTGCCACCTTGTCGACCATTTCCCGCAATTCCTGCATGGGCAGAGATTCGCCGAGCAGGCGAGATGGCTGGTCCGGAGCGTCGCCTTCTATCTTGAGCGCGTTTTCGACAACGTTGCGCAGGTGATTCAGGTCGAGCGGTTTGGATATGAAGTCAAAAGCGCCCAGTTTCAGGGCCTGCACGGCTGTCTCGACATTGCCGTGCGCTGTAATAACAGCGACCGGCACGCCGGCTGCGTGCGACTGGATCCACTCGACGAGTTCGAGCCCGTCGCCGTCCGGCAACCGCATGTCGGTGAGACAGATATCGAATTTCCTGGACTTGAGCAATTGCTTCGCGCTGGCGACGTCGCCGGCGGACTCCGTCTGAATATCCATGCGCCCTAACGTCACCGCAAGAAGTTCGCAGATATCAGGTTCGTCATCGATAATCAGTGCTTGAGGTCGGCCCACTATGAAATACCTTTGTCCCATCGGTCTGGATCAGCAAAAACAATACGGAAGACACTGCCCCCGCCGGGCCGGTCAAAGTACAGTAGCGTCGACCGATTCAACTCGCACAATTCTCGCGAGATATACAGGCCGAGGCCAGTACCGCCGGGTCGCTCAGTATAAAAGGGTTCGAACATCTTTTCGGCCGTGGTGGCATCGATGCCAAGTCCATGATCGAGTACTTCGAGATAGGGCCGGCCCTGGCCTTGCAGGCGGGCGCCTCGAATCTCAACGAGGATGCCGCCGGCTTCACTGGCATATTTAATGGCATTGTCGCAAAGATTCCAGAGCACTTGACGCAGGTGACTGCGATCCATTCGGACTTCCAGGTCATCTGGAATGTCTTCAATTGTAAACTCACCCTCCTGCAACTCCAGTGTTCGTGAAAACTCGTCAACAAAATCTGTAACCCATTCTTTGAGCGCCACACGTTCTGGTTGGCTCGACTCCCGTCGCGATAGCTGCAGCATGTTGTCAATGATGTGGCTGACCCGACCTGAATGGGTTCGTATGATCTCCGTCAGCCGCAAGTCATCGTCAGTGATGTCTTCTGCTTCGGCGAGCAACTGGGCGGCGTGGCTCATTGCGCCGACAGGATTGCGGATTTCGTGCGCGATACTGGCGCTCAACCGCCCTAACGATGCCAGTTTTGATTGTTGGACTCTCTCATTCATGAGGCTGGGATCCTCGAGAAAAATGAGTATGGCGCCACCGCGCTCACCGTCCTTTCCGAGCGGTGCCAGGTGCGCCGCAACGGGCAGGCTGCTATCTGTCGATGTGACTGCGAATTCGGCGTGCGAGTCAAGATCCTGATTCAGCCGCCAATTCTGAATGTAGTCGTCGAGCGGTTCAAATACGTTTTTGAGTGGCAAACCGCTCACTTGCCTGGTCGCGCCCAGCAATTGCGTCGCCGAGGTATTGCTGAGCCGAATTTCGTTGTTCGCATCGATGACGATGATGCTTTCGCGCAAGTGCTGCACGATGTATTCGTTGAGCTGCGACAGATTTCTCAGGTCAACGCCACGTTGCCGCGCTAAAGCCTCACTCGCCTGAATTCGACGGCCGAGCGGTCGCGTTGCCAGTGCCAGCGCAAATATGATCGCGCTGACGATGCCGGCTGCCGGGTAATTGGCATCCGTCATCGAGCCGCTGAGCTGTGAATACAACTGTTCACCGAGGATCGCAAACGTGGCCAGTGCGGCCAAAATGGCCGGGAATTGCATGGGCAATACCAGGCTGCTGGCGCCAATAAAGACAATCAGCAGGCCGGCCAGGCCGCTTTCAATGCCGCCGCTCGCGTGCATGAGGATGACGATTGCAGCAATATCGACCAGCGATTGAGCGACCGATTGCACGCTAGGCGGAAGCCAACGCTGGTATAGAGTCACTGCCGAGAAAACGGCGAATACGAGGTAGCCAGCCGCCGTCACCGAGAACATCGCTGGGAACTGGTCACCGAATACGTGCGGATCATCCCCGGCAAAGAACAGGGCGAGCATGCCGGCAGCAAGCAGCACTCGAAAGGCATTGAGCGTGATCAGTACCCGCCATGCCAGATCGGGCTCTTCGGCAGCGCGCTGCAGAAGCGATTCCCGGCTGCCGCGAAACGTCCGCTTGCCGTGAGGTTCAGTCGTTGCCTGACTCATGGATGAATTGTTGCCCGAGGAAATGCCTGTGTGCAATCACTTTTGCGTCAACGTTGGCTTTGCTACAAAATATGCCGGATTTTGCGCCTTTGGCCGTCCGGCGGCCGTGCGCAGCCGCACATACCCGACAATAAAGAAAAGCGAGCAATGAATCTTCACGAATATCAATCGAAGGAATTATTTGCCAAATATGGCATTGCGGTACCGCGAGGCATCGCCGTCAAGAGTCCGGACGCAGCAGTTGCAGCGGCCAAAGAGCTGGGCGGTGACCTGTGGGTGGTCAAGGCGCAGGTGCACGCCGGTGGGCGGGGCAAGGCGGGCGGCGTCAAGCTGGCCCGTACGGGCGACGAAGTTCGCGACTACGCCGATGCCATGCTCGGCACGCAACTGGTCACGCATCAATCCGGCCGGAGGGCCTGCCCGTCAACGTGGTTTACGTCGAGGAAGGCTCGGAAATCGATCGCGAGCTGTATTTGTCGATGCTGGTGGATCGCGAGGCCAGTCGAGTTGCGTTTATCGCGTCAGCCGCCGGCGGCATGGATATCGAGCAGGTCGCCAAGGACTCACCTGAGCAAATTTTTACGGTCGTAATTGCACCTGATGCAGGCCTGCAGGACTACCAGGTAAGGCAGCTTGCATTCGGGCTGGGCCTGGACAAGAGCCAGATGCGCCAGTTTGACGACATCGTGAAGCGCATGTATCGCCTTTTCGACGAGTGTGATGCGAGCCAGGTGGAGGTCAATCCCTTGATTGTCACCAAAGACGGCGACGTCCTCGCGCTTGATGCCAAGATTAATATCGATAGCAATGCGTTATACCGGCAGCCGAAACTCGTCGAATTGCGGGACGTTACGCAGGAGGACGAGAAGGAGCGCGAGGCGGCGGCACACGATCTCAACTACGTCTCGCTCGAGGGCGATATTGCGTGCATGGTCAATGGCGCTGGCCTGGCGATGGCGACGATGGACCTGATCAAATTGCATGGCGGTGAGCCGGCCAATTTTCTGGATGTTGGTGGCGGGGCGACGAAAGAACGGGTGGCCGAGGCATTCAAGTTGATCCTGTCGAACAAGAACGTCAGGGCAATTTTGGTCAACATTTTTGGTGGCATCGTACGTTGCGACGATATTGCTGACGGCATTATCAGTGCGGTCAAGGAAGTCGGTGTTCGCGTGCCGGTTGTTGTTCGGCTCGAGGGAACGAATGTGGACAAGGGACGTGAAATACTGGCCAGCAGCGATCTCGATATCATTTCGGCCGATGACCTCACTGACGCAGCGAAGAAAGTCGTCGCAGCTGTCGCCGGAAAATCGACAGCATGAGTATTCTCGTCAATAAAAACAGCAAAGTAATTTGCCAGGGCATCACGGGAAGCCAGGGCACATTTCATACCGAACAGTGCATCGCCTACGGCACGCAGGTCGTCGGCGGTGTTACGCCGGGCCGCGGCGGGCAAGATCATGTCGGAGTTCCGGTTTTCAACACGATGCGCGAAGCAGTGGAAGTGACCGACGCTGACGTGAGCATGATCCTGGTGCCGCCACCCTTCGCCGCAGACGCCATTCTCGAAGCGGCAGATTCCGGCGTGAAATTGGTCGTTTGTATCACCGAGGGTATTCCGGTGCTGGACATGGTGCGGGTTAAATCGGCGTTGCGCGATTACGATTGCAGACTGATCGGGCCGAACTGTCCGGGCATCATCACGCCCGAACAAAGCAAGATAGGCATCATGCCGGGTTTTATTCACAAGCCCGGACGGATCGGCATCGTGTCCCGATCAGGCACCTTGACCTATGAGGCTGTCTATCAAACGACGGTTAACGACCTCGGCCAAACGACCTGTATCGGCATTGGCGGCGATCCGGTTCGCGGCATGGATTTCATCGATTGCCTCGAATTGTTCGAAGCTGATCCGGATACTGACGGCATCATCATGGTCGGCGAAATCGGTGGCACCGACGAGGAAGCGGCGGCCGAATTCATTCAGTCGAACGTTACAAAGCCAGTCGTCGCGTATATTGCAGGTGTGACGGCTCCACCCGGAAAACGCATGGGGCACGCCGGCGCTATCGTTGCAGGCGGTAAAGGCACGGCGGCCGACAAATTCAAGGCGCTCGACGCTGCCGGCGTGGCAACCGTTAGATCGCCGGCGGAACTTGGTTCCCGAATGCGGGAGATCATTGGCGGCTAAACCGCAGCGCAAGGTGGCTATAGCATCATGACCAGTACAGTAACCATTGCCCTGGCCCAGATCGATTTGAGCGTTGGCGATGTGGTCGGCAATAAGGAAAAAATCCTCGAGCATGCCGTACGCGCGCGCGACGAAATGCAGGCCGACCTCATCATTTTTCCTGAACTCAGCGTTTGCGGTTATCCACCCGAGGACCTGCTGTTTCATGCAGGTCTGCGTAAACAAACGGAGCAGGCAGTCGCCGAGATACGAGACTCCACTCGCGATATTGCGATTCTTATTGGCTTTCCCGAATACCTCGACGAGCAGATTTATAACAGCTGCGCAGTATTTCAAAATTGTGATCTGCTGTGCGCCTACCGCAAGCAACTTTTGCCGAACTACAGCGTATTTGATGAGGAGCGCTATTTTTCCAAGGGGCACGATGCGGCTGTGTTCCGGATTAACGGCGTCGCAATCGGCATGACAATTTGCGAGGACATCTGGCAGTCCGGCCCGATCAATGCGGCGCGCGCCGCCGGCGCAGAATGCATCATTTCAATCAACGGTTCGCCGTACGAGCTGAACAGCCAGCATCGCCGGGAGGAAGAAGTACGTACGCGCATTGCCGAAGCTGGTGTGCCCTTTGATCTACCTGAATATGGTGGGTGGCCAGGACGAACTCGTTTTTGATGGCGGATCGTTTGTCATGCAGGCGAAGGGTGAGATCGTGTTTCGTGCTGCGGCGTTCGAAGAAGGACTGCATCGCATTCAGCTGTCTGCTGGTGCGGGCGGCATCGATATCGAACCGGCAGAAGTTGTCGCGACGCTACCGACCGAGGAAAGCGTGTATCGCGCGCTGGTTTCGGGTACGCACGACTACGTCGAAAAGCACGCCTTTCCTGGCGTTGTCGTCGGCTTGTCGGGCGGCATCGATTCGGCACTGGTGCTTGCGATTGCCTGCGACGCATTGGGTGCCGATCGCGTGCGCGCCGTCATGATGCCGTTTCGATACACCTCCACGATGAGCCAGGAGGACGCGGCGAAAGAAGCCGCTGGTCTCGGCGTGCAATACGACATCGTGCCAATCGCGCCGATTTACGAATCCACGCTCGCGCAGCTCGGCCCCCTTTTCGAAGGGGCGCGAGGAGGATGTGACTGAGGAAAACATTCAGGCGCGCTGCCGCGGGCTGCTGCTGATGGCCATCTCCAACAAAGACCGGCCACATGTTGCTGACAACCGGCAACAAGAGCGAGATGGCAGTCGGCTACGCGACTTTGTATGGGGACATGGCCGGCGGTTTTGCGCCTATCAAGGATTGCAGCAAGACGCTCGTCTACCGGCTGGCGCATTATCGAAATTCGATTAGTGATGTCATTCCCGAGCGCGTGATTACGCGACCACCATCTGCAGAATTGCGTCCTGACCAGAAGGACAGTGACTCGTTACCGAACTACGATGTTCTCGATCCCATCCTCGAAGCATTTATTGAGGAAGACTTGTCCGTCGCGGAAATCGTCGAACGAGGATTCGATCGCGACACGGTCATTCATATCCTGGAACTGGTCAAGCGCAACGAATACAAGCGTCGACAGGCGCCGCCGGGTGTGCGTATCAGCAGTCGTGCCTTCGGGCGAGACTGGCGCTACCCGATCACGTCTGGCTACAAATTTCCGGACACGTAGGCTGTACGCTAACTCTCGTTGGGGAAGTTCGCGTCCAGAACGCGTCGAGTATCGGCGGCCAGATCAAGCATGCCGAGTTCTTCGTAAGCTTCGGCCATGATCTGCAGGGATCGCGCATTGCCTTCGGCGCCGTTATATTCTTCGAGCGCGCCCTTGGCACGATTCAGAGCAGCAACATATGCGCCGCGACGCAGGTAATAATCGGCAACGTGGTTTTCGTAGGCTGACATCCGGTTTTTGAGAAACAGCAGTCGCTGCCGCGCATCCGGCGCATAGAGGCTGCTTGGGTAGCGCTCAACCAGTCTGCGCAGGGACGAGTAGGCCAGATCGACGTCTTTGGGCGGACGCTCCGTGATGTCTTTCTTGAAGCGACGCTCGATGAAACCGGCTTCCCCCTCAAAATAGGCTAGCCCTTTGATGTACAAAGCGTAGTCGACCCGCTCATGAATTGGGTTCTCGCGCATGAAATTATCTGCCGTTTGAACGGCCTGTTCTTTTTGCCCGGCTTTGTAATAGGCGTACATGAGTTCGAGTTGAATCTGGCGGCTCAGATCGCTGAACGGGTAGCGCGCCTGGAGAGCCTCGAAAATTTGTATGCCACGGCGGTAATTACCACCCGCAATCGCCCCCTGGGCCTTCTCGTACGCTTCGCTCAGGCTCTGGATTTCCGTCTGTACTTCATCGTTTCCGGCACAGGCCGCAAGCACAGCAAAGGCCGCGGCGAGCACGATCAGCCGCGCGCCCTGCTTAATATGCGGGATCAATTTGCTGTTCAGATTCAACTATTTCATGCCTCAGGGCCGTTACGGTCGGCGAGTATACCGTAGACTTGGCGGCACAATGAATGCAGATCCCAAAGTCAGGACGGTTCCCGAAGAATTCGCCGGTCAACGATTGGACCGGGCGCTGGCGCAAATGTTTCCGGAGTATTCTCGAAGCCGGCTCAAGGCCTGGCTATTGGCAGGCTCGATAACGGTGGATGGGGGCTCGCCAAGGCCGCGAGACCCGGTGATCGGTGGCGAATCGATCGAATTGCAGGCGGAACCCGAAGTCAGCGTGAGGGCAGCGCCGGAGCCGATCGCCCTGAATGTTGTCTATGAGGACGATGCGCTCATGGTGATCAACAAACCGGTTGGGCTGGTCGTGCACCCGGGCGCAGGCAACCCGGGCGGGACGTTGATGAATGGGTTGTTGAACCACGCGGCCGAGCTCGATCGCTTGCCGCGGGCTGGCATTGTACATCGGCTTGATAAGGAAACGAGCGGACTGTTGCTCATTGGGAAAACGCTCGAAGCCCATACGGCACTGGTTCGGCTGCTCGCGGATCGCGAAATAGCGCGCCATTACGTCGCCGTCTGTCATGGAGTGCTGACAGGTGGTGGCACGATCGATGAGCCGATAGGTCGCCACCCGGTTGATCGCAAACGCATGAGTATTCGGCCGGAAGGCAAGCCGGCCGTGACGCATTACAAGGTGCTGCATCGTTTCGCCGCGCATACCTATATAAGCGTCGCACTGGAAACCGGTCGGACGCATCAGATCAGGGTGCATTTTGCTCACCGCAGGCATGCTTTGGTTGGAGATCCTACCTACGGTGGCAGACTTGCGTTGCCGGCTGGTGCTGGCGACGAATTGATTGCGACGCTGCGCAGCTTCCGCCGGCAGGCGTTGCACGCGGCCGAACTCGAGTTCGTACATCCGAACAGTGGCGAGCTGCTCAAACTCAAGGTATCGCCACCCGAAGACTTCGAAGACTTGCTTGCGGCATTACGGGAGGATGCCAGGTGAGCAACGCAGTTCTGCTGGCCAGTTGGCCGGTGCCGGACAATATTGTTGCCGGCACAACGTTGCGACAGGGTGGTGAAACAAATCTGCCGGCACGACCACAGGCCATCAACCAGGTGCATGGGGCGCGGGCAGTCTTGCTGGGGTCAACGGACTTCGATGGAGGTCCCCCGGACGCCGATGCTGTCATTGGCACTCAACCCGGTGATATCTGCGTGGTGCAAACGGCGGACTGTCTGCCCGTGCTGCTGTGCTCGTCTGACGGACAGGAAATTGCCGCCGTGCATGCGGGCTGGCGCGGTTTGGCCGATGGTGTCATCGAGGCAACTGTGGCACGCATGGCGAGTGCGGCAAGTGACCTGATTGCCTGGTTTGGGCCGGCAATATCTCAAGGGGCGTTCGAAGTGGGCGACGACGTCCATCAGAAATTTCACTCGTGGTCTGACAATGACAGTGGCCTGTTTATCGCCAACGAACGTGGACGGTGGCAAGCGGACCTGTTCGGCCTCGCGTCGGCCCGACTGGAGAAAATGGGCATTGGTGAAATCTACGGTGACAGGCTGTGTACCTACGACGACTCGGAGCGGTTTTTCTCCTATCGTCGCGACGGGAAGACCGGTCGCTTACTGAGCTTCATCCACCGCTCATAGGGGTCAGAGCCCTTGAAAACAGCCATTTTGCCGCTATTTCAGGGTGAGATTTGGAGCCGGCAAGACCGGCAATGAGAGAGTCTCATGCGTTTGGACAAACTGACCAGTAAATTTCAGATGGCGCTCGGCGAGGCGCAGTCGCTTGCCGTCGGCCAGGATCATCAATTCATCGAGCCTGCGCACGTTATGGTGGCACTGCTCGATCAGCAAGGTGGCACGCTGCGTGGCCTGCTGACCAAAGCCGGTGTCAACGTCAACTTGCTGCGTTCGCATTTGGGCGACGCCGTTGACCGGTTGGCGAAAGTTGAGGGCGCTGGTGGCGACGTGCATATCAGCAATGACCTGAGCAAACTTTTCAATTTGACGGACAAGCTCGCTCAAGAGCGCGACGATCAATACATTTCGAGCGAGCTATACGCGCTGGCGGCGATGGACGACAAGTCACCGCTGCTCGCAATCATGCAACAGGCAGGCGCAGTGCGGGGCGCAATCGAGAAAGCGATTGACGAATTGCGTGGTGGCCAGCAGGTTAACGATCCGAACGCCGAGGACACGCGACAGGCGCTCGAGAAATATACGATTGATCTGACCGAACGTGCCGAGCAGGGCAAACTCGATCCGATCATCGGCCGCGACGACGAGATTCGTCGCACGATTCAAATATTGCAACGGCGTACCAAAAACAACCCGGTATTGATCGGCGAGCCCGGCGTCGGCAAGACCGCGATCATCGAAGGACTCGCACAGCGAATCGTAAACAACGAGGTTCCGGAAGGACTGCGCGGCAAGCGGATCCTGTCGCTCGATATGGGCTCGCGATCGCGGGCGCTAAATTCCGTGGTGAATTTGAAGAACGCCTGAAAGCGGTTCTGAGCGACCTCGGCAAGCAGGAAGGTCAGATCATCCTGTTCATCGACGAATTGCATACCGTGGTCGGTGCCGGCAAGGCAGAAGGTTCGGTGGACGCGTGCAACTTGCTCGAGCCCGCACTGGCGCGCGGCGAATTGCATTGCGTGGGCGCCACGACGCTGGACGAGTACCGCAAATATCTCGAGAAAGATGCCGCGCTTGAGCGCCGCTTCCAGAAAGTGGTCGTTGGCGAGCCGACGGTCGAGGACACGATCGCGATATTGCGCGG
>PVMK01120064.1_pt1 | contig 23595 bp, 21 predicted proteins | sample 1853481 | NCBI WGS metagenome assembly PVMK01 (sample SAMN08533507, study PRJNA380276) | Marine sediment metagenome, whole genome shotgun sequencing project. | reverse complement strand
CCGGGATCCGTCGATCCAGGCGCAGACCTACGCCAGATTCACAGCGCAGCGCGGCGCGATCGAGCAGCTGGTGGCGGACCAGGAAGGGTTGTCGCAGAAGACGCGGGCCAAGACGATGAAGTGGATCAATAGCTTCTACGAGATCATCGACGATCCGAAATCCCGGGCCAGGAAGATCGACAAGAAATGTCGCGGTAAGCGTTGAGCCCGTAGCAGCATCGACTGACTAGCTTCCATGGAGCTCCCGCAGGTTGGCCAGGTGCGCCTCGATATCCTCGTCCGAGATCGTGGCAAGGCTGCGCGTCGCTCGCAGCCGGATCGTGTGGTAGCAGATCGCGGTTAGAGATACACCCGCGGCAACGACGTAAAGCACCGCCAGCAGTCCAGGCTCCACTACCAGACTGATCTCGCTGCTGGCGCCGAGGCAGGCGCCCACGAACAACGCCACGGATGCGGCCAGATTGATCCAGACCCGCCGCGTGAGCGCTCCGGAACCGGCGCGCAACTGGGAATGCAGTTCGGGGCGGGAGAAGTGATCGAGGTGCCAGCTGAGTGTTTCATCGACGCCGCGTTGCGCCACGGGCGCCAGCGACCGCCCGGTGATCGGGTCTAGCGCCACTTCACCACGCTTGTGTGCCTCGATACCCTCCCAGATCAGCTGGTGGACCTGACGCGATATCGGGTAACGCCAGGCGATGACGAATGCGATGACGGCGGTGCTCGCGGGCGCCAGGCCGAATATCGCGCGGATGGTGAACTGCACCGTTTCGGTCTGTTCAATGTTCGGAACGTAGCCAACGGACGCCAGAATCGCCAGCGGCATCGACATGCTGGGAATGATCATGAACTTCGACATGATCGACCACATGGCGCCGTATTGCGCTTCCCGGCGCTTGCCCGTGTAGAGCTCGTCGTAGTCGATCACGTCAGCTTGCATCGACGGCGCCAGAAACAGGCCCGCGCCGAATGCGGCGCCCGCCCAGAACAGAACCACGATGGTCAGGACAAAATCACCTTTGCCGAGAAAAAACAGGCACAACGACGCGGTGATGCCGGGAATGAAGCTGACCAGCCAGACCGGTTTCTTCTCGAAGCGGCGCGCGGCCCAGACCCAGAGCGGCAGAAACAGGAATCCGGCGCCGAAGTAGGTGGCGAGGAATATCGCCAGCCACGTCCCGGGATTGTCCGGTTGCAGCACGTACTTTGTGAAGTACGGCATCATCAGGCCGGGTATCGCACCGGTTATGGAGCCGGTCAGGTAGACGGCCAGCAGCACGCGGAACGCGCGATTGCGTAGTACCCGGCGAACGCCGGGCACCAGCGGGTTCGACTCGCGGGTGGCGAACTCGGGACGCTCGCGGACCTGCACGACAAGGTTCAGGTAGAGAATGGTCAGCAGCGCGCCGAACAGGATCGCGAAGGCCGAGTAGCCGGCACGCTCACCGCCAAGGTTGTCGATCAGAATCGGTGGCAGAACCGCAGCGATCAGCGTGCCGAACACCACGAAACCTTCTCGAATGCCAAACAGTGAAGTTCGCTCGTGATAGTCCAGTGTGAGTTCGGGACCGAGCCCATAGTGCGGAATGACGTAAATGGTGTGGAAAATGTAGTACAGCGTGTAGGTTGCCGCGAACCAGAATGCAGCCTGGATGCCGCTGAATTGCTCGGGCGGTGTGAACATGGCGTAGAAGGCGATCGCGGCTAACGGGGCACCCACCGCAATCCATGGACGCCGGCGCCCCCAGCGACTGCGGGTCCGGTCACTCACCCAACCCATCACTGGATCGGTGATGGCATCCATCGCTCGGGCCACCGCTTTGACGATGGCAATGAAACCCAACGGCACCAGGATCGTGTCGGAATAGAAAATCGTCAGGTGAATACCGATCGGGATCGCCAACGCCGCGCCCGCAAGTGACGGAGCGCCGTAGGACAGCTTGATTCGTAACGACAGTGGGGCTTCGGCGGGTGTCCCCGCGGTTGCCGGATCGGCGTCGGTTGCGCCGGGTGCGGCATGACTAGCGGTTGACATCGGGCCATCGTCGCCCGAGATCCGCTGTTTTGCAATCGAATCCCGCAACGCCTGCTATGCTCAACGGCTATGCAGATGGACAAGCAATCCGCGCTGATCAGTTGGCGCGAGGAGAAGCAATCGGCCTGGCTGTACCGGCGACTGGCCGAGTGTGAAACCGAACCCGTACGGGCACGGCTGTTCGCGGATCTCGCCAAAGAAGCGGACGAGCAGGCGCTGATCTGGGCGGCGCACGCTCCGACCAACGTGCCCGAGTACCAACCGGGAACGCGCGCTCGAGCCGTGGCGATGCTGGTGCGATGGTTCGGCCCGCGACCATTGCGCCAGGTGCTGGCGGCGATGAAGGTGCGTGGCATGTCCAGCTTCGAACCGCTGCATCACGCCGGTGGACACGTCATGCCGCTATCCGTGGAAGATGTCGGTTTGCGCCACCGCGGCATGGCCGGTGGCAATCTCCGCGCAGCGGTATTCGGCGTCAACGACGGGCTGGTTTCCAATGCCAGTCTGGTCATGGGGGTGGCGGGCGCCACCGGAGACCCGGGCTTCATCCTGCTCAGCGGTTGCGCGGGGCTGCTTGCCGGGGCGCTGTCGATGGCGGCTGGAGAGTATGTTTCGGTTCGATCGCAACGCGAGCTCTACGAGCACCAGATCGAGCTGGAACGTAAGGAACTCGAGGAATATCCGGAAGAGGAAGCCGAAGAACTCGCGCTGATCTACGCGGCCCGAGGCATGGACCTGGATGAGGCGCGCCGCGTTGCGCGCACGATGTTGGAAGATCCGGAGCACGCGCTGGACGTGCTTGCGCGGGAAGAACTCGGCCTCAATCCGGATGAGCTCGGTTCAGCGGTTGGTGCGGCGACGTTCTCCTTCGGCGCGTTCTCGGCGGGTGCGGTACTGCCGTTGCTGCCCTTTCTCCTTGGACGCCCATCAGTTCCAGTGGCGGCGTTGGTGGCCGCGGTCGGATTGTTTACCGTCGGCGCGGTGCTGAGTCTGTTTACCGGACGTCGCGCGCTGCGCGGCGGATCGCGCATGCTAGCCATTGGTGCCGGCGCGAGCGCGTTGACTTACCTGTTGGGTTCCTGGCTTGGCGTGGCGCTCACCTGACTAGCCGGTTCAGCGTCCTTGAAACACCGCGGGGCGCCGCTCCAGAAAGGAAGCCACGCCTTCCTTGTGGTCTTCGGAAGCGAAGCATTCCGCCATGTTCTTAGTGTGGCGTTGCATGTGCGCGCCGACGTCGGACCCGAGCCCGGCATAGAGCATGCTTTTGATGCGTTGTAGTGAAAATGGCGAACCGGCCGCGATCGCCCTTGCCAGTTCCATGCAGTGTTCGCGTAGTGCTTCCGGCGCGACCACCGCATCGACGTAGCCCAGTTCCAGTGCGCGCTCGGCGTCGAGAAACTCGCCGGTAAACAACAGTTTCATGGCGTGTTGGGGGCCGATCAACCGGGGCAACAGCCAGGAACCGGCGCCGGTGTCGGGAACCAGGCCGCGATGCACGAAATTCCAGGCGAACCGGGCTCGGGTCGAGGCGATACGAATGTCGCATTGGGAAGTGAATTCCGCACCCATCCCCACGGCGGGTCCATCGATGGCGCCGATCACGGGCTTGGGGCACTCTACGATCGGCCACCAGCGATCGCGCTGTTCGGCGCTGCCACGCAAGCCCCGTTGTTCGCCCGGGATAGTGGCAAGATCCGCCAGATCGGTGCCGGCGCAGAAGGAACCGCCGGATCCGGTGATGATCAGCACCTTGATCGCCGGATCTGAACCGGCCTCGGCCACTGCGGCTATGAACTCGCCGAGCATGGCAAAGGTCATGGCGTTGCGCTTCTCCGGGCGGTTGAGTGTCAGCACGCCGATGCCTTCGTCGTGCTCGAGTTGGATCAGGTCGCTCATGGCTGAGTACTCCGTCGCGGGGCCGGCCACCCTAACCCATTTCAATGGTCATGTTTGTTCACGACAAGCCGAGCCAGCCATTCTCGAGCCACTCGGCACAATCCGGGCTGAGCACCCGCTGCTTGGCCTGCTCGTACAGCTCGAGATCATCGTCCGTCAGGACGCCGCGCCAGCGCTCGTTGGTGCCTTTGTAGAAGAAGGTCCTGGCACCTCCTTTGAATCCGCCCTTCATACCGTCGCCATTCTCGATTGCGCGCTCGCGCATGGCATCGATGTGGGATGACGTCGCTACTTCCTTGGCCTGGGTGTCACTCACGGCAATGTCGAGAAATGCGCCCAACCGCTGTATCTCACCAGGGAGGTCGCGCTTCAGGTCGTTGTAGTGGACGAGCAGCACGTTGTCGAGCTCACGATGAGGCCACCAGGTTCGGGTGTGATGCATGTTGGAAAACATCGGATAACCTTCGGATTCCCACTCGAACCAGCCACGGCTGATCCAGGACTGCCACAACCTGCGGATGTCGCCGTCGAATCTGGGCATGGGCTCGCCCACGCGCCCGGGGGTGTCGTTCATTCCGGCGTACACCACGTCGGTGTAGGCGGCGTAGTGATTGACCAACGACATGAATACGTCGCGGGCGTCGCGGGCCACGACCACGTACTTCACGTTGGCGTGGAACGGTAGACCGTCGCCGGGCAGATGTGATTTGAGAAAGCGCCGGTGAGTCTGCTCCTCGATCATCTTGCCGAGCTGTTCCAGCGGAAAAGGCATGAACCGCGCATCTACCCACGGCGATATGCCGTCGAACGGCGGCGGGTCGGTCTCGCCGAGGAAGATCAGGTTGTAGACGATCCACTGGGTCCAGGTCGTACCAGATTTGTAGGAGGTGGTGATGACGATGTCGTCGTCACGGGGTTTGACGACATCCCACCGGGTCGAGTCCAGATGATGATTCTGATAGACGTGGTCGAGGCTGGGTCCGAGGTTCACGTTGTTCCCTTCAGGTGCGCTACATGGGCAGGTCGACCAGGACTTATACCGTGGCCGCTGGCCGCTCCGCAATGTGTGCGGCAGCGTTGGCGCCGGCAATGCGGCCGAATACCGCGCCGGATGTGAGTCCCGAGCCACCCGGATAGTTGAAGTAGAACAATCCGCCGACCAGCTCGCCTGCGGCATACAGACCAGGAATGGGATCGCCGGCCTCGTCGATCACCTGGGCGTCACTGTCGACATGCAGGCCGCCGAAGGTGAACGTGATGCCGCACGTCACTGCATACGCGGAATACGGAGGGGTATCTAACGGGTTGGCCCAGTTGCTCTTTGGAACCGCCAGGCCTTGTGTTGCTCGGCCATCCTTGAGCGTCGGGTCGAATGGCGTTTCGACGTCGACCGCACGGTTGAACGCGGCAACTGTTTGGGCGAACGCGGTGCTGTCCACGTTCTCCATACGCTGCGCCAGTTCTTCCAGCGTATCCGCACGCACGCGCGTCACCTGACGAATCCGGTATTCGTCGCGTAGCAGGTGGTCGACCTTGGCGTCGAAAACCTGCCAGGCGAACTGGCCCGGCTGGCGCAGTATTTCCCCGCCGTATTTTGCGTAGGTGAAGTTTCGAAAGTCAGCGCCCTCATCCACGAAACGATGTCCGGCAGCATTGACCAGAATGCCAAACGGGTAAGAGTGTTTCTGAAAGCCGTCGCCAACATCGAGATCGCCGAATTCCGGTGCGTTGAGATCCCAGCCGACCGCATGGCAACCGGACCAGTGCCCGCGCGCCGCGGCGCCGGCATTCAGCGCCATGCGGATGCCGTCGCCGGTGTTGTAACGGGTACCGCGTACCTTGGCCAGATCCCAGCCGGGGCCCAGATAGCGAGCACGCCAGCGGGGATTTGCTTCGAACCCGCCGCTGGCCAGCACTACCGCGTCTGCCTCGAGTCGGTGCTCGATGCGGTTCCGCTGCACGATCACGCCGGCGATACGCGGACCCTCGATGATCAGAGAAGTTGCACGGGCGCCGTACTCGATTCGTACCCCGCGCCGTTCCACCAGGCTGACCAGACTGTCCACCAACCCCGGGCCTCCGCCCCAGGCTTCGATTGTTAGCCCACCCCAGAACCTGACTCGACCATCTACTTCGAAGGACTGACGACCATACAATGGCAGGAACCTGAGGCCGTTTGCGCGCATCCACAACAGCGTCGGAAAGCTCGCATCGCTGAGCCGTTCGGCAAGATCGGAGTCGCAGCGATACTCGCTGACTCTGACGAGATCGTCGTAGAAGCTGCCTTTCGGGTAGCTGCCGAAATCAACGCGTTTCAGTTCGTCACGGGTCAACTCGGGAATCAGACGAACCAGATCGTCGGTTCCATCGTAGGCGACCCGCATCGCGCCTGCGGTGAATCTGGAGTTGCCGCCGCGCAATGCCTGTGGCGCGCGCTCCAATACTGTTACCTCGGCGCCTTGCTCGCGGGCGCTCAGCGCGGCACACAGGGCCGCGTTGCCGGCGCCAACGACGATTATTCGCGGTGTCATGCGCCGAGACTAACGTATTGCGCCTCGGGGTGCCGTTGACGGACACCGGGTGGCAGGGGATACTCGCCCGCTCAGGGATAGGTGGGACTAGCGCGTGGCGAGGGGACGAGCGCACACACCCGGCAAAGGGAAGCTCGGCTGCGATCGGTGGCTGCGGCATGCCGAGCGAATGTCATTGCTCGCTGGTTCCTTGCTGGTTGGTTTCGTGGCATTTGCATACGTCGATTCGGTCAGCGCCAATCGCGCCGCGTTGGGAGCTTTCGATGCGGCGGTCGCGGTCCAGGCTGGCACGGAAGCTTCCGGTCCGGCGCGTGAACACCAGGAACCCGACCAGGAACTGTGGTCCTCTAAGCGCAAGCAGGCCTACCAGGCCAACGCGGATGCCGGGCTCGGCACGCCCGCCGCGGTGCTTCGAATCCCGTCGATCAATCTGGAAGTGCCGGTATTCAACGATTCTGACAAAGTCTCCCTCAATCGGGGCGTTGGTCACGTTGCGGGTACCGAACTTCCGGGAAGTTCGGGCAACGTTGCCATTGCCGGCCACCGTGATAGCTATTTCCGCAGGCTGAGGGATGTTGTGGTTGGCGAACTCATGGAGATTGAGACGCTGGCCGGGACCGATGAGTATCGAATCTCGGAAATACTGATCGTCGACCCGTTGGACATCAGCGTGCTCGATCCGACTGACGACGCCATACTGACGTTGATCACCTGTTATCCGTTTTACTATGTTGGCTACGCGCCGGACCGCTACATTGTCCGGGGCGTACTCGAAACCAGTTCCCCTAGGCGACCTACGACTTCCTCCGGGGGAGAGCCGAATCTGGCTCGAGGAGTGGGTCCCAAAATGGAGTCTGACAGGCTCTGAAGCACATGACGAAAGGAGAAGATGAATGAAGATCGTAAAGATCATGATTGCGGGGCTTGGCCTGTTGGCGTTTTCCGCGCTGGCGCAGGACCCGGCGACGTCGCCTGCGGTACCGACAGAAATGGCGTGCGAGGACTTTACGCCGACTACGGAGGCTGGGCGGCGCTTTGCAGAACTGGAAGGTGCCTGCGAAGCAATCGTTGAGCGCGGTGGGGTGCTGTACGCAAAGACCACGGCGATCGTTCGGCGGGTCACCGCCGGAAGCGTGCGGCTCTACTTACCGTCTACGGATCACACGTTTACGATTCGCCCCGACACCGACACTTATGTACTGGTGGCAGGTGCGAAGACCCGTCCTCGGGACCTCGTTCGTGGCCAGGAAATTCGTATCTACATCAACGTGGAGGAGTTTGGTGAGCCGGTGATCGAGGAGATCGCGCTGGTCACCGAGACCGATGAGATCGTCGTGCATGTCGCTGAAGAAATACCGGCACTACCGACCACGGCATCGATGCTGCCGACCCTCGGACTGGCTGGTGGTTTCCTGCTGCTGTGCGCTGGTCTGATTCGTCGCGTGAGAACCCGCAGAAGCTGATCTGAGCCGACCCGGTCGATCCGTCACAACCGACGCGATTGATCGGGTCAGTTCCTTCCCCATCTCGTTGGACGTGTTCGACGCGTCATACTCTATGCAACGTGCGAACTGCGTGCGATGTGCAGCTCAAAGCGTGCGAATCTGAGAACAGATGATGGCCTCGAAATTCAATAAACCCTCCAAGTTCAATAAGCGTAGCACCGCCGAGCAAGTCACCGAGGGGATCGATCTAACTGGCAAGACGGTATTGATCACCGGGGTGAACTCGGGAATCGGTACCGAAACGATGCGGGTCATGGCGTTGCGCGGTGCGCACGTGATTGGCACCGCGCGCAGCCTGGAGAAGGCGAGCGATGCCGCTGCCGACATGCCGGGTGCGGTGACGCCTATGGCGTGCGAATTGACCGACCTGGAGGATGTTCGTCGTTGCGCTGCGGCGGTCGCTGCTGCGGCGCCTGAAATCGACATCCTGATTGCCAACGCCGGCATCATGGCGCTGCCGAAGCTCGAGCAGGTCAACGGTATCGAGAAGCAGTTCGCCACCAATCATCTTGGCCACTTTCTGCTGGTCAACCTGCTCAGGGAGCAGATCAAAGCGGCCGGCAACGCCCGGTCGTGGTGGTCAGCAGCTCCGCCCACCTGCAGGCGCCCAAGGAAGGCATTCAGTTCGACAACCTGTCGGGCGAGCACGGCTACGGCGCGTTTCGGGCCTACGGCCAGTCGAAGCTCGCCAACGTGCTGTTTGCCAACGGTTTGAACCAACGTCTTGGCGACGGAGCGACGGCAAACTCTTTGCATCCCGGGGTGATCGGTACCAATCTCGGGCGCCACATGAATCCGCTGCTGACCGGCGTGATGGGTTTGTTCATGATGCCGTTTGCGAAGAGCGTTGCTCAAGGTGCGGCAACCCAGTGCTACGTTGCGACGTCAACCGAGCTCGACGGTGTGGCGGGGCGTTACTTCGCTGATTGCAAGGAGGCGCGTTCCAATCCCCTGGCAGGTGATCGCCGTCTGGGGGATCGTTTGTGGAAGGTCTCTGAAGAGCTGGTCGGTCTCACCTGACCTCTCTCGTGACCTGCTTTCCCGAACTGCTTCTGTATCGCCCAGAAGCTCCCAGTGGCCGGGAGCGTTTTCAGCCCCCTTAGCGTAATTGTTTTTTTCCACTCGGGCGTGTCGATGTTGTCGAGTTCGAGTTCCGGTAGGCGCTCCAGCAGAATGCGCAGCGCTTCTTCGGTTTCCAGCCGGGCGAGCTGTGCCCCCAGACAATAGTGAATGCCACCACCGAAGGATGCGGGCTTTACGTTCTTCCGGGTGACGTCGAGTCGCTCCGGGTTGTCGAATTGATCCGGGTCGCGGTTGGCCGCGCCGAGCAGGGTCAACACTTCGTGGCCAGCTGGAATCTCGTGTCCGCCGAGTTCGATTGGTTCAAATATGTTGCGCGCCGTGAGCTGTACCGAGCTGTCGTAACGAATAAATTCATCAGCCACGCTGGCAAACAGTTCAGGCGTGGCGCGCAGCAGGTCCAGCTGTTCTCTATTTCGGTACAGCGCCAGCAATGCGTTGCCCAACAGGTTTACCGTCGTTTCGTGCCCGGCCGCAAACAGCAGCGAAATGTTTGAGGTGAGCTCAGCCTTGGTCAGTTTGCCGTGCTCGGTTTCGGATTCGACCAATGCGGTCAGCAGGTCGTCCTGAGGATGCTTGCGCCGTTCCTCGCAGAGAGCTTCGAAGTATTGCGCGCTCTCCACCATATTGACGTTCGCCTGATCCAACTCTTCCTGGGTCATGGGTGTCGGGTCGACGAGCCGGCCCTGGACGTTGGTTTCCTTGATGAAACCCGCGCGATCAGCTTCCGGTACGCCCAGCAGATCGCAGATCACGATGACCGGCAGCGGGTGGTTGAAGCCGCGCACCAGATCACCACTGTTCGAGGCCAGTAGTTGGTCGACCAGTTCATTGGCAATCGAACGAATACGTTCCCGCATCCGCTCGATGCGTCGCGCATCGAACGCCTTCACCACCAGACCGCGCAGACGGGTATGGTCGGGCGGGTTCGGCAGCAGCATGGTGCGGCGCAACCCGGCCAGCGCCGGATTGTCCATCATCTCCCGGCGCTGTTCTTCGGTCAGGTTCGGCGTGCCCTCCGAGGCGGATAGATGTCCGAGTCGTTTGTCGCGCAGTACGGAAGTAACGTCGGCGTAGCGTGACACCAGCCACATGGTCGTGTCGGGCACGTGGAACACCGGCGAGGTCTCACGCAGGGTCCGGTAAGTGGGGTAGGGGTCAGCAAGCTGCTCGGGTGAGAAGATCGCCTCGAATGATAGGGCTGGGGCGGGCTCGGCCATTGTCCTGGTCCCTTCAGAGAAGTGTCGATAGGTGCGCGACTTCGTTCAGGCTCATCAGGTTGCGTTCTCCGGAGCTGGCGCACAGGTAACGATGAATGCTGGTGTAGCGTGGTTCGAAGAATAGCCTTGGGGTCATATCCAGTACGTGCGTGGTCCACACGTTAACGACTCCGCCGTGGCAGAACACTGCCACTCGCTCGCCGCGATGGTCGGCAATAATCTGTTCCATGGAATCCACCACGGTGGCGCGGAATGCCGGAATGTCGACATCGGTACCGTAGCCTCCGGCGACGAATGCCTTCCAGGCTTCATAGTCCTGGGCCTTGAGTTCCTCCATGGGAACGTAACTGTTGGCTTCGCGGTCGTACTCGGCTACGCCGTCCTTGATACGAATGTCGTGGCCGGTGAGTGCGGCAAACGGTTCGGCGGTTTCCACGGCCCGTTGCATTGGGCTTGAATAGACAGCGTGGATGGTCTCATTGGCCAGCCAGCGCGCCGCCTGATCCGCTTGTTCGCGACCGGCCGAGGCGAGGGGCGGATCGGCCTTGCCGTCGTCGAGCTCGACGCGTTCCGGCAAACCGTGTCGCACCAGAATCAGTTCCATTGTCGGGACGTCCGGCGAAAGCGCGCACCTTAGCATGGCACGCTATCTCGACTCACCGCGAGCGCTGGGGTAGCGTGCCGAAATGAAGGACGATCTGGTCGAATGGGCCGAACGGCTGGCACCGCGCGTTGAAGCGTGGGCAAGCGAAATAGACGCCCAGCGGAAATTGCCCGAGTCGCTGCTCGAGGAGCTGTTCACGCAGGACATCTTCCGCGCGTTGGTACCGCGGGCAATGGGCGGCCAGGAGCGGGAACTCCCGGAGTTCGTCGCGACCGTCGAGGTGCTTGCGCGAGCGGACGCCAGTACCGCGTGGTGTGTAAATCAGGGCGGGGTGTTCGCCAGTACGTCCGCCTGGTTCAACCCGGAAGGGGCGGCAGAGATCTGGGCGGACGAACATTGTGCTATCGGCAACGGTCCGCCGCCGTTGGGCGCGGCAACCCCGGTCGATGGCGGTTTCGAGGTGACCGGGCGATGGTCGTTCAGTAGTGGCTGCGACCACGCGAGCTGGCTTTCAGGAATCGCACGAGTGAAGGGCGCAGAAGCGCGGATGTTCTATTTCCCGCGGGCGGAGGTGAATTTCCACGACACCTGGAACGTCCGAGGGCTGCGCGGTACCGGCAGCTACGACATTTCTGTCGAGGGTCGGTTCGTGCCAACACGCCGCAGCGTTGTCGTTCCAACCGGACCTGTGCCGGGTGGACTCTCGCCTGTTCCGGGGCCGTTGTTCGCCATTCCGATCGTGCTGCTGTTTGCCTGTGGTTTCGCCGCGGTGGCCGTTGGGACCGCGCGCGGAGCACTGGACGATGCGATCATCCTCGCGCGTGGCAAAACTGCCCGCTTCAACCGCACGGCCCTGAACGCCGACCCGCATGTATTGGAGCAGGTGGGACGTGCCGAAACGCTGCTGTTGGCGGCACGGCAGCTGTTGTTTGCGACCGTGGCGGATGTCTGGTCGGAGGTGGTTGCGGCTGGGCAGATCAGTCGGGAGCAACGCATCCTGCTGCGCATGGCCGCCACTCACAGCATCCGCGAATCGGCTGGAGTCGTGGATATCGCATACAACATCGCGGGCACCGATGCGATTCATGACGATCAATCCCTGCAACGACGCTTTCAGGACATGCACGTCATCACTCAGCATGTCCAGGCGAGAACCTCATTTTATCCTGTGCTGGGAACGTTCTTCCTGAACGGCGAGTGGCCGGACAGCCCCTATATCTGATCGCTGTTGCGGATCAGTTGCGCGTAGAACGACACCAGGCTCGCATAGCCGTCAACGGACAGTCGTTCGTTGGTGCCATGGAAGCGGCTCATCATGTCCGGTTCGGCCAGGATCGGGTTGAATCGGTAGACGTTTCGCGACAGTCCGGTGAAGTGCTTCGCGTCGGTTCCGCCCACCACGAGATACGGAGCGACGATAACCTTGTCATGAAACTGGCGAACCGTACGCGCGAGTTGGGCGAAACTCGTCGAATCCACATCGGACACGGGCGAAGGATCCCTGGCGGTTAGCGGGAGCTGAGCGACCGAAACGTTTTCGTCATCGATGATCTCGATCGCTCGAGCGGTCACACTCGCTAAGGTTTCACCGGGAATGATTCGATGGTTGACCACCGCGGATGCTTCGATGGGCAGGACGTTTTCCTTGATCCCGGCGTTGAACATAGTGACCGCGGTAGTGGTGCGCAGCATGGCGTTCAACTGATTGCTGCTGGCCAGTAACGGTGCGAACAACCACAGGTTTGCCGCCAGGATCTTCATCTGGAAGCCCATATGTGGCGCAAGGTAGCCGGCAAACGTTGATTCCAGCTGCGTTGTGTCCAACGGGAACGGACTGGCCTCCAGCCGAGTCACCGCGCGGCTCAGCACGCCGATTGCGGTACTGGGCGGAGGCATGGATGAATGGCCGCCAGCCGCTTTGGTGGTAAGTTCGAGGCTCAGGAATCCCTTCTCCGCGATGCCGATGAGTGCGACCTTGCGATCGAGACCTGGCAGCATGCCGTCGGTGATCGCGCCGCCCTCATCCATTACGTAGGCGAGTTCGATACCTCGGGTCTTCAACAAGCTGGCGATTACGGCCGCGCCGGCGTTGCCGCCCAACTCTTCATCGTGGCCAAAGGCGAGATAGACGTCCCGGTCGGGTTGAAAGCCGGCCGCCAGCAACCCTTCGACCGCGTCGAGAATCCCGGTGACGCCGAATTTGTCGTCCAGCGTGCCGCGTCCCCAGATGTAACCGTCGGCGATCTCACCACTGAACGGCGGGTACTGCCAGTTGGGCTCGGTTCCCGGAATGACCGGCACCACGTCCAGATGGGCCAGCAGGAGATAGGGGAGCTTTGCGGGATCGCGTCCTGGCCATCGATACAAGAGGCTGTACTGGGCAACCTTTTCGCGTTCCAGTTGGGCGTGGGTCAGCGGAAAGGTCTGCTCCAGATAGGCGTGCATCTGCTCGAACGCGGCCGGGTCGAACAGCGTAGGGTCCTGATGGGAGATTGTTGGAATGCGGATCGCACCGGCGAGTCGCATGGCACGCTCGTGGGCCTGAACAGGATCGTTGGCAACGTCCAGTACCAGCACGGTTTCGCTGGTTGGCGCGGGCACCAGCAGTAGCGCTCGCCCGATCAGGAGCGCCGCGAACGTCAACAGCGCGATTGCAAAAAGCCATAACGTACGTCGCATGGATGACTCGAATGTGCAGCTGGGTAGTCAAGTATAACCGTCGGTTTTCATGTGGAGCCCCCTGTGTCAGGCTTTGTCGCTGCGACTCAGGGCGAGACGCGTAGACGGACGGGAGAGACTGATGGTGAGGTTCCAGGGGGTGGGGTTCTGGTTTGGCCGGGCCTTGGTGCTGTGCACCAGCCTGGTGCTCGGCGCCTGTGGCGATGAGGCTGAACAAGTTCCAGCGATCGAACCTCAACCCATGGTCAAGGCCGAGGCGCTGCCCACCACACAACTGCTGTGGGGCGATACGCATCTGCACACCAACTTCTCTGCAGACGCCTACGTTGGCGGAAATGCGACCGCGGATCCGGAAACGGCTTACCGTTGGGCGAAAGGCTACCCGGTGGTGCATCCTTACAATCGGACGCGGGTGCGAATCGGACGACCGCTGGATTTCCTGGCCGTGACCGATCATGCCGAATACGCGGGTCTGGCGTTGCGGCTATTCCAGGGCGACCCCGAGGTGGCAGGCACCGTCTCTGGCGCTCGCTTTCAACGGATGATCGAGGCCGGTCAGGGCAACGAGGTATTTCGTGAGCTCGTGGCCACCCTGAATCTGAACCGACCGGTAGTGGAATTGAATACCTTGGCGATGCGCCGTTCGGTTTGGGATGAGTTGATCGATGCCGCCGAACGGCACAATCAACCCGGCACGTTCACCGCATTGATCGGATGGGAGTGGAGCTCGCTGCCGAACGGCGCGAACCTGCACCGGGTGGTGCTGACGCCCCAGGGCAAAGACGTCGCCAGCCGTTTCGTCCCGTTCAGCGCCTTCGACAGCGATCGTCCCGAAGATCTCTGGGACTGGTTGGAGTCGACGTCGCAAACCACCGGCGCTGAATTTGTCGCCATTCCGCATAACTCGAACATCTCGGACGGGTTGATGTTCATGCACAACGACTCCACCGGGCGGCCGATCACCGCTGAATATGCGCGTAAGCGGATGCGTTGGGAACCGGTGGTCGAGGTGACGCAAACCAAGGGCGACTCCGAGACCCGCCCGGCATTGTCCCCGGATGATGAGTTCGCCGAGTTCGAGACCTACGATCACTTGATCAAGATGGTCGATGTCGATGACGGCGTGCCCCCGGACATGAAGGCAGACTACGCACGCTCCGGTCTGAAGCGCGGCCTTCGAATTGGGCAGCGCACCAAGGTCAACCCGTATCAGTTCGGAATGATCGGCTCCACCGACTCTCACACAGCGCTCTCTTCCGCCGAGGAGGACAACTTCTGGGGCAAGATGGGTTTTGATTCGACGCCCGAGAACAAAGATGCGCCGCGGGTCGCTGGATCCACCGGCTGGGACATGTCAGCGTCCGGAATGGCCGCCGTCTGGGCGACGGAAAACACCCGCAAGGCAATCGTCGAGGCGATCCAACGACGCGAGGTTTATGCAACGTCCGGGCCGCGCATTTCGTTGCGTCTGTTCGCGGGTTGGGGCTTCAACGCGGCTGACGTGAATGCGCAGGACCTGGCCGAGGTTGGCTATCGTGGTGGCGTACCCATGGGTGGCGAGATCAGCGATCCGCCGACCCCGGACCATGGGCCCACGTTGTTGATTCGCGCGGTCAAGGATCCGGATGATGCAAACCTGGATCGTGTCCAGGTGGTCAAAGGTTGGATCACACGGGAAGGCGAGGCGGCGGAACGGGTCTTCGATGTGGCCTGGTCAGACCACCGCGAACGCGGCCCCGACGGAAAGCTGCCACGCCTGCGCAGCACCGTGGATCTAACCCGGGCGACCTATGACAACAGCGTTGGCGCATCCCAGCTCGCGGTGACCTGGCAGGATCCTGATTTTGATCCCGCGCGGCGCGCCTTCTACTACGTTCGCGTGCTGCAGATCGAGACTCCGCGCAACTCGCTGTACGACTCCATCGCGTTGGGCCGGCCGCCGATCCCTGGTCATGCGACGACGATTCAGGAACGCGCTTACTCTTCGCCGATCTGGTACGCGCCCTGACCATGTCGCCGATCAGCACACGGGGTTGCCTCGCATGAAGCTCGAACATGCATTGTTCCTCAACGAAGCGTTCTACCTGGCCTTCGCGCAGAAAGATCTGCAGGCCATGGACAATCTCTGGGCGCGGGAACATCCGGTGATCTGCGTTCACCCGGGTTGGCCGGCAATCAGCGACCGAGCCGATATCATGCAGACCTGGCAACAGATTCTAGGCAACCCGCAGCAGCCGGGCATCGACTTCTACGATGTTGAAGGCCACCTGGTGGGCGATACTGCGATTGTGACCTGCTATGAAGCGCTGCCCAACGGTGTTTGCACGGCCAGCAACGGATTCGTTGTCGAACGCGGTGAAATTCGCATGTTCCACCACCACGCAGGCCAATGCGTGAACCCCCCCGAGCCGAGTATTCAAGAACGCGGTCCGCTGCAGTAGGCACCGCGGCGTGTGGCCCAGAGGTGGGTCGGCTATCATCGGAATTCACTCGTAGGCGTGACTCATCATGGAACTCTGGACCTTGACCCATTCCCATCCGCGCAATGCCATGAGCGTTGCGCAGCGGGCCGAGGCGGCGGGCTGGGATGGCATGCTGGTGGTCGATTCGCAAAACCTCGCTGCAGATTCCTATGTTGCGCTCGCGATGGCCGCCGGTGTCACCGAACGGTTGGGGCTGGGCACTGGGGTCACTAACTGCGCGACCCGACATCCTGCGGTCAGTGCGTCGGCCGCGGCAGCGGTTCAGGACGTATCGAACGGTCGCATGGTGCTCGGCATCGGGCGCGGCGATTCGGCGCTGGCGCACCTCGGCCGGGCGCCGGCACGGTTTGCCGAGTTCGAACGCTACGTCGATGTGCTGCAGCGCTATCTGCGCGGCGAGGCGGTGCCGTTTTCGGACCTGCGCATGGATGATTCGGTGGCTTTGCCGGTCGACAGCCTGGAATTGGCGGATCATCCGAGCGACAGCAGAATCCGCTGGATCAAACCTGAAGGCGTGGAGGGCAGCTTGAAAAAGGTGCCCGTGGAGGTTGCGGCCACCGGACCCCGGGTAATCGGCATGGCGGCGCGGCTGGCGGACCGAGTGATGTTCACCCTGGGCGCTGTTGCGGAGCGTATCAATTGGGGCATCGACACCGCCCGTGCGGCGAGAAGCGATGCCGGGCTGGATCCCGGGTCGGTGAACTTTGGGGCTTATGTGAATGTGGTCTGTCACCCCGACCGCGCCACCGCTCGTGCGCTGGTGCGCGGCGGCTTGACGACGTTCGCGCGTTTCTCGGTTATGCATGGTTCGGTTGCCGGGCCCGTCAGCGACGCCGAGCGCGCCACCATGAAGGCGCTGCACGATGGCTACAATATGCGTGCTCACACTCGCGCTGACTCCCCTCAGGCGGGATTGCTGGACGATGACTTCGTGGATCGTTTCGCCATTGCCGGTCCGCCGGAGCACTGCATTGAGCGCCTTCGAGAACTGGAGGCGCTGGGCATGGAGCGCATCGTGATTTCCGGGCCCACCGCGGGGGCCGATGCGGATGCCGCGCGTGTCGCGATGGGTCTGATGGACACGGAAGTGTTGCCCGCGCTGCGCTGAACAAACACAAATTTTTGGAGGACGAGGCATGTTGGATCTGCATTATTGGCCGACCCCGAATGGCAAGAAAGTTACCATCCTGCTGGAAGAATGTGGGCTGGAGTACAACGTGGTGCCGTGCCGGATTGGTCGTGGCGACCAGTTCACCGATGAGTTTCTTTCGATCAGCCCAAACAATCGAATGCCGGCGCTGGTCGATCATGACCCGCTCGGTGGCGGCGAGCCCATCGCGGTGTTCGAGTCGGGTGCGATCATGTTGTACCTGGCTGAAAAGACCGGCCAGTTCTGGCCCCAGGATCCCGCGACCAAGTACGAGGTCGTGCAATGGGTGATGTGGCAGATGGCGAATCAAGGTCCCAAGCTCGGCGAGTGCGGACATTTCCGACGCGCGGGCGAGTCCGAGGGCGATCAGAGCTACGCCGTTCGACGCTTTACCGATGAGGCCAACCGGCTATACGGCGTGTTGAACAACCGGCTCTATGACCGTCCCTACCTTGCCGGGGACGAGTACACGATCGCGGACATGATCAGCTATCCCTGGTGCATGGGTTGGGAAAACCAGGGCCAGGACATCAACGAGTTCAAGCACTTCAAACGCTGGTTCGAAGAGTTGGGCGCTCGTCCCGGGGTCGAACGTGGCATGGCCGTCACGGCAGGACCCACCGAAGACTTCTCCAAGTTGAGTGACGAGGAACGCGATCAGTTGCGCAAATTGCTGTACAACCAGCGCGCTCGACCGGCACCGGATGCCTGAGGGGCTGCAGCCGCGATCAGGAATCAGCCGAGTAGTAGCGTGGTAACTACGACCGCCAGCATGCCGATGGTCATTACCAGCCCATACAGCATCGATAGCGCCGCGTACTTTCCCAGGGTGATCGCCCAGGATTGCCCGGACACACGCCGCAACGCCAGGTAGCCATAGCCGTAGCACACCGTCAGCAGGGTGATATCCAGCCATTCCCACGGGTTCGGCTGCGGCAACTCCTGCGCTTGGGCGACTACCGCACCTGGCGTAAGTGCCAGCACCGTCAACACGATGAACACGAACGAATGCAGATGCAGCGAGAACACCAGGTGTTCGGCATAGAAGTGCCGCCGATAGAAAAGCTTCATGAACGCCGCCAGCAGCGGCAGCATCACGAACATGGCGAACGGTAGGTTGCCCAGCATGTCATCGTAGGCCTGCTGCGGATCCTCCAGAAAATCTATGCCGCGTTCGAGGAATTTCTGTTCCAGTGGCGATGGTTCTGCCGGGTCCGCTTCGGACGCCGGTTTGGTAGTGCCATCAAAGACTGCTTCCACGTCGACGCCGCGTTCGCGAAGCAGCTTTTCGACGCGTTCTCGTTCGGGGGTGGGGAGGCGCTCAAAAACGTGTTGCAGCTCCTGATCCTGGCGTATCGACTCGGACAACTCGGCCCCGGACTCGGCGCCGAAACTGAGCGACCCGCTGGTAAGTGACAGGATGAAGAAGAACGTCAGGCTTATCAGTAGATACAGACGGCCCGGTGAAACGTAACGGGCGCGCCTGCCCAGCGTGAACTCCTGGCTCAGATAGCCGGGCCGGGTCAGCAGATGGCCCAGCGTGCGGAACAGGCGGCCGTCGGCGTCGAACACTTCGGTGACGAAGTCGTAACCCACACGGAACGCCGAGCGCAGGTAGTCCCGACTGTTCTGGCCGCACGTGGAACAGAACTCACCGCGTTTGTCGGCGCCACAGTTGGTGCAGGTGTGATTCACGAGCACCATGGTACGTCGCCCAATCGACCACGCGAAACCCCGTGCCAAGATGTATAAGCTAGGCTGGGGTGGATAACGATGATCGCGGGGGAGTGGGGGAGTGAAGATGTCCCGGTTGAGAATTTAGCGTGCGCAAGGACGATTTCTTCCACGATGCGCGCACCGATGTTGCCGGACCGCTGGATGGCATTCGGGTGTTGGAGGCCACCACCTCCTGGGCGGGGCCGATGGCTGCCTGCCTGCTGGCCGACTACGGCGCGGAGGTGATCAAGATCGAACATCCGGATGGTGAGATCGCCCGTCACCTGCAGCCGAAGGTCCCGGATTCGCAACTATCGCTGGTGAACGAAACGGTGAACCGCAACAAACGAAGCTTGACGCTGGACATGCGCAGCGACGAAGGCCGGGAACTGTTCCTGCGCCTGGCTGCGGGAGTCGACGTCGTCGTCGAGAACTTCAAACCCGGCACGCTTGCCCAGTGGGGGCTTGGTTACGCACAGGTACGCGAGGTCAAACCGGACATCGTGTACGTGTCGGTCAGCGGCTTCGGCCAGTTTGGACCGCTGCACGATCGACCGGGCTACGATCCGATGGCGCAGGCTTTCTCGGGCTGGATGTCTTTGAATGGAGCCAAGGATGGTGAGCCGACCAAAGCGTCAACCTGGATCGGCGATGATCTGGCGGGCATCCACGGCGCGCTGGGTGCGCTCGCCGCGCTACGGCATAGGGATCGAACCGGTGAGGGCCAACACGTCGACGTGGCGTTGGTCGACGCGTTGTTGGCGCATAGCAATACGTTTCCGAGCATGGCGCGTCTCGGCATGCCGCTGCGGCGGACCGGTAACCAGTTCCCGGTGGTTGTACCGTTCAACGTCTATCGCTGCGTGGACAGTGACAGTTATGTCTACATTGGCGCCGCGCTCGACAGTCATTGGTTGAAGTTGTTGCAGATCATGAACCGGCAGGATCTCGAGGGCGACGCGCGTTTTGCAGACATTAATCTCAGGCTCGAGCATCGCGAGCTGGTGGATCAGGTGGTCGCCGAATGGTGCCGCGAACAGCCACTCGATAGCGTGCTCGAGCTATTAGCTGAGTCGGGAATTCCGGCCTCGCCGATCAACGACTATCCGACCGCGACCACCGATCCGCACGTCCAGGCCCGGGATATGTTCCAGGATGTTGAACTCAGCGATGGGCGGGTCGTGCCGCTGCTGGCGCCCGCCACCAAATTTTCGCGCACGCCGGTGCGCATTCGCAGTGCGGCACCGGTGCTTGGTGCCGACAACGAGGCCCTTCTGCGTGAGCTGATCGAAGAGCGTGAGCTGGGAGAGGATGGCGAGCGGGCGGAGTAGAAATGCTGCGCCGGGCACCAGGCGAGGCCGATGCCCGGGCAGCGAACTTGCTGAATCGAAGGCCGATCAGAAGTTATAAGTTGCACCGAACGTCATAATGTAGACGTCGGCTTCCGTGTCCGGCACAGAGTACTCGCCGAACAGGTTGAATCTGTCGTTCATCGCCCAGGCGCCACCGACGGCCCAGACGAAGCCATCGTCGCTGTCGCTTTCGGTGATGCTCAGGCCAGGCGCAGACACTTCTACTTCCATGTCGTAGAAGCCCCAACCCAGGCGTGCGTAGCCTTCAAACGAATCCGTGAACGGATAACTCGGGCGCAGAGAAAGCTCCCAGGCGGAGCCGTCGAGCTTCGCTTTGGCGCTGAAGATCTGTCCGCCGACATCGATCGAAGCACTTTCTTCCACTTCGCCGAGGTACACATAGGCGCCTTCGACGCCGAGGAACTCGTTGAATTTGAAGCCGCCGCTGATGCGGGCAGACATCGCGGAATCTTCGATGATGCCGCTCTCGTCGACATCCCAGATGCCAATTCCGCCGCCCATATAGTAGCCGGTGGTTTCGGCATAAGCGCCGCCGGCCATCGATGCAATCGCTGCTGCGATCAAAGTTTTCTTAAACATATTCACACTCCTGATGAAAAGACCTAGCCGGATGCAAATATGCTGACGCGCGGAAATCCGCACGCTGAAACCCGGCAGGGCAAGACCGCGGATTGAACCCAATTGTGGCGTGCGGCGCTGTGAACCAGGTCGCGACGCGGCTGTGGAGTCGATACCAGAACGGGCGTACGGCCGGTATGTTGAACTGGGCCCTGTTCAAGCCTAGGCTGTTGGACCGGTGGCCGCGGGGGTTGCGATGAAAATAATGGGTCTGCCGGGTCGGGATGAGGCGACCGTCGCGTGGCTCGAGAGCATTCTCGAGGGCCTGTATCCTCCTCCTGCTGAGTATACGGTCCAGCGTTATGGGTGCTGGCGCGGGGAAGCGGATTTCGATCTCGATCAGGAGGTCGAGCGTGCGCATGGCGCGGACGTCGGCTTGGTCGTCGCCAAGTCGATGGGCACCCGGGTAGCGATCCATGCGGCGCAGCGCGACACGCTGCTGGCCGAGCGCTACGTGCTGATCGGCGTCCCGCTGAAGGCGTACCAGCAGGGTGAACTGGAACTGCTGAACGCGTTGTGTGAACGACGACCTGTGTTGCTGATCCAGCAGACCGATGACTTTCTCGGCGGCTGCCAGGAGCTTCGGCGCGTGATTGTTGAACAGGACAACGTGAACATCGTCGAAGTGCCGGGTAGCGACCACGTATACAGCGACGTGGCAACATTGCGCAGCCATATTCTGGCCTGCTACCCCGGTTAGCCGGGCGTCGAATCGAAGTTGCGGCGCGACGGTGTCGTACACTGGCCGAAAACCCCCCCACTGAGCATTCCATGACCCGCATTTCAGGAAAGACCGCCTTCATCACCGGTGCCGCCAGCGGTATCGGTCTCGCCATCAGCAAGGTCCTCGCGCGTAGCGGGGCCAACGTCATGCTTGCGGACATTGAAGCCGCAGCGTTGCAATCTGCCCGGGAAGAGGTGCGCAAGTACTCGGTCGAGAAAGGCGCAGAAGGAGACGTCGAGGTCGGCAGCGTGGTGGTCGATGTTACCGATCGCGAATCAATGGCCGACGCGCTGGAAACCGTGAAAGCCGCGTTTGGCTCGGTGGAATTGCTGTTCAACAACGCCGGCGTCAATGCCGCCGGGGCCCTGGACGAAGTCAGCTATGAGGATTGGGACTGGGTGCTGGGGGTTAATCTCGGCGGCGTGATCAACGGCGTGGCAACGTTTCTGCCGGAGCTGAAGCGTCATGGCAGTGAGGCACACATGGTCAACACCGCTTCGGTGGGTGGGTTGGTCGGCATGCGTGGCCTTGGCGTGTACAACGCCAGCAAGTTTGCCGTGGTGGGTTTGAGTGAAGCATTGCGGGCCGATATGGAGTCCTATGGGGTCGGGGTGTCGGTGCTTTGTCCCGGCGTCGTCGAACCCGCCTGGCCACCAGCGAACGGAATCGTCCACCGAATCTGCGCAGCGCGGACCAGGAAGCGCCCGAAACGCAGGAGCCGAGTGACGAGGCAGCGGCGGATTTCGGCACGGATCCGTTGGATCTGGCCGAACAGGTTCGCATCGCCGTTGAAGGTGACGAGTTCTACATCTGTACCCATCCCGAGTTCCGCGAAATCATCGCCGAGCGCGGTGCCGCTCTTGCCGGCGCATTCAAAGGAGACGCCGACCCGGTGATGGTCGAGGCGATGCGCGCACTGGTCCGGCCGTACTAGTGCGGGCCGCATGCTAGTCTGTTTCGGAACTCATCAAGCATTACTCATTAAGCAATACTCATCAGGCAAGAGGGGCATAGGGCATGGCGTTACTCGATGGATTGCGGGCCGTGGTCACCGGGTCGTCGCGGGGCCTGGGTCGCGCGTTTGCCTGTGGGCTCGCTGCGAACGGCGCCAAGGTGGTCATCAACGGGACCAATCCGGAACCGCTGGCCGAAACCGAGCGGCTGATCCGTGAGGCTGGCGGCGAGGTTACGCCGTACGTCGGCTCGGTCGCTGAGATGGCAGATTGCGAAGCACTGATCGGCACCTGTGTCGAAACGTACGGCGGCATCGACCTGCTGGTGAACAATGCCGGCATCGTCAGGGACCGAACGCTACTGAAGATGAGCGCGGAGGAGTTTGACGACGTCATCGCGGTGAATCTGCGTGGCGCCTGGGCCTGCTCGAAGTTCGCCGGGTTGCAGATGCGCGAACAGGGCAAGGGTCATATCGTGCACATCATTTCGGCGTCCGGGTTTTCTGGAGGCGTGGGTCAAGGCAACTACGCGGCGGCGAAGGCTGGCATGATGGGCTTGTTGCGTACTGCGATACTCGAACTGACCCGCTACGGCATACGCACCAACGCGCTATGGCCGGTCGCGGAAACAGACATGACTCAGGTGGTGTTCGAACGCGCCCGGCAGATGGCCGAGGCCAACGATCAGCCGGTGCCCACCCCCCGCCAGATGGGATTCGGCAAACCCGACGAGATCGCCCAGGCGCTGGTCTGGCTTGCCAGCGAGCAGGCCGAGCGTTTCAACGGCCAGTGTTTCAGTTGCAACGGCACCAAGATCGCCCATTGGACCCATCCGCGCGAGGTAGCGATCGGTCTGCGCGATGAGCCATGGAACATAGCGGATATCGACGCCCACTTTGCAGAGGTTGAGCCCAAGAGGTGTACCGACCTCGCGGTTGATCAAAACGGTCAGGCGGAAGCGCTTGGCCGAGCGTCCATGTCCGCATGCCAGCGGACGAAGTTCGGCGCGTCGGCCGGCAATTCGAAGTCGT
>PVMK01156247.1_pt1 | contig 23598 bp, 27 predicted proteins | sample 1853481 | NCBI WGS metagenome assembly PVMK01 (sample SAMN08533507, study PRJNA380276) | Marine sediment metagenome, whole genome shotgun sequencing project. | reverse complement strand
ATACCGTTTACCGCGCGAAGCGCCCTGAGCCTGTCGAAGGGCTAACTTCTGGCTCCTGACTCCTATATTCCTATTTGTTGTTGTTCATGCGGCTCAGCTTCTTCCGGTAGTGCCTCGCTACCGTCTGGCTGAGAAACTTGCGGTCACCCGGGGTCATGTCTGTGAATTGGACACCTACACCGAGACTTGAATCACCCCCACTTGGTTGGATAATCGTTGACCAGATCACTTTTCCGGCAACGCTCATGGTCTGGCGGTTGGGTGGCTTGATGATTATGAAGAAGCTTCCTTCCAATGGCGGAGGTTCTTTACAGGAGATGAAGGCACCTGAGGGGCTGACATTGTGAATCTCTCCTTCGATCTTCTCCTGGGTGGTTAGCATGGTGACAGGCCACCTAATCTCGATCCTGGGTTTCGCTCGGTTTTCGATTCCACTGTTCATATGCACATCCTGCAGATAACGGCGTTATTGTGGCGCACGGTTTTGTTCAGTACCATTTTTTAGAGAGGAAACTTCTCAGCATTCCTTCAGGCTAACATCTGGAGGTGTTCTGAGGTTACACTGTTAAGAAACAGGTGGTCGTCACTGAAGATTCTTGTGAACTGGACACCAATTCCACAAGAACCTATGTCATCGCAGTTTGCAATGTTTGACCATGCCAATTCTGCGGTGATCAATAACAGCTTTTTGCGTAGTGGATCCCTGAAAACGAGACGAAGAGAGTTATGCTGTTCCGGTTCAGTAAAACAATGAATAAATGCACCGGTAGGGCTGATGTTTTTTACTTCCCCCCCAATGCATCCCTCTGGGGTTATGACCATGGCAGGCCAATCCACGGCGGTTCTGGGGTGTGAGCGCCTGTTGTCCGAATTCATCATGTGTGCTTGTCCTGCGATGTTCCCCTCCAACCCTCTTCAATGATTGAGGCCCGGTCGTAAGAAAGACGAACTGATGAAAAGAGATGCGGTCCTCGTCAGTGGGGAAACAAATGCAGGAAATATGCCAGAGTGCTTGAATTAACAATCTAAACGGTTGATATGCTGGAGGTATTGCTGGAAAGAAAAACAGCGGAGCAGGTAGCTCCGCTGTTTGTTGCTGAACGAATAGACTTGAGCTGATCTAGGCTAACTAGCCATCTGAAGTGTTGCATCAATGTCCACTTCCGGGACCTCTTTAATACTGCCGTCGCCTCTGACCAGCTTTCGAAGGTATCTCCCCTCTTCCTCAGGGATTCCTGTGAAGCGAACTCCCATACCTCGCGGGGTGAGGTCGTCATCAGGACCGTGGATGTTTGTCCAGACCACCTCAGCAGCCACATCCTCAATGGCGTGGTCGGGGGACTTAATAGTCAATTTACAGGTCTCACTCAATCGCAACGGGTTGCGGCAGCGGATAAACGCCCCATTATCGTTGATATTAATAATGACACCATCCGCAGGTCCCTCGCCGGTGTCCACTGTAACGGACCATTTCACCTGAGCTCTGCTAGTTGAGTTTGTTTCTGGTACCATTTTATCTTCTCCCCTATAAGGCTGTATTCGTCCTTTTTGACCAGTTGCCTTATGTTCTGTCTGATTTCTTTCTGTTTCGTATTTTAACCTTGAGCAGGATTGGTGCCAAAGTGGCAGAAAGCTAAATAGATGTGTTTTTTCCAGATGTTATAGGTTTAGAATAATTCGTAGTTTTCTTGTTCAATGGTCAAATTTGGTCAAAAAAGGTCAAATTTGGTCAATTCGTAGAAGTCGTCTATCACAGAGGTCAGAAGTCGGAGATCAGAGATCAGCTTTACCCCTGACTTTTGACCTCTGATCTCTGACCTCTGATTTCTGCCAGCTTCCTACTGCCCGGATATTTCATAATCATGATCAGATTGTTACCTGACTTATCTCATGGGACTTGTCTTAATTGAAATTGTGGTGTAAGAAACGCCATTACTGCATTCCTTAGGGGGTAGACAGGATAGAAGATGATAGCTTTTCTGGATTACGGTGCCGGCAATGTCAGGAGCGTCATCAACGGTATCGAAAGCCTGGGCGAGAAGGTCAAGGTTGTCGAGACGGCTGAGGACATCCTGTCTGCCGAAAGGCTGGTTTTTCCCGGGGTAGGTGCTTTCGGCAGCATGATGCAAATCCTGAATGAGAAGAAGTACGTCGAGCCCCTGCAATCATATCTCCAATCGGGTCGGCCGTTTCTGGGAATCTGCCTGGGGTTACAGGCCCTGTTCGAAGGCAGCGAAGAAGCCCCCGGTGTCAAGGGTTTGGGCTTCATTCCTGGTATGGTGCGAAGGTTCGACATTAATCTTTCGGTACCGCACATCGGCTGGAACGGCCTCAATTTCAAGCAGCCTTCGCGGATTTTCACCGGGGTTCGTGGCGATGAAAAGTTCTACTTTGTCCATTCATACCATGTGGTTCCCACGGATGACGGGGCTGTCCTGACAACAACCAACTACGAGAGGGAATTCGTTAGCTCCATTCAGATAGGTAACATCATCGCCACCCAGTTCCACCCGGAAAAGAGTGGCAGCGCCGGGCTCCAAATTCTGAAGAACTTTCTCGACACCAGCGATGAACAAGCCAGGCCTGTCAGAGGTTCCAAGTCCACCAGGCTCGCGAAACGCATTATCGCCTGTCTGGACGTCCGTGCAACCGACCAGGGGGATCTGGTGGTCACCAAGGGGGACCAGTACGACGTCAGGGAGAAAGGGGCTGTCAGGAATCTCGGCAAACCAGTAGAACTGGCAAGACGCTACTACCAGGAGGGAGCTGACGAGATCACCTTCCTCAATATTACCGGTTTCAGGGATTTTCCCCTGGAAGATATGCCAATGCTCGAGGTACTGCGGCAGACTTCCGAGAATGTCTTTGTGCCGCTCACCATCGGTGGCGGAATCAGAGATTATATAGACAAGAAAGGGCGGGAATACAGGGCTCTGGAGGTCGCCTCTGAATACTTCAGGTCCGGGGCTGACAAGGTTTCCATTGGTAGCGATGCGGTCCTGATAGTCGAGGAGTATTTGAAAACCGGGCGAAAAACCGGCCGGAGTTCCATCGAAGAGATATCCCGGGTTTACGGCAACCAGGCGGTGGTCATCTCCATTGATCCAAAAAGGGTGTATGTACAGTCAGCGGATGCGGTCAGGCACCAAGTGATCGAGACGGCCATCCCGGGCCCCAACGGCGAGCAGTACTGCTGGTACCAGTGCACCATCAAGGGTGGCCGAGAAGGCAGGGACCTGGACGCGGTCACCCTGGCTCAGGTCTGCGAACAGTTGGGTGCAGGAGAAATCCTGCTGAATTGTATCGACAGGGACGGGACCAAGCTGGGATTTGATCTGGAGCTGGTCAACGCGGTGAGCGACGGTGTTTCCATTCCGGTCATCGCCTCTAGTGGTGCCGGCAATGCCGAGCATTTCTACCAAGTCTTCACCGGGACCGAAGCCGAATCAGCCCTGGCCGCTGGCATATTCCACCGCAGAGAGGTTTCCATAGGGGATGTGAAGAATTATTTGAAGGACAAGGTGGAAGTCAGACTTTGACCTCAGCTCTTCATCTTGACACTCCAGCTCTTCGCTCTTATAATCTCCACCCCCAATGTGCTCTGACTAAATGTTTTAAGCAAAATAGGAGGCAAGGCCATGCTAAAGAAAAACTATTCAAAGACAAGGCGATTGTGCCGCGTTACCTTCAACCTGCCGGCAGAGGTTAACGCTGCCAGGGCATCGCTGTGCGGCGACTTCAATGAGTGGAGTAGCACAGCCAATGCCATGAAACTCAGGAAGGACGGCAGGTTCAGTACCACTCTCTCCTTAACCGCAGGTCAAACATATCGATTCAAGTATTGGCTGGACGACCACCGATGGGAAAACGACTATGCTGCAGATGGCTACGCGCCAAACGACTTCGGCACAGAAGATTCCATGGTCAAGGTTTAACGCGGTTATGAAAAGTTATGAGGTAGGTGAATAAATGTGGTTTTCTCCACAGGCTGCTGCTATTATTGCGCTGGCCGCACTCGAGTTAAGAACTCTCTGCTACATATGGCCCTGACTACAACAATTCGCTGAGGGAATGAAAATGCCGATGCTCAGAAATATTTCTCGGACGAAGATCATTTTGGAGCACGTACAAGACGAACCGCTAGCCATCGAACCCAACGAAACCGTAGAAGTGCCTGCGGAAGCCCTGTCTCTTCCTCTGGTCCGCCACTATATCGAGGTGAAGCGACTTGATATAATTCGCAAGCAAACACAACCGTCCTCTGTAATACTTTCACGGTGAGAGGCTAACATCTCTCACTTTGCATCTCAATCCGAATGATCTCTGTCATTTCGAAACACTATGAAAGGCTCGATTTCTTGTGATTCCTCATTGTCAGAGGAGATGGGACTAAATGATTCGCAGTAGCTATCAGTGTTTCCCCAACAGGTGGTGGCTATGCTGGGAGGCGCTTCACCGGGGGAACTACTGTAGTGGCCCAGAAAGCCTTCCTCCGGAACTTGCCTGATTTGGATTATGTCTTCCAGATAGACTTTCGTAACAAACTGGAAGATATCTTCATCTTTTTGGAGTTTGTTTATGAGGTGATGAAATTCATCGACCGAGGCTTCAATATCATCCGCTTCGACCATACAGGTAAACCAGCCGTGCGTTGGTTCTCCTTTGTATTCTCCATCAAATGAGAAGTGAGCAAGGTAGAGCATTGATCCCCCCTAAGATTTGGCTTTCACATAGCCCGGATATTTCATGAATTGCTGTCGCGAGACCACGAAGATGGGCGTGCCACCTGGCAACCGCAGGGAGTTGGTTCCGAGGCGTACCTGCACGGTACGTCGCAGGGGCCGACAGCCGAGGACGCCAGGAAGGACGGCCATATCCGTGGTTGCAGCAAGTTATTCATGAAATATCCGGGCTAGGAACCCTTCTTGTATCAGCAAGGCAGTTTGCCCGCCTCCATTAGCGGCTCCTACCTGCCCTTGCTTTTCTGAAACCGCTTGTAATCCTCCAGATTAATCTTTATTACATTGCCAACTCTATCCAGATCCTCGGATTCGGTTTTTCTCCCTTTGTTATCATAATAGACAACTCTCTTATAAACTCCCAGCTTCGCAACAACGCTCTCTTTTCTCAGGTAATATTCTCTTTTGTACAGCAGATTATTTTGGTCATAGTAATTCACCATTTTATCAAATCCATATACTTCAGAATGGCTGTCAGTTGAATGAACTTCGCCAATGCTGCTTTCGCCCCAATAATAGGTAGTTGTCTTGTCCCATCCCTCTTTTTCAGAATGAGTTTTTGTGGCATACACTTCAACCATGATTTTATTTTTTATTTCATCATACGCAGTGACTACTTTCTTGATACCTTTCTTGTGCTCCGCATCTTTTTCTGAAAAAGTAACTACCTTGGTAATGCCACCATACTCATTATCCTTGAGAATCGACTCTTCCTTGCCAAATGCGGTTGCGGTTAGGCACAAGAAGAGCACCATGGCAAAATAACCAGTTTTTCTCATGTCTTCCTCCGACCCAGATTCCAAGGCCATTTGACCCTTTTCTCGTTGCCAAGACAGGTGAGGTGATATCAACTACCAGGTGTGGTCTTGCCATCAAGCCAGACTAGTAGGAGAGTGTAACTTAGTCAAGAGTAGAGGTTTAGATCGTAGAAGTCGTCTATCACAGAGGTTAGAAGTCGGAGATCAGAGATCAGCTTTACCCCTGACCGCTGCCAGGTCAATCTACCATCTACCCCTCGTCTCGCCAGTCTCGCAGGCTCACGCAGTGAGCTCCCCTGCCCTATGCCTTCCCATATCCCACATCTCATATGTCAAATCCCTCAATTCCAAATCCGCAATCCGAAATCTTCCAACTGTTTTCTTTGACAACCGCCCATGTTTTGTTGCAGACTTAGTCCAGTAACCACCGGCTGCAGCTGAACATGGAAGGAGCGTGTATGGAGTCCTCAAAACTGAACCCAACAGAGATGTGGGACGAGCACGTTAGGAAGTTACAAGCCATCGAATCTGAAATGCAGCAAACAGAGGCTTTCCTGGAAAGTGTGATGGAGAAACGCGCAAGCCCCCGCATTCGTTCTCTTCTCCTGGCTTCCTATGTGCCCAGGAAGGGTGAACAACAAGAATACATAATCTCGATTGGCCGAACACTCGACGTGAGTGAGGGCGGAGCGAAGATAGAAACACACCGCCAACTGGATAAAGGGCTGCAACTGGAATTGGAAATAGCAGTGGAAGACCAGATAATCTCAGCCAAGGGGGAGGTGTTGCATTCTCAGGAACTCAGGGATGGCCTCTTCGGGACTGGAATTAGTTTCACTTCCATCAATGAGGAAGCCCGGCGCTTGCTTCGATCGTGAGGTTTGCAGGCAGAAATTTCAGCAGGAATATATATGCGTAAACCAAGCAAGGTGATGATCATAAGGGACCTCCAGGAAGGATTGTGGCAAATAATTGAGCCTCGGATTGATTCAGAAGCTGTGACCACCGATTCACACGAGAGAATTATGAGGCTGGCGATTCAGAGGTTTGTTGAGGAGAAGGCCAAGTCTCTTAGCATGGCCGAATTGGCAGATGCCCTCGATTCGTTAGAGCAGACTGCGGCAATATTTCTGGAATATCTTCGTTCCAAGGGAATAGCTGGCGATCCGATAGCAGTGCAATAAACCGCAATCTCTAATTCTCCCTCCCCATTTGCACCACTGTGTTGACGGGGTCAAACCCCTGCTGTTGACTCATCTCGCTTGGCAAGTTTTTCAAATCTTCTGATCTATCGGCAGTAATTTTGTATCTCTTTAGAATGCGCTGGCTGTTTTGGTCAACTTTGCGTCTATCCAGGACTATTTGATGGCCGCGTTCATCAAGAATGAGGTGGTATTTGCCTTCGTTTTTTTCAAAAGCAGCTACCAGATCTTCCATGGTGGAGATTTTTTTACCATTCACCTGAGAAACTACCCTGTTGTCAAGATCGTGGTAGCCGACGTTGATCTCGTCAGCTAGAACTTCCACCAGCACGATGACCTCCTTGCGATCATCTGTTCTTTTTCCATAGAGGTAGTAATGTGTTAGATCGTCCGGCGCGCTGAAAATCCACTTTTTGCCCCAGGTCTTCAAATAATTTAGCGTTACTGGTTCGAACAGCATTCCACCCAAGATGAAATATGTTGGGAACACATCATATTGTTCATGTGGCACCAACCTCGAAGCATGAAGAGGCATAGAGAGCTTGACCACGACGTTCATGACTTTTTTCTGTCGCAATATTCTGAGCCTAACACTGTCATTCATTTGCTTTTTCTGGATTAAGTACTTCAAGTGCGTTCTCTCACCTTCTCTGAACTCTACTGTTTTATCGTTTTGAACTCTTACGCCCTCAATCGAAAGGACTACGTCTCCAGGTCTCAGCACGCCTTTTGCCGGGGAATCAGGATCAATGTGACTTACCAATGCCCCGGTCTCTGTTTCAGACATGCCAGATCTTAGCCTGATGTCAGGGTTTTCCATATTTTGTGAGGATATTCCAAGTTCAGGTATGCCGTCATATTTGCCATCTGCTATATCTGTGAGAAAGTGTTTGATGACTGGGGACGGCACCATGTAGCCAATGTTCTCGACATCTTCGCGTGACATGGCTTGAAACGCTACCCCTACCAGTTGGTCGTCTTTCATTACCGGACCGCCACTGTTGCCTTCATTTATCGCAGCATCAATCTGACATGTTAACAAGTGGGCAAAACTGTGGCTGTAAAGATTGTGTTCAACTCTGGAAACCACCCCTTCGGTGATGGACAACTCATCACCACCTTCGGGAAAACCGTATACAGCCACTCTGTCTCTGATCCTTGGGAGATCACCTATCTGAATTGGAGCAACGTTCTCAAAAAAGGAGTCATCATTGACTTTCAGAATAGCCAGGTCACTCTTGTGTGCAAGCACTTCCACTTCAGCTGTGTATCTCTTGGCATCCCCTGCTTTTCTGACTTGAATAAAAGTGTGATCTGCTACCACATGCGCATTTGTTAATATTCTCTTCCCATTAATAATAGTCCCGGAACCGCTGGAGCTGTCTTGGCCTTTCATCTGCCATGGTCTATCGTAGTCATATGTGTTGTATACGGTGTATATCTTCACTACAGACTTCTTTACGTCTTTTTTTGCCCAAGAGGCGGAAGTTATAAGGCAACTGAGAATTATTAGTAAGGTGACTCTCACTATCAACTTCATTTCTTCCTCCCGAAACCCCTGTCCTGTCAATTCGGCATAAGACCAACGAGTATTGCTGACGTCTCAGTTTCTGTGCTGTAGAGAGAAAGCAAGACCAGTGCCAAGCCCGAGAAGAGGACGTAAAAAAACCCGTCAACGAAGGCATCTCAGCTTGAGGAGAAGAAAATGGCATTAGTGTTGCATTCCAAAGGTAGTGACCTAAGTCTTGAACGAAAACTTGGTAAGGTGTCGAACTTATGCCCGATAACCTGGCTGACATAAGAAAGAATTTTGAATGCAAGGAAGATGCTCGCTTCGCGGGAGGCTACGCCTATTTTTGCCACCATTGTGGTCTGGAATGCAATGTTGGGGAAACGGGCTTTGATTGCCAGAGCGGGAACATTTTGCCGATCTACATCAAGTGTCGCTACGGTTGTGGTAGGTCCTGGCACCTTCAAATCTTTCCTACAGGGAATACAAGTATTCAGTGAGGCGTGATGGCACGGTACACTCGTTGGCCCAGGTCAGGAAAAACAGGAACCTGTATTATGATCGACCGCAAGCACATAACACTTGAAGCACTGACGATCAGGGTTCGGATGACAAAGGAGACCATGGAACTGTTCTCCATTCCTGTTCCTGCGCGTCAACAGGAAGTTCCTTCTGCAGACCACACCAAGGTGCGTGTGCTGGACAATCCTTTGGAGGACAACCTGAGAAAGTATGTCGCCTGGGGTAGATTGTAGCCCAGGACTCTCTTCTCAAATACTCAATCCGCATTCCGAAACCGGGAACCCGCCCGAAGGGTGGGAGTCCGAAGGACAAACCCCAAATCCCAAACACCAAAGCTCAGGGTGTCAGGTGTCAGGTTTCGGGTGTCAGGAAAAACAGACAGAGAATCTGAAACCTCATCCATCTCACATCCGCAATCTACAATCTTCAATCTCCGATCTAAAATCTTTACTGCTAGCTATTTGGCAAACTCCTACTTGGCCTTTTCGCCAGCGTTCCCAGGGGAGCAGAAGAGACCAGGAATCATTGGAATTGGTAACACCTTGATTTTATATTGATATTTCTATATTTGTGTTTTGGTGCTTCATGGCATACGATTTGCTTATCTATGTGGGTAACGAGGTGAGCACAAATGCCTGCAGTACTTGTTACGCTGAGAAAGCTGAATCTAACACCTAAATAAAGAACCAAGCGGATATTGGTTCTAAACTTAAAAAAGAGATTCCAGCGCAGCCGCAACGGTACGAGCGGGCAACAAAAATGTGAACAGCGTAAATGAGAGACCCGAAAGTAATGCCGCCTCGTCATGAGAGCCACAGGAGTATCTCCTGTGGCTCTTTTTCTTGGTAGTGCGCTATTTCCAGTTGGAAACGAACTGGCTTGCTCCTGTTTCCAGCTATTATTTTTGTCGGCATCATACTTGCAAAAAGACGATTGACTGAGGATGAAAAACGAAGGTCAAAAAATTATTCTTGGTGATTTGAGGAGGCCTGATGAAAAGACTACTGTTAATCGTCACATGCGTTCTTATTGCAGGATGTGCCGCACGTGATTTTGTCCCATCTGGATACTCATTTAGTCCGTATTCTGGAGCCAAATTTTCAGTCAAGGATAGCGTTTGGGTACATAATGCTACTCCCAGTGCGGTAGAAAAAGTCGGTACGAATTTGAAGTCCGATCTCAGAGATTGGGGAAAGCAATTGACCTATGGACTTGAGCGTAGTCTAGAGAGTAGAGGTGCAAAGATTGACCGTAAGGCAAGGAAGAAAATAAGTGTACGGATAACGCATGCCGAGGTAAGAAATAAGATACTCAAGTACACGGCGTCCATGGAGTGCGTGGTGTGGCTAGGAAACGGCTATTCTGAAAAGATCACCGCTTATTACAGCGCCCAAGTTGATGCAGACGCCTGCTCAGGTCTTCTGCCTGTTGTCATTGAGAGAATAATGTCAAGTCCTTCAGTTGTCAGGTATCTTAGTGCTGCCTAGGTTTGTCTTTCTGAGAAAGGTTTCAGTGTTCAGAGCTTTCGCTTTAATTCCCTGACACCTGACACCTGAAACCCCGAGATTGGGTACTTGGAATTTGATATTTTGCAATGCTCCATCACTCCAACAGACTGCCGCACTATGTGACCAGCATTTCTCACCCAGTCTTACAAAATTGTTACGGTTTCGAAAAACTGATCTCTCGCTTCAGGAATATCTGCCTCTGTGAAGTGAAAAGTGAAGCTACCTATCTGAAAGGTATCCCCGGAGGTAAGAACCACTTTGTTGACGCGCTTGCCCTTGAAGATAATGCCACTGGCGCTTCCTAGATCCTCTACAGTCCAGGCCCCTTCCTGGAAGCTAACCCTGGCGTGGTCCGGTGATACAGTTTCGTCAGCAAGGCTAATGGTGTTGTCGGGACTGCTCCCAATGGTTTCTTCGCCCAGCAGAGGATAGCCTGTGCTGGGGCCCGGACCTTGGGATAAGAATAAAAATGCGTCTTTCATGGCTAGATTCCCGCTCTGATTATTCTTTTCTCGCATCGAATCTATAAGCAATAAAAGTGCCATTTTGATTGTTCTGGCTTAAAAATACGGTTTTAGCGAATTCGGCGCCTCAGCTTAAAGGGCAAAAAAAAGGCGATTGATACAGGGGATGCGTCTCCTCATCAACCGCCAATAGAAATTCCAAATCACAAATATCAAATATCAAACAAATAACAATGACCAAAATTCGAAATTCCAAACCTGTTTTTTGTTTTGGTCATTGAATATTGGAATTTGGAATTTGTTTGTAATTTGGTGCTTGAAGTTTGGGATTTCATAGACTTCACCACTCCATCACTGCAGCAGGATTCCGCCAGAAAGAAAAAAGCCCTCAAGCCCCCTCAGGGGGTGGCCCAAAGCCGGGTCCTTAGAGCCCGGACTCTTTACATTATCCTACCTTCCCTATCTCTTTACCTTCTTCATCTACAATCGCTAGGCGGGCATATTGTCCGATCAGCCCCAAGGCATCGAAGGATGTTTCACAACTCCCACCAAGAACCAACTTTCGCAGTTCATCGGCCCTATCCTGCAAGCCTTTTTGTTGAAGAGCGTCAACAACTGCCCCCAAGATCTTTAGAACTGATGTTTCCTTAATCGTTACATACCGCACTTTCGGCCTGGGGTCAGGGACACCGTCAGCTAGAGGCTTTATCTTCACAGTTATAGTTTGCGTCAGAGTCCCCAGCGTATCCTGAGACATTGGCCTTTCCAATTCTTCCGACATTTCCCCCTCCAATCATCCATTTCAATTTAGCCCGGATATTTCATGAATTGCTGTCGCGAGACCACGAAGATGGGCGCGCCACCGGGCAACCGCAGGGGGTTGGTTCCGAGGCGTACCTGAATGGTACGTCGCAGGTGCCGACACCCGAGGACGCCAGGAAGGACGGCCATATCCGTGGTCGCAGCAAGTGATTCATGAAATATCCGGGCTGGGTAAGCCCCCTCGACAACGTCTTGTCACGGCACCATACCATTGAGATACATGGGTTGTACAATAGTAATTGTTACTCAAACGGTAAGCCCTTCGACAGGCTCCCCGGGACTATGCCCGGGACAGGCAGGGCAGGCAGGCTCACGATGCTTCGCGCAGTAAGCGGTAAGCAGTAAACAATTCATCTGTTTGACTAATTTTCTAATTAACCAACCTGCCTTTTGTCCTTTTTCCCCGTCTCGCCCCGTCTCCGTGTCTCCGCGTCGTCCCGCGGTGCCTAGTTCATAGTTCCTAGTTCCTAGTTGTTTTCTGCCTACTGCCCGCTGCTAGCTGCCAGCTGTATTTCCCTATGCCCTATGCTCTCTAACTTATCTTCCTCACAGCGTCCCTTATGGCTTCTTTGGCTAGCGAAGGATCAACAGCAAGCCAGATTACCTTGGCCCCTTTTTGAAAGAAATAGTGTGCCTGGCCCATGCCTACGGCTAAATAGACCGGACGCTGCTCGATCATCATTTTCCGAAAATGCCAGAATTGTTGTTGTTTCCCCTGCTTCATGCCGTGGGCCATCTTCTCGATCACTTCGGTAGCCTCTCTTTCAGAACTGTGCTCCGAAACCCAAAGCTGCCCACTGCCATTTTCAGCCACATAAGTACCAATATATCCCCGCAGGAAGCTGAGTTGCTTTCCGTGCAGCCGATCAATTTCTCGCCTTGCCTCCTCACCGGATTGAACCTTCTCTAACCGCATTGATCCAATAGTCTGCGGCAGTGGAATGTCAGTGGAGCTGCAGGCTATGAGCAGGAGCAGAAAGAGAAGAACAAAGGGGATGTTCGTACAAAAGCTGCACAGTAATACATTAGAGCGACTTGTCACTGAAAGTTGAAAATATGATGTAGAAGGGCTTTCGACCTTTACAGGATTCAAACGGAGAGGTGCCCCTTTCACAATAGGTAAGGTGTAGCCGGGAGCAAGAAATTCATCTCATCCTATGGTAAGTTTCATTTCGTAAAGGTCATTATTAGAAGCTTGCGGAATTGTAGATACAGTCTTGAAACCGGCTTTCTTGTAAAATAATATCGCAGGCTTACATCCCTCTATAACGATTACATCGATCTCAGTAATCTTTCTATCCTTCAATATTTCCACCAATTTGTGAACGAGATTTGTGGCAATGCCTTTCCGTCTATGCTCTGGGTGAACAGCAACCTTCAAAATAGTGGCACTGACATTTCTATGGCAGCAACCGGCGATTAGGTAGCCGCAGACCTCTTTCCCGTCAAAGACAAGAAATATATCCTTTGAAATCTTTTCAAAAAAATCGTAATCCCATGCAGTTGGAAATGAGAGCTCTTCGATCTCTATAACTTTCGCGAGATCTTCTTGTTTGGCTGTCCTGACAATCATAGCTTGTCTTATATTTTCCATGCGGTGAGATAGGTTGCGGGTATATTACTCATCAGTGTCACCGGAGAATTTTCTCTTGACCCTTTCCAACTCCTCGGGGGAAGTGTTTTCATCCAGGTCCATGAGATCTCCCTCCACTGACTGGATGAGTTTTTCCTCAAACATCTTTATCCAGAACATGGCGCTTTCCCGATTTGGCTCTCGCACGTGGATGCTGCCCATCTCCTTAGCCGCTGGAATCTCACCCGGGTCCTGGACGTAGACATCACCGCCAAATATTTTCCTGAGGCACTGTATCATCTCCCTGCCTAACCCCTTGCGCTTCTCGCCGAGGACTTCCAGATGAAAAAGGCTGATGTGCTTGAGCCCCTGCTCGTCCAGCCACACACTTAGCTCGCCCTTGTACTTACTGGGATTTTCAAAGTGGAGCACTTCCAGGGCGCCGTAACCCTTGAGGACTGTGAGGAGTTCTTTAATGCCCAGTTCCTTGTCTGCGCCTGTCCAGATAATGTCCTTCCAACATACCTCCGCCATAACCTGATTTCCTTTTTCTCCAACCTATTGAGATCACATCTATTTTGATCAGTGCAAAGGTCCGGTTCTTGATTTCGGATACTACATTGTGGCACTGTCTGTCAAGCCGTTATTTCATAGGAGTTACCGCATTTTTTGACTTTAACATATCGAAACTGTAAAGTAGAGAGCCGTGACCAGACAGTCTGAGGTAACAGCAGTGAATGCTACAGAGACCCGACCAGGACCAAGCCTAAAGCTGTCATTGACAATTCTCTTTGTCGTTATTGCCGCTGTCTTGGTGATCCTTCTTTTGCGGAATGAGAGAGACTCAACCGTAACATCCACAAAACAGATCCAAGTGGGGTTTCCAGCTCCCGACTTTACCTTCCCCGATCTCAATGGTCAGCAGGTTAGTCTTTCTGACCACAGAGGCAAGGTGGTTCTTGTCAATATCTGGGCCACCTGGTGTCCCCCGTGCAGGCAGGAAATGCCTTCCATGCAGAAACTTTATGAAAGATTCAAAGGTGAAAACTTCGAAATCCTCGCCGTAAGTATTGACTCTACGGGCCGTGAAGCTGTGGCCCCTTTTATGCGAACAATGAATTTGACCTTCCCTGCCCTGCTGGATCCCAGAGAGAATATCAGGCCTCTCTATGGCGTAACCGGAGTTCCAGAAAGCTTCATCATCGATAAAGAAGGGATTCTTATTAAGAAAATTATTGGCCCAATAGACTGGGCTACTCCAAAAATCTTCCTTTTTTTCCAGGATCTCATTAAAAAGGCAAGATCCTGACGCCCAACCTCGTAGCGCTTTGCGTCATCCTTATTGTTGGAAGCCCCTATTCCAAAGGAAATGGCAGATCATCTAGGGAATAGTCATGGCGACTACGTCTCATGTCGATCTCGAGATGATCTATCATGACTTTCATCATTCCACGGCATAGCTTCTTGTAGCTCAAACCGTCTCGATCCAGCTCTATTTCCTTCTCAGCCAGCAAACGGTCGACGGCACCAGTTGCCCGGCTGTAATTACCAATCGCTAGCTCCATGCGACAGTCATGCTGCAAATAGGCCATGCCATCAACATGATCGTCCAACCCTTCCTCATCTGTCCAACTTTTCCTTCCCAGAGCTCTATCTCTTTCATCTTCTTCCAATATTTTCTTGAGGTAACTCCGCAGCAGTGCTTTGACCTGAGTGTCCGTCAGTTCTGCCATTCCCTTTTTCATTTCAACAACTCGGTCAGGAAATTCGTCAAATCGTTGATTGGTCAAATAGTTAAATCGTAAACGGTAAGCAGTGAGCAGTAAGCGGTAAACAATTGATCTGTTTGACTAATTTTCTAATTCTCTAATTTTCTAATTAACCAACCTGCCTTCTGACCTCTGATCTCTGACCTCTGACCACTTTCCCTCAGTCCTTATCCGATTTTAACACTGCCACGAAGGCCTGCTGGGGAATCATGACGGAGCCCACCATCTTCATGCGCTTCTTGCCCTTCTTCTGCTTCTCCAGGAGCTTGCGTTTGCGGGTGACGTCGCCGCCGTAAAGCTTGGCGGTTACGTCCTTTCGATAGGCGGAGACGTTCGAGCGAGCGATGATCTTGCCGCCGATGGCCCCCTGTATGGCGATCTTGAACTGGTGTCTGGGGATTTCCTCCTTGAGCCGCTCGCACAGCTGCACCGCCAGCTTACGGGCACGATCTTGGTGGACGATGCTGGCGAGCGCGTCCACCTTCTCGCCGTTCACCAGGATGTCCAGCTTCACCAACTGGCCCTCCCGGTAGCCGATGAGTTCGTAATCAAAGGACCCGTAGCCCCGGGTGACGGTTTTGAGCTTGTCGTAAAAATCGTAGATCACCTCGGCGAGAGGCATCTCAAAGGTGATCTCCATTTTCCCCGGTGCGGGATAATTGAACTGGGGATTCAGGCCACGGCGCTCTGTGCAAATTTTCATCACCGCACCCATGTATTGTTCGGGGGTGAAGATGCTCGCCTTGATGTATGGTTCCTCGGCGCCTTCGATCTGGGACGGGTCCGGGTAGTAGTGGGGGTTGTCCACAGTGACCGTCGAGCCCCCCATGAGGGTGAAGCGGTACTCGACACTGGGCACGGTCATGATAATGGTCTGATCGTACTCCCGTTCGAGTCTTTCCTGAACGATCTCCAGGTGGAGTAATCCCAGGAAGCCGCAGCGGAAACCCTGCCCCAAGGCAGCGGAGGAGTCCTTCTGGTAAACCAGGGCGGCATCGTTGAGCACGTATTTCTCAAGTGCCTCGGCCAGGGCTAGGTAGTCGTCCGAGGGGATGGGGTACACGGAAGAAAAGACCACCGGCTTCACCCGCCTGAACCCGGGCAGGGGTGCCGGAGCCGGGTCGGCGTCCAGGGTTATGGTGTCGCCGATGCGGGTAGCGCTCACCGTCTTGATTCCGCAGATGATGTAGCCTCCAGCCCCTGCTGGAAGTTCGCTTCGTGGCTCCCGCTGTAAGCGAAAGATACCCACCTCTTCAACCTTGTACGTTGCTTGGTTGGACATGAGCCGGACGGTGTCCCCGGGTCGCACCGTGCCGTCGAAGACGCGGCAGCTGATGATCGATCCCCGAAAGGGGTCGTAATTGGCGTCAAAGATGATTGCGGTGAGCGGCCTGTCGACGCTTCCCTCCGGGGGCGGGATCCGCTCTACGATGGCCTCGAGGACTTCCTCGATGCCCAATCCCTCCTTGGCAGAGCAGAGGAGGGCCTCGTCCGGGTCGAGGCCGAGTTCCCTGTCGATCTGCACCTTGACCTGCTCCACATCGGCTGAGGGTAGATCGATCTTGTTGATGACCGGGATGATGGTGAGGTCGTGTTCCATGGCCATGTAGACGTTGGCCACGGTTTGGGCCTCCACCCCCTGGGAGGCGTCCACCAGCAGGAGCACGCCCTCGCAGGAGGTCAGAGCCCGGGACACCTCGTAGGAGAAGTCAACATGCCCGGGGGTGTCGATCAAATTGAGCTCGAAGTCTTGCCCGGCCCGGCTGGTGTAGGGCAAGGTGATGGTGTGGCTTTTGATGGTAATGCCGCGTTCACGCTCCAGATCCATAGTGTCCAGGACCTGGTCCCGGAAATCCCTGTCGCTTATGAGACCGGCGTACTGGATGAAGCGATCGGCCAGGGTGGACTTGCCGTGATCGATGTGGGCGATGATGCTAAAGTTGCGGGTCTGGCTCATGGTCCTCCGGTTCGGGAACGGGCGGCAAACAGGCGCCGTCTCCCCTGCCCAGTAGTTCGGGTCAAAGGGAATTGAACCCCCTCAATTCAAGCGGCCCCATTCGGCCACAGGATTTTTCACCCTGGGGATCGGGCGGCCTCGATTGCGGGGGCGAGTTGATCATGTATCCCAATCTGGCGAGGAAGTCAATCCGGGTAACAGCACAGGAGTTTTCCCTTTATTCAAAATCGAAAGCCTGGTCCTCAGGGCCAGTCCACGATCCCGCCTCGCGGGGGTCAGAGTTCAATGGCTTTGCCGGTCTCAAAGACTGAGGTTTCAGTGTTCAGGTTTCAGTTTTTTGTTTTTCTTCCCTGACACCTGACACCTGACACCTGAAACCCCGAGATGTGGTAAATCTTTGCTCACAATCGATATTTTCTTACCAATATTTCTCGCCTTTGCTTGAACTCTCTCAAGCTAAATATTTAAAAACAAAAGAGATCTTTGATGCACCGAACAAGGCACGCTTTTTGTTTAACAAGTAGCCAGAACATTTCAAATCATGGCTTTGATTGGGCAAGCATATATATCAAATGAACGTGGGATTGAAACGCTATTTGCGTTCAGTTGAGTTCTATTATCTAACTAAGTTTATTATAGAATTTGTAGTCGTATTAATAGTAAGTCTTAAGAGTTGTTTTGGTAATATGAGATATCAAACGGTCATGAACTGAAAGACTGCACCTTCGTCAGTGTTTCGCTCGAGATACTCATGTATCTTTCCTATTACAATTTGAGAGCAAAACCGTTTCAGCTTTCTCCAGACCCCAAGTTTCTCTGGCTGGGCGATCAGCACAAAGAGGCGCTTGCTGCTCTGGAATATGGAATACGTAGCACCAAGGGACTCATCCTGCTCACGGGGGATGTCGGCACCGGCAAGACCACATTGGTAAATGCCATAATCAACCGGTGGAACCTCGACAGCGTCATCGCCTCCGTTTCTGATCCCCAAATGGAAATAATGGATTTCTACAATTTCCTTGCTCACTCATTCAGGATGGATAGGAGGTTCGAAAGTAAAGGTGATTTTTTAGTAAAGTTTAGCCACTTAGTATTCAATATATATAAACAAAATAAAAGGTTATTGCTGATAATTGATGAAGCACAGAGATTAAATCATGAATTGCTTGAGGAAATACGTCATTTATCAAATATAGAAACACAAAACACCAAGCTTCTGACTATTATTCTGGCAGGACAAAACGAATTGAACTCCATCTTGAGACAGGATATCAATCGGGCTGTGCGGCAAAGGATCTCCATCAATTATTATCTCAAACCTTTGAGTAAAAACGACACCAGAGAATATATCAGACACCGTCTCAACATTGCCGGCACAGAGAAGAAGATCTTCAAAGCAGATACCCTGCCTGCAGTTATGTCCTTTTCAAAAGGCTACCCACGTCTGATAAATAGCATATGCGATCAGGCGCTGCTGACGGGCTATGTTAAAGGTGTGAGGCAAATCGATGCAAAGATTATAAGAGAGTGCGCAGAAGAGCTCCGTTTGCCAACCGAAGAAGAACAGGTACCTTCGAAAATACCGAAATGGGTGGCAAAGAGAGGAACCAATAACATTGCCGTAGCGAGACAGGACATCAAAAGAAGCTTCGCCTATGTTGTTTTGTCTGTGCTGCTGTTACTACTCTTCGGATATTTCTTTTACTCGGGAGGCCACATTACGATTCTCAATAAATGGTCACAGACAAAAACAGGCCCACACATGGTGAAGGTTGAAAAAAGCAAGAATACCCAGGCTCAGGGTACGGAAAAATCTGCCGACACTGAGATCTATGAGACCAAGCTCAGGAACAGTCCAATAGAGCAAGGAGGAAAAGCAGAATCCGCTTTGGGATATGTAAGACGACCAATTGCAGTGGCCGAAAACGTCATTGCCAGCTCGAGCAGAGATGGCAGTCGACAAGCACCTGTGGTCGAATCCAAGCGGTTCTCGTTCTTACAAAATCGTAAACTCATCATATATTTTGGCTTTAACTCAAATCAGCTTTCGAATGCTGCTCTGGAAAACCTCGAGCAGCTTGCTGCTGCTCTTATGCAGAGACCTGAGATCAGGATAATAATCAAAGGCTTCACTGATCAGTACGGGATATACAGTTACAACAAGATGCTCTCCGAATCTCGGGCAAATATTGTAAAGGGTTATCTCATCGGCAAGAGCATTGAACCCTTAAGAATTAAGACACTCGGGATAGGTCCGGCCGAGTCAGGCGGGACGAATACGGCGGCAAGATTGGCTCGTCGGGTTGAAATTGAATTGGATACCACTACTCAGGAGAGGTAATTCGAACTTGTTGGTGCTCCTACAACCAGAAATCTCATTTGCATGGACAGAGATAGGTGGTGACAAATGAAAGAGAACAAGATCAAAAAAACAATTCTAGGTGCGGTGTTTACAGCTTTCATTCTGAGCTTGGGTATGGGCGGCTCTAGAGTGCCCGTGGTTTGCGCTGCCACGGCGAGTAAAGTTAGCAGTCCGGCAGGAGAAGTCCCCCAGGCGGAGTTAGAGCAAGCGGAACTAGACATTGTTTTTGTCCTTGATAACTCGGGGAGCATGCGGAATAACGACCCCAATTTCATTACCAAAGAGGTTGTAACCAATTTTTTAGGTGGCCTCGGAGAAAGGTCACGTCTGGGCATGGTCATTTTTGATGAAACTGCAAACCTCGTCGAACCGCTTACATCACTAGATAATGCTGAGGTGCGGGCCCGGTTTCTCGAAAGTCTGGATGTGATTAATTTCAAAGGCAAGTTTACCAATAGCCCGGCAGGAATCGAAAGAGCAATTTATGAACTCAAAACCAACGGCCGACAAGATACCAAGAAAATTATAGTTTTCTTGACCGACGGCATCGTGGATACGGGCAACAAGAGCCAGGATCTAGAAAAGGAAAATTGGCTGAAGGAGGACCTTACCCGGGAAAGCAAAAACGCGGGCATTCGTATTTTTGGTATCGCCTTTACTGACAATGCCGATTTCCGCCTGATCCAGACACTGGCGGTCAGGACGGATGGTGAGTATTTCAGGGTATTCGAGGTAGCTGACCTTCAAGAGGTCTTTACCAAGATCAAGCGAATTATCGCCGAACCATCCGCCCAAGAAACACTTGTGTCCACCGCGGAAACGAATCGTGTAACACCCAGAGAACGAAAGGAGGCATCGCTAAAACAGCGCCACGTAGTACCCGAGATGCCCAGAAAGCAAAAGAGTTCGCTTGTGTTGATCCTCTCTGGAATCGTAGTTTTGTTGGCATTAATCGTACTGCTGCAGGTGGTGAGAAAAAGAAAGACCAACGTCGCACAGCCTGCCATGGACCAGAGGACGGGTGCTAAGATTCTGCCTGCAGAACCTCGTCTGCCTCAAGCAGTCTTGATTGACGTCGGAAAGGCTATTTCAACAGAATCCTTAACGTTGCCTTTTAACAAAGATACCCTGAGAATTGGCCGTGATATCGGCAACGATGTCGTAATAGCCAGGAAGACCATTTCCAGCTTTCATGCAACGATCGAATACAAAGATGGCTATTTCTATTTGGAGGATCTTAGGAGTACAAACGGCACACGCTTAAACGATGGCAAGCTAAGTCATAATGAACCTGTGAGGCTGAAAAGCGGAGACAAAATCGATTTTTCCATCCATGAATTCAGATTTCTCATTCCCGACCAGACACCCCTTGGTGAAACAGTAATGGTGGCAAAAATGTCGTAGGTTGAAAATATGCGGGCTATAAAAAACCCCCACTGGCTAGGGCCAATAACCAATGGGGGTTAGAGTCCAAAGTAGGTATCAGACAAGGAGGTTGTCTGCCTTCAATTGCTTGAATTATCCTACTTACCTAGTAGATAATCACGCGACTGCCCATGTCAAGGGGACTCAAGAAATAAACGGTAAGCGGTGAGCGGTAAACGGTAAGGGGTAAATCGTTGAAGTCGTTGAAACCGTTAAGTCGAGAATTAGTTGATTAGGGAATTAGAAAATTAGTTAAATCGTTAAAACCGTTAGAATCGTTCAAGGTGTTCTGTGGGAGCGGCTTTCTAGCTGCGATCAAGGTATTTGCTATGCCTTTAAATACTTGAAGTCGTCAATTCGTCGATTGGTTAATTCGTAAATGATAAACGGTAAGCGGTAAGCAGTAAGCGGTAAACAATTCATCTGTTTGACTAATTTTCTAATTCTCTAATTTTCTAATTAACCAACCCTGCCCTCCGCTCTATGCTCCCGGTGGATTCATTTCGTTCTTATCTATGATTAAGGTCTGCAAACTCTGCAGCTTCCACGGGGCTATCTCCACCTTACCCGCTTGCAGGTGTTGGAGGACTTCTTTGGCTATAATCTGCCTGTCTTTACTAGCAATAGTCAGAAATCTAACACCCATGCCACGAGGCGAAATATTGTCATCAGGCCCATAGATATTGGAGAAGACAACTTCCGCTTTGGCTTCAATGAGCCACTCCGAATTTGGGACGTCAATAGTCATATCGAAGACTTCATTAAGTCGAAGTGGACTTCCACATCGAATGTACGCTCCACTCGGGCTTAAATTTATGGTTACTCCATCTCTGGAGCTATCATCAGTGCTGATCGAAACAGGCCATTTAACGTTAGCCCTGGCGAAATGGCGATTGTCCATTTTTTATTCTCCGAGACTGTACTGTAAGCATGGTTACGCGGATACTCTGGAATTATCGTGCCAATGTATGCGGTTCAGTATTTTATCCCGATTTTACAAATAGTTAACTAAAAATACATAGATAAATCGGCCACAGAAAAATGGTAAATAAATGCCAATTTTAACCAAAAAAGGTAATCCTTATGAAAAATCCGAAATCAAAGAATCTAGTAATAAGCGGTGAGTAGTAAGCAGTAAGCAATTCATCTTTTTGACTAATTTTCTAATTCTCTAATTTTCTAATTAACCAACCTGCCTTCTGTCCTCTGACCCTGAGCTTGTCGAAGGGCTGCCAGCTGTCTTTCAGTATGCTCCATGCCTTCTCAAATTCGCAATCCGAAGTGTCAACTGAAATATGCTTAGGTAGAGCATAAGATACGGGGGCGAGTTTATTTTATTGGAGAGCGACGAACCCCTTTAATGGCTCTGCAGTCGTTTGGCTCCAGCCACTTCGGCAGATAGCTGATCCCGAGTGAATGAGCAAACTGGTATCGGGCACAGTCCAAGTATTCGCCATGACAGTATTTTTCGAGCAATTCAAATTCCACAGACGCTGGGTTTATATCACTCCTGTAGAACCAGCATCCATTACAAATCTCGCAGCGAGGCATTTCGTCATCCCTAACTCTTGGCACCGAAAGGTTATGATCTCCACACAGTATTGAAAAAGGTGCAAGGGACATGCCTACTGCCCGGATAATTCATGAATCTGCGTCGCGAGACCGTGAAGATGGTCGCACCACCGGGCAACCGCAGGATCTCGCATCCGAGGCGTACTTGAATAGTACGTCGCAGGGTGCGGGATCTGAGGAAGCCCGGAAGGACGGCCATATCCGCGGTCGGAGTAGCCGATTCATGAATCATCCGGGCTAGTACTGCTCAATGATGTTTTTAGCGAGTTTATAGTTATCTTTTGCTTCGAGAATTCGTTGATTAGTCAATTCGTCAAATCGTAAATGGTGAACAGTGAACCGTAATCGATTTTACTATTTGACCAATTCTCTAATTTCCTAATTTTCTAATTACCCACACCCTTAGCCTTGTCAAGAGATCAGATATCTTGGCTCATCAAGGTGTGACTTTTTGCAGTGAGGGCAGCGACCTGGACGGGTGAAGCGCTTGCGGTCTTTAAAAACGTATCCACATCCGAGGCACTGTGCTGGTTGGATAATGAGTTTCTGCTTCTGTACTGCTACAGAACGGGCAATATGAGGCAGATGCTCATAAACTTCTTTCTCGCGGATTCCTATCGCCTGGGAAAGTTCCCTGGCACTCATCTCTTTTTCGGTTAATAGCACGATCATCTGCTGTCGGATCGTTTCCATTGACCAGGGACTCCTCATCTACCAGGCAGTGTTGCTGCAGAATCTTTAAAGAATGCAAAAGAATACAGTAGCTAGTAGTCATTTGTCGATTAGAGAATTTGTTAATTAGTTTCCATCCGGAAACTCTAGTTTACTGATTTTATTGGATAACCAGTGTTTTTTGTCTTGGTTTATTCTTTGTTTTGGGGTATGCTTATCACGGTAACACTTGGAAATATCAGAAGAAAACCTTTTACCGTGAGGGCGAAAATGCGTAGAAAATGGAATCCCCAACTGAGCATATTTCACACCATGGCAAGCCATGAGATTGGCAAGGAGTTGGCAGCTATCTCCGAGATATTGGATGACAATCCCCGGGTTGTGGAGTTGGCCTACAAGGATCTTGTGGGGATTATCAGCTCTGATACTGGCCGTGAAGGCATGAGTGCCGAGCAGGTGCTGCGCTGCGCGATTGTGAAGCAGCACAGGACCATGAGCTATGAGGAGTTGGCCTTTCATTTGGAGGACTCGCATTCCTTTCGTGCCTTTACCAGATTGAAGATGGGCCAGTATCCCAGCGCTTCGACCCTTCAGGAGAACATCACGGCGCTCAAGCCAACGACTTGGGAAAGCATGCATGAGGTAGTTACCCGTTACGCTGCTTCCAAGAAGTTTGAGAAAGGCCGTAAGGTACGGATGGATTCGACTACGGTAGAGAGCAACATCCACTATCCCACCGATTC
>PVMK01118894.1_pt1 | contig 23604 bp, 20 predicted proteins | sample 1853481 | NCBI WGS metagenome assembly PVMK01 (sample SAMN08533507, study PRJNA380276) | Marine sediment metagenome, whole genome shotgun sequencing project. | reverse complement strand
AAAACGTATTCAGCTCTTCATCGGAAAAGTCTTTTAACATGACACTGCTTTTTATAACGGCAAAGTCTTTTGAATTAACCATAATGTGAAAATCTTTCTTTAATCCAGCAACAAGCTGATGGTGTGAATGCTGGAATCATAACACAAATTAAGAGGTCAATGATGAAATGGCGTAATACTAATGTAGTTATTTAGTGATCTATGCTGAGCTTAGAAACGACTCCGGAAGGTGCCGGCAGTTCAGCACCGATTTTTTCCATAATGGCCTGTTCGATCATGAGAGCATCTATGACAGGGGCCGTAACCGGCAGAATCTGAGTCACACCTAAAGATCTATCCGAATCGACGCTTTTTTTCAACTGACTGAGACTACGCTTCGATTTACCGTCAGCAGTGGTTTTCGACTGGCTCAACTTTAAAGGAGAACCCGAGGTAACGCTTTTCCGCCATAAACCGTAGCGGCGGTCCAGATCCATAGCTGCATCAACCTTGTTATTTTCAACCTTGTCAGCCTGGCTCAAACCTGATGATGACTCATAATCAATTGTTTCATGCACATCCGTAAGGCCCTTGTTCTTATTGTCAATCTTCGTTCTGATCGCCTGGTCAATTTTATATGAGTTGATGTCCTGGTCTTTTGGCATCAGTGTAGTCGTAGTAAATTCAGGTCTCCGCCTCGTATTCTTTTTCTCACCACGTACCTTGACTCTTTTCATGCCGACTGGTTTGAGATATGAAGCAATCTCCACACGACGTTCCTTTTTTGGGTCGCCGGACCCTGCTCGCAAGTCACCATATCCGGTCAGGGTGACTTCAGCAGGGAAACCTTTGGATTCAATCAGGTCAGCAACGGTTCGGGCTCGAAAGAAAGACAAGTGAAAGTTCTTCTCCGGGTCCCCTTCCGGACTGGAAAAACCTTCAACACGAATCAGGTGTCCATTCTCCTGCAACTCTCGAAGCTTGCTGATGGCACCCAAAAGGCGTTTACGCTCACTCGTACCTAAGGCTTCATCGTTGAATTGGAAGTAGAGAGTAGTAATAACTTCCCGACTTTTGATGAATGCATCGAAATCAGCCTCACTCTTGCTGAAAGCAGACGAAGAGCTGATACATATTAACGCTGTAATTATAATGAAAAACCGCATACTTAACCTTTTCCCTAATGTAACCCCTTAATTTTTACCTGCGTTGCCAGATTGACTGAATGCGCCCACTGGTACGGCTGTCTCTGCACCAGTTTTTTCCATAATAGCCTGATCAATTGCCAATGGGTCAATAATCGGATCTTTCTGCAGCATTACCTTCTTTTCGAAGGCGTCAATCTCAACGTCCTCAAAGCCTTCCGGAACCAGAATAAGAAACTCTACACGACGATTAAGAGCACGACCTTCTTCACTGGCGTTATCTTCAATTGGCCGGCTTTCGCCATAACCTTTGACGAAAAGTCTTGCAGGGGAGAATCCATCACGCAGCACCAGGTGAGTAGCGGCAGCGACAGCACGCTTAAACGAAAGGGTTTGGTTGTATGTTTCAGAGCCGACATTATCAGTGTGACCTTCTATGCTGATGATGAAATACTTATTGTCCTTGCGAAGTTCCTCGGCCACCAGAGAAATGGATCTGCGCCCTTCTTCGGAAAGTTCCCATTGATTAGAGGAAAAGGCCTGTTCCGGGAAACGGAAGTGCCGACTAACTTTGGCTGGAAAGGGGCGGACCGGCAGTGGGCTTTTCACGGCAGGAGTCGGGGCCCCGATCGAACCTATCGGCGAGACCTCCAGCGACTCACTCTCGGGAGTCCTAAGACGGTCTGCCGGGTCGATGATAATGGCTTCATCCGTATCATCAACAGGAATTTCCAAGTGGCCAACCGGCGTATCTGCAACAGAAGCCTTCGAAAGCAAGGGGGTCAGGATTCTGATTTTAATTACCTTGATCGTCTTCTCAACCGGCTCTTCAACCACCTCGTCAGGGTCAATCAGCTTAGGGACAGGTCTATTGAAGAAGCCAACTCCCTGGCAGGTAGTCAACCCCAGGAGAACACGCCAGTCCGGGCTTGCATCGGAGAGGCCTACGGAAGTTCCGAGGTTGACCGTCAAGTGAGGTGTTAAAAAGTACTGAAATCCGGCGGTTACTTCGCTCGGACTGCCCAGGTCGGAAATCTTTTCAGTGTCGGCAGAGAACTCGGCGATCAGGCGCAAGCGCGAGGTAAAAGAGTATTCCACTCCGCCACCAAAAAGTATTTGGTCATCATAATCAACTGTGTTGGGAGACTCATTGAAAGCATAACCTGCGTTGGCATGAACAGCAAAAGTATCCCGCCTTATAGTGGCGATGAAACGACTGACATAGTCTGTAAGGCCATCAAAATCAGGATCATCAGAGATCGACTGGCGACCTTGCAGATCAACAGCCAGGCGGAAACTGTCCGAACGTTTGCCATAGACGCGGAATTTGAATCCGACATTGGCAAAACCCCGTCCACTGCTGCCTTCATCGTCATTAAAAAGCAGGTTTGGGTAGGAACCGTAGACTTCCATGAAGGTACCGAGACCCATGGTGATTGTTGTCGGCACAATCAAGCCTGAATCGTCGGGAGAAGAGGAACCGTTATCGACACCATCAGAGCAGTTCGCCCATATACCAACACAGATATTTCCTTCGTGAAGAGTTTGAGCGGTTGGTTGCGAAAGCAGGCCCGTTTCGCCAAACTGACTGGTTGTCGCTTGGGCAAAGGGAACAGTCAGCATGGAAAAGAGCAAGACCAGGCAGAGAAAAGAAGAGAAACGGAGCATAGACCGCAAGAAACCTGTAACGGGAGTGTGATTTTTTGTTTTTCTACCATTGCGAAACGACAAAATCAATCAATCCTTATTACCTGGGTCCGAAAATCTTCCCGGTACTGAACATAGTGCTCAGAAATAGATATGATTAGAGAAAATTTGACACACCACATCAAGCTCTTAGTCATCAATTATCGTGCCATCAACAGCACATCGACACAGAAACAATGATGCCTAAAAAAACCGTATATTTTCGGGTAGTTGTACGCATTTTGACAAAAGAGAGGCGAGCTGTCTCCAGCATGACAAATTAAGGCCGGGAAAACACTGACGTTCCCCGGCCTTAATGCTGTGATAAGACTGAAATTATCTACGACTTGCTGTTGACCTTCTCCCGTAACTCTTTGCCGACCTTGAAGAAAGGCAACTTTTTGGGCTGGACCTGAATAACTTCACCGGTCTTTGGATTGCGCCCCATATAAGCCTGGTAATCTTTGACAACAAAACTACCGAAGCCCCTGATTTCAATACGCCCACCAGTTGCCAATGTTTCAGACATGGAGTCAAAAACGATATTGACGATTTCCTCTGATTTTTTATAGGTGAGGCCGTTACGGGCGGCCAAGGCTTCCACTAATTCAGATTTGTTCATTTACACCTCCAGGCACAGGATCCAGCAGTTGATCAGGGTCTCCTTATATTGTGACATTTCATCACGGCAACCCTTCTGGCTATATTTATACTACTGTGCGATTAAGGAGTGTCAAGCCCATCAACTAGTATTTTCAGCGAGTTGTACTGGATTACAGGTCTAGCAGTCTGTCGGAATATCAGGGCTGCAGCGAAAATTTGAATGTTTGAGACCAGATTTTGGCTCATTTGAGAGTAATAGCCGTAGCTATTGGTCGATAAGGAGCTGAAATATGGGCCAAACAGGCGAATTTGCAGCCAGTTCATTGGCCTTGTGCATTGATGGGCCGATAGGCTGCTAACAGGTCAGATTGTCGTGAAAGGGGAGAGTGTCCAGATGATTCGTGCGTCATCATCTCTAACATTATCCCAACGATGTGGCAGGTGAGATTTAAAGGAAAGACTGTCGCCGGCTGAGAGAGAATATTCTTCCCCTGCAATCGTAACCTTGAGCTTCCCTTCGATCAACACAATCAGTTCGTCACCCGGGTGATGCATGTGCTTCTGGCCGCTCGTTCCACCTTTCGGTACAGTGCAGAGAAACGACATAAATTGCGGGTCGCGCAAACCAGAGGTAAATGACTCCGTGTGCATGTTGTCAACATCATCATAAACGGTTGTGTCTCGTTGCCCTGGCAGGGAGTAAACAATTTCATGAGTAGTAGAAACTTCTTCAACAAAATAATTGATGCTTTTATCGAAGACGTTGGCGAGTTTCATCAATATCTCAACGGAAGGGATTGTCAACCCACGCTCGACCCTGGATATCATATTTGAAGAAACCCTGGACTGTTCTGCCAACTTCTGAATTGTCATATCGCTCTTAAGGCGAATTGTTTTTAGCTTTTTACCGACTATTTTCTTCAGTTTCATAATATCTTCTCTTTAGATTCCAGCCCATTACAGGTATACCGTCTAACCTGGGAAAACGCAGGAGGTTGCCGGCTAATTCAGGTTGGGTGCAGGAGAAACAACCCAGAGAACCTCTGTTTTCCCTTGATTCAGGTTACGCCAACGATGTGGCAATGAGGCCTTGAAAACGATGGAGTCTCCTTCTTCCAGTTCGTAATGTTCACCATCAATCACAAATTCCAGAGAGCCCTCAATGACAAGCGCAAACTCTTCACCGGTGTGAACCATGCCACCATCGCCGCTGCTGCAATTCTCTTCGATAGTATCGAAAAAGACCGTAAAATTAGGGTCGTGAAGACCTTGCGTCAAACTGATAATCTGGTGTTTGTCTTCAAAGAAAAAAACCGGTTCACCCTGGCCCTTTTTGGTATGTACGATGGTTGAGCCCTTCTCGGCTTCCTCGACAAAATAGTTGATACTCATGCCAAAGGTATTGCCAAGTTTGACCATAATTTCAACAGAAGGGGTTGTGAGACCACGTTCTATTCTTGAAATCATATTTGAAGATACTCTGGAACTCACTGCGAGCTCCTGTATTGTCATGTCATTACGTAATCTTGTGGCTTTCAGTTTTTTTCCTATTATTTTTTTTACCATACTTTTTTAGCTCCATCATGTTCAAGAATGAAATATCGTTTTAACATTCATAAGTTAGGCTGTCAACGAAATATGTTTTATAAATAACATAAATAGTAAAAGCAGCGACGTTAACCAACCTGGATGCCAGGTTGACAATTAGCGTTCCATCGCAGATAATCCAGCATTGAATTATCCGAAAAACAAATCAACATGAACGCACTCGCAAAAAAAACATGCATGCAGGAGTTTCGTATGAAATATTGGCAAAATGTTGAGCAGCTGGTTGACCGGGTCCTCGCAGGCCAGTCACCATCTCACACCCAAGGGCTGAATATACTCCGCTCCAGAGGCGCTGAATATACGGCCTACCTGGCTGGTGCCCATCATCTTAAAGAACAGGCCTTTGATGGCATCGTCCAGCTCTGCTCGATAATTAATGCCAAGTCAGGTCGTTGTCAGGAGGATTGTGCCTTCTGTGCGCAATCAGCACACCATCAATCTTCACCACCGACTTATCCTTTGAAATCCCGTGAAGAGCTTATCGATGGGGCACGGCAGGCACAAGAGGAAGGTTCCCATTGTTATGGAATTGTGACAAGCGGAACCCAGCCTGAAGCCGGCGAGGAATTTGATACAATTCTTTCTGCTATCAGTGAAATTCGTGATCGTTTTGATATTGAACCCTCTGCTTCGTTAGGTTTGTTAACTGATGACCTGGCACAGGCCCTGGCCGATGCGGGTTGCGCCACTTATCATCATAACCTGGAAACTGCCCGCTCCTTCTTCCCGAAAATCTGTACGACCCACGATTATGAAGAGGACGTCAAAACCGTTAAACTCGCTAAAACGGCAGGAATGAAAGTCTGTTGCGGGGGCATCTTCGGGTTGGGAGAGTCCGACGAACAGCGAGTCGAATTGGCAGAGACATTACGTGAACTGGATGTTGATTCCGTACCTCTGAATTTCCTTAACCCGATTCAGGGGACTCCACTTGAGAACCATCAGTCTCTATCCCCCATGGACTGCGTTCGTGCCATCACCATGTTTCGCTACTTTTTGCCGAAGAAACCGATCAGTGTCTGTGGCGGCCGAGAAACCAACTTGCGCGATCTGCAATCATGGATTTTTATGGCTGGCGCCAGTGGAACTATGATTGGCAACTACCTGACGACATCGGGTCGCGACCGGGATGTCGATATGCAGATGCTTGCCGATATCGAGGTAAAGACAAGTGGCTGCTAAGCAACAGTGTCCTGCCATATTTATCACTGGAACGGATACCGGTGTCGGTAAAACCCTTGTTACCGCTGCCCTGGCGCACCATTTCTCTTTGCAGGGTTTGAACGTCGGCGTTATGAAGCCAATTGAAACAGGCGTGGAGAAGCTTGATCAATTGGGACCGGACGCCTCCTTGCTCAGCTGGGCTGCCAAATCGTCAGATGCGAACGACCTTATTTCACCATATCGGTTCTCTCAACCAGTGGCGCCATGCCAGGCGGCAACAACTAGCGGAGAACAGATCGATGCAAATAAAATCGTCGAAGCCTGCCAAGCTCTTCGCGACGGCAAAGACATTGTCCTCATTGAAGGGGCCGGGGGGCTGATGGTTCCCATTCGTGGAGGATACATCATGGCAGACCTCGCCAGACAACTGGGAACGCCGCTCCTGGTTGTCACTCATCCACGTCTCGGCACCCTTAACCACACGACCCTGACAACCTTTGCCGCACGTGCCATGGGTCTGAAACTCAGCGGTTTCATCATCAATCAAATGCCCGAAAAACCTGGCGAAGCGGAGAAAGAAGCGCCTCACCTGCTCTCTTCGCTGGCTTCTGCCGACTTGCTGGGGGTTCTTCCGGAGGTCAGTGGCTCAGAACAGGAGAAGGTTAAAATTCTTGCCGGGGAGATTGAAAAATTGCCGGCGTACCAATGGTTGCTGAGCGGCCTTGGGATGTTGCCTTAACTTTTACTCGTGCCCTTTACCGGCAACTACAGTCTGCTGTTCTTCCAGATCGGCAAGAATTGCCATCGATTCTTTGACATAGGTGTCTTTGAGCACACTTTCAATCAGTTTTTCCGTAGGATCCTGTTGTTCATCAGGCTCTTCAGCCTTCGCCTCATCAGACCCTTCTTCTTTTTCGTTGTCAGCCAGGCCGTGCGGACCTGTACTCATGCCCTGGAAATCCTCTCTTTCCTGCACGACATCATTGATCAACAGGGACTGTCGCGTATTTTTGATACGTTCCCGCATGGCTTCAGCCACACGCTGGATTTCAATAAAATCCTCATTCAGGGCCACTCTCTCCTGGCTTTTAGCCTTCAGGGCAGCACGATCAACGGGCGGCCATTCCTTATGTTCCACTTCTGCGATGCCATCCCAGGGGAGACTGTAATCCAGATAACGCTCTCCATATTCATTGTAACGACTACGATCCGGCAGGATAATATCGGGAACGACCCCTCGGTATTGGGTTGAATCACCACTCACACGATAAAACTTCTGGGTTGTCATCTTCAGGGCACCAAGAGGCATATATTGACGCATATTCCTCAGGGTTAAGCTCTTGTCCAGGTCCATAATAACCTGCACGGTTCCCTTGCCGTGAGTGTGCTCATTACCGACAACAACTGCACGGCCATAGTCCTGAAGAGCCCCGGCAACAATCTCTGAGGCCGAGGCACTAAAGCTGTTTACCAGCACAACCATCGGACCATGGAAGGCGACTTCCTTGTTGTAGCTGTAGAGGACCTTGGCTTCACCGGCACCGTTACGAACCTGAACAACAGGGCCTTCACCCAGGAACAGCCCGGTGACACCAACGGCATCTGTCAGGGCGCCGCCACCATTATTACGCAAGTCCAGAATCAACCCGGCCAAATTCTTATTGTCAAAAGCCTTGAGTGCCGCTTTGACATCATTTGTGGAGTTGCGCCCTTTTCCACCGTTACGGGTCGTTTCAAAATCCCGATAAAAACTCGGTATCTTGATATATCCATAGAGATTGTCAGATTGTGGATCAGTTATCACAGCTGACTTGACGAAAGATTCCTCGATGACCACAACGTCACGGACTATCGGTATAACAAACGGCTTAACACCAAGACGACGGATGGTCAAACGTACCTCTGTACCCTTTTTCCCGCGAATCAGGGCTACGGCATCGCGCAAGCGCATATCGGTTATATCGACCGACTCCTCCTTACCCTGCGCAACAGAGAGGATGACATCGTCGCCATGCAGTTGGCCTTGACGGTCCGCCGCGCTGCCGGGAATAATCTTGACGATTTTAATATAACCGTCTTCCTCACGCAGAGTTGCACCGATCCCTTCCAGGGAGCCACGCATGCTGATATCAAAATCCTCCTTTGACTGCGGAGGCATATAAGTTGTGTGGGGATCGAAAGAGCGAGAAAATGCGTTCAGGTAACGATCATAGTGATCCTTGAGGGTCTCTTTTTTCAGGCGTTCAAAATATTCATGATACTGCTTACGCACTTTTTCCCGTGCTTCAAGTTCCAACTCTTGCTGCTCCTCAGCAGTCACATTGAGCGGGTCCTCAATATCGCCATCTTCAAGAAGATTCAGATAGCGGTTTAAGGTGCGATACTTGAGATCTTTGCGCCAGCGCTCAGCAAGCTCTTCTTCCGTATTGCAAAACGCCAGTTTCTCCGGATCCGTTTCATAGTCTTCAGCAACATCGAATACAAATGGGTCCTCCAGCATTTGATCAACCAATCTTTCGGCGCGAGCGACGCTGTTGCCAAGCAGACGGAAAGCCAGCGGCGCAAGAATGACTCGACCACTCTTCACTTCATCATCAATGCGTTCTTTGAAGATCTTCAACTGGTCAACTTCGGCAGTAAGCAGTAACCGTTTCTGATAATCCAGCTGCTTCAGGTAAAGGTGAAAGGCTGCGAGGGAAAGTTCATCATCTATAGCTTTACCGCTGAAATGATTTTCGACCTGACGTTTCAGGACATAGGTAAGGAGGCGTGCACGGTTCTGCTCCGACTCATCCGGTGTTGTTGCGCTCATTGGGGCCGGCATGACAAACCAGCCAACCAGGAGCAACGTTACACTTACCAGTAGGGCACGAAACCAACGTTTACTTATCAACATTTCTAATTTCACCTTTTTCTGTTTATTGGTACTGATATCTTACATAGGACTTATACAATATACCTCAGCTCTATGATTTGAGGCAATCACCTTGAGTTAACAATCTGAGTTCAATGAGTTAAGCTGCCTGTCAAGCTATTACAGAGGCCGTTTAGAGGAACTTCACAAAAAACAGACAGACTGTGATAGAATTACCTAAACGTTAAAGAGGTCTGCCATGCTGATCCGAGTTATGTACGATGATGGCAGGTTCGACATGATTAAGCCGAACATGCTTGATGATCTTCTCACTAAACTGGCCGTTACCAGCTTCAAACGGACTTTAGGATGGGCTGTCGTTGGCCGGGACCCGATACGCAGCTCAGCTCGTTCCAAGTACCGCGGCACGGAAAGACGCCTTAGTTCATAGAGAGACAGGCGACCGCCAAGAGATAGCCAGTATGTATGGACAAGTGTTTTCCTGGCCTTTCATTGTTTCCCGGACCTTCATATAGCTTACATCTAATGCACTTCGACCCAGCCGTCAAACACAGGAAAATAAAGTGCTGTGCGTAGAGATCGACCCGGCTCCAACTGCCTGATGAGAGCCGCATAGAGTTGTAACTGGTTTCGATAACGTTCTGCCTCCCTGCTCATAAACTCATCAGAGCACTCGCCGGATGCCGGTCTGCTGGTTTTATAATCTATAATCCAGCGAACCCCGCCACTATCAATAAAGGTCCGGTCTATCGTTGCACGGACAAGTTGCCCTTCAACCATACCGTTAAGAGCCAATTCACTGGCTGCCTCCTGATGATGTCCCAACAGCCATCGACCTCGTTCGCTCTTCGCGGTATTGGTGAGACAAGTCAAAATTATCGAGGCACAGACTTCGAGCCTCGAAAGCGGCACACCGTTGATATTCAGTTGTGCCTTGAAGTTATCAACCTGGCCCTTGATAACGGCTTGCGGCCAACAATTCAGGCCATCAGAAGAAATTCTGTCCAGCCACAAATGGACCAGAATTCCGATAACCCTGCCCTCTTCCGTGCGGCGAGACTTGACCGTCTCATCCAAGTAATGCCCGCTTCCTGAAGCAAGCTGAACCACGCTTTCACTGACAGATAACGCCTCTGCTAACTGCGGCGTCTGCCACTGCAGCGGCAAACGCTTCAATTTCAACAGCGGCGCTTCGTCTCTGGTTTCAACTGCGGCGGCAACAGCCTTTTCCGAAAACTCTCGGCCACAGGCAGGCCAGGCAACCGACAAAAGCGATCCGGACAGCGGCACCAACTCATTATTTTTATTGAATTTTACATGTCCCAAGAGGTGCAGTTGTGATTTTGCCCTGGTAACAGCAACATACAAAAGTCGCAGGGTTTCAAGATCGTCCTTTGCTTGCAATATATGACCGATGGCCTGATAGGTCGGTTCTTGCTGATCACTCAACAGTGGTGGTATCGGTGCCAGCAGGAGTTCGTAGTCGGGATGTTCCAGCCAGCGTAACAAAGCGCGCTCGCGACTTCTTGTTCCCCGGCCAAGGCCAGGGAGAATAACCGTGTCGAACTCCAGACCTTTGGCTTTATGGATGGTCATCAATTGCAGCTCCGGGCCTGCCTGAGGGTCTGGAGCAGCATAAAGCCTGGCAAGCAACCTTTCCAGGGTTTCTAAAGGCTCTTCACTGTCAAACTCTTCAAACAGCGCAAAGACCTGATTGACATCCAGCAAGCTTGCCTCATTGATGCAGGCCGGACCGTTCAGCGCCAGCCAGGTTGATTCAACCAGCCGACGCATACTCAGGCGGCCCCGGTTCTTCAGGGCGCGTTCGAGGACAGGCATGATGCGATCCAGGCGCTGTCTGCCATCCTGGTTGATCTGATCAAACATCTCTACCTGGCCTGCAGGCTGAGTTAACAATTCCCAGACAGTGGCGCGAGCCTCTTTACCACAGAGTTTTGTGAGGTCATCCAGGGTCAATCCGCACCAGGGTGCTCTGAGTACAGAAAGCCAGGCGACCCGGTCCGCAGGATGGTACAGAGCACGTGTCAACGAGAGCAGGTCCTGAACAACAGGACGATCGATTAAAGGGTCTATGTCCTGCGCCTGGAAGTGAATACCGGCCGCTTTTAAAACCCTGACGATTGATTCAAGATGGCTTCTGGAACGCACGAGGATGGCAACTGTGCCATCGGCGTTCTGCTCTCTTGCCTGCCGAACCAGATTTATAACTGCTTCCGCTTCAACACTGTCCTGTCTCTCGACAAAGCCGTGAATGGTCACGGTGGATCCGCTCATGCTTTGATTGGATGAAGGGACAGCGAGGTCAAAGGCCGTGGCCGGGGGATCAAAGGCGGTGGCCGGCACAAAGCGCACAGCCCCACGAACTTCATCCTCGTCTACAGGGAAAAGATCACTGAATTTATTGTTAACCCAATCGACAAGATTTTTTCGGGAACGGAAGTTTGTACTCAGAGTGACTCGCTCCATGGGCAGGCCGTCCAGGCCACGCTGACAGACACGCAGGAAGAGGCCGACCTCAGCCTCCCGAAAGCGGTAAATCGATTGCATCGGGTCGCCGACGACAAAGAGCGTTCGTCCATCGTCCGGCACCCAACCGGCAGTTAAACAACGTAACAAATCATATTGAGCATAAGAGGTGTCCTGAAATTCATCGACCAGGATGTGACGAATACGGCTATCCAACTGCAAAAGAAGATCTTCAGGTGCCGATACAGAGCCGAGCGCAGCATGTGCAGCACCGGCAATCTCGATAAAGTCGACCTGCCCCTGCTGACGGAAAAGATCCTGTAGTTCCACTACCGCCAGAGGCAACAGCTCAATCAAGGCTTCGAGAACATGCCATTGCTCTTCAGCGTAACTGATTGACGGCAATTGTCGTATGGCCTGCAGAGCCTCTGCAGTGGTGTTATCATCTCTGAACTGCTCCAGAAGGCTCAGGGCACGGGACTTCATTTCCTGAGCAATGGGGGTCTTTTCTGCCGGAAAGCCAAGAGTTTTGTTGACACTTTTCCTGACACCTGCCGATGCCGTAAAAACCAGCTGCGCCAAGGCCTGCCATTGTTGCAGTGAGCCTGGATCTTCTTTTTCACGCATCAGGACAGCAAATGGGTGCTCCGACTGGTCATCCGCCAGGTTACTTGCGGCAAAGAGCGCCAACTCTCTGAGTTCGCAATAGGTATCGTTACCGAGAGTCTCGTGAGCCTGCTGCAAACAGGAGAGAACGTAGAGTTGTAAGCCGGACTCAAGCACCTGCCGTGGTTCTATGTCACCCCGCCATGGTTCTACGCCACCCTGACGTGGTTCTCTGCCACGCTGAGCCATAAGATGACGCAGCCATTGGTCCCGTTTACTGAGCATGGCCACCAGCAGGTCGCGCAATAGCGTGAGACGATTGTCCAGATAAGCCAGCAGCCGTTCGATGGCATCCTGACCGGCACCACCGCCATCAAGCCTGGCCAGCAATGATTCTGCGGCCAGAAGATATAAATCGGCGGGATCGTCCGTCACCTTCGGCTGTCCACCAAAACGTGCCAACCAGGGCATTCTGCGAGTTAAAAAGGCACAGAAACTATCGATCGTCATCAACTGCAGACGGTTCGGGTTCTCTAAAAGACGCCAGCCTTTTTCCTGATCTCTGGCAAGCACAGCACGGGCTCTCTGCCAGGTCTCGACTGCGTGAGGTTCATCCGGAGGCAGGTCGTCACAGGCCCGCTCCAGAGCCTGCAGTAGTCGCAGTTTCATCTCGCCGGCAGCTTTGCGAGTAAAGGTGATCGAAAGGATTTCTTCGGGAGACTCGGCAACCGCCAGCAGCGCCAAGATACGCTGGACCAGAAGTTCCGTCTTGCCGGAACCGGCCGGAGCCTGAACGATGCAGGAGCGGTTTATATCAACAGCTTTCTGTCGCTCCTGCCAATCCGGTGGTTGCAAGGCCTGTGGCTTAACCATGACTCCCCTCCTGCACGGCTACGCCCTGCTCCAGAATCCGGCAAAAACCTTTCAGGTCACAATATTTACAGGCGAGTTCGATATCAACCGGATCCACGGCTGCATCGCCACGGGCAAAGGCATCCCCCAGACCAGGCAGAGTGTTTTTCCAGTGCTTCAACACATCCTCAAAACCAGTCCAGCCCTTCTCCTCAAGACGTGCCTCCAGCCCTCGTGATTTTGATCCCGGCCAGGAGTCACTCATGCGCGACAGGCCTTTGAACCCGCTTTCTTTCTCCTTGCTGCGCACTGCGGCGAACATCACGGCCCCGGCCTTCTCCATCGGCAAATCGAGGCAGTATATGGGCAATTGAGGTTCAGTAACCCGATCATCCAACCACTGCAAGGGATCCGGGCGCCCGGTCTTGTAATCGATAATGGCGCAGGTGCCATCGTCCAGTTCGTCAATCCGGTCAATTCTGGTGCGGATGAGCAGATTACCAACCTTGATCTGATGGCTCTTCTCCGATTCCATGACACGAAAAGGACCGCGACATCGTTCAAACTCAAGCCACTGTCTCACCAGAGCTATTAAACGTTGACGCTCAATTTGCCGTTGCCGTACAGGAAGATCATAACGTCTCTCTCTTTCGAGCCGATCCAGGGCACAATCAACAGCTGCATACAGCTGTTTATCAAGCGACGACTCATCCAAAGACAACAAAGTTTTCTGATCACAGACATTGGCCCAGAACAGCTCAAGAACCGTGTGAGCGAGAGTCCCGCGTGACATATTGTCAATACCGATATCCGGGACATCCAGGCGCTCTGCCCTGAGGCGGTGATGCGCAAAGGCGCGGAATGGACAGAGAGCCTGATCCTTGATGATACCGGTGCCACCGGTAAATGGCTTGCGCGAGGAAATCGCTGGGCCCAGATCGTCGCTTATTTCTTCAAGACCGGGCCGTCCTTGCCAGAAGACTCTGGCCGGAGCACACGATTCAGCCAGAACTGGAAGCCCCTCTCGAATGTTCACAATAAACGAGCTGGGACTTTGCCTGGCGCCTTTATCCTGAAGAGGCCAGCTGAACACAATTTCGGGAGCGGCAGAGAAAAGGCGCGTCGCAACCTGCTCGGCAAAACGATATTCACGTTCTGCATCTGATCGTTTCATGCCATGACGGCGCTGAACAGGCAATGGGATAAAAGGGTTGGGGCTGGCAGGTCTTGGCAGGGCTGCATCATGCAGGCCGAGGATCCAGAGATGATCAAAATCCAAGCCGCTTGATTCCAGTTCACCAAGGACCTGAACCGGGGCATCACCACCTTCCGGCTGAAACTCCAGAGTGCTGACCATACGCATGAGGATTTTTGCCGCCTCAGAACGATCAATGGGGGTCGAAACTCCGTCCAGACTGGCAAGTTCGCCAAGCGACGATCTGAAATGCTGTACGGCTTGATATTCGCGACTGGACAAGCCACGCTCTCCCGGCCACCTGAGCTTATGGAGGTAGTTTGCAAAATGTTCTGCCCAGACCCCCGGCAGATGTTTGCCTGATTTGCGCAGATCAGCGGTAATCACTGCAACAATGTCAATGAAATCAGGGACAGGAATCGAACGTTTGTCGGAGAGCTTTTCGAGGGTTTTCTTAAGGCGAGATAGTGGCCAGTCAAAACGTCTGGAGCGACGTAATTCGCGATCGATTTGTGCCCGTCTTGCACCCTCCTCAACGGACTTGCCGAGATAAGGCGTACGTAAAAGCCAGCTGATCTCATCATGATCAACCTGCATGCCGAGTCGCAACAAACGCAGGGCTGCATGAATCACCCCTTCCCTGCCCAGATCATGGCCAAGTGAGAGGTTGAATGTCTGCGGAGCCTCATCCCCGGCAAGCAAGGCGGCAGGATCAAGTTCGGCGGTGAATATCTGTTCAATCAGAGGCTGATAAACTTCCAACTGCGGTGCAACGACCCCTATCTTTGCTGTGGGGTTTTCGACAAGGAGCCCCCTTATCCACCGAGCACACCGGCTGACTTCATCGGCAGGATCATCTGCTGTAAGACGTTGTCTACTGACGTCCCTGCACGGTTCCGGGTGCCAATGTTCAACCTCTGTACCATGGAGTGTGATGGCATTGCTTAAATGAAGCAGATCAGGTGTGGTCTCATCGAAACCGGCGAAAATAATTTTTTCAGGCAAGCGCAAGCGATCTTCAGGAATGGCTTGAGACAATAACCAGGGAATCTCAACAGGATCATGCCAATTGTTTTCCTCAGCCTTGGCCTGCCATGCCTTGCGCCAGCGGAGGAATGCTTCGTGGTCCTCGGCGGCTTCGTCAAACCTGAATTCAGCAGAATATCTAACCAGCAACTGATGTGCCTGCAGAGCGCGCCGGGCTGTTTGTGGAATCTGCAGGAGGTGGCTACCGAAGCGCTCAACATCGGACTCAATGATCAATGTCCAGATGTGTTGCAGTTGAGACTTGTTCAGGAAAATAGGCATGCCGGGGACCTGCCACTGGCAACGGGACAGCCAGGCAGACAGGCTCAGAATATCGGGGCGTAACCAGGCCGTAAGCCCGCGTTGCTGCTGCTTCAGATCATACTGTTGCGACAAATGGCGCGACAGGCGATCGTTGACCGTCAGAACAAGGCAGCCTTCTTCAGCTGCCGTATATAGACGCTTATCCATGTTTTTTGCCTTGCTGCTCATGTCGCCGACAGACTACAGCTGGGAGTTGACGGAATATGACACAGCTGAGAGAAATACCAACAGCATCAGCAAAAAGATCCCACCATTCGGCAGTACGTCCCGTTTGAACCAGTAACTGCAGAACTTCAAGCAAAGCACCATAACCGATTGCTGCCAACCCTGCGTACCACCATATTTTAACGGGGTTAAGGGATAAGGAAAATAGAGCCTGAGCAATCAGAACAGTCAGTAATCCGTAAGCACCGGCATGCAGCAATTTATCCCAGCCAAGAACACCGGGGATTTGCGGAGGTGAGGAGGTTAAGGAGAGCCAGCAGATAATGCCGGCCCAAAGAAAAGGAGCCATTAAGCGCACGATAAATTCGGCGTTCACTGGGTTTTGGATTTTGGAAGTATTTCCGGCTGTCATTATGACGGACAGATTACCTTAAATCACAACATAAAAAAAGGGTCGGTTACTGAATCATTCGGTGATTTTTGAAAGGGTTTTTTGTATCTCTTGCTTCTGTGAACGATTCAGTTCTGATTGATCAAGCTCATTCAGAAAACTTTCCTTACGAGATCGAATCACTGTTAATTCGCGTCTTGCTCTTTGCTTGTTTTTCTCAAACCCAGGGTGGAAGACCTCTCTACGAGCACTCTCAAATTGTCCGACCAGGTGTTCTGCATCACCCTTGAGAGCATCGAAGGAGCGACCTTCATTTTTACGCTGCCCATTTTCAGATATCGTGGCAGAAGAGCCTGATTTGACAGAAGAAGAAGGTTGAGAAGGCGTTATATTGAGCGGCGGCAAGTCGTCCATCGGCTCCGCATCACAACCCGGTGGGAATCTCGACGGATCGTTAGTAAAAACAAGTGTTCCCTCAGTGTCTCTGCATTTGAAAATTTCCGCTATGACCGAGTCATTGAGAAATATCAACATGAAAGCACACAACAATAAAGCTCTCAACATCTACCAAGTTCCTTCCCTGGGGGGCTGTAGACTATCGGGCTGAATTATTATACCATCTCTCCTTCATGCGAAAAGATTATTCAACACGCCGTATCATGTCAACAAGGTTCCTAGATTCATTTCTTATTGCAGAATGATTTTTCGATATCGGCCGTTCACGGCTCATCTCATTGATGTAGCAGGGAGGCAACCACCTCCCTGCCGAGGTGTGAAATAGTTATTTTACAGGACCGGTGAAGACCCAGTCATTGCCGATGACCGCGGTGTGACAGCCGATGCACCCTGCGACCTTGCCTTCTTTTGCAATTGAGCCATCAGCTTTATATTTTGCCCAGAACCAGTCGCCGGCATCCGGATCGTACCCCTTGACGCGATACATCACCGTAACGGCTCCCAGAGTTTTGTCAGGCATGTAGTTCTCCTTGACGATAATTGCACCGTCATCCAGAACGCCGACCCTGTTGTTGATCCCTTTGAGTGCGACATCATTGACGTAGGTAGTGAGCAGTGCTCCATGTGGATGCTGGCCTTTATAAAGTTTGCCTTTTCCGGGAAACAGTGACCACTGCTGATAGGGATCGACTTTGGTGATGTAGTCATAAACAGCCTGACCTTCTGCGGATGGCATTGATCCACCGCCAGCCAGTATCAGTCCGGGGGTGCTCAACAATAGTGCGATTGTCATAACCAGTGCGACCAATAACCCTTTTTTCATGATCTCCTCCTGTCTGTTTGTGGTAAGTGGTTCCTGTCATACACACGGATTCATCTCACGCTGGGAGGCTGTCGGACTATCCATGACCCGGCTGCAAATCCGGCTGATTGGCCCATATTTCAGCTCCTTTTCGACTAATAGCTATAGCTATTGCTCTCAAACGAGCCAAAATCTGGTCTCAAACTTCCGAATTTTCGCTTCGGCTCGTATAGTCCGACAGTCTCCTAGAACCAGTATCCTCCAGCGGGCGGGTTGAAACTGTAACCACGCTTACATTGATGTTTAAATAGTTGCTGTTCTGATGGAAGTCCTTGCAAAAAAATTCTTCAGACCCTCCAGATCAGTCAGACTGATATTGCAGCATGAGGTTTTAATCAATCCCAGCATTCTCATTTCTCTCAGTTGTTCAGCATTTTTCAGGTTCTAAGTTCGAGTATTTTTTGAAGTGTCTCTAGTGAGTGCTGGAGGGGCTTTCTGGATTTCAACAGGCGGGTTTGCATGATGCCACCCTCAACCGTAGAGACGATCATCTCTGCGAGATTCCCGTGCAGGGACATCCTTGCGAATTTGCCCGATCTGCTGGGCCTGGTCGACGTTCTGAGCGATTTTCATGATCCAGTCGTCAAAAACGCCGGCGACAAATGCGGCAAGTTCAGGTGAGGTGTCACTCACCTCCAAAGCTGTATTGCCGAAGATACATCCGCCAATAAAATCCTGTTGACTGTGTTTTGCCATCGCCGCTTCAAAAAAATTATGCAGACTCTGACCAGGCGGACCTTCATTCAAGATGTCATCGAGAAAACTCATAAAGGCCTGCTTTTCACGTTTGAGCACCTCGAGGCCAATTTCTCCCTTGCTGGAGAAATGAAAGTAAAGGCTTCCTTTAGTGGTCCCGGAAGCCTTCAGAATGTCGTTGATAGAGGTCGCGGAAAAGCCCTTGCGATTAAAGACCCGAGTAGCTTCATCCAGGATTTTGCTGCGAGTTCGATCTCCCTTGCTTGTCACTTTGTCCTCCGCAGCTCTTGGGTATTGCGAGCATCTCTTAAAGGTGCAGGCTGGAAAAAATCGAAAAAGCCAAGGGGCAGCATCTGCTGCCCCTTGTTGTTTCAACACTATGCTTTAGGAGGATGTCGGGCTGTCCGAGCCGAATTTACAGCCGGATTAGTTATAGTCCGACAGTCTCCTGGCTATTACCTCATTATTGGGGTAGTCCTCTGCTTTCGGGTGCATAGATTACTACCCGGTATATGGTCGATTTTCCTCTACGTTAAACTCGTGACCACATGCAGGACACTTGACTTTCGTATCACCGGAAGCGCCCGTGGTTGCACAGGCTGAGAGAGTTACAACCATGAACAGAGTTACCAGAATTAACGCTACGTTTTTCATGTCATCCTCCTTACATCGTCAAAGGATTAAACAAACAGACCGTTCTGTTTGTTCTGTTAAGTACATGTAAACATAGAACTTACATTTGTCAACTATTTTAGTAATAATTTATTTGAATTGCAAGAACTGCGGGGAACTAACCTTGAGCAGGTATCCACTGGTAAAGGAACATGGTGAGCGGCCCTGTTAAATTGAACATAAGCATAATACCGACAGCCATCAGGGTAAAGCAGTGAAACAGCGATAATTTTATCCGTAAAACAATTCTTCAGTAAAGCTCGTAACACCGTCGTCAAGGTGAATTTTTATCAAATGAACCCGCAGCGCAGAAGTCCCCCAATTTTCCAAATAGAAAAACATATTATAATCGGCCACACGATTGGCTGATGACAGCGAACCTATCATGTACTGGGCAAATGAACTGTCAAAATGGAGATCTGTGCTCTTTCTCAAATCAAGGAGATGGGTGTGACCGCAGAAAACATCCTCAATTTTGTGTTCCCTGACAAAAGCGGTCAAGACTAAGGGATTCAGGAGCGGTGTTATATCTCCGGCCAAAATCGAGTGGTGAATCAACATCATGGACTTATCATATTTTATTCGGTTGATCTGCTCGGAGATACTCCTTAAAATTTCCTCCTCAACAAAACCTTCATCTTGGTAAAGAACATTTGAATCTATACAAATAACCAGCACGGTCATGTTATCAACGGTAACTAGCTTAATATAATTATGGTCAGTGAAATAATTTTTTGTTTTTGAAATATCAGGTTTTAAATAAAGATTCTTTTTGGTCGTCAGTTCTGGTCTTGATGGCAAAATCACTTCATCATGGTCAATGTATTTCTTGTGATATTCATTCGAGCGCATATTTCTTTTATCATGATTGCCTATAATAGAAATAACATTTTCACAGGTAATACCCTTTAAAAACTCTTCCGCATCCTGAAATTCACTTTCAAGCCCATCAGTGGTATTGTCACCCGTATTAATAACCAGATCGGCAGGGTATGAGTTTATTTTATCAAGTAATATTTTGTTATTACCATCCCAATGACGTGTTCCAAAATGTAAATCGGATATATGTAAAATATTCACTCCAGCTTTCCTTTATTTAAGTAGCGATTCTCTCAAAACCTTGATTTCATTCTCAATGTGACCCTGAAAGGTCAGAGTATTTGACTGAGAAACTCCTTAGTTCGTTCGTGCTGGGGGTTGTTGAAAAATTCGTCAGGTTCATTCTCTTCAACGATAACACCCTCGTCCATAAAAAATTACCCGGTCGGCAATGGTCTTTGCAAAGCCCATCTCATGGGTCACCACGATCATAGTCATTCCTGTATCAGCCAATTCAATCATGACGTCAAGAACTTCCTTGATCATCTCCGGGTCAAGCGCTGAAGTCGGTTCGTCAAATAACATGATTTTTGGGCTCATGCACAAAGAGCGGGCGATGGCCACGCGCTGCTGCTGGCCGCCTGAAAGTTGGCCAGGAAATTTGTCGGCCTGTTCGGGAATCTTGACCCGCTCAAGATACTTCATGGCAGTGGCCTGAGCATCGGTTTTACTCATTTTCCGAGCCCAGATTGGACCCAGGGTGAGATTATCTAAAATAGTCAGATGGGGAAACAAATTGAAGCTTTGAAACACCATCCCAACTTCAGTGCGAATATGGTCAATGTTCTTAAGATTTTTGTTCAGGGTTATGCCATCGACGACGATGTTACCTTTTTGATGCACCTCAAGATGATTGATACAACGGATGAGGGTTGATTTACCTGACCCTGAAGGGCCGCATATCACGATCCGCTCACCCTTGTGAACCCTAAGATTAATGTCTTTCAGCACATGAAAATCACCGTACCATTTATTGATCTTTTCAAACTCAATGATAACTTCGCTGGAAGCGGCAGAAACCAGGTGTTCCCTGGTCTTCTGCGTCGTTGTTTCTGTCATGTTTTCTCCACGGCAACTTACCTGATCAATGCTTATGGCCAGTTGATAGCTTAGCTTCCAGGTGGCGACTGTATTTTGACATGGCAAAGCAGATCAAAAAGAACATCATCGCACCAAACACCAGCGGCTCTATATGAAGTCCAAGCCAAGTTCTGTCTTTGCCGATCGCGCGCAACATGTTGAGAACGTCGAACAGACCAATGATGGACACCAGTGTGGTGTCTTTTAACAGCGAGATAAAGTTGCCGACAATATTAGGAATCATATTCTTCAAAGCCTGGGGCATGATAATCAGACCCATAGTCTGCCAATAGCCCAGACCGATGGTGTGCCCCCCTTCAAATTGTCCTCTGGGAATGGTCTGAAGGCCTCCACGAACGGTCTCAGCCATATAACAGGCGCTGAAAAGGCAGACAGCAATGATAACCTGAGTTAACTTGTTGAGGACAAAACCTTCTGGCATAAACAAAGGAAACATTGTCGTAGCCATAAACAAAACAGTTATCAAAGGGACTGAGCGGAACAGTTCAATGAACGAGATGCTGAGTGCCCTGGCGACCGGCATCTCGGAGCGTCGACCAAGGGCAAGAATAATTCCGCCCGGCAGTGCCGAGGCAATGCCGATCCCCGCTACAACAAAAGTGAGAAACAAACCGCCCCACTTGGTCCAGGAAACTCCCTCAAGGTTCCAGTTCATTTGCCACACATAAACCAAGACAAAGCCGAGAGCGAGAACGCCGAGAAATATATTGCGCCGGCTCTTTTCATTGGCATTTTTCTGACCCAACAAAAAGGGTAGAAATTCGGGCAGACTGCGACCGATCAACACACCAACAATCGAATGCAGGGTATTCGCTGCAAGACAAACGATTGCTGCGGTGAACATGATCTGCATGAAGATGCCCTTATCACCACCTGCAAAAAGGTAGCCTGCAAGGAAGGGATAGAGGAAGACTGCAGTCAGACCGATAGATATTTTTGCCTTAACCCTTGGCAGCCAAAGTGGCAGCATCCAAATAAAAAGAGATAATATACCAAGGTTGATCCGCCACAATTCATCTCTCGGGTAGCGGCCATAGAAAATGTTGTCCACCCACGCAAAGATACCTGCCCAGCAGGCACCATCCGGGCTGATGCTGAAACACTCACGTCGATTCTCGGCAACCCACACAGCATCGGCAATCCCCCATACCCACAGCCCCTTGACCACCATATAAATAATATAAAGGGTCACGAAGGTGAGGAGACAGTTGAACACTGAGTTGAACAGGTTCTTTTTCATCCAGCCTACAACCGATGTTTCCGATAAAGGTGCTGGCAGGGAGGGTGTTTTCACTGCTTTCACAATAGCCATGATCAGCGCTCCACCAGTTGTACGCGTTTATTGTAAATATTCATAAGCCACGAAACAATCAGACTGACGACCATGTAAAAGGCCATGGTCATACCGACCAACTCAATAGCGTAACCGGCCTGATTCAGCGATGTCTGCATGAAAAGAGAGACCAGGTCCGGATAACCGATAGCGATGGCCAGCGATGAATTTTTGATCGTAGTCATACAATTACTGATCATTGGAGGAATAATAGCGGGCATCGCCTGGGGAATAATGACAAGAGACATTGCCCGATTATTCCTGAGGCCAAGTGACTTCGCAGCCTCATGTTGTCCCTTGTTTACCGATAGAATGCCGGCACGCACCATTTCGGCAGTATAGGAGGCATGATAAATGGTCAAGGCAAACAGAAGGGCCATGAAAGAGGGCGGCAGGCTCGCGCCTCCGACAAAGTTGAATCCTTCAAGTTTCGGAATGTCCCAGTCAAGTGGCATTCCGGTCATAAAATAGACAACTCCCGGCAGAAAAATTAGTAATGCTGCGGAGACTAGAAAAGTCGGATATGTTTGCCCGGTTTTGTCCTGACGGTTTTGGACCCAGCGTCTAAAAATAACAACCGCGATGACTGCAATGATAGCGGCTACTCCGGTCAACCAGAGGAGATCACCTGGTATTGGCCATGGCATGTAAAGGCCACGATTATTGAGAAGCAAAACCTCTGCACCACCGGACAGGTCAATGCTGCTCTTGACTCTGGGCAGCAGGGAGAAAACGCCGATATACCAAAAAATAATCTGTATCAATAACGGTGTATTGCGAAAGATTTCTACATAGGCCAAGGCCACCTTGGAGACCAGCCAATTGCTGGAAAGTCTCATAACTCCAATAAAAAATCCCAGCATAGTGCTGAGTATAATTGCCAGAGCTGAAACATAGAGTGTGTTGAGAACGCCAATGAAGAAGATGCGGCCATAGGTTCCGACCCCGGCCTCATTTGAAATAAGCTTGAAAGAACTGTCGAATCCGGCTGCAACATTAAGGAAGCCGAAACCCGTGTGCATTCCGCGTGCTTCGAGATTTTGTGCAGTGTTACTGACAAGGGACCAGACGAACCAGCCTACAGCCGCTGCGATCAGAAATTGATAAAAAATCGAGCGAACTCGCTCATCATGGAAAAAATCAAACTTTTCTTTTGGCTTCGTATGCAAGGATTCTTTGCTATTGTCACGGACTTCCACAATATTTTCCCCTTGATATTCACTCTAAGAGGCTCTAACAGTTCAAACCTAAAAGTTTGACGCTTCAGGGAACACAATCCAGGAGACCATCTCATCAACAGGCTGCTAGCCCGGCATTATGGTTCCAGATTTTTGATTCTATGCTTGCTAGCCCCTATGAAAGGGGCTAGGAGGTTGTCGGGCTATCCATGACCCGGCTGCAAATCCGGCTGTTTGGCCCATATTTCAGCTCCTTTTCGACCAATAGCTATGGCTATTACTCTCAAACGAGCCAAAATCTGGTCTCAAACTTCCGAATTT
>PVMK01115969.1_pt1 | contig 23606 bp, 15 predicted proteins | sample 1853481 | NCBI WGS metagenome assembly PVMK01 (sample SAMN08533507, study PRJNA380276) | Marine sediment metagenome, whole genome shotgun sequencing project. | reverse complement strand
GGGAAGAACAAGCCTGGAGACCGCAGCCCCATTCAGTTGCGCCGACCGTTCTCGGCGCCATCGTGGGCGGTGTTGTGGGCCACCAGTTCGGTGGCGGCCACGGCAAGACCGCATTAACCGTGGCCGGTGCTGCGATCGGCGGGACCATCGGCTATAACGTCGCGCAGCGCCACCATTCCGGCGGGCCATACCCGGTCACACAAACCCGCTGCGAGATTCAGCGCAACTGGCGCACGGAAGAACGCATTTCCGCCTGGGATGTCACCTACAAGTATCGCGGGGGTATTTACCACACCCGCATGCTGGAACAACCGGGTAAAAAGATCCGGGTTCGCGTTCACGTGCAGCCAGCACTTTATTCGGCGGATTATTGAAGCACTCAATGTTCGTCTGGGGGATACTGAAGATGCGGCGGTGTATGCGCTGATGCAGAAACACTGCTCGAAGCGGCCAATACCGTTCTGCCTTCGAACAACAGTGCAGTGGATTCGATGGCTTTCGTTGGGCCGGGAACCTGCACGGTGACAACGCCGTGAGCGATAAAGGGCTCTGAGCCCTTTTCCCATGGCGATTCTCAAACTGCTGCTTGAGATTGACCAAAGGCTGGAGGCTGTTGCGGTCAATTCGTATTTTGACTGAAAATTGATGTCACCATTCACTTATCAGGAAAACCAGGCCTTTGTCCCTGGGGCGTGATCAGGAGTGTTTCGATTTGGTCGAATCTCTCTATCATCAGCTGTTCAAGTTCAACAATTTTTTTGTCAACTTCTGCAATTCCATCAGTGATACCTGACAGGCCTTCCGACAAGGCTGAAGAGCATATTGCTATGTTTTCAATTTGTTCGGATGTCACGACGTCATATAAAAACTCCGCTTTTTCAAACAAGGCATAAGAAATGCCCTTTGCAACTGCCGTAACGACACATACCGCGGATCCGTTGAATCCCAAAACGTCCTCATTGGCAGCCGAGTCGCAGGTATCATGGGCTGCACTTGTAGCTGCGTATGCTGCAAGAGTGCCTTTCATGTAGGTGGTTGATTTGGCGACAACTGAGGCAGCCAACAACACTTCCTGATCGCATTTCTGGTCATGAACGTCGGCCGCGGATTCAAAACTATGATAAGAATCCATGGCAACGGTCAATTCAACAGCCAGGTTGTTTAATTCCTTCACGGCATCTGCCGCCTCCTGGAAAGACTCTGCTATATCCGTGACGGCCGCCTCGTCAATAGGATCTGTGCCGCTTTCCGGGTCAGCCATATATTCATCCCAGGCAAATGCACACTGATTATCACCTTCACAACATTCCTCGCAGACATCCTTTCCCTTACAAACTCCATCCCACTTGGAATTACAAGGGCAATCAAAACTGGTATCAGGGTTATCGCAATCGTCAGGACAATACTCCGCACATTTTTCTCCGGGAGAATCGCCGCAGAATATATTTTGATCCCGACTGTCGCCGCCTGTTAACCAGTCCTTTTCCAAAACGAAACATGAAGGTTCCGAAGCTTTTTTACTTCCCGTTTTGTAGAGGTCCTGCTTCCTGGCCAGGTTTTTGAATGCTCCTGCCTGTTTGCTGCGATCCCTGACCCTGTTCATGCGCTCTACTTTTTCACTGAGATCGCCGGAACCAAGTGAAAATTCCACCTGTGTAGAACTTTCCAACTCATCAACAATCAGCGCCAAATCTGCAAACTCGGCAACCATGTTTTCGGCCGCACAGTCTATTTTTGCATTTGGGCCGCCGCTTTCTTTTGAACAGTCCCTGGCAAAAGCGGGGTCAGGCGCAGCGTTGGCTGTGATTGAGAACCCAATTGAAATGATCGCTGCCAGAACAGGCAGCGCAATATTTAATTTGATCGCCCCAGCACTCTCCTCTCGAGCCGTCCATGGCGGACAATTCCACCTTTCATGCTGCCCGTGCGCCAGACCGGATGAAATGATCTAAATCATTGATTATACCGATATTTAATTCATATATAAGTTGTGAATTGGTGGCCAATAAAGGGGCCGGATACATTTGGTCGTTGTGCATCCGGCCCCTTTTCAAGTCAGGCTGCTTGCACCGAGATGTGTTTGACCTTCTTTTGGGCCTCCTCGGTTTTGGGGAGTTCGATATAAAGAATTCCCTTCTCGAATTTGGCTTCGATCTTGCTCTCGTCTACATCCATGAGGACCGGCAATGAACGGTTGAATGAGCCGAAAGAGCGCTCCTTCCGGTAGAAATCCTTGCCTTTTTCCTCTTCCTCGCGTTTTTTCTCACCCCTGATGGTGAGAACGCCGCCGGACAGGGTGACATCGACGTCATCCTTATCCATGCCGGGTAGTTCGACTTTGATGTGGAAGGCCTTTTCGTCTTCCGTCTCGTCGACACGCGGAGTGAGATCACCGTGGTGCCATGGCTTGGTCATGAAGGTATGCCTTCCGCTACCTTTCCAGAAATCTTCAAAAAGACGATCCATTTCCTTGTGGAGCGAATCCATCTCCTGGAAGAAAGATCCGTACGGACGATCTTCTTCATCCCAATGCCGAAGGCCTCCCCAGCGCCAGGGAACTATATGCTTCAGTGTCATGGTTTTCCTCCTTTCCAATATTCTTGGAATGCGAACATTGACGAGATGGAACTCCCGCCGTTTCGGAGGCGTAAACTTTTCAAATACGTACGCGCGAACCGGTGGGTCGATCCACCACGCATGGTAAATATGGGTCCGCTGCGTGAGCTTTTCTTTGACACAGGTCAGGAAATCCCCGGCGCGAAGGGGTATGCGGAAAACGAGTCAGTTTGCGGCTAATTTCTTCTTTTCCCAGGGCCTGTTAACACTTGCCCTAGCTGTGAATTCACAGCTAGAACAGGGTTGCTCTCACCGCGTTAATTGCCAATACCCACAAACACAAGGTGGACAGGGTGAAAAGTGTCACGCGAACCGAAATGATGTTAACGGTCGATTGCCAAATACTGTGCACCACCCTGATCGCAACATAGGCCCAGGCAAACGATGCATTGATTCCACTGCCTTCACCCGCCAGGGCAAGGATTGCAACCGCTGCATAGAAGAGGGTCGGTTGTTCCATCAGGTGGGTGTAGTTGTGGGACTTCCAGTTCACCTTTGACGGCATTGCCGGCTCGACATCAACATACCGGGAGCCTGGTTCGGCCTCGCCGATCTTGAGCCCCGCTTTGGCGAACGCAGGAAATCTGGTTGCAGTCATCCACATCAATACCACCAGCGACCATAAGACCAGGACCGCAGCTGGCGCCAAAATCGGGATCTGTTCCATATCGACTCCTTTATAAATATTCAATAACCTGCGTCAACCACAGGATGTGTTGAAATAATGCATTTCATTCCACGCATGAGTCAAATTATGGGCGTGGCTGGTCTGCTGGCTTACGGAGTAAGTTCACTCGTTCCACCGCCTGATTTTCAAGACTCTGAAATATCTCAATCAGGTCGATCAGGCGATTATACCGTTTCAAACTCAGGTCTTCCGCTTCGATCGCCGCTTCCATTTCATCATCATTGGCGTCGGATTCAGACAGGATCTCGACCGCATAAAATGCTCGCGCGAAGCGGTCCATTTCTTCCTCGTCCGGGATATCCTGTGGCGGATTCTGGCCAGTGAGCGCCAGGGTAACAAACTCATTGTCCAGATCACTCGATCCGGGCAAGGAATTCAGTATGTTATTCATTTTTCTTTCGCTCATCGGGTGATTGCTCCGCATGAGTTTTCCATAGCCGGGAACCTGCCGCCGCGAGCCCGGCGCGTTAGTGAAGAAAGGGTCCGGCTCTCTCGCCCAGATGTCTCCGTTGCGGGCGCAATACAGGTACTTCATGCGCGTGCCTATCGGGGTCTCGAACCAGCAGATCAGCTCATCTATGTCTTTCCTGCTGCTGCTCCGTTGTCTCTCCAGTGCCTGCCGTACTATGCGGAAACCCGTTTCCCGCTTTATGCTCATTCGTTCAGCCGTCACCGTCAGCGGATCCAGTTCCAGGGGAATTTCGCTCTCGAGCGGCACGGTCTCAGAATGGTCTATGTCCGGAACGCGAGGCGAGTCAACCGCTGCAAGGCTGCTCGCTGCTATCGACAAGGACAAGGATAATATAAACGTATATCGCATCATGCGAGCCAGATTAAGCCGATATCGCAAGCGCGTAAAGTGTAGAAAGTTTGCTCACCTGGTGACAGGAAACACTATCTCGGCATCTCCCACGTTCACGGCGAAAGGAAAAGCTGATTACAATAAGCCGGAATAACCATGCGGGAGCAATATGAAGACATTTTTGGGCCTGTTAACCCTCGCCGCCAGCATCTACATCCTGCTGGGACTGATGATCTACCTGTTCCAGGGCAAAATGGTGTTCCTGGCAAATATGCCCGGCCGCGCGCTGACGGCCTCACCAGGTGATATCGGCCTGGCATACGAAAATGTGTCCCTGACCACCAGCGATGATGAACGCATACACGGCTGGTATGTTCCGGCGGCCAGGGCGCGGGGCGTGGTGCTGTTTTTTCACGGCAATGCCGGCAATATTTCCCACCGCCTGGACAGCATCGCGATCTTCCACCAGTTGGGCCTGGACACCCTGATCATCGATTACCGGGGTTATGGTGAGAGCTCCGGCCAGACCAGCGAACAGGGCACCTACCTCGACGCGCAGGCAGCCTGGGATTATCTGGTCGTTGAGCGGGGGATTTCCCCTGATCGGATCATCGTTTTCGGCCGCTCCCTGGGCGGCGCCGTCGGCGCCTGGCTGGGCAGTCAGCACACACCCGCTGCGGTGATTATCGAGTCCAGTTTTAGCTCAGGGGCGGACATGGCCCACCGGTTGTACCCTTTTCTGCCGACCCGGTTGCTGACGAGGCTACGCTACCCGGTGGCGGAGTATGCCTCACGCCTGGAATGCCCGGTGCTGGTGGTGCACAGCCGGGATGATGAAATCATTCCGTTTGCGATGGGTGAGGCGATTTACGCCGCGGTCAAGCAGCGTAAGGCCTTACTTGAGCTGCGGGGTGATCACAACGGTGGGTTCTACATCAGCCGGCAGGCATACATCCCCGGGCTGAATACGTTTATCGAATCCGTACTCGGCCCAGGGCGGGAATGAACCTGAAAGAGCGGGCCTTGCTCGCGAACGATACCTTTCGGCCGCATGGCGGCCTCCTACAGGTGATCAGTGGTTTTGGCCGTGACGATTACGGTGATGGCTGGCCTGGTGTTCGGCAAACTCCCTCGGCGTTGATGCAGCCATCACCGTTTGTGTCGAGGTCGGCGAATGTCGGCCTGTTCATGCCCTTGCCCATACCTTTGGCTCCATCCTGGCCTGCATGCTGGTCGCGCATGGCCTTCATATGCGCTTTTTGCCCGGCAACGAGTTCCGCTTCGTTTAGCTGCCCGTCGCCATCGGTATCGAGGTCGCTGAACGCCGGCGCGGTGGCGGCGCCTTTCATGGGTTTGCCGGCTTCGGCCATCGCTGCCATGCAGGCGGTGCGCTTTGTGTTGAATTCATCTTCGCTGACAAAGCCGTCACCATCCTGATCGAACTCCGCGAAAGGTGGCGGACTGTGTTTACCGTGTGATTCGGCCTTCGCCGCCAGGGGCATCAATGCGATGGCGAGAACGACAGCAGTGATCAGGATAGTTTCGAATACTGATTTTTCCGGACTTTTCATAGGGGGTACTCCGCGGATTCGAAAGGATATCATCCAGAATTGTAAGGGTGTCTTCATTGATCTGGCTCAAGAGAAGTCAGAATGGCAAGGCATTCGGCCGCGTGGCGGCCCCCTGCAACCATTTGCGCCGGGCTTGCCAGCCGGCCAGGATGATGGCGATGGCCAGTGACAAAATGGCTGGCGGCGTGACGCTGGCTCCGAGCAAGCTGATGGAGGCTGCGGTCAGCACAGCACCGGTGGCGAGCAATGCCCAGGGTGCCCAGGAGGGCATGCTCGGCAACGCGCCTGCTTGGTCTTCTTTCAGCGCCGGGGCTGTCGCGTTCATGCCCAGCAACACGATACCGGCCCAGATGCCGATGGTGGCGATCAGGCTGATCCACAGGCCGGCGAAGCCTGCGCTGCGGTGTACATAGCGCATGGTGAAGTATGCATCTTCTTCGGACTGGTTGGCGTACAGCTTGGCGAAGCGGTAAAGCAGGCCCTGGGTCGGCAGCTCGATATGCAGGGGTTCTCCGCTGATCACGTTGGCCACGGTACCACGCAGCAGTTCGACCGAGGCGTCTTTCACGGAGGAAATGACATGTGCGGCAATAATGTCCATGTTGGTACTGGGTGTTCCGTAACTGGGTGCAGCGGGCACGAATACATCCCAACTGGTGTGGGTGACGATCATGTCCGGGCGCGGCAGGCTGCTTTTTATGCGGCCAAAGTTGTGCATGGCATCACCCCGGGTGGCATAGACCAGTTCCACCGGGAATGCGGTGGCGGAATTGATCATCTTGATCAACACGTCTTTTACCTCGGCTTCCGTGTCTGAGGCAAATGCCGGTTTCTGGGCGCTGCCGTTGACAAAAAACAGACCAGATTTCAGAATCGGGCGGCAGGCTCAGGCGCAGGAACTGCCGGCGGCTGTTGCGCACGTCGAACTGCACGCGCGTTACCGCCAGGCCGTCGGTGGTGAACAGCGTCTGGTAGGTGGCCACGTCAATGGCTGCGACCTGTACGTCAATTTCCTCGTGACGGGTAATGCGCAGTTGCAGAGCAAAGGGTTTCTCGGTCCGCACGTAGCGGTATGCCAGCAGAATCGGGTTGGTCGTTTTGAGCACCAGTTGCCGGGGCAGCTCGTTGATCTCCAGCGAGGACAGTTGCTCGACCAGGCTGGCCTGCACTTCCAGCACTGACAGCGCCTCGATGGCGATGCGGCCATGCTCCACATCGGCATCGACCACTTCGACCCGCGGCACGGTGGTTTCCGCGGCGCCGTCCAGCATGATTCGCTCGTAGTTCAGCTCGATGCGGAACTGACCGTCCATTTCCCGGGTGAACTCAATGTCCACCCGCTGCAATTCGTCCTCGACCGTGATCGTGTGGTTGCGGATAGAGGGTCCGCTCACGCCCAGGATGTTTACGTCGGCCGGAAGCAGCAGGCTAAGCTCGCGCAACACGCCCGATTTGACGTCATTTTCGATACTGACCTGGCCCTTCAGGGTCACCTCGCCAATCGAAATCAGGGTGTCGATCTGGGCATTGAATTTGCCCTGCTGACGCTCGGGTGTGACGGCGTTAACCGCCAGCTGCGCGGTGGCGCTGTGGTATTTGTAGGTGTGCGAAACCGTCTGCTCCAGTTGGTTGCGGAAAAAGGCCGGCAACTGGTTCTCACCAACTTCCGACATATCGGCATGTTGCAAAGGCGCCAGCGCCAGGTCGGGGCCGGACAGCAGGGCGACCATGCCTTTTTGCCGGGCCACCTGCAGTGCGCGCAGAATCGGTACCGGAATGGGAATCGGGCCGGCGACGGCATCGCCCCCATTTTCATGCTGGTCTTCGAGCAGTTGCTCGTAGGCTACGTTGAGGATGAATTCCCCGGTGACCGCGCGGTTCAGGAATACGCGGATGTGGGTGTCCCCGCTTTTTTCGTGGGTGTCCCCACTTTTTGCCTCGCCTTCAACTATGATCCAGTCGGCGATGGCGGCAGCGGGCGAGGTGATGTGGTTGACCTGGGCGCTGGCGGGAATGCTGAACTCCAGTGCATTGGCCTCACCGCGGGTAATTTCATAGCGGATTGAGGCCAGTCCGTACAACACGCCTTCAGCCGCGTGCACGGCCTGGTAGACCACCGCGTTGGCGCGGCTCTCGACGGCCACATCTGCCGGCAGGGCTTCCATCCAGTTCAGCGCCAGGCGCGTGCTCATCGGGATGAAAAAGGTCGCCACGGTGGTCTTGTTTTCGTTGCTGATATCGACGCTGGCAGCCGGGCCATTTTGCGGATTGGCCTGCACCAGTTTGCCGCCGTCCAGGGTCAGCTCGAAGCGGGACACCGGAACGTCGGGGATGTCGAAGCTGGTCGAGGGCACGCCATCAGGATAGGTCACTGCCGACAGGAAACTGAGATCGATACGGTGCTTTCCGGCGCCCGCCAGGCGCACGGCAAAACGCCCTTCCTCGCTGAACACGGTGGCGGGCTTGCCATCGATTTTCAGCTCGATCAGGGTTGTAGCGGTGGAAATAAGCGGCACCGTCACTTCACCGTCGATCAGCATCTCGGCGTCGATGATGGCGTGCCAGACAATGGCCGAATCACGATTTGGCGCCTGGGTGGTGGCCTGAATCGCACCCGTATAGTCAGCGCGGCTCAGCACATATTCCCGTTCCACGGCCACCCGCCAGGACACCATTATCGAGTGTGTGCTGGGTGCGGTGCCATTCGCCGTGGTGCCGGTTTCCGTTTCGTTGGTAACCAGGTTGGCCGAGGGGGCCACGGCCAGGTCGATATGGGTTTGTGGAATCTGCAAAGCGAAGCGGGTCGCAGCCGCTTTTGGTATCGGCAGACTGGTGATGTAAGCGCGGTCTGAAAATCGTGCATCCACATGATAGCTCAGGTGAACGGTGGCTTTCTGGCGTTTTTCTGCCAGCCAGAATAAGCCCTCGGCGCGTTGCACCAGCTGTACCGGTGCGCCATTGATACGAGCGGATTCCAGCGCAGCGCCGGGGCTGAGCAGAGCCACCAGGGTCCATTCGTCCTCGAAAGTTTCGACTTCGACCTGGGCCTGCACGGTGGCGGTGACGTGGCCGTCGCGCTGGTGAAACACCACGTTCAGCACGGTCTGCCCGATCGCATAGCTTGAAGGCGCCGAAAGCGGCTGGATGGTGGCCTGTTGCAGCAGTCGCTGGTATTCCTCCAGCGGCAGTGTGACCTGGCCGGCGGGTTCAACTGGCTGCATGATGACTGACTGGGTCGCTGCGACTCCAGTGTCTTCAATTTCCGTGGCCCGGGCATGACCGGCCAACAGGAAAGACAGCACGGCCAGGCACAGGAGTGTCGTAAACCATGTTGTTGGATGGTGAAGATTCCGGGCTTTTGCCCTGCGATTCCCCGGCTTGTTGATGGGGTTGCCGATGGTGCAGTTGAAATTGTTGTTCAGATGTCTGTTCATAGTTTCCACTCCTCCAGTGCCCGGTGGGTTTTCGCCCATGCTGCATAGCGCAGCGAGTCGGCCAGGAAAGGTTGATGGGCGCCGGCGCCGGGCGAGGCCAGGGCGGCGATGTAGCGATCCAGCACCTGCTGGTCGCGAATGAGATCGGGATCGTTGACCCACGCCGGCATTGCCTGGCGGGCCTGGTCAATGGTTAAGCGCATCGCACCCAGGGCGTTGACCGCTTCGGCTGCTTGCTGCCGGCCCAGCGCTGCAGCGGCTCGCGCCACTGCATTCACAAAGTGGTGTGACAACAAGTTTTTCAGTACCGCGAGTTCGGCCGGGCCGCGGCTGTGTTCATCACCAGAAAATTGACCGCCAGGCAGGCTCAGGTGGCCACGCAGGCTGCCGTTGCGCAGGAAGACCAGGTCTTTGTAGCGCAGGGAAACATCTGCGATGGCGCCAGGCCGGTCGGTGACCACGTCCAGCAGCACGGTAACGCTGTCGCCGGAGAAAATACTGGGAATTACGATCTGGATGCCATCTTCATCCTCGCCGCGGTCGGCCTGGATGCCGAGGTTAGCGCTGAGGCGCCGGTCCATGCTGTTTTCGATATCGCGCACCCGTTGGGAGCGTTGGGCATCGAGGCGCTCTGATCCAACCACCTCGATCAAGCGCACGCCAGGCGCCAGGCGAATGGACAGGCGTGCGGCCCTCGCCACGGCTCGGCTGGAAGCATGCAGTTCTTCTTCGATCAGTTGCCGCGCCTGGCCGGGTGCTTCGAGGTAACGGCGGTTGCCCAGCCCGGCCAGCACCAGTTTTTCGACATTGCCGTTGTGCGGCTGGCTGCCCAAAGGGAAGACACTCAATGTGATGCCCTCTTTGGCCCGTTCATGGGCCTGGGTGGTCAGTCGTTCGATGTCCGCTATTTCCCGGGCGCTGATCAGCAGCACCGAACTGCTACCCAGCGGACGGCTTGGGTCGTCGGTCTGCTGCACCATTGCGCCGGCGCGCTCCATGGCCCCGTATAGATCGAGGCTGGATAAATCGAGGGGGGAAGATTCGAGGCCTTCTTCAGAAGGTGCAGACCCCTGGCCCATGATCAGTTGCTTGGCCAATTGCAGTGAGCCGAAGCGGAAGTCAGTCGCCGGCACCACCAGGCTGCGAGTCTGCCCCTGCCGGCCGGTCATCACCAGCGAAAAACGGTCGCCAGCCTGCTTGCTCTGCAGCAGCGCATCCAGCAGCGCGCGGGTGGCGATACGTACCTCGTCGGGCGCGTCCGCGGGCAGGTCGACCACCACACCGACGTTCATCGCCGGGCGCTGGCCGCGGCGGTGCTCGATACCGCGAATGCCAACCTGCAGGCGCATGCGGGTGAGGCCCGGTGCAAGATCATTGGTGGATATGCTGCTGGCATCGGTCATCAGGCTCAGCGCCAGGGCGTTGTCGGCCGGTGCGTCGAAAGGTTGTTCGACCGGCTCAACCGCTTGCTCCAGGGCTGCGTTGTTTTCGAGCCATGACCGGTCCCATTGGGCCAGGCGGGCGCTGAGCAAGCGGATTTCCGGATCACCCGGTATGTAGGTATTGGCCCAGTAACCCGTCGCCGGCTGGAAATTCAGGTTTTGTGTTTGCTGATAATGGCCAAGGAAATCGAAGTTGCGGTTGGCGTGAAAGCCCGCGCCGTCGAAAACTTCTTGTTTGGCGACCTCGAAGTCAGTGACTTCAGGTTTGGGGCTTTTTGACTTGCGGATTTCTTCAGCCGGGGCTTCAAGTGCCAGCCGTGCCGTTATCGACGATTCCAGGAGGAGATTTTTGTCCTGTTTGTGCGGCGCTTGTGCCGCCGCGATTTCCACCTCGAACTCGACTTCGGACTGCGATTCCGGGTGTTTACGGCGATCGCGGTTTTTGCGGCCTGACACCAAATCAGGTCTGGGCTCGGCGTGGCTGCCGCGCGAGCCGTTAGGCTGCAAGCGATCGGCTTCCTTGCCTTCCTGGCGCTTCTGCTCGGCACCCAGAAGCGCTGTTTCGTCAGAAAAACCGCTCAGTGGGGTTGCAGTTTCCGGGCCTTTAAACAACTCGCCGGCGACGCGCTGCCTGGCCGGCGCGAAATGGGATGTTGGGGGTTCGTGCAGCAGCATTTCCCGTGACAGGCCAATCGCGGCCAGCAAGACTACTGCACTGGCCAGCGCGGGTGCGATGAGGCGGCAGTGGCCATTGGCCGTGCGGCGATGGCCGGCTGATGTCGCGGCTTCGGGCTGTGTTTCCTGCGGCTTGTTCATCTTTTCGTCTGCGCTTGTCTGCCGGTTGCTTTGATCCAGTCCTGATGAAAATTTCATTTGCTGGATTGCTGTGTTTCAGACTTAAAGACGCAGGGAAGGTGGAAAAGGGGTTAAACCATCGTCATCCCGGATGTGCGCTGCGCAAAATCCGGGATGATGAGGGTGCCTATAAGCGAGCTCTGCCCGCAATTTTGGCATTTCACATCAAGAGGCCTCGGGTACCTGTGTGCAGGACCATCATCTGTCGGGAACAGATGATGAGCGAACAGGGATGTCTCGAGCGTGTCCTGCACACAGGTACCCGAGGCCTCCGAAGGACATGTATTTAATCGTGAGTCAGGCACATCCCTATAGGGCTGCTGGTCGGCCGCGTGGCGGCCTCCTACAGGGAAATGTAGGAGGCCGCCATGCGTGCAGGGGAAATGCAGGAGGCCGCTATGCGTGCGACCAAAAAGAGGTCGGTTTACTGGCCCAGTTCGGTGGGGCGCGGCGGTGCTGTCTTTAGTACCTTGTTCTGATGCGCTTCCAGCTGGGCTGCAATTTCCTTTATGGCGGCGTCGAGTTGACTGTCTTCGCCCCGGTTGGTGGCGATCGGGTCCAGGGCCACCTCTATATCCGGTGCTACTCCCTCGTTTTCGACACTCCAGTTTCCTTGCGGATCAAAAAAGCGGAAAAATGGCACCACAATCCCGCCACCGTCCATCAGTTGAGGATTGGCCGCGATGCCGATCAAACCACCCCAGGTGCGGGTGCCCATGAGTTTGCCGATGCCGGCATAGCGGAAAGTGTGCGGCAGATAATCGCCACCAGAACCGGCGTCCTGGTCGATCAGCATCAGCTTGGGCCCGTGAACGGCGCCGGCCGGCGTGTTGTAGATCAAGCCGTCACGATCGGCCCAGCCCGACAGGTGTTTGCGGCTGAGCACCTCGACAATGTAATTGGCCGCCTGGCCGCCCGCGTTGGAGCGTTCGTCGATGATCAGGGCTTCCTTGTCCACCTGGGTAAAAAACATCCGGTTGAAGAAGGTGTATCCGGCGCCCGCGGTGTTCGGAAGATAGATATATCCCACCCGGCCGCCGCTGGCCTCATCAACCTGGCGGCGGTTATTTTCGATCCAGGACCACAGGCGCAATTGCCGTTCTGATTCGACCGGTTCGACCAGGATTTCGCGTGCATTTTCACCCCCGGCATCCGCGCTCACCCGCAGCGTGACCTGCTGACCGACGGTTCCCTGAAGGGCAGCGAAAATATTATCCGCCGCAGTCAGTTCTTTCCCGTTCACGGCAAGGATGAAGTCGCCCGCCCGCGCTTCGTTACCCGGCTCAGCCAGTGGCGCTTTAATGAACGGGTTCCAGGATTCCCCGGTATACACCCGGACCAGGCGATAGCGACCATCCTCTACCTGCAGGTTGGCGCCGAGCAGGCCGGTTTTCACCGTTTCTGCTTTGTAGACATCGCCGCCACCGGTGCGGTTGTGGCCGACCTGCAGTTCGGCCACCATTTCCACCATCAGGGTAGTCAGGTCTTCGCGCCGCCCAACGTGCTCCACCAGGGGACGGTACTGCTCATACACGGCCTGCCAGTCGAGGCCGTGCATGTTTTCAGCGTAGAAATATTCCTGCTCCATGCGCCAGGCCTCGTCGAAAATCTGCGTCCATTCCTGGCGCGGGTCGACCAGTACCTTCATGCCGCCAAGATCCAGCGCCTCCGGCTTCATCTCGTCAGCGATTTCCACCGTAAGTAGCGAATCATCGGCCTTGGTGATGATCATGTGACTACCATCGCTACTGATGGCGAACCGCGAGACGCCGCTGAGCAACTTTTTCTCTTCCTTGTCTTCGAATTCGAAACGCCACAGGCGATTTTCGCTCTCAACCTGCTCGCCTGGCGGGGGATTGCTGGCGCCGGGCTGAACGAATTGAATGTAAAAAAGGCTTCCATCCTTGCCCACATCGAGGTTGCCGTAGTTGCGTTCTGCCAGGGGCAGAGCCACGATTCTCTGACTCAGTCCTTCCAGGTCGATTTTGGTCGGGGGCGTGGCCTTGTCTTTGTCGTCCTCGTCTTTACTCTCATCATTGTCCTCACCGTTGTCAGCGCCATTCTTCTCCTCGTCGCCGCTCTTCGGCAACAGCGGTGATTTTTCATCCGTGGACAGCACCACGGCGTATAAGGCCGCCCGGAAAGGCCGCTCCTGGCTGGTCATGTTCAGGCCGACCTGGATCGGGCCGGAGTTGGTCGAGGCGGCGAAGTACAGGTATTTGCCGTCCGGACTGAACGCGGGCGAGGCTACATCGGCCGAACCATCGCTTACGGTGATATTTTTGCCGGATTCGAAGTTATGCAGCACCAGGTCGCGGTGAAAATTGGGTTGCTCGAGCGTAAATGCGAGCCAGCGCCCATCCGGTGATGCGGTCACCTCTATTTGGTCCCGCCGGGCCTCGGTAGCGATCAACGATCTGCTGCCGGAATCGAGGTCGATGCTGTGCAGGCCAAGGTGATTGTCCATGTAGACCAGGCGGGACTTTTCCCCTGGCGTCCATTCGAGCAGTTGGTAGAAGTGCGGGCCGAGCGGGAAGCGCTTCGTCTCACCCCTGCCGGTCTGATCTGTCACAACGACTTCCTGACCCTCATTGGTCTCAGAGATCCAGGCGATCTGCTGGCCGTCAGGCGACCATCGTGCTGAATACTCGCGCCGGTTTCCGGTGGCGCTCAGGTTCCGGGTAGAACCATCCTTGACCGGCACGCTGAAAACTTCACCGCGCGCGGTGACCACTGCGCGCTTGCCGCTGGTCGAAATATCCGTTGCCTGAATGGTCTTTGACGCATTCTTCCATTGCGGCCGCAATTGAGGCAGATCGGGCGCTATTTCAATCACGATTTCAGTGGTCGTGCCGGAAGCCAGGTCGAGCTGCTTCAAGCGCCCACCGGATTCGTAAACGATGCTCGAGCCATGAGCGCTGGCGGCGCGAATATCCCAGTCAGGCTCGCTGGTGAGCCTGGCCAACTGGCCGTTGGCTGGGTCATAACTGAACAGGTTGAAGATTTTGTCCTCACGGTCGGAAAGAAAATACACCTTCCCATCCAGCCACAGGGGGTTGAAATTAGTCGTGCCGGCGCCGGGAATGGTCGTGACTTCACTGCGCGCCGCATCCATGATCTGTATGGCGGGCGTGGTGCCACCGCGATAACCCTTCCAGCCTGAAGTGCCCCCAAACAACCCGTTGTAGCCCGACCCGAATGCAATATAGGCCAGGTCGCCTGCTGCGCTGTAAGTGCCGCGGAAAATGCGCGCCTCCATCTGCTTTTCTGGAAAGCTTCCATCCAGGGCCGCGTGGTAAAGCTGGCCGGAACGGCCGTGGTCCGTCTCACGTTGCGAAACAAAAGCAACCGCGTTGCCATCCGGGGTCCAGTCCAGTGGGATGTCGCTGCCCGGATGCCAGGTCAGGCGGCGTGGCTGCCCGCCCGCTACCGGCACAACGTATACATCTGTGTTGCCTTCGTAGGCACCGGCAAAAGCAATGCTCTTGCCGTCCGGCGAGAAAATGGGGCGGTTCTCTTCTGCCGGGCTGGATGTCAGTCGTCGTGGTTGACTGCCATCCCGATTGGCGACCCATAAATCACCCGCATAAACGAAAGCGAGATTGTCCTGGGACACTGCCGGTTGTCTCAACAGCAAGGTCTGATTGGCTGACACGGGCAGAATAATAGCGGCGAGCAGAATGCCCGCAAGGCTTGAACAGATTTTCATTATTTGATCCAGATCGGTGCTTGGGCCGACTATTATGCAACAGCTTTAATGTTGCTGCTCACTTGGAACGGCCAGCGTAATTGCCGACGGTAATATAAATAATGATACTGATGACGATTCCGGTGAAAGTTTTTGACGACGACCCTTATTGGGCATGTCATTTCTTTGACAGGTCACATTAATCAGGGGCGCCGGTTTTTTTATGGAATAGCCCACGCAGGATGGCGACCGACTGAACAGGGATGGTTGGTGACGCGTAGATGGGTATATAGTATTAATCAGGTATCGTAAATCATTGCTCTCTTTGGGTTCGCCGTTCTTTGCGCAAACCCGATCAGGGTGGGGTTGGATAGATACATGATCTTTGGTTACGTCATCATCGGAATGATCGCCGGTATTTTTGTCGCTGGTTGGAGCGGCAATTTCCTGCTGGGTGCTGTCGGCGGAGCTGCAATCGGCTTGCTGCTGGCGCGCGTGGTAAATCTCGACCGGCGAGTTGACCAACTTGAGCGTTTGGCCCGCCAGGCGAAGCGCAGCAGCGTTCCAACCCGTGAGCAGCCACAGGCCCCGAAAGAACCCGGTGCGCCCCCGGCATGGGCTAAACCCAAAGCCCCTGATCCAGGGTTTTTTGAAAGCCCCGCCGAACCCCCACCAGCGCCGGTTTCAGCTACTGAACCCGAGCCACGCGCAGCCTCGAAACCACTGGCGACGCCACGTGGCTGGCCTGAAACTGAGCCGAAGACGTTCCAGCCATCGCTCATGCAGCCTTTGCTGCAGAAGATCCTCACCTGGTTTACCAGTGGCAACGTCCCGGTCAAGGTCGGTGTCATTATTTCCTTTATTGGTGTGGCATTTTTGCTCAAGTACGCAGTCGATCGTGAACTGCTGATCATCCCGCTGGAATTCCGCCTGCTGGCGGTGGCGGCAGCCGGTTTGACCCTGGTCGTTATCGGCTGGCGCCTGCGCGAGCGGGTCAGGATCTATGCTCTCAGTTTGCAGGGCGGCGGCGTGGGAATTCTGTTCCTGACGATTTTTGCCGCTCTACGCTTATGGCAACTGCTGCCTGCACCCCTGGCCTTCTTTTTACTGGTCGCGCTGGCCTTTCTTAGTGGCGCCCTGGCGATCTTGCAAAATTCTCGATCCCTGGTCATCCTGGGTGTCGTCGGCGGCTTCCTGGCGCCCATTCTCACATCCACCGGCCAGGGCAGCCATGTCGTTTTATTCAGCTACTACCTGGTGCTGAACGGCGCGATTCTCGGCATTGCCTGGTTCCGTGCATGGCGTGAGCTGAACCTGATCGGCTTTATCTTTACTTTCCTGATCGGGAGCCTTTGGGGATACCAGTATTACAAGCCTGAGCTGCTGGCCAGCACGCAGCCATTCCTGCTGCTGTATTTCCTCTTTTACCAGGCAATTGCCATTTTATATGCACTGCGCCAGCCGCCAGAGCGCCTGGGTATCGTGGATGGGACGCTGGTGTTTGGCACGCCCGTCATCGTTTTTGTACTGCAGGCCGCACTGGTAAGTGGAATTGAATACGGGCTGGCCATCAGCGCAGCCGTTGCAGCAATCTTCTATGCGTTGACCGCCACCTGGTTGTTCCGCAACAAAGACGCATATATGCGCCTGCTGACCGAATCTTTCATGGCGCTGGCGGTGGCCTTCGGCACGCTCGCAATACCGCTCGCGCTCGATGCGCGCTGGACTGCCGCCGCCTGGGCGCTCGAGGGAGCAGCGCTGGTCTGGATAGGTGTGCGACAGGGCCGGCACCTGGCAAATCTTGCCGGTGCTGCGCTGATTTTCCTGAGCGGGTTCTCATTTGCCGCATATGGCTGGCGGACCGGTGCCGGTTTACCAATTCTGAATGGCAATGTACTGGGTGGCGCCCTGATCAGTCTCAGTGCATTTTTCACCTCCAGGAAACTGGAAAGCTTCGTAGAGCAAGGTTATCAAGCGGTGTACCGGCTCGCCGCCGTTGTTTTGTTTGTGTGGGCTGCACTGTGGTGGATCGGCACCGGATGGATGGAATCGATCGACCGGGTAAGCGCCCACAATCAGTTGAATGTTTTCCTGTTGTTCCTGGCCCTGAGCATGGGTGCCTGCGTCTGGCTGGGCCGGGTCCGCCAATGGACCATGGCGCACCTGGCGACCTTTGTTTTGCTGCCAATGCTCGTGTTGCTTGCGCTCGGAATCGGGGCCGAGTTCGACCATTTCCTGTTCAGCCTCGGCTGGCTGGCATGGCCAGTAGCCTGGATCATCCAGGCTTTGGTGTTGCGAGCGATGGACGAACATGATGAGGAGCTGGCGGGTGCCTGGCACTTTGCATCACTCCTGTTGCTAACTGCACTGCTTGCGCTGGAAGCCACGTGGCGGACAGACCTGATCGCTTCCTTGGCCTGGGCTGGAGCCGTTGCAACCGCTGTGCCAGGCGTCATGGCATTGCTGGTGTGGCGCTTACGCAAGAATCCCGCGTGGCCGGTCCCCGTGCATCCGGTGTCATATCTGGCCGCCAGCGTTGTGCTCGTGACAAGCCAGGTGATTTACCTGGCGGGACTCAGCCTGGTGCAGGCTGGTGACCCTGATCCCTGGCCTTACATCCCCGTGATCAACCCATTTGACCTGGCCATGTTGTTTGCGATGGTGACCGCATGGCTGTCGCTGGCCGCGATACGGCGGGAATCCAGCCTGGCCGACGCCCTGGAGGTCAGGCTTTATCTGCCACCTTACAGGCTGATGCTTGCCACGGCGGTCTTCATAATGACAACCATGGCGCTGGTGCGGGGCGTGCATCATTACACCGGTGTGCCCTGGGATATCGACGCGCTGTTCGGTTCCATCATCGTACAGACGGCGTTGTCGATTTACTGGGGCCTGCTCGGCTTTGCCGGAATGATCTGGGGCGCACGAAGCACGCACCGCACCGTATGGCTGGCGGGCGCCGGCTTCATGGCGCTGGTGGTGATCAAGCTGTTTCTCATTGATCTGGGAAACAGCGGTACCATTGAGCGCATCATCTCGTTCATAGGCATTGGCGCACTGTTGCTGGTGGTGGGCTACTTTGCACCGGTTCCACCGAGGCAGTCGCAAGGGGATCGAACAGATTCATGAATACGATGCGTCGAAAAATTTTCCTGCTGGTGTGGCTGAGTGCTGCGGCCGGACTGGTCTTCTCCGCGGAGTTGCCTGACCGCGAGGAATATGCCTACCGCTTTTCGCTGAAAACCCACGGAGATTCCGAGTTTTTCGCGCTGGATATTCCGCTCCAGGTCTACCGGTCTGTTTCAGACTCCGCCCTGCGTGATGCCGGCGTTTACAATGCCGATGGCCAGCCGGTGCCGCGAATTTTCGAGCACCCCGTGCCGGATGACACGGGCATCGAACAGCAGGCTGCACTCGGCCTGGTACCGCTTTACGACCGGCAGGCCGACCAGCCTGAGCAGCTGCGCATGCTGCTGCACCAGCATGCCGGCGAAACCACCCTGGCACTGGATTCCCAGGCAGCCCCTGCCAGGGATGGCGAACAAAAACTCACGGCCTACATCGTTGACCTGCGGGAACTCGAGCATGTTCTCGAGGCCCTGGAGTTCGACTGGCAACCACTGCCACAGGGCTTCATCGGAACGGTGCGTATCGAAGACAGCGACGATCTCAGGCATTGGCGCAAACTGGGCATTTCAACCCTGGCGGAACTTCAGTACAACGAGACCCGTATTGAACAAAGAAGGGTGAGCCTGGAAAGAAAGGTATCAGATTATCTGCGCATCAGCTGGAAAGGCTTGCCAGAGGCCTGGAGCCTGAACGCCCTTACCGGCATCTACACCGAGCAGGGCGCCCCAGCAGCACGCAAATGGTTAAACCTCGACTCCACCCAGCCCGGTGAGACGGACCGGGAGTATCTATACGAAGGGGGCGGCTACCTGCCCGCAGACCGGGTGAACGTCGTATTACCTGATGACAATGTCGTCGTACGGGCCAGTATTTTTCATCGCCGTAATGAGCAGGACCGCTGGCGCCTTGCCCATAATGGCATCTTCTACAACATCACACGACAAGGTAATGCCTTGCAGTCACCCGCAGCGACGGTAACTTTTGTGCGCGCTGGCCAATGGAAAATCCGCATCGATTCAGGCATGACGACGGGCCCCGTTCAGCTCCAGCTGGGTTGGCGCCCTGACCGTCTGGTCTTCCTGGCCCAGGGTTCACCGCCTTTCGAGTTGATCACCGGCCGCGCACTAGACAGGCTGGAACAGTTTCCGCAGGAAACGGTTCTGGGGGATAGCGTCATCTTCAGCATGTTGCGGGATTCAGGAGAGGCAGGCGATGCCACGCTGGGCGCCCGGGAAATCATCGCAGGCCCGGATCAGCTGGAAATCGCAAAAACAAAAACCTGGAGAGTCTTGCTGTTATGGCTTGGCCTGTCCGGCGCCATCGCCCTGGTGGGGTGGCTGGTCCTTTCCCTGGTGCGGGATATGCGTCGTCCGGGATGATTTTGCAGGAGCGAGCAAAGCTCGCTTCTCCACTACAAATAACCGGCGGCTTGCAGGGAGAACAGGCGGGCGTAGTGGCCATCCAGCTTCATCAGCTCTTCGTGGCTGCCGCGTTCGATGATTCTACCGTTTTCAATGACCACGATCTGGCTGGCCATCCGCACGGTGGAGAAACGGTGTGAGATCAGGATGGCGATGCGGTTCTGAGTGAGCTTGCGGAAGTGCTCGAAAATCTGGGCTTCGGCGGCTGCGTCCATGGAGGCGGTGGGTTCATCCAGCACCAGGATGTCGGCATCCGCACGCATAAAGGCCCGGGACAGGGCTATTTTCTGCCACTGACCACCGGACAGTTCCTGGCCGTCCTTGAACCACTTGCCAAGCTGGGTATCGTAGCCGGACGGCAGGCCGTCTACGATGGAGTCGGCCATGCCCTTGGCGGCAGCTTCACGCCAGCGCTCCTCGTCTTCAAAATAGCGCACGTCGCCCACGCCGATGTTTTCACCCACCAGGAACTGGTAGCGGGAAAAGTCCTGGAATATCACACCGATACGCTGGCGCAGAGCGCTTTCCTCCCACTCGTTGAGGTCCAGGCCGTCGAGCAGAATACGGCCCGTTTCGGGGCGGTACAGCCGGGTCAGCAATTTGATCAGGGTGGTCTTGCCGGAACCGTTTTCTCCCACCAGCGCCAGCGATTCTCCCGGGTGAATGTGCAGGTCGACATCCACCAGCGCCGGCTGGCTGGCGCCAGGGTAAGTAAAGCCGACGCCTTCGAAGCGCACGCCGTCGTCAGGTGCCGGGCCCCGCACTTGCGTAGCGTTGGTCTCTGATGCCGGTGTTTCCAGGTATTCATACAGAGTGGAGAGATACAGATTGTCCTCGTACATGCCGCCGATTGCGGAAAGAATGGCTGACACCGCGGATTGTCCCTGGCGGAACAGAATGAGGTACATGGTCATCTGGCCCAGCGTAATGCGGCTGGCAACGGCCGCGGTGGCGATCCAGGCATAAGCGCCGTACAGGGCCGCCGTGCCGACCAGTCCCAGTACGAAGCCCCAGCCGTCGCGGCGAATGGCCAGGGCGCGATCAGCTTTGTACAGGCGCCGGAAGATATCCTGGTAGCGCTCCAGCAGCAGCGGTCCAAGGCCAAACAGCTTCACTTCCTTGACGTTATCCTCGCGCGCCAGCACGGTTTCCAGGTACATCTGCATGCGGGTCTCGGGTGAGCGCCAGCGGAACAGGCGGAAAGCGTCACCGGAAAACTTGGTCTCGGCAAAGAAGGCCGGCAATCCGGCGATCAGCAGCACCGCCACGGCCCAGGGTGAGAACTGCACCAGCAGTACGCCGTAACTCAGCAGCGACACCAGGTTCTGTGCCAGGCCGAAGGTACGATTTACCAGCGATAGCGGCCGGCTCGAGGCCTCACGCCGGGCGCGGGTGAGCTTGTCGTAAAACTCAGCATCCTCGAACTGCGCCAGCTCCAGTGTCAGCGCCTTCTCCAGGATCATCACGTTCACCCGCTGACCCAGCTGGGCCCGCAAAAGGGCCTGGCTGAGTGAGATGCCGCGCTGGGCCCCGGACAGGGCCGCCACAATGACAGCTTCAATGGCTACCAGCATGAAGATCCGGTCCAGGGAGGTCACACCGGTGTCCTGCGCGACCCTGGTAGCCGCCACCACGGCATCAATGATCAGAGCGCCCACCCAGGCCATCGCCGCCGGTAGCACACCGGCCAGTAGAGTAAGCAGGGCCAATGCTACCGTGAGGCGGCGATTGGTGGTCCACACCAGCCCCATCGCCCGGCGGCTGTAGCGGAACACGCCAAAAAAACCGCGGCTGGTGGCTTCGGGTGGTGGGCCGGGAGGGGGGTGACGTGCCATGTGGGTAATATTACATGCTATGGCTGTTTGTGCTGTAGGAGGCCGCCATGCGGGCGAAAAACTTCCGACCGCATCGCGGCCTGGTGTGCATCAGCTCAGGTAAGCCCGGATTCGCTGACCGGCATCCAGCTGCGGAACCTCACCACCTTTGTCCAGACCACTTGCCGCACCGTCCGCAATGACAACAAGGTAGCGAGCCGCGGTTTTCTTCCAGGTGTACATGTCCAGCACACGTGCACTGGCGCGCGCGGCGAGATCTTCGTAGTTATCCAATGCTTCTTCCAGGCCGCGTGCAATGTCGTCAACATCAGTTGGATCAACCAGCACGCCGGAGCCGTCAGCGAAAATTTCGGTGGGGCCGCCATTGCGGGTCGCAGCGCAGCTGAGCCCGCAAGCCACCGCTTCGATCGGCGCCAGCCCAAAGGGCTCGTAGAAAGAGGTCAATACGAACACCGACTTCCTGGCGGCGAAATAGCGGTAAGTCGCGGCCAGTTCCGTCTGCGACTGGACATTCAGAAATTCCACGCGGTCACGCAGGCCTGCTGCGCTGATCATTTCCAGGATCGGCTTCAGGACCTCCTGCTCTTCAGCGGAGAGACTTTCGATTTGCTCAAACGGCTTGTCGATACCCCGGGTACAGATGACAAACCCCGCTTTTTGCTGAAGTTCCGGCGATTTCACATAGGCCGCAACTGCACCGCCAATGTTTTTCTTTTCATCAATCCGGCTCGCAAGCAGCAGATGCGGCTGGTCGGGGTTGCTGAGGATAGCGCTCAGCTTTTGGTTTACCGCCCAGTCAGACTCGCAGGCCTCGGTGCTGAATACCTGCGTGTTAACTCCGGGCGGAATTACAGAGAATTTCGCATTGTCGTGTATATCGACTGCACCGGCATACAATGGATGCGCGTATTGCTCCATCCGCTCCTGCCCGGTTGAGGTGATGATGCGGAAAGCCCGGTTCATCGCGGCACGTTCCGCCGCAATGCGCTTTGAAAAACAGAACCGTTGCTCCATTTCACTGGCATTGGCGCTGTTCATCCCCAGCTTGTCCATTTTCTGGGCGCCCAGGGAATGCCCGGTAAAGGTGAATCGCAGCCCGCTGCGCGATTGCATCAGCACGGCACAATAACCACCATCGGCATAGTGGGCGGTGACGAAATCCGGCAGAGTATTACCGTAGAATTCAATGGCGCCGGCCACGAATTCGTCCAGGTGCTCCCAGAGCTGTTCCTTGGCAAGGAAAGTATCGCCCCCACAGGGGATGCGTATGATGCGAAGGTCCGGCGCATGAGTGCTGTAGTGGTCAATCGAAGCCGGGAACTCGGGCCAATCCGGGTCGATAATCCTGCGCGTGACGATGTCTACCTGGTGCCCCGCATCGACCATAGCCATGGCTACTTCCTTCACATACACCAACTGCCCTCCGAAATCGGGGTGTTCGGTCAAGTGCGAGTCGGCTTCATCGAAGTTGCCCTGCGGGTTAAAAAAAAGGATGTGCATACCACTACGCCCCCACAATGCCCGGGGGCCAGTCGTTGATGATGGTCACCGAATAGTCCTTGTTCACGATGATATTGGCGAGCTTTTTGTGGGCAGAGATGATCCCGTGCTCGATTTCCAGCACCCGGTTGATGAATGGATCGAGTTCCGATTCGTCACGCCGCCGCTTTTCGCGGTGGGCGCGTGTAGCGAGATAATCCCGGTCGATAAACACCCGGCACTTCACGTTCTGAAGCAGCGTGGTATAGGTTCCGTCGGCGATCCCTACACGCGCGCCACCGATTTCCATCAATTCCGAAAGAATCGTGTCCTTTTCATAGTCCACCAACGGCTTTTCAATCCGGGCGGCGCCCCTGGAAAAAGACTCGAGGTGCTCATCCATCAGGTCCAGCCTGACTTCCTGTGTGCCCACCCACGAAATATCGCTGCGGCGCTCTGCGTCATTGGTTTTGGGGGGGTAAACAAAGTAATCGTCCTGCTGGAAGATCACGCTGCGGATTCCGTGGAATTCCAGCGCCTGGGCGACAGCCGTGGCGGTTTCGGATTTACCGCTCCCTGACTGGCCTGCTACAGAGATTGTGAAACGCTGATCAGACTGTTCCAGTACCGGCAGGATGGCCGGAAC
>PVMK01119421.1_pt1 | contig 23610 bp, 25 predicted proteins | sample 1853481 | NCBI WGS metagenome assembly PVMK01 (sample SAMN08533507, study PRJNA380276) | Marine sediment metagenome, whole genome shotgun sequencing project. | reverse complement strand
AGCGGAAGTTGCCGACTATTTGTGCCGGGCGCTGGAAGACGATGACCTGGGTGTTTGCCGGACAGCATTGAAAGTGCTTTCCCGGGAAAACTACACCGCGGAAACAGCCCAGCGGGTTGAGAGCCTGATGTTCAAATTTTCCAGTGAGCTTAGAAAAAATGCCGCAGCGGCGCTGCGCAGGATGCAGGACTTCAGCAGTTCGTCACGCCTGCTTGAAAATCTGATGGACGCTGAGCAGACACCACATCATTGGGTTTGCATCGACGCCCTGGCCGAAATGTATGCCAGCGCACAAAACAGCCAGGAAAATTAATGAACGCCTATAGCAAAAGACTGGTGTCTATATTCTCGTTCTCTCTGGTTTCGATAATTTTACAGGGTCAAACCCTGGCGGCTAACACGGGCATTTCAGCAGAGGACATCGCCAGAATAGATGACGCCAGGGATCTATACCAGTCCAACTGCGCCGCCTGCCACGGTTTTGATGGCATACCGATCATGCCGGGAGTTCCCAATTTTTCCAACGGCGAGCGATTGGAAAAAGCCGACCAGGAGTTGCTTGGGAGTCTGGAAGATGGCAAGGAATCTGAGTCCGGCGGTATGCCCATGCCACCCTGGAAGGGAATCTTAAGCGATGGGGAGATGCTTGCAGTGCTCGACTACATTCGGGTAATAAATGGGGACCCGGTGTTTCAGGATAATTGCATGTCCTGCCACGACAGCAGTGTACCCCCGGTCGCGGAATCGATTCCGAAAACTTCGGCAGAACTGAATTCGCACCAGGGAGCATTCAATCTGTGCACCGGAACAGACACTGACAACATGGTGGAGCGGCAGGATATCATCAGTGTTATTCAGTTTTTGGCAGGAGTTTCACAAAATTAACACACTAGTTACATCTACAGGGCCTACCTTTAGAGGGTAAAAAATGAAGCTGGTTGTTAACCGAATTTCAAAGCCAGCCGCGATGTTAACGCTATTCGTGTTGCTGGTCGTGGCCGCATTTCCGGTTTTCGCCCTTGAACCCAATGAATACCGGCAGGTTATGGGCCTGGATTCCCGCAAACTGATCTGGTTCATTGCTCAGATGCACCTGTTCTTTGGCGCATTTGTATTAGGTGTCCCCCTGTTCGCAGTGACCATCGAAATCGTCGGCTGGCGTACAAAGGATCCAAAGTTTGACCAGCTGGCATACGAATTCACCAGCCTGCTGAGCGTGGCCTATGCCACCACTGCGGCCTTAGGTGGGTTACTCGCCTTTGCCCTGTTTACCCTTTATCCGACCTTCATGGGTTACATGGCGGGGATCTTCAAGGATGTGATGTTTATATACGCCCTGCTGTTTTTCGGCGAGACTTTCGCCCTGTATCTCTACTACTACGGTTGGCAATGGCTGAGTAATACCGATCAATTTAGTACCACCGTGAGGAATTTCTTCCGCATACTCGGTGCTACGGTGGTGATTATCGGAGTAGTGTTCTTTATGGGCGGCTACGGTTTTGAGATGCGTGGCGATACCCGTGCCTTTATCACATTCCTCTACATCGTACCTACAGGGATTGGGCTGTTCATTCTGCGCGATCGCAAGACCACACATATTTTCATTGGCATCATGCTGAATGTTGTGGGTACCGGTATCATGATGGCCGCCAACAGTATGGCCGGTTTTATGATGAGTCCCGCCGGGGTTGATGAAAGCGGAGAATTGATTGGAACCGTATGGCAGGCATTCGAAAATGTGCTGGCCACACCCATTGCCATCCATCGTATGCTCGGCAACCTGGCCTTTGGTGGCCTGGTCGCCGGCGCCTATGCCGCAGTTAAGTTCATTGGCGCAAAGACAGCGGAAGAGAAAGCCCATTACGACTGGATGGGTTATATATCCAACTTCGTCGCCATCGCTGCATTGATTCCGTTGCCGTTTGCCGGTTACTACCTGGGCCGTGAAGTCTATTCTCACAGTGCGATCATGGGTAACAACATGATGGGTGGTGACTTCTCCTGGACCTTCATCATCCAGGCCATGCTGGTCGGTTCATTGTTTTTAATCAGTAACTATTACCTGTGGAGTGGCATGACGCGTATCCCGGGGTCGGAGCGTTATTACAAGTACATCAAGTTTATTCTCGGTGCCCTGATCTTTTCTTTTGTCATTTGGCTTAGGCCGCATAATTTACTGCTGAGCGGTGCCGAAGTTGGGGAAATGGGCGGCAGCCAGTATCACCCCACATGGAAGTTTATGGGTCTGTTGCCGGCCAAGAATGCGGTGGTCAATCTGATTATTCTCTCCACCTTCTTTAGCTTCCTGCTCTACCGACGCGGCAATAAAGTGTCCGTGGTTTCTATTCGGCAGCAAGGTCGCTTACCAAAGATTGTCATCCCACTGGCAGGTGCAGCGGCCATCTTTATTGTTGGCCAGTATGCATTGAAACTATTCAACATGACGCCGGCCGAGCTGGATCTACCCGCCGATCGTATAGAGTATTTTCAAACCCTCGGCTACCTGTTGCTGTTTGAATGTGCAGCGGCTGTGGTCGTGGTGTTTCTGGCGCTTCGGGATAAAGGCCAACTGGCACAAAATCTCTATCTGGGTATAACCGCCTTTAACGTGGTGCTGTTCCTCGGTGTCTACGGTTTTGTGGTGATGGAAAAGGCCTCACCGCTTCTACGCAATGTAGCGGTGAGCCAGTTCCTGCAATTGATCAGTTGTTTGATCCTGGTAACCGCCATCGACATGTTCCTGTTTAAGGGGGCCAGGGAAATTGGCCAACTCAAATGGGGAAAGATGACCACACGCAGTCAATACGCGCTGTTATTGCTGACTTTCATCATCACCATGAACATGGGGCTGATGGGCTTCATTCGATCGGGCCTGCGTGGTGACTGGCACATCTTCGGTATCATGCGAGATACCTCACAATGGTCTTATACCCCAAGCAACGCCACCATGACGGAAATGGTGTCGCTGTCGGTGCTGGTGTTCATGATTGGGGTCGGGTTTATGTTCTGGTTAGGCGGTATCGCTGCAAAAAAATACGATCACGAAACGCCTCAGCAGGAAGAGGATACGGAGCATGTCTAACGCCGTTGTCAGGGTCTTCTTTTTCCTGTTGGTGGTGTTGGGCACTTACCTGTGGATAGGCCACTCCGTTACCGCCATGACCGGAGGTGAAAAAAAAGGTGGCGGTAAGATAGAAATAAGCCCTGAAGGCGGTGAAGAGGTTTTCTGGGGGAAAGGCCGCTGTTTTACCTGCCATAGCATGGGCGATGAAGGCAGTGCTGTACGTGGTCCCAACCAGGGTCAGTTCGGCGAGAAGTTTCCCTTGCCTATCGGTGCCCGTGCCGCCGAACGGGCTAAAGAGCGTAGTGAGGAAACCGGACAGACTTATACCGCGACGGATTACCTGGTCGAAAGCGTGTCCAACCCTAGTGCTTATATCGTCGATAGTTATAAGGATGAAATGGCTATCGTGTACGCGCCACCCATTTCCCTGAACCTGGATGAAATAAAAGCGGTGATCCTCTATCTACAAAGTCAGGGCGGCGATCTGGACCTGGATGCGATTAACAACCCAAGTGAAATAGCCCAGTCTTATTTTGATCGCATTGCTGCGGCAACAGCGGCCGGTGGTGGCGATCCAGGCAACGGTGAAGAGATGTTTGTCGATAACTGTTCGGATTGCCACAGATTAAATGGCGATGGCGGCAACGTTGGCCCAGATCTCACGGGCATTGGCACCCGGGGTTTAAAGTTTATTCGCGAATCGATACTGGTGCCCGCAAAGAAGATCACTCCAGGTTATGAAACATGGACGGTGGTGAAAAACGACGGACGTAAAATCACTGGACTGAAGACCCGCGACACGTCAACCGAGATCGACATTACCAAGGCAACCAGTGAGATAATCACCATTGCCAGGAGTGATATCAAAGAAATCACAGAGGACGAAGACACCAGCATCATGCCGGTTGATTTGACCGAGGCACTCACCGTCAAGGACTTCCAGGATGTGCTCGCATTCATGATGATGCAAAAGGCCACGCAAGAACCTGATGAAGAACAGGAACAATAAGGCTGTGAGATGATGCAGTTTAAGATAAATCGTTTCTGGACAGTTGTCATCACACTGCTGGTCGTTTATGGCCTGGTCAGGTGGGGCATCCCGGCCGTCTCCAGACAGATTACCGGCCTACCCTTCCCTTTATCCGTACCGGGAACCCTGAAGTTCTTTTATATGACATTAACAGTCATCGCCTTATTCCTGTTTGTTACCTACTCGGATGAAAACCTGAACGAATTTTTAGCGCCAATAAAAAGATTTTTACGGGGTGAATTTGGCAAACCGATCCGGGCCGTGGTGCTGTCTATCCTGCCCTTGATCATTGGCTGGCAGATTTACAGCATAACGGCACCCGCAGTGGAATTACCCTCTTCGTTGCGTATTCAACATCCTTCGTCAAATTTCCCGAAGAAATTTGAAACCCTCAAGAATCCGCTGGCGAATCCAACGGATGCAGATATAGAAGCCTTCATCGCTGATGCTAAAATCGGCCAGGTAGCCTGGATCCCGCAACTGCAGGCCGATATCGAATTTTGGCAGGAAGAGAACCCGGATGCTCATCCATTATCCGCGGTAGCCACGGCGCCGATGCTGGCATTTCTCGACAGGCTTCAAAATGGCAATCCCGATCAAGAATCCGCCAAAGCCGCCCTGTTAGAGCAGCGACTGTTTCAGGGACGTGCATTATACGCCATGAACTGCCGCCCCTGTCACGGTGACAGTGTCGCCGGTGATGGCCCGATGGCGGATGGCTTCAAGTTAAGACCGATAAACTTCACCGATAACGGCACCATCGAAACCATTGTCGAAGGCTATACTTTCTGGCGCGTTACCAATGGCGGCCCCGGTTTACCCACCGAAGCCACCCCGTGGGATTCGGCCATGCCACAGTGGAAATTGAATCTGACCGAGGAGCAACGCTGGTTGATCATTCTGGCGGAGTATGATCTGGCGCAAAAAACGCCGAGAATACCGGAGTCACATTGATGAAAACTCCGGGTTACCATCGACCAGAGAAGACATTTGAGCCAATGGTTTCGCGCGCGCGTGCCGCGCTTTGCACCCTGGCGTTAATATCGGCTTATCTGGTAGCCATGAACCCGGTGCAGGCGGCCGCTACGGCCTCGCGACCCATGCCAGCGGAGACAGACGAGTTAAAGGCACAGGGAAAGGAAATTTACATCAGGCGCTGCAGCTTTTGTCACGGCCTGATGGGTGATGGCAATGGCCCGGCGGCAGATTACCTGGATCCACGGCCGCGTGATTTTACCCTGGGCACGTTTAAGTTCCGTACCACCCAGAGCGGTGAACTGCCTACCGATGCGGATATGTTTCGTACTGTTAGTCGTGGCCTGCCCGGCACCGGCATGCAGGCCTTTGACGGTGATCTGATCAAAAATGGACTATCGGAACAGGAACGCTGGGCGGTGATTTCCTATATCAAGACCTTTGCGGTGGAATTTTCAGACCCGGAACTTGACCCGATTAAAACCGGTATGGTGATCAGCCTGCCGAAAAACCGTGCGCCTTACAATGCCGAGACCATTGCCAAAGGTAAAGATTTATTTATAAAAACCAAGTGCTGGGAATGCCACGGCAAGCAGGGCCGTGGCGATGGACTCAAGGCTTTTGACAAGACCGATGACTGGGGATTTCCGATCCGCATCCGTAATGTGACCCACCCGTGGAAGATCAAGGCCGGTACCGAGGTCGAAGATATTTACATGCGCTTTTCCACCGGGATTAATGGTACGCCCATGCCCTCCTTCGCGGATGCCCGCACGGATGAGGAACGCTGGTACATCGCCAGCTATATTAAATCACTGCAACATCAGTTAACCCAACACCAGGTGCTTATTGTGCAAACGGTCGAAGGCGAGATATCGCTTGAGGTGAACAACCCGCAGTGGGAAAACGCCGCGCCGATGGATGTGCGTCTTACCGGTCAGGTAATTTCCGCGCCGCGCTGGCAGAACCCGAGCATTGAACTGGCCACGGTTAAGGCCGTACATAACGATAAAAACATCGCCTTCCTGATCGTGTGGGACGATCCTTTCAAGGACGTTACTCACAATAAGGAGCAGGAGTTTAATCCATCATCGATCAGCGGCGTTGGTGCTTACAACTCCTATGTAAAAGCCAACGACATGGTGCCACGCCAGTTGGAAAACTTTCGTGATGCTATCGCCTTGCAATTTCCGGTGAAACTGATCGAAGGTACCAAGAAACCGCATTTCTACCGTGGCGGTTCATCGAATCCCGTACACCTGTGGATGTGGAAGGCCGACCTGGAAGAACAGGGCAAGCGTTCAGTCGATGAAGCCAATGCCCGCGGCTGGAAACAAAAGCCGAAACTCCAGGCCGAGGACCAACAACATATTATAGCCAGGGCGGTCTGGGACCAGGGTCGCTGGAGCGTGGTGATGAAACGCCCCCTGAATACCGATGATCGTAACGATATACAGTTCATCAAGGGCAAGTTTACTCCGATGACTATCAATGCCTGGGATGGCTCCAATGGCGAGCATGGACTGATCATGAGCCTGTCCAGCTGGTATTACGTATTCATCGAAGCGAAGACGCCCGTCACTGTGTATATCTACACCCTGCTGGCGATCCTAGCTACTGCCCTGCTGGGGATTTGGTTGACTAGAAATGCCGTTCGCGAATATCAAAGTGACACGACAATATAGGAGCGTAAACAATGATAGTACAACTTTTCAAAATACTGGGGCTTGCCTTTCTGGTAACGTGTTTTATCCCCAATATGGCAACCGCTGCCGACGGTAAAGAGATCTTTGAAGCCAATAACTGTGCGAGTTGTCACTACACCGAGGGTCCGGCACGGGAAAAAACCATCGCTGATCAGCTAGCGAAAAAAGGGCCGGAACTCTGGTATGCCGGCAGCAAGTTTCAAAGCGCCTGGCTGGAAGAATGGTTGCAAAAACCCACAGTCATCCGGCCGATGCAATACAATTCTATTACCGAAAAAAATCCAGACAACCATCCAGAACTTGCCGCGGCCGATGCCAAAGCTGTCTCCGATTACTTAATGGCATTAACTTCAGATGTGGTCGAAGCCGGTGTCATCAAGCCGAAGAAGAGCCCCAAGGGTAAACTAATTTTCAACAAGAAAATGCCCTGCGGTGGCTGTCATCAATATACCAGCAGGAAAAAAGTCAAGGGTGGTATGACAGGACCCACTTTGATAGGCGCCAAAAAACGACTCAACCCGGACTGGATCTATGCCTATTTAAAAAACCCCAAGGTCTTTAAACCGGTAAAGATGATGCCGGTGTTTAGCGGCATCTTAAGTGACAAGGACATGAAAAGTGTGTCCGCTTATGTTGCAAACTTTAAATGAGTGGAAACCGGAGGGATCAACCATGAAGCGTTTAACTCTATCTATTACCATCCTTTTTATTACCACTTTTTTCAACATTAGTGCGGCGCAAGCGGAAGACGTCAAAACAAATTTTAAATTTTACTGCGCACAGTGTCACGGTCTCGAGGGCAAGGGTGACGGCCCCAATGTTACAGAGGATTTTGCCACCGATCCGCGCAATTTCACCATCGCCGAAGAGATGAACAAGTTGACGGATGCGGATATCAAGAACGTCATTCTTGACGGCGGGCCATCCGCCAGTAAATCGGAATTAATGCCGCCATGGGGGAAAACCCTGACCGAGGCCGAGGCCGATGAACTGGTTAAATATTTACGCGATTTATGTAACTGCAAGGGCAAGTCGTGATCAACTGAGGTGACAAACATGAGGCTATCTATCAAGCGGCGACTGGCAGACATTGTGATCATGTCTGGCATGTTGATTAACATAATCGTCATCGGACTGATTCTTTATTTCTATGTTTTTTAAACACTGGCAGTTCAACAGGTAACGGTTCAGGAAGGAAACCAATGATGAATACCGAACAATCACAGGAAAACGAAACATCGTGGGTGGGTCCTGCATTGTTTATTGTCGTTCTGGTTGCGCTGACGGTGTTTTTCTGGTGGTTTCTTTAAACGGCTAACATGACCAGGGAATCGCTCAATATGCGCATAACCATACTCTTCAAAGACATACCATGGAGGAGCAGTTGATAACAAATTATCTTGTACCATTCGTAATTGCATTTGTCGTCTGCGCGTTAATTTTTCTGGGGCTGGATGTCGGCATCATGAAGCTGCAGGGGCTGAGCCTGATCTTCCAGCCATGATTGAAACCCAAATATTGTATTCAGGCGTTATCATGGCGCAAGCACGGAAGACGAAGCCCGGCCGGATAATGCTATTGCTTGCCCTGTTTCTCTTCATCGCACCCCTGCTACTCCCTGATCTTGCTGGTAGCGTTGCATTTGCAGTCGAAGCTACCACCACTGAAGCTAATCAGGCGGCTTCGATCACGCTCGCCCCACCGCTGCTGAGCGAAAGTGATTACCCGCGCATCAGGGGTGTCAATAGTCGGGTCACGGTGTGGCTCGCAGCGCAATTACACCTCTGGTTTGCGGCCTTTGTGTTGGCGGTACCGATTTTCGTATTCATAATCGAAGCAATCGGCATGGCCAGGCGGGACAAGCGTTATGACGACATGGCCTACGAATTTATCAAGGTCAGTATCACCGCCTATTCCATCACGGCGATCCTGGGCGGCCTGCTGCTCTTTTCCCTGGTCCTGTTTTATCCACAGGTACTCCAGTATCTGTCCGGTGTTTTCAAAGAGAGCATGTTTTATTATGCGCTGTTGTTCTTTGCCGAAAGTGCCTGCTTGTATATCTATTATTACGGTTGGCACTGGTTGCAGGGGGGCACCAAAAAATGGATCCACCTGACCATCGGCCTGATGCTGAATGCCGTGGGTACGCTGTTGATGTTCCTCGCCAATGCCTGGGTCACCTTCATGATGAGCCCGGCGGGTGTCGATCCCGCCGGTGTCTTTAGCGGCGATAGCTGGGCAGCCATGCATAACTTTTTGTGGAACCCCATCAACCTGCATCGAGTGATCGCCAATGTCGCTTACGGTGGTTCAATCGTCGGCGCCTATGCCGCCTACAAGTTTCTCAGTTCCAGCAGTAAAGCGCAGCGCGCCCACTACGACTGGATGGGATACAACGCCAATTTCATTGCGATTGCGGCGCTGCTGCCCCTGCCCTTTGCCGGGTATTACCTGACCGCCGAGATCTACGCCTACAGCCAGCAGATGGGAATCACGCTGATGGGTGGGGTATTCGCCTGGTTGTTCATTATCCAGGCGGTATTGATTGGTACCCTGTTCTTGTCGGCGAACTATTATCTGTGGTGCGGAATGGGCCGCAGTGACGGAGCGATACGCTACAACAAGTATATAAAGTATCTGGCCATCGTCATCGTCGGCGCATTCCTGGTCTGGTTCACACCGCATACGCTGATCCTGACCAATGCTGAACTCAAGGATCTGGGTGGGCCCTACCACAAATTTCTGGGGCCACTGGGGATCATGCCGGCGAAGAACACGGCGGTGAATATCATGATCCTGTTTACCTCCCTGAGTTTCCTGTTTTATCGGCGCGCCAACAAGACAGCCACGGTCTCCTGGGTAAAAACCGGCAACGCCATCCAGGTCGCCCTGTTTAGCGCGGGTATCCTTAATATTTTATTCCTCGGTATTTATCACGGCTACTTCACCAATACGGTTTATAAGGTCGCTGCCTCTATTCCACAGGTGTTAACCACGCTAATCATCATCGTTGCGAGCAGCGTAATCGATGCCATGATGTATAAAAATTCAAAGGAGGTCGCACCGCTAAACTGGGGACGGGTCCCGGATCGATCCCAGTATGCCCTGTTCCTGCTGGCGGTGTCCTTTACCTGGTTGATGGGCCTAATGGGATACATCCGTTCCGGTATCCGCCAGCACTGGCATGTGACCAACGTGTTTCGTGATAACTCTGTCGACGCCTTTACGCCGACGCTGAGTTATGCCGCCAATGTGGTCTCGGTCGGTGTGATCATTTTTATGCTGCTGGTGATCTTTGTGTTCTGGTTGAGCGAGGTTAGTGCGCGCAAGACCGAAACCGCAGGTTACTGGAAGGAGCAAGCGCCATGAAGCAATTACTCAAGGTGATGCTCTTTAGCCTGATTACCATTGGCTTCTTCGCCGGCTTTGCTAATTTCGGAATCCCCAGGATCGAACCGGCTCCACCACCGAGGGCGGAAAAACTCGATCTGGGTTCCATGACCATGGAGCAATTCATTGCGCTCGGCGACAAACTCTACAATGGCAAAGGCGCCTGCACCCTGTGTCATAACTCATTGGGGCGTGCACCCATGTTGGACAAGATCGGCAGCGTCGGTCCCGAGCGCCTGGCCGACCCCCGTTACAAGGGTAAAGCCAATAATATCGAAGGTTATCTCTACGAATCCATGGTCAAACCTTCGGCCTATGTCGTAGCAGGATTCGGTAAGGCGGGCAGCAGTGACACCGAGAGTCCGATGCCGGATGTAACGGGGGTTTCCATCGGATTTTCCGAGGCCGAGATCACGGCCGTGATTGCCTATCTGCAGGAAACCGGTGGTGCCGAAGTCACCGTCACCATCCCCACCGACGCCCCGGTCGCGGAGGAGCCGAAGACCGAGCAGAATGTAGCTCGCGCGGCGATTAATACACCACAGGAAATTATTACTCACTTTGGCTGCAATGCCTGCCACAAAGTGGAAGGCGCCGGTGGCGAGTTAGGGCCAGACCTGAGTCATATCGGCAGCCAGCGGGATAGTGCCTATATCCGTCGCGCGCTGCTCGATCCCAATGCCGAAATTGCCGAGGGTTTCGTGCCCATAATGCCCCCGATCTACGGTGATCAAATGTATGCCAGCGAATTAGAAAGCCTGGTCAATTATCTGGCAGGCTTGAAGTAGCATGGCACAAAACCGAAAAATACCGCGTCTACTACAGTTCGTACTCACGATCGTCGGCATCTATTTTGGTTTTGTACTGGTGTTTGATGTCATCCTCGATCAGGTGATTCCTTCAAGCCTGCTGACCATGTATATGTTCTTCGTCATTGCCGGGGTATCGATGGTCTACACCTTTACCGAGGAAAGCGCCGGTGAACTGGTCGCCCCGATCAAGGCCCTGGTGAATGATCCCGGTAAGAAGAAAACCCGCAATATCGTGTTTGTCATCGTGCCATTGCTGGCCGGGGCCTACACCTACACCAAAATGCTTCCCAGCTTTCAAGCGCCAGTGGAATTGCGATCGATTCATCCGGCCCCGCCTTCTTCCGCCAAAATCTTTGGCAAACGCTACGACCTTTTGAAACTGGAAAACCCGCTGCGCAAACTGGAAAAAACAGATCCGGAAACATTTGCAGAACAGGCTCAGGCGGGGGCTGATACTTATATTCAAAACTGCCAGTACTGCCACGGCGATAAACTGGATGGAAGAGGACCCTATGCCCAGGGCCTGAACCCGATACCGCTCAGTTTCCAGGACATAGGCACCATTGCCCAGTTACAGGAATCCTACCTGTTCTGGCGCATTGCTACTGGCGGGCCAGGCCTGCCGAAAGAAGCCACGCCGTGGATATCCTCGATGCCAGTGTGGCAAAACTTTTTGAGCGAAGAGGAGATCTGGCAAGTGATCCTGTTCCTGTACGATTATACCGGGCATCGACCGAGGTCGTGGGAACATGAATAAACGCGCCCTGGTCATGACTCTTATCAATATAGTGCTAGGCATAGCGATTAGCGGATCGGCCCTGGCGCAGGCGGGTAATGCTGATAAGGGTGAAACCATTTACAGCAAACGTTGTATCGGTTGTCATGGTGAGGAAGGCGATGGTCTCGGCCCCGCAGCAGAACGCCTAAATCCACCGCCACGTGATTTCACCGCTGGTACCTATAAAATAAAAACCACCGGGTTTGATGACATGGTACCCAACGACAGCGATATCATCCGCATGATCCGCGAAGGCATGCCGGGCACCGCCATGCCAGGTTGGAGTGATATGCTCTCCAAGCAGGATATTCTTGACCTGGTGGCATATATAAAGATCTTTGCCGGTTATGAGGAAGAGCAACCCAGTGATCAGCTCGACTACGGCACACAAATTGTGGCTTCTCCTGAAAGTATCGCCAGTGGTAAGGAATTGTTTTTAGACGGCGATCGTTGTTCCGAATGTCATGGCGAGCAAGGTAAAGGCAACGGCATTAAACGCCTCAAGGATGACAATGGTGACCGTACCTGGCCACGCAACCTGACCAAGCCCTGGACCTTCCGTGGTAGCAACGATCCTAAAGATATTTTTACCCGTATCTCCATCGGTATCCCCGGCACCCAGATGCCGGCCTTTTCCGATCCTGTCAGTAAAAAGAAACTTAGCATCGAAGAGCGTTGGCATGTGGCTAACTACGTGGTCTCGCTGGCCAAAACCATAGAGGTCGTACGCGCAGAAAACACGGTCATCAAGGCAGATAAATCTAGCGCTAATCTACCCGCTACCCCTGATGATCCTGTTTGGCAACAGACCGAACCCAGTACTTTTTTTCTAGTACCCCAGATCATCGCCGAGCAGCGTTTCTTCACCCCGTCCAACGACACTATCACGGTGCGGGCATTATACAATGATGAAGACATTGCCCTGTTACTGGAATGGGATGATCGCACCATGAGCATCCCCGGAGATGAGAAGGCGGAGAAAATCGCTGATCCCGGTATCAGTGAAGACGCGGTTGCGGTGCAGTTGCCGGTAATGATCTCCGATGGAGTCGAGAAACCCTATTTCGGCATGGGCGATGCCAGTCACCCTGTCAATATCTGGCAATGGCTTAGCGGCACCACGGAAAAATCCGAAACCACCAAATTGATCAATAGCCGCGGATTCAAGGACATCCAGATACGAGATGCCGACACCATTGGCTTGCAGACTTCTGGTAAGTATGAACACGGTACCTGGCGGGTGGTGATGAAACGTCCGCTTAACGGCGCTGAAAAAGAAATCGACATCGAGTTTATCGAGGGCAGGTTCATCCCCATCAGTTTTGCCGCCTGGGATGGCAGTAACAGTGAGGAGGGATCGAAACATACCTTGACCACCTGGTACTGGTTGCTGCTCAAACCCGCCGCCAGCAGCAAGCCAATAGTCATCACACTATTCGTGGTGCTGTTGATTGTTATTGGACAAGTATGGTGGCTAAAGAGCGCCCGGGCACAATGAATCAGGACGAAACACCAAGAAAAGGGGCCAAGACCAGGCTGTTTGGAGTGGTTCTGATCTTCCTTGGCGCTCTGAACAGCATGCTGTCCTGGCGTGGCGGTCTGTATGTCAGTGACTTCTATTTATTGCTCTTCGCAGCAGGCAGTTTCTTATATGTGATCGGTGCGATACGCGCCATTGAAACCCAATCCAAGCGACACAGGTAATTGTAATGACGACCCAACCCTTGACAAGCACAAGCGCAAGCAAAGATTTATCACTCTATCAGCATATCCTGGTGGCGCTGGACTCTTCCGATCATGCCAATACCTGCATGGATATCAGCGTCGGAGTAGCCGGTCTTACCGATGGGGCCCAGATAACCGGCGTCCATGCCTATGCTGCCAAGTTGCACGATCGGCGCTTTCGTCAGATGGAAGGCGGCCTGCCGGAACAGTTTCGCGAGGAACAGGAACTGGAACGTCAGCGTGATGTGCATGATGATCTAATTACTCGCGGTCTGTCGATCATCACCGATTCCTATCTAGACCAGGCGCATAACAACTGTCAGCAGGCGGGCATCGATTTTATACGCTGTTCACTGGAAGGTAAAAATTACAGCGCCCTAACGCAAGAGACCAACAGCGGCAATTATGACCTGCTGGTCATGGGTGCACTGGGCCTGGGAGCCGTGGAAGGTAGCCGGCTTGGTACTGTATGCCAACGGGTCACTCGCCGCAGTGATATCGACACCCTGGTCATCAAACAACCCGGGCATTCTTTATCCGAAGGACCGATCGTGGTCGCCGTGGATGGCTCTGCCAAAGCATATGGGGGTTTACTCACCGCCCTGCAACTGGCGAAATACTGGCAGGTCGCGCTGAAAGTTATCGCCGTGTTCGATCCCTATTTTCACTATGTCGCCTTTAACCGTATCGCCGATGTGCTCTCGGATGAGGCCAGCAAGGTATTTCGGTTTAAGGAGCAGGAACAGCTGCACGAGGAGATCATCGATTCCGGCCTGGCGAAGATATACCAGGGCCATCTGGATGTTGCCCAGTCCATCGCCCGGGACCATGATATCGAAATCGAGACAGTGTTGCTCGACGGTAAACCTCATGCTGCTATCAGCAAGTATATCAGGGAAACTCAACCTTCCCTGCTGTGGATAGGCAAACTCGGGATTCATGCCGATGACGAGCTGGATATTGGTGGTAATGCAGAAAATGTCTTAACCGATGTGGAGTGTGCTGTATTGCTCAGTCAGCGTGAACACCAGCCCAGGCTGGATGTAATAGCGGATGTCACCACATCCTGGACCATTGAAGCAGAACAGGCCATGGATAAGGTTCCGGGATTTGTGCGTAATATGGCGCGCATGGCAATCCTGCGTCATGCCCAGGAAGCGGTCATACGGTGATCACTGAAAAGATCGTTGAAGAGGTCACCGCCTCGCTCTGCCCCAGCCATGCCAGGCAGGCGATAACAGAAATAGTTGCCGCCCATGACGCCGGTGAATTAAACAGCGGACAAAAACAAGGCAAAGGTTTCGAAAAACTGGACTGGTCAAGCGATGCCGAATCCCTGTTAAACCAGACCGAAGATTCTTCCGTGCGTAACAATCTACGCAAACGTGCCGAGAAAAAAGCACGCCGGCAAGGCGCTACCCGGGTGGAAAATAAACACCTCGAAAGTTTTATCGCGCCACCGGCACTCGATACCCAAAACAAGGTGGCCGAAACAGGCTCCACGATCCCGGGCCTCGCGCCCCACAACCCTGGCGTTTCGTTACATTGGCAGGCAGCCGCACTGGCTCGCCTGATGCGCGTGCCGGAGGGTTTTATGCGCGATACCTGCCGGCAATCTATTGAAGACTATGCAGTAAATCAGAAGGACACAGAAATCACCCTGGAGCTTGCCGAGGCCGGACTAAAGAAATCCCGCCAGGCTATGGAAGCATCGATGAAAAATGGCGTAATGCCTGCCGGCATGCCATCTAATACTGCTCCAGGAAAGTGCCCCTTTGCCACGGCTGATGAGCCGGTTTCTTCTGAAGGCAAACAAACCAGTGGCATCAGTTGGTCCAGTGAAGCGCTGCAAAGGCTGGAGCAAATACCCGCAGGAATGAGTCGTGATATGACCTGCAAAGCGGTCAATGCCATCGCGCAAAAACAGGATATTCACCATATCGAACAAGCTTTTCTGGAAAGTATTCTCACTACTTTCCAGTCTGGCTCTGCAGAGGTAAGCGAAACTTTGCCCTGGGACACAAAGGCGCGGGTACTGATCGAACGCGCACCCGATATGGTGCGCGGTATGCTGATTAAAGAAATTGAAGGCTGGGCCAGACGCAACCAGCTGGAACGGGTTACCGATACAGCTGTAAAGACCGTAAAGGCCGAATGGCAACAGAAAGGTTTCTTCCACCTGGCCCCTGATGACCCTCGCTACGGCGAAGAATAGAGGAGCTTTTGTATGAATGATCTTTACCTGCTCGCCATTAACCTGACTCGTCGCTGTAACCTGCGCTGTGCCCACTGTTATCTGGATGCAGCCACCCTGGAACGTGGCAGCGACGATGAACTGGGTACTGAAGAGGTATGCAATTTACTGGATGAAATTGCCCAACGCGGCACCGAAACAATGGTAGTCCTGACTGGCGGTGAACCATTGTTGAGACGTGATCTTGAGACACGGGTCGAACACGGTAAGCAGCTTGGTCTGTGTATGGTGGTCGGTAGCAATGGCGGACTACTCAACGATAAAAGAGTGAAATCTCTAAAAGCGGCGGGGACCATGGGCATTTGCATCAGCCTTGATTCCTTAGATCCCGATCACCACAACCAGTTTCGCGGCAGCCCCAAAGCCTGGCAAAAAACCCTGGCCGGAATGGAAGCCTGTCGCCGCCATGGACTGGTGTTTCAAATCCATTTTTCAGTGACCGAAACCAACGCCGATGAAATTCCGGCCATGATCGACTTCGCCCGTGCCAGCGGTGCCTGGGTACTTAACTTTTTCTTTTTAGTCTGTACCGGTCGCGGCGAATCCATGACCGATATCAGTCCGGGCCGCTATGAGCAGGTACTGAATCAAATTCTGCAAGCGCAGAAACAGAGCCAGGACCTGATCATTCGTGCCCGTTGTGCGCCACACTTTCAACGGGTTGCCCATCAACACAATGTTGATTCCCTGCTTACCAGGGCCGCGGGTTATGACGGTAGCAGTTGTATAGCTGGAACCCACTATTGCCGCATCACCCCCGAGGGTGGTGTCACCGCCTGTCCCTTTATTGCCGATGAGATAGATAACATCCGTAGCAATTCCTTTCTTGATATCTGGGATAACAATGCGGTGTTCCAACAACTACGTACCCCGCAATTGCAGGGCAAGTGCGGTCAATGTGAATACCAGGCCTTATGTGGGGGGATGCCGTGCCCGCGCCATGGCCCTGGAAGGCGATTTGATGAGTGCTGATCCCTGGTGCAGCTATCTTCCCGAGGGGGGCGCAATTATCCCGTCCTGGCGAGATCAAAAAAATGAGGTGCTGTGGTCCCCGGCAGCCGAGTTACGTTTATCTCGTATACCGGCTTTTCTGCGCAAAATGGTAAAAAATAGGGCCGAAGCCTATGTGCAGGAATGCCACGAACAGACAGTAACGCCTGAACACTTAAGTACCCTGGCCAAACGTCGTTTCGGTGCAGGCGGCCCTCCATTTGCTCAGGGCTTGCCTGCCAATGTTACCCTGCTGCGTCCAGACAAACGATCCAAGATACAACCATGAGTAGAACCGACGTCCTCATTATCGGTGCAGGAATCTCTGGCTTATCCCTGGCCTGGTGGTTAACTCGCCAGGGCCTGGGCGTGGAAGTCTGGGAGGCCGACAAGCGCATCGGGGGCAAGATCCAGACCAACCAGAGTGATGATGGTTATATCACCGAACAAGGCGCATCCATGCTGATGAACTTTCGCCCCGAGGTCACAGATTTACTCCGCGAAACCGGCCTCGAGACGGCGAAAATATCCCGTTTGGCGCAAGCCGAGGCACGCCGTTATCTGCTTCACAATGACCAGTTAACTGCCCTGCCTATGCACCCTGGTGCGATGTTGTTTTCACCGTTATGGAGCCTGGGCGGTAAATTACGTTTATTTCTGGAACCGTTTATTCCACCGCGTTATGCGCGGGATGAATCTGTGAGTGATTTTATTAGCCGACGACTGGGTCGAGAAATGCTGGAGAAGGCGATGGAGCCCTTCGTCGCCGGAACCCTGGCCGCAGATCCTGACCTGGCCTCCGCCGGGGCCTGTCTGCCTCGATTGACTGCTCTGGAGCGCAAGTATGGCAGCATTACCGCGGGTATATTGGTTAATCGTTTATTACGACGACGCACGGCCTGTCGTGCCGAAACTTTTTCTTTCCGTGGTGGTATGAAAACACTGGTAGAGACATTGGCGCGCGCGCCGGGTGTTCAAATCTCCACGAGCTACAAGGTGAATGGGATAATGCGTACCAGCAAAGGCTGGCAGGTAACGGCTACCACCCCCGATGGGCAAAGATCTATTGATGTCACACGGGTAGTTTTAACAGTACCCGCCCCGCACGCGGCAACGCTGGTATCGTCGCTTGATAACGAGCTGGCCGGCTTGTTGCGAGGCATACAATACGCACCAGTGAATATCGTCCACACCGGGTTTGATCGTGCCGCGATTGGCCATGCTCTCGATGGCATCGGCTTTTTAGCACCACGCAACGCAGGCAGGAAAACACATCGGGCCCTCACCGGTAATTTATGGATGAGTAGCCTGTTCCCTAATCGGGCACCAGAGAAAAAGTTTTTGCTGAGCTCCTATATAGGGGGTGCCCGCAGCCCTGAAATACAGCACTGGGACAAGGAAAAATGTTTACAAACTACATTGTCCAGCCTGGGCCACTTGTTGGGTATCACAGCCGACCCGGAAATGGTACGCATCGATCAACACGCGCAGGCTCTGCCCTTGTATCACGGCAAGCACCAGGCACGTATACAGGCCATGGCTAGCCACTTGCGGCATTTACCTGGCTTGTATCTGGAGGCCAACTACCACGGCGGCGTCTCGGTGCGCGACCGTATTGCCCGTAGTCAGATTGTTGCAAAACAAATTCTGGATACCTTGCCGAAATCCATTCTTAAAGATAGCGACGCGATCCCGACGAAAACTGTCGGGAGCACGGCATGAGTCAGTGAATTGTATTTCTGGTATTACTATCTTAGCGAGGTTGAAAATGGTGCATCACAGGGGTATGGCAGAATTTTTGCCTTTGAACATGGCGATATCAACGGTTTCCGATAACCGTGGTCTGGTCCAGGCTCCAGTTATCTTGAATAGTGAAAAAATCGAGATGGACCAGGTGGAATCGGAAAAAGTTAGCTGTTGTGGAGGCCGGTCATGAGTTGCTGTGACCAGGCAGGCTTGCTGCCCTACGACCAGGCTATCGACGAATTGCTATCGGTGGTGAATCCTGTTACAGAATCAGAAATAGTGCCGGTGGCGGATGTTCAGGGACGCGTGCTGGCCGAAGATGTGATTTCCAGTCTCAATGTGCCACCGGCCGACAACAGCGCGATGGACGGTTATGCACTGCGATACGCAGACCTCGCCAGCGCGGACCTGACCAAACAAGGACGAGTCGTGTTACCGATCAGTCAGCGCATCCCCGCTGGTGTGGTGCCCGAAGCGCTAAGCCCCGGAAGCGCTGCCAGGATTTTCACCGGCAGCGAAATCCCCGAGGGTGCAGACACCGTCATCATGCAGGAGCAGTGCCAGGCCTTAAATGGCACCGATGGTGAAGGTATCGAAGGCGAGCAGGCAGTTGAACTGTGCGCCACGGTGAATGTCGGAGAAAACGTTCGGCTTAAGGGCCTGGATATCACCGCGGGTTCGGTCATACTAAATCGCGGCCACAAACTGCTACCGCAGGATCTCGGTTTACTGGCGTCCATAGGCCTGGCCAAAGTAAGAGTATTTCGACGCTTAAAACTGGCCATCCTGTCAACCGGTGATGAAATCGTCGAACCTGGACATCCCTGCCCGCCAGGCCATATTTACAATTCCAACCGTTACACCCTGGCAGGACTAATCGATGCGCTGGGTATGGAGCGAGTGGATATGGGTATAGTGCCTGACGATCCTGAGGTGACCGAAGCAATATTACGGCAGGCCGCGGAACTGGCCGACTGTGTCATTACCACCGGGGGCGTATCGGTGGGGGAAGAAGATCACGTCAAGGCCTGTGTCGAGAGAATGGGCGAATTACAATTATGGCGTCTGGCTATCAAACCAGGAAAACCCCTGGCCTTTGGTCATGTACTGGGTAAACCGTTTTTTGGCTTACCCGGAAACCCCGCCGCCGTGTTTGTTACCTTCGCCATGGTTGCACGCCCTTACCTGCTAAGATTCCAGGGTTGTGTCAATGGCCTCTTGCCCATGGCACTCACGGTGCGGGCCAACTTTAGCCGTAACAGGCCAGTTAAGCGTCAGGAGTATCTGCGTGCCAGGCTGGATGTTTCCGACAATGGTGTTATGAGCGCTACCTTGCATAGCAATCAATCCAGCGGAGCGCTTTCAACCGCAAGCTGGAGCAACGGCTTTGCAGTCCAGTCCATCGATCAATTAATTGCGAGAGGCGATAAGGTAAAGTTTATTCCATTTACCGAGCTGTTTGCCTAGTAGCCTCAAAAATTATGCAAGCGGCAGTCTATAGAAACCTGCACGCTGCGCCGGAATGACGATTTATCGTGGGCCGCAACGATGAAGGCCAGGCATCACGTTATCCGCTCATACAGGCGCACGCCACGATTCAAAAACTTGTCCATCAGGCGATGATAAGGTAGTGACTCTATGTCAATGGCATCCAGGAGATTCTTGATTTCCAGGCCCATTTCGGTATCTCCCTCTACCTTAAGGCGTCGCTGAAAAAACAGGGTGTCACTGTCTTCCCTGCGTGCAGCCAGCAGTAAAAAGTCATACACATTACCGCGAAATACCAGGTCCGGAGAATTTCCGGTGCTTGCAGCCAGCAAGCGTCGGCCATCGAAAGACAGGGTAAATTGAATCCCGGCATCCATTACCTCGACCTGAAGGTACCGTCCGGCCATAAAATCAAGCTCTCCTTCGGCTATCTGTCCGGCAAGCAGACGATTCAGTGCAGTTGAGATGAGCGAGGCATGCAGCCGCCTCGGTATCAACGAAAGAGGCTTCGCCAGCAGCGAAGGAAACAAATGCTCGGGTTTTGCCACAGATGCCATCTTTAACAGGTTCCCGTTGGAACGGTTTGTAAAACTAGCTAGAGTATAAAAGAAATATTAACACTATGTTACCTGCATGCAATCTCCGGTCAAACCGTTATCTAGCCTGATGCTGCCGTTTGGTACAGCACCAGTATGTATAGATAAGACAGCTATCGACGAGTCAACAGGGATATTGCCGGGTAACGGTACCGAGCATATATTCGATCTCATTATCCGGCGAACAGAGAATCAATGAAAACCGAATTACTATATCCTGCGGGCAGGTATCCCATTGTCTGAGAATGTGCCGACCGGGAAAATCGGCATGGCGAGCAATCTGGTGAATTCCCAGACGCATATCGGAATGAACATCGGGCCAGTTTCGATCCGCCGCTGGGAGGCGTTCCGGTATTTCCTTAACAAAGATTCGTTTGAGGTCGGCACGACCAGGTTATAAATCCAATGCCCACTGGTCTTTTGAATTTACTGATAACCAGATTTATGCGATTGTACAAAGATGCGAAAAACGATTGCCTGGTTTCGAATTCTGATCCTGTTGATCATCATAGTACTTTGCCCGTTCACCATCAGTGTCTACACCGTCAGGGACGAACCCGGCGCGGTTCGGCTTAGCTATCGCATCCCAACCGGCAGGCTGGGTACAGAGGAATTCATCGAGGAGGTGGTTGCACTGATTGAAAGCAGTATAGTAGATGCGACCTGGTAGAAAGGCAATTATGTCATACGATAGGAGCGTTTCAGACCATTACACTCATGGAGAATTACTTGACGCGATTCGAGCCTCGATCAGTAAACTGGGTAAAACCATTGATAGCATTACGATCGAGGACCTTGCCCCGGTAGATGAGTTTCATGTCGGTGGACGCCTGGCCACTGAAAATTTACTCGACCAGCTCAACTTTTCCGAGCCAGACCAAATTCTCGATGTGGGTTGCGGGCTGGGAGGTGCTTCGCGGTATATTGCAAACAAGTATAACAACCGTGTCACTGGCATTGATCTAACCCAGGAATACATTGATGTTGGAAAGGAACTATCCGCCTGGGTCGGGCTGGACAAACCTGTTTCCCTCTACCAGGGTAGCGCGCTTGCCATGCCTTTTGAGGATGAGGCATTCGACGGCGCTATTATGTTGCATGTCGGAATGAATATTGATGACAAGACGAGGCTCTTTGCCGAGGTTTATCGTGTGTTGCGCCCGGGTGCCTGTTTTGGCATCTACGATATGATGCAGATCAATGCTGGCGAACTGGCCTATCCGGTACCCTGGGCAACCGATAATAGTACCAGTAGATTGGCCAGACCAGATCATTACAAACAGGCCCTGGAAGCTGCCGGATTCAAGGTGTCCGCACATAACAACCGCCGTGAGTTTGCACTAGGCTTTATTAAACAATTACGTCTGAAAACCGAGGCTGGTGGAGGACCGCTGCCGCTCGGGTTGCACATTCTGATGCGAGATGGCGCGGCCGCTAAAATTAAAAATCTGGCTGATAATATCGCCGCAGATCTGATTGCACCGGTTGAGATAATTTCCCATAAATAATGCCGGAACTAATGATAGTTAGTTTGGAAACCTGAGAGTAAATCAAAGTGCATTTTGAGCAACAGGAGTCAGTCGATGGGTAAAGCACCCGATTTTCAATTTGTATTCGAAACCCTGAAATGCATATTGGGCAAATATTCTGGTGGATTAGTATTAGTAAAAAACCAGGCTGATGATTATTATCTAGATACCAAATTTATTATGAATAACAGGAAGCCCATGTTTTTCGGTGCGGTTCAGGTCAAAAAGAACTACGTGGCTTATCATCTAATGCCCGTCTACGTTTTTCCGGAACTACTCTCCGCTATTTCACCTGATCTCGGGCGCAGGATGCAGGGAAAATCCTGTTTCAATTTTAAGGCAGTAGATCAAGCGTTGTTTCATGAACTTGAACAGCTGACGGCAGCAGGTTATCAGCGATACAAAGAAGCTAGTAATATTTAAGGCCCAGGGCTACCTGGCAATTTGACGTAAGCCTGGAGGAATATGAGCAAACCAACTGAACGCTTCTCAGACAGGGTATCCAACTACATTAAATATCGACCTTCGTACCCACAGGAGTTGGTCGAAACCCTGGCGCAGGTATGCCATTTGAGTAGCCAGTCGAGGATTGCCGATGTGGGTTCTGGTACCGGTATTTTTTCCCGGCTGATGCTCGATAAAGACTGTTATGTCTCAGGCGTCGAGCCCAATAGCAATATGCGAGAGGCAGCAGAGCAGCAATTCGCCGGCTATCACAAGTTCTGCAGCATCGATGGGCAATCAGAGCGAACCGGCCTCGATGATTCTTCGATAGATCTGATCACGGCTGCGCAGTCTTTCCACTGGTTCGCGGCTGGTGATACCAGGCAGGAATTTTTGCGCATATTAAAGCCCGTGGGTAATGTTGCCCTGATCTGGAATCAACGTAAAATCGAACAGCCATTGCAGACAGAATACGACAGCATGTTGCGCAAACTCGCACCAGATTATAGTGCGGTCAATCATATGAATATCTCAGTTGAGGATATCCAGAATTTTTTCAGCCCGAATAAAGTTGTCAAATACGAGTTTAAATATTCACAGAATTTTAACCAGGCAGGTTTTTTGGGTCGCATGCAATCCTCATCCTATGTGCCAAAAACGGGGACCGGGGCGCATACCAGGTTAATGCGGGCAGCCGAAGATCTTTTTAACCGATACCAGTCCGACGAGACGATAAGTTTCGAATATAATTCTTTTTTTTATCTGGCCTCACTTTCCGAATAATGATTCCAACATTTGAAACCGGACGGCTGAATTTTCGCGAGTTAACGCCTTCCGATGTAATAAATTTACAGAAGATATTTTCCGACCCCGTGGCGATGGAATTTTACCCTTCCACAAAGTCGGAAGCTGATACTCTGGAATGGATAGACTGGAACATCCAGTCGTACCAGGAAAATGGGTTTGGCCTGTGGGCCCTGATCGACAAAGGCTCCGGCGAATTTGTCGGCCAGGCGGGTCTCATTCTCCAGCAAAACGTTGATGGCGCTGATGAAACAGAAATCGCCTATCTGCTGGAGCGCA
>PVMK01121374.1_pt1 | contig 23613 bp, 23 predicted proteins | sample 1853481 | NCBI WGS metagenome assembly PVMK01 (sample SAMN08533507, study PRJNA380276) | Marine sediment metagenome, whole genome shotgun sequencing project. | reverse complement strand
ATCGCCATTGCCCCAGGCAACTGGGTCGTCGACCATTTGCTGCCATTCCTGATGACCGCCAGTCCTGTCAGAGTAGTGGCAAGCAAAACAAGAGGCAAATTCTGGCAGATTTTTAACCGTAGATTCTCTATAGCCGTGCTTCGCATACGGCGAACCGTGACAATTTGTGCAACCTTCGTCATTGGCAAGAGATTCATACACAGGACTACCATAGGTCATCCCCGCACTGGATACATCCGAGTAGAGATGGACATGACCAGCTGGTTCAGTGTGAAGAGCACCCTGGGCAATATAGGCATAAAGTTGGGTGTCCGAGTCCTCAGGCGCAAATTCAGCAGTACCTGTTACTGTATAAACACCAGGTTGGCCTGCAACAGCAACCGGATCTCTCAAACGTTCGTTCAGCGCACCAGGATACATTCCCGTCGCGGCATCGTAGCCATTGATATAAAACCGATTTTGATCCAGTGACGGTAGGCCATCAGAATCGACAAATGGCATGCCATTTTTCATTATGCTAACTGTCATGGTGACGTTATAGGCACCTGGGGCAGTGAGTACGCTTTCAATTCCGAGGATTTCCAACGCCAGCTTACTGGCATTCAGACCACTCAAATAATCATCGTAAACTGCCTGGTGTCCTTCCTCGCCTGCAGTGGCGTGACAGACTATGCAGGATTCTGGCTCAACGGCAGAAAGCGGATCGTAATCCTCGCCATCCTGCGCCATCGGCGCCATCCGACACCGTCAACACCGTCAGCGCCATCTTGGCCATCAAACCGTCCAAGCCATCGTCGCCCCTCGCAGCCAACTCATGAGAGCGACTGAAAAGAGCAAACCCAAGAATCATCAGAAAATTTCTTAAAACTCGATACTTTCAAACTCATAATATATATCCCGTCGATTATTGGTCTAAGTAACTCAAAATCTCTTCCCGTGTGGGTACAACATATTGATTTACATGACATGTTGGTATAACATCTTTGATTCGATTGTCGTGCTGTACCTTAATTATCAACACCCCAACCAGAGATTCAGTTATTTCTCTTCGTTAATGAGGCATATCAAACATATCGGAGCGTATCAAAGACAGCTACTACCACAATTGACCTATATCAATTAACCCCAATAATTAGTGAACTCATCTGATCTGGCCGGATGTGGTCATCGATTCCTGATTTTTTTTAATATCAAGGTAGCCGGCCCAATGAGGTTTTGGGAGTTTGAGGATAATTTCTCTTTTTTTTTGGGAGACAATAACAGCTGAACTTAGCCCGGACTGACTCGCCGACTTTTGCTGTTCAAGTGCTTGCGAGAAGTATCTATTTCTCGACTCGAAAGCGTTCGCCCTGATAGGACATTACCATGCCATCCGGCAAAATTTCTTCCAACACCAGCCCGCTTGCCAGTGTTTCACCCTCGCGGTATTTTTCCAGGTTGACCAGAATAAAGCGCCCTTGAGGCTCTTCCGAATACACGTGAACATCGAGGCGTGGCAAGTCAAGTTTGTTGCGCAATTCCTGTGGCAGCTCATACCAACTCTGCAATTGCGAATTGTCTTTCGCGGTTGTCATGGCATCCATCTGCACATCTAATTCCTCTTCTGGCAGTATCGACAGCCTGGAATCCTGCAAGTAAGCGGGTTCTGGTAAAACCACCACCTCGCCAGTAGAAAGTATCGACTCATTTCCCGGTAGCACTGGCTTTCCCGGAGCTGGCGCTTCGCTAATCTGGGCTTCACTGGTTTGTTGAATCGGTTGCACCAACTGATCGTTTGTCAGTGCTGTCTGCCGTTCAAGCGGAACTTGTACTTGTGCGGTAACGGCTACTTCTGCACCTTCTGCATTCTTGTCTTTCAGTAACATAACAACCAGTACAGCATTTACACTTAGCAGCGTCACAATAATCCAGAGCAATCGATACGAACGGGTTTGAGGACGCTCGGCCTCATGGAGTGTTGCAAGGTCAGGAACTGCACCAATATCGTGCTCCTGATCCGCTTTTTTAAGTGCTTCGAGGATATAGGACATATCTTGACTACTCAGGAAGAATCAACCGATAGCAGGGGAACATTCCTGTCGGTATAGGTATTAAGTTGAATCAGTGTTTGTTTCCCCACCACACCATCGGGTGTCAGGCCGCGGCTACGCTGAAAATCCATTACCTGGTTAAGCAAAGGGATATCGAAGTACTGCGGATCATTGGCAGGCAGCTTCACCTGCTGGGCTACCTCCAGCAACTGACGAAGCCAGGCAACATCCGGATTTCGATCTCTTGCCTTGATCAACAAGTGTCCGTTGGGTGGCGACTGTAATAACAATGTGAAATCACCGAGCCAGTAGCGATCCACCTCGCCGATAGCCAGGCGGAATAACTCGTTGCCAATAATCATTTCAGCCACCCTGTCGTCAAGGTGCTGCAAAACCACCGGAACAGATTGGCCATCGTTGTTAAACAGCCCCATGATCACCGGCCGGTTGTACTGGCGCAACAGCCCCCAAGAACCTTTTTCAGCCAGACAGGACAACCCCAGGTCATTGGCAAAAATACAATAATCAGGCTCGACGGCTGCAGGCAATTTGACAGCCCATCGGGCAAACAACTCCGTCCAGGCGGCAAGTGACCAGGATTTATTCGCCGTCAGCAGCGCTGCCGCCAGTGAGCCTGACTGGGTGTTCAGGCTGCTCACATCTGGCAAAGCATTTGAGGGTAGTGCCATAGAGACCCGGGGTGATGGTTTATCAACGGATGTGTCACCTGAGGACATCTCCGGGGAAGCTTGAACTGTCGCCAGATCCAGTACATGGTCAAGTTCTGGACGTTGCCAATACATGTAAAAGACCATACTGATAAGTATCAACACGACCAGACCACCGACTAACAATCCAGGGTTGAGCCTGGTGTGAGATTGTTGAAATTCGTCGGCCAGCACTTCATTCGCCGCATGTTGAACAATTTTCTTGTCGATTTGTAACTTGTCTACGGTGTAGGCACCGAGCAAGGCGCGGTCACATAACACGTTAATAAGACGGGGAATTCCGCCGGACAGCTTGTAAATCCGATCCACCGCTGTTTTGTTAAAAACTGGTCTGGTTACACCGCAGATATGCAACCGGTGCTTGATATAAGCCCCGGTCTCTTCCCGGGTGACAGGTTCCAGACGATAACGGGCTGTTACCCGCTGAGCCAGTTGCCGCATGTCTTCACGTTGCAACAGGGTACGAAGCTCCGGTTGCCCGATCAGGATAATCTGTAGCAGTTTCTGCGTGGGAGTCTCAAGGTTTGTCAGCAGGCGGATCTGTTCGAGTACGTCAGCGCTCAGGTTCTGGGCTTCGTCAATGATCAACACCGTACGTCGACCCTTGGCATGTGCTTCCAGCAGATAGTGATTCAGTACATCGGTGAGCATTTTGATACTGGCATCTTTCTCCTGGTATTCGATGCCTAACTCATCGCACACAGTTGCAATCAATTCGATCGATGTCACCTTGGGATTCAACACCAGAGCCAGATCAACATTGTCCGGCACCTTCTCCAGCAGACACCGGCACATGGTGGTCTTGCCGGTTCCCACCTCACCAGTGAGTTGAACAAAGCCACCACCTTCTCCCAGACCATATAACAGGTGCGCCAACGCTTCCCGGTGACGCAGACTCATATAGAGGAAGCGCGGATCCGGCGTTATCGAGAACGGCCGTTCAGACAGATTGAAGTGTTTCAAATACATAATGCATACAAGCTCTGGCAATATAATAACCTCAGCATTGCATATTGTATCTTCTTTCTGGCGGACTTAATGCCAAAAAAGTCTCTAGAAGACAACAATGATCGTACTGCTAAACCTGTTAATCTACAGTTACACTTTCGGCCTGTTCTCCATCTGAAAATTGAGCATGTCTGTCAGCCAGATACAGGATAGAATGCAGGGCAATATAAAGATGAATCGACTCTACCCCGCTGATCCAAGTCTTGAGGTCAGTAAGAATGGGGGACTGAGATCGTTAACATACACAGCTGCCCATCATGGCAGTTTTTTCTGCCTTGTGCCTTCTATCATGGGCTGATTAAACAATGAACGGAGTTTGACCATGAAAATTTTTGTCATATTACTGAGCCTTACCCTCATTCTCATGGGTTGCGGAAAGGATGAGGATAAGGTCGTAGATTACAACTCGCTTCAAGCTCGTGACGGGCTCGTATATATAAAAGATGAATCCAAGTCATTTTCTGGAAGAGCGGATTCCCGACATGAAAACGGAGAATTAAAAAGCTCGATCACATATAAAAATGGCAAGAAAGATGGCTTGGTTCGCTCGTGGTCTGAGAACGGAAAAATGCAAATGGAAACCACCTACAAGGACGGCAAGAAAGATGGTTTGATTCGCTCGTGGTCTGAGAGTGGACAATTAATAAAGGAAGCCACATACAAAGATGACAAGGAAGATGGCCTGCTTCAAACATGGTATGGGAGCGGTCAACCAAAATCGGAAGCCGCATACAAAGATGGTAAGAAAGTTGACCTGATTCGCGCCTGGTATAAGAGTGGCCAACTACAAATGGAGGCCACTTATAAAGATGGCAAGAAGGATGGCTTGGTTCGCATGTGGTACGAGGACGGACAACTAAAAATGGAAGCCCCCTACAAAGATGGCAAGGAAGATGGTCCGGTTCGCTACTGGCGTGAAAACGGCGAGATGTTGTAGTTGGATGTGATACCTTCTTTCTATAATCTGAGCCAATTTGGCTACATCAGAAGCAGAGGAAATCTAATAATGAAGGCAGAACTCAAAACCCTTACGCCAATGGCACGACCCATGTGAAAGCGCGGTATCCAGGCGGGCGCGTCCGGTGCGCACTTTTGGCCAGTCGGTATCGAGCAAGTGGTTACTCAGGCCATGACTACCCTTGTTGACACTGACGGGCTTGTCCTTGCGGATGGCGTCCAGTCCGACACCCAGAGTCTTCGACAGTTTAAGCGCCAGTTCGATGGTCGGGTTAAACTGCTGCCGTTCAATATAACCGATGGTCTGCGGATGGATTTCGGTGAGGTCCGCCAGCTGTTTTCTCGACATGTCGCGCTCCACACGGAGCATCTTCAGGCGGTTATAAAACTCTACTTTTTTGTCCCCTGTAGATATGTCAGACCTTACGGGACAGTCTATGCTTAATGATATCTGTTTAGGAGGCTGTGGAAATGAACGAAGAGCAACGCTTAGTGCAAAAACGATTACGTGTGTTGGAGCACTGGGTTTAAGCGGAATACAAAAGGCGGCCGAGGCGCTTGAAATGAATCTGCGCCATCCCGATGCCGGTGACGATGAAGTGCGGAATCTTATGGATGTGATCAGCGCAGCACAGGACAGGCTTCACCAAACACTTACCCAAATCGATGAGCAGTAGAATTTTGGGGAACCTTTGATCTATTCGTGAAAGTGAGATCGAATAGTAGTAACCCGCAGTTGGGAATTATCGGTACTGTCGATGTATACACAATCCAGGAATAGCGCCATGCCCGGCGCACCAAAGAAAAAAGGGCGGACATAAGCCCACCCTTTTCAATCAACAATCCAACCAAAGACTCAGCCAAACTGGTTCATCGTGTTGTCTTTGCCGCCAGCCTTGAGTGCAGCGTCACCGGCAAAATACTCCTTGTGGTCATCACCGATATTGGAGCCCGACATGATCTGGTGTTTCACGCAGGCGATACCCTTACGAATCTCCTCGCGCTGCACGTGCAGCACGTAACCCAGCATGCCAAGCTCGCCGAAGTACTCTTTCGACAAGGTGTCGGTGGACAGGGCTGCGGTGTGGTAAGTCGGCAGGGTGATCAGGTGATGGAAGATGCCGGCGTCACGGGCAGCATCCGCCTGGAAGGTCCGGATATGGTCATCCGCGGCCTTGCCCAGTTCGCTGTCATCATATTCCGCGCTCATCAGGTGGTCGCGATCGTACGCTGACACATCTTTACCTTCCTCAACCCAGGCATCATATGCCTGCTGACGGAAGTTCAGTGTCCAGTTGAAAGACGGGCTGTTGTTGTACACCAGCTTGGCATTGGGAATAACCTCGCGAATGCGGTCGACCATGGCACCGATTTGACCGATATGGGGCTTCTCTGTTTCGATCCAGATCATGTCGGCGCCATTGTTCAGGGACGTGATGCAGTCGAGCACGCATCGGTCCGCACCGGTGCCGGCACGGAACTGGAACAGGTTGGATTCCAGCCGCTTAGGTCGTAACAACTTGCCATCGCGGTTCAAAACCACGTCACCATTGTTCATGTCTTCCAGGGTGATTTCCTCACAGTCGAGGAATGCGTTGTATTGGTCACCCAGGTCGCCCGGCTCGTGGGTCACCGCGATTTGCTTGGTGAGACCGGCGCCGAGGGAGTCGGTGCGGGCAACGATGATTCCATTATCAATACCCAGTTCCAGGAATGCATAGCGGCATGCATTGATCTTGGAGAGGAAATCAGAATGCGGAACAGTGACTTTACCGTCCTGGTGGCCACATTGTTTTTCATCCGATACCTGGTTTTCGATCTGGATACAGCAGGCGCCGGCTTCAATCATTTGCTTGGCCAGCAGATAAGTAGCCTCTGCGTTGCCAAAGCCGGCATCAATGTCGGCAATGATGGGCACAACGTGTGTCTCAAAATTATCAATTTCTTTATTGATCCCCGCTTCCTTGACCGCATCACCGGCTGCACGGGCTGCATCCAAATCCCGGAACAGACATTCAGCTCACGTGAGTCAGCCTGTCGCAGAAAGGTGTATAGCTCCTTGATCAGTGCGGAAACCGTGGTTTTCTCATGCATGGACTGATCGGGCAGTGGACCGAATTCAGACCGCAGCGCCGCAACCATCCAGCCGGACAGGTATAAATACTTCTTTTTATTGCTGCCAAAGTGCTTTTTGATAGAGATCATTTTTTGCTGGCCGATGAAACCATGCCAACAGCCCAGTGACTGGGTAAATTGAGAAGAATCGGCATCGTAGTCCGCCATATCACGGCGCATGATGTCGGCCGTGTACCGGGCAATATCCAAACCGGTTCTAAACCTGTTCTGGATACGCATACGAGCGGCGGATTCAGGGTTAATGGCATCCCAGGAGCTGCCTGCAGCTTTACATACGCCTTCCAGTGAAGCGATATCGTCAGAATATTTTGACATGGTCAATCCTCTCTACCTGTTTAAATTAAGTGTAGTACAGTGTTAATCGTTAAGTTGTTCATAGGCTGGCAAAGTTAAAAACTCATCCAGCTCGGGGTTGCTTGTCATTTGCTGTAACAGGGCCATGGCCTCGCTAATGGCCTGTTTTGCGCTTTCCGGTGCGGAAGACACGAGTAGTTCTTTTACTTCGCCGAACACAGCATCCAGCCAATCCTGGGTAATCTGTCGTCCATCATCCAGCTGTGCGCCCTGCTTCACCCACTGCCACAGCTGGGTTCTGCCGATCTCGGCGGTGGCAGCATCTTCCATTAGGTTATCAATCGGAACACAGCCGTTGCCCGATAACCAGGCTGACAGATATTGAGCAGCGACCCGGATATTTTTACGCACGCCAGCCTCAGTGATAGTGCCATCAGAGGGCGCAATCAGGTCATCGGCATTGACTTTGAAGTCAGCCAATTTGCGGTTTATCTGGTTGGGGCCCACAAGCACCTTGTCAAACTCTGCCCGTGAAAGTGGCTCCAGGCCCGGGTGTGCGACCCAGGTACCATCGTGGCCGTTAGTTGCCTCGCGCTCCTTGTCAACGCGGACTTTTTCCATCGCGATAGCGTTGGCTTCCTCATCACCGCGGATCGGGATCTGTGCCGCCATACCGCCCATGGCAAATGCGCCATGCGTGTGACAGGTCTGAATCAACAATTTTGAATAACTGGCCAGGAATGGCACGGTCATGCCAACCTGGTCACGATCGGGCAGTACACGGTCTGGATGGTTGCGGAATGTTTTGATGTAACTGAAGATGTAATCCCAGCGACCGCAATTCAGACCAAGTATTCTGTCTTTTAAAGCATGCAGGATTTCGTGCATCTGGAATACAGCAGGCAGAGTTTCAATCAACAGGGTTACGCGCACAGTACCGTGCTCAATGCCCAATCGCTGCTCAGACCATGCCATAACCTTTTCCCACCATGCTGCCTCGCTGTAGTGTTGAAGCTTGGGAATGTAGAAATATGGCTGGCTTCCACGCTTCAATAACTCTGCATGGTTGTGAAACAGAAACAAACCGAAATCAACCAGTGCACCATGTACCGGTCGACCCTCCAGCCTGAGGTGACGCTCCGGCAAATGCAGACCGCGGGGGCGAACCATCAACACGGCAGTTTGTTCGTTTAGCGCATAGCTTTTCCCTTCCGGAGAAGTGAAGTCTATTTGCCGACGAATCGCATCACGAAGATTCACCTGGCCATCGATAACGTTCGACCAGGTCGGTGCCGTGGAGTCCTCGAAATCCGCCATGTAAACCTGTGCACCGGAGTTCAGTGCATTGATGACCATCTTGCGGGTAACAGGCCCCGTGATCTCAGTGCGCCGGTCTTCAACCTCTGCGGGAATGGGCGCTACCTGCCAATCACCTGTTCTGATATCAGCCGTTTGCGGATCAAAACCGGGAACCGCTCCCTGATCAAATTCAACCTGACGTTTCTCGCGCGCCGCCAGCAACTCCGTGAGTTCCGGGGTGAACTTGTGGGCCAACTCAGCCAGGAAAACAAGAGCATCCGGGGTGAGAATAGTGTCTTCACCGGAAACCGGTGTTCGATTGAGTTCCAGTTCAGGGTGGGGCAATTTCATCGCAGTAACTTCCTAGGTTAACATTGCGGCCTTTTAGAATACCTACAACCCTTTATCTTTTACAATATAAATGTTTCAATACCTATTATTAAATTTTTTAAATATTCAACGCGTTGATTTGAAACAAAAACCTACAAAATACTATAGAGGAAATACCCTCAAGCAACTGAGGGCGTTTTGTAGCGTGGCGCGTACCGGAAAAATGACCGACGCGGCCGATGAATTGTTTATCAGCCAGTCGGCCATCAGCCTGCAGATCAAAGCGCTGGAAGAGGAAATGGACGTGGTGCTTTTCGAGCGGCGCGGCCCCCGTATTCAGCTAACACCGGACGGCAGAAAGCTGCTCGATATGGCCCGGCCCCTGGTAGAAGGGTATGGATGGCCTGGCAGAGCGATTCGACAAAGAGGTTCGGGGAGATTTTGAATCAGGCAAAATCGTCATTGCGGCAGGCGAATCGACCATCATGTATGTCCTGCCTTCGCTGGTTTCCAACTTCCATAAACATTATCCGAAAATACGTGTAGAACTCCGTAACGTCACCGGTCAAGACGGTCTTGCAATGATTCGCGGAGATGAGGTCGATTTTGCTATCGGCTCGATGCTTGATGTACCCAGCGACATTGCCTATGCACCAATGTATAGCTTTGACCCTGCATTGATCATGCCCCTGGGCCACGAACTGGCCGAAAAAAAACATATCCAGCTAAAAGATATCGCTCCTTACGGTTTGATCCTGCCACCCCGCAGGTTGACTACATGGCGCATGGTGGATCGAATTTTCCAGAAACATGGCGTGCCGTTCAGCGTGGTGCTGGAAGTCGGTGGCTGGGAAGTTATCAAACGTTATGTTGAACTGGATTTCGGTATTTCGATTACCACAGGCATCTGTCTTCGCAAGAAAGACCCCCTGGTGGTCAGGAATATGAGCCGGTATTTTCCCTAAACGGTCTTATGGAATCGTTAAGCGGCGCGGCAAGCATTTATCGCTGGCTGCACGCGCCTTTCTTGATGGAATCAACGATGATTCCATGCCCGATCTGCCGTATATGCATAGAGCGTAAAACAAAACAGGGCAGGTAATACCACCCGCCCTGTTGAGGAATCATTAACAAATTTGCACCTTATGTGGAAGAAGTGAATTCCGGATAAGCCTCCATACCGCATTCGCCAATATCCAGGCCTTCGTATTCCTCTTCTTCGCTCACGCGGATACCCATGGTCAACTTCAGTGCAGACCAGACTGCCAGGCTGGCACCAAATACCCAGACAAAAATGGTTGCTGCACCGGCCAGCTGACCGGTAAAGCTGGATTCGCCATTGGTCAATGGAACCAGCAACAGACCAAGCAAACCCACCACGCCATGTACTGAAATTGCACCCACGGGATCGTCAATTTTCAAACGATCCATACCGATGATACTGAAAACAACGGTGATACCAGCAACCAGGCCAAACAGCGATGCCTGTAAGGCGGTAGGCGTTGAGGGCTCAGCAGTAATCACCACCAGCCCCGCCAATGCGCCGTTCAATGCCATGGTCAGGTCGGCCTTGCCAAACAGCGCACGGGCCGTCAAAAGCGCAGCAACCAGCCCGGTGGCAGCGGCGGCATTGGTATTTAGAAACACCATTGCGACCGAATGGGCATTACTGGCATCCGCGAGTTTGAGAACAGAACCGCCATTGAAACCAAACCAGCCCATCCAGAGAATGAATGTACCCAGTGTTGCCAACGGCAGATTGGCACCGGGGATGGCGATGGTCTGGCCATCACGGCCGTATTTACCCTTTCTCGCCCCCAGTAACAGCACCCCTGCAAGGGCTGCTGCAGCACCGGCAAGGTGAACAATGCCGGAGCCGGCAAAATCACTGAAACCCAGGTCACCCAGGTTGAACATTCCGAAAACATCCTTGCTGCCCCAGGTCCAGGATCCTTCCACGGGGTAAATAATACCGGTCATGAAAATGGCGAACACCAGGAATGTCCAGAGTTTCATGCGCTCGGCAACCGCGCCCGATACAATCGACATGGCTGTGGCGACAAACACGACCTGGAAAAAGAAATCGGAAGCAGGCGAGTAAACACTGTCCCCGGCAAAGCCATTTTCTGCGGAATCGGCCAGCACCTTGCCTAGATCAAATGCCTCAATGCCCTGCAGGAACCAACCGCCGCCGTACATGATCGCGTAACCCGTCGCCATGTACATGATGCAAGCCACAGCATAAAGCGAGATGTTCTTGGTCAGGATTTCAACGGTATTCTTGGAGCGTACAAGACCGGATTCCAGCAGGGAAAAACCGGCGGCCATCCACATGACCAATGCACCACACATCAGGAAATAAAAGGTATCTATGGCATATTGAAGTTCAAAAATCTGGTTTTCCATTTCGTACGCTCCCTATATTGCCTGTGCGCCGGTTTCGCCGGTGCGGATGCGCACCACTTCTTCAAGCTTGCTTACAAATACCTTGCCATCACCCGATTTTTCCGGTTGCGGCAGACTGGACAATAGCTTCCACCACCCTTTCAACAAGATCGTTGGTCACCGCCGTTTCAAGTTTGATCTTGGGCAGGAAGTCCACGATGTACTCTGCACCCCGGTACAGTTCGGTATGGCCCTTCTGTCGGCCAAAGCCCTTGACCTCGGTCACAGTGATGCCGCTAACACCGATTTCCGCGAGTGCGTCACGGACGTCATCGAGCTTGAATGGTTTGATAATTGCAGTAACTAATAGCATTTTTTGATTCCTTGCAGATTTACCCTTCGCCAATCTATGTACAGGGATATCTATATGCAGGAATCACGCCATTACAAACAAAGTGGAAAAACCCCGATTGCCCACTGAAACGGGGATCATTCAATTTTGAAGGGGGTACTTGCCACAACCGCCGAGACAAAGAACGCACCGTGTTGGTGCGAAGTGACGTGCTTTGGTGCAAAAAATGGTGAATATTCATGTCAATCAGGATTAAAAACACACCATCCCGAACTCAACCCGGCCATCCCGAGCCCAACCCGGCCATCCCGAACCCAACCCGGCCATCCCGAACTCAACCCGGCCATCCCGAGCCCAACCCGGCCATCCCGAGCCCCGTCTTTCCGAATCAGACCCGGGATGACGGGAAACGGATTCCGGGTCAGACCCGGGGCCGGGGAACGGATTCCGGGTTAAGCCGGGTATCAGTGGAATGGGAAGAGGTAATTCATCCAGGCTGACATGCGCAGCAGAATTTTGCGCATGATTGCTACGTGATGAAAATGCTCCGAATATATTGCAGCCTGTGCGTAAGCACCACCAGGTACTTTCCCCTCTGAACTCTTCAAATTCAGGATCGGTAATATCAATGATAACGGCGATGCGTCCAGGAAATGGTGCCGCCGTAGGACGAATGAGTTCCCCACCGGGCTGGATTTGACCTTCAGAAAGTGCTGGCATCATCGCCCTCACTTTACCTGAGAACACCCTGCCCGGTATTCCGTCAAATGCAACTTCGGCTTCATTGCCCTCCGTCAGCCTTAGCAGGCTGTTTTGCCGGAACCATCCAATAAATAAATCATGCTCGTTGTGCAGGAAGATCATTACAGGGCGCAATGGCAGTGATGCGGCGCGCATACCTGGCCGTAGCGCCACTTGAATGACATAACCATCGGTGGGTGCGCGCACAGTGGTCATATCGAGTTCGAACTCGGCTGTCAGTAGCTGCCCACTCAGGTTTTCGAACCTGGTGAATGCAGCATCTGCATCCCGCTGACTGATATTCCTGCTTTTTAACAATGTCCTTGCACGCTCAGAATCCTCACGGGCAAGCACGATTCGGGCAGTCAACGAATCAACCGTGTTCTGGAAACGGTATCGGATCAATTTTGAACAGAACATCGCCTTTTTTCAGCATTGTCATCGGGGATACCGGGACTTCGACCACCGTTCCGGTCACGGCTGGAACAATTGGCGTTGTCGCGAAATATTCACGGCTGATTTCCGAATAGGGGTGGTTGTAGTTCATCAGGAAAATCAAGGAACCGATCAGGACTACCCCTCCCAATACAGCGGTGGGTACTGTCCACTTGGTCAGCGGGATATTGAATACCTTGAAAATAACAACACAAATTGCGGTATAGGTGAGTATGAGTAATAAATCCATTATGCATCTCCCCCTGTTTCATCTGGCACCAAGGCAGGGTTCGCCGCCTTCCCGCCTTCCAGTGCAGATAACCTCTCCGCCAGATCATCCACCTGCTTTTCCAGCTTCAAAACATGATCTTTTGAAGAGCTACCGTCACTAAACCCCCAGCCACGATCCTCGCGGTACAGAGTGGCCCATATCCATAAAAACGGCCACAACACATGCAGGGTAAACAGGCTGATCCCAACCAGCAACATGGATAGCATCCTGCTGTGGGTGGTTACGGTGTTTCGCTATCTCATAGGGGATATCGTGGATGGCAATGATTCCGTAAAATATCGTAATCCCGACAAAAATCAGAATTCCTAAAGAAATATAATCCAGCATGGAAACCTCTCAAATATTCTTTCATTGGTCTATGTCCGCCGAAGATAACACGCATCGAGCGAGTTATCCGCTAATAGCAAGAAAAATGCCTTAGATGATGCTAGAAAATAGCGCAAATACATCACATGGGGAGATTGCCCAGCCCGTTTGTCACATTTTTTGAAGATGCAAGACTTCACCTATCAACAGGGTGTAAAATTGTTTTGAAATAAACTGGTTCTCCACTAGCAGGGACAAAAATTCCACATGAAAAATATGTTCCCCATATCCGGGAGCATATAAAGCGGCCAAAGCCGTGACTGAAGAAGTTAACCCTGTAGCAGGCAGATTGCTGATGAATAGCGAACGAAACATAGTAGCCGGCCTTTTAAGCCAGGCATACATGGAAGTATTCCCCACCAGGACAATCCTGGATCGGTTAGTGCATATTCCAAGGCATTCTTATGTGTCGGTCACCTGTTCCCCAGTACATGGTCTTGAGCCCACATTGGAACTGGTGGAAAAACTCAGGTCTTTACCTGAAGAAAGACAATTAAAGCTCATCCCTCACATTGCTGCCAGAATGGTTCGGGATAAGGGCCACCTGAAGGAAATACTGGCCAGACTTGAGACGGCCAGGGTTGAGAGTGTTTTTATTCCCGGTGGTGACGTAAAAAAGCCGGCCGGAGAATACGATAACGCATTGGCCTTACTCCGGGACATGGCCGAAATTGGACATAATATAGAGGATGTTGGCATCGCCGCCCACCCGGAAGGCCACCCCCTGGTCGGTCACAAGGAATTGCTAAGGCTTCTCAATGAAAAGCAACAATTTGCAACTTACCTGGTAACCCAAATGTGTTTTGACCCCAAGGCTCTTGTCGATTGGTTGAAGCAGATCCGGAAGGCCGGTGTAACCCTGCCAGCCTGGATCGGCCTGCCCGGCGTGGCTGATATAAGCAAGTTAATTTCACTCTCGATGCGACTCGGTGTAGGACGGTCTGTCAATATACTAAGAAAACAGAAAGGCCTGCTCAGGAGGCCATCAGCGCCAAGCCTTATCAGCCGGATGACTTGTTGGCGGGGCTTGAGCCATATCTGGGTGATCCCGAAATGAATATTCCCCGGATTCCACATGTTCAGCTTCAATGATGTTGAGCGAACAGAACGGTGGCGCACTGAAACACTTGCCAAATATAATGGTAAACAATATGCGTAGAGGCCGAAGAGCCAGACAAAAGAACCCAGCTGCAACTTCCGCAGTTGGGCCAGGCATGGTGGGAGGTCGCTACCGGCCACTCACGGTGTCGGATGAGCAACAGATTCACCACACCATTCTCGATGTGCTTGAAAACATTGGTATGGGCGATCCGATCCCCATCGTTAAAGAGCGCGCTCTGGAGCGTGGTTGCTTTATCAATGAGCATGGGCGCTTGTGTTTTCCACGCGCTCTGGTGGAAGACATTATCGCCAGCACACCCAAGAACGTTCAAATGCTTGGGCGGGATCCGAAACATGACATGGAAATCGGTGGTACACGTGTGCATACATACGGTGGTGGAGAAGCGGTCAATATGCTGGATGTGGGTGTTTCCACCTATCGTCCTTCAACTTTGCCCGACCTGTATGACGCAGCACGACTGATGGACCGGATGGATAATATTCATGCCTTTTCACGGTTGGTGGTTCCAACCGAAATTCAGGACCCGCTAAGTTGCGACATCAATACGGCCTATGTCAGCGCTGCCGGCACCAACAAACATACACAGTTGACTTTCGCCGATGCAGCCAATGTGCAACCGACACTGGAAATGCTGTACATGATTGCCGGCGGCAAAGAGAAATTCCATGAACGGCCGTTTTGCAATGGCGGCGGTTGCCCTGTCATCTCACCCCTGCGTTATGGCCAGGACAACAGCGAAGTCTGTATAGAGTCCATCAAATTTGGTGCACCCATCTGGGTTACCGTCGCTCCGCAGGCAGGTGCAACAGCACCGGCAGCCCTCGCTGGCGCGGTGGTTCAATCGGTCGCCGAGGCACTTGCCGGTTTACTGATGATCGACGTGGTAGAGCCTGGTTTCCCGGTGGTAGTGGGACCTTGGCCCTTTGTATCAGACCTTCGCACAGGCGCCTTCACCGGTGGCAGCGGCGAGGAGGCAGTGGTTTCTGCCGGGGCTGCCCAAATGGTGAATTTCTACGGTCTGCCCAGTTCCGTCGGTGCGGGTATGACCGATTCCAAGATCCCCGATTACCAGGCCGGTTACGAAAAAGCATTGTCCATCGCCCTGGCAGCACAGACCGGTTGCAACAATGTGTCTGAATCTGCCGGTATGCTGGGCAGCCTGATGGCCCTGTCACTGGAATCCATGGTGATAGACAACGACCTGCTGGGTTCTGTTTTACGCACCGTGCGCGGCATCGAGGTCAACGAGGAAACATTGTCTTACAAGGTTATGGAGCAGGTCGTACACGGCGAGGGACATTACCTGCGTACCGAGCAAACCCTGGGCCTGATGCGTACCGGTTTCGAGTACCCCGCCCTTGCCGATCGCAGCACACCGGGCGAATGGGAAGCTGCGGGTTCACCGGATATCCGTCAACAGGCAGGAGAGCGGGTGCAATCGATTTTATCCGCTCACTACCCCGAGTATATCGATCCTGCCATTGATGCGAAAATCCGCGAGTTATTCCCAATACTGTTAAGTTTAGACGATATGCGCGCCGGCAATGGCCGTTGGTAGTAGTAATCAATAAACATGTAAAGAGGCTGGAAACCAGATGACTGACCAATACGACGACGAAGAGATCATCCTTTCTGAACTGCCGGATGATGAACTCATCGAACAAATTCACGATGACCTCTATGACGGCCTGGCAGATGAGATTGCCGAAGGAACGCAGATCCTGCTGGACCGGGGCTGGAGTGCGTCAAAAGTGCTGAAAGAAGCACTGGTTGGCGGCATGAATATCGTTGGTGTCGATTTCCGTGACGGTATCCTGTTTGTACCCGAGGTATTGATGTCTGCCAATGCAATGAAAGCCGGCATGGCACTTCTCAAACCCCTCTTGTCCGCAAGCGGTGCCAAGCCGGTGGGCACGGTGGTTGTTGGTACCGTCAAGGGCGATATCCACGATATCGGCAAGAACCTTTTCGGGATGATGATGGAAGGCGCCGGTTTCGAGGTAATCGATCTCGGCATTAACATTGATGCAGATACCTACATTGAAGCAATGGAGGAAAACGGGGCAAATATCCTCGGCATGTCAGCACTTCTAACCACCACGATGCCGTACATGAAAGTGGTCATCGATACGATGAAAGAGAAAGGCATCCGGGACGACTATATCGTGCTGGTAGGTGGAGCGCCGCTGAACGAGGAATTTGGCGAGGCGGTCGGCGCCGATGCCTATTGCCGTGATGCCGCCACCGCGGTGGACGTTGCCAAAGGAACTGGTTGCTGCGGCTTCCTGAACTGGAACAACGTAAAAGCATGCAAGCCAGGGTTCTTGTTATCGCCTGTGGTGCTATTGCACGGGAACTTGTGCGCATCAAAGCATTGAATAACTGGGACCATATTGAGTTCCAGTGCCTGCCGGCAGGCTTGCACAATAGACCGGAAGATATCCCGGCTGCGGTAAAAGGCGAAAAATCGAGTCTCAGAGCCAGTCGCTACGAAAAGATATTCGTCGCCTACGCCGACTGCGGTACTGCCGGCAGATTGGACAAGGTGTTAAATGAATACGGGATTGAACGGATTCCCGGCGCGCATTGTTACGAGTTTTACGCCGGCAGCGAGATATTTCACCAGTTCGCGGAAACAGAACCGGGCACCTTCTATCTCACCGATTTCCTGGCGCGTCATTTTGAACGCCTGGTCATCAAGGGGCTGAAGCTGGACCAGCGGCCACAATTGATACCTTATGTTTTCGGCAACTACAAACGCATGCTGTACCTGGCACAGACCGAATCAGAGGAACTACAGGCGCTGGCGGCTAAACACGCAGACTTCCTCGGGCTGGAATATGAATACTGTTTTACCTCTGATCAACCACTTTCAAATGTTTTAGAAGCCGTATTGGCACCACCAGGTAACGACAAAAAGGCAATACATAAATGACAGATACCATTATCAGCTCCGCCAGCAGAGAAGTCGTTTTGGGTTTTGACCGCCCCTTCGTTATCATCGGCGAACGCATCAACCCCACCGGCCGCAAACTATTAGCCACGGAAATGAAAGCGGGGGATTTCAGCCGCGTGGAAGCAGATGCGCTGGCACAGGTTGCAGCTGGAGCACATGTGCTGGATATCAATGCCGGTATCCCACTGGCAGATGAACCCGCATTAATGGCCCAGGCCATCCGCCTGGTGCAATCGCTGACCGATGTGCCCCTGTCGATTGATTCCTCTGTACCCGAAGCACTGGAGGCCGGTCTGGAAGCCTACCAGGGGAAAGCATTACTGAACTCTGTCACCGGTGAAGAGGAGCATCTTGAACGCATACTACCGCTGGTCAAAAAGCACGCTGCAGCAGTGGTCGCGATCTGTAACGATGACAGTGGAATATCTACCGACATTAATGTGCGTTTTGAAGTGGCAAAAAAAATCATCAATCGCGCCGCAGACCACGGTGTTCCGGCCTGTGACGTGGTTGTCGACCCGCTGGTCATGCCGGTCGGAGCGATGCCTGATGCCGCTGTGCAGGTTTTGGAACTCATTCACCGCTTACGCACCGAACTTAAAGTAAACACGACCTGCGGTGCATCCAATATCAGTTTCGGCCTGCCGAATCGCCACGGCTTAAACCCCGCTTTTATCAGCATGGCGATAGGTGCCGGTTTGACCTCGGCAATCACCAACCCGCTCGAGACATCACTAATGCAGGCGGTACGTGGTGCCGACGCGTTGATGAGCCATGACCCACAATGTGCGAACTGGATCGCTGCCTATCGTGAGCCTGGCGCGGAAAGCAGCCGTGGTGGTCGTCGCGGCGGACGGCGGCGCAGGACAGCAAAGACCTAACCCAGTTTCCCGGGCGGCGGCACAGGGCAGCGAAGACTTAACCCTGTCTCCCCAGGCGGCAGCGCAGGACGGCGAATACTTAACCATGTCTCCCCGGGCTCGACCCGGGGTCCATTTTGATCTAACAGGAAACTCAAAATGCCAGCAGCCAAACAGGCACTGATCATTTTCAGCCCCTCCGGAAAACGAGGCCGTTTCGCTGTTGGAACACCCGTACTGCAGGCTGCGCGGGAACTGGGGGTTGATATCGACTCCATTTGCGGCGGCCAGGCACGTTGCGGTCGCTGCCAGGTAGAAGTGATCGAGGGCAGTTTTGCCAAAGAAGGCATCGTTTCCAACGCCAGTCACCTGGGTGGCTTGAGCGAGGATGAACAGATTTGCCGGAAAGACGGTCGACTCAAGCCGGGCAACCGGCTTAGCTGCCAGTCGAAGATTCTCGGCGATGTGAAAATTGATGTACCGGCCAGCAGCCAGGTTCACCACCAGGTGGTACGCAAGGACTTCGAAGCTCACCCGATCGAGCTTGATCCGCTGGTCCGTCTGTATTTCACACAACTGCCTGAGCTGGCGCCGCAAAGCCTGGAAGGCGACCTGCAAGGTTTAAAAGGTGTGTTGGACAGGGACTGGGGATTATCCGGGCTGGATTGTGACGTCCACGTTTTGCAGTCCCTGCCGTTTGCGCTGAGAGACGGCAGGCAACAGGTCACGGTGGCGGTGCGCAACGGCTCACGGATCGTGGCAATCTGGCCCGGTTTCAAGGATCGCATTTATGGTGTGGCCGTGGATGTCGGCTCCACTACCATCGCCGCCCAATTATGTGATCTTTCCAGTGGCGAAATGCTGACCAGTGCCGGTGCCATGAACCCGCAGATACGCTATGGCGAGGACCTGATGAGCCGTGTGTCCTACGCGATGCTCCACCCCGAGGGTGCCGGGCAAATGACCCGGGTCGTCAGGGCAGCCATCAATGAATTGATCGTTGATGTCACCAGCCAGGCGGGCATTGATGTGAGCGAGGTGCTGGAACTTACGCTGGTCGGAAACCCGATCATGCATCACCTGTTGCTGGGCCTGGATCCGACACCGCTGGGTGTGGCACCCTTTCCCCTGACTGTCGAGCACGCTACCGAGCTACCGGCAACTGAACTGGACCTGCATGTGGCTGCAGGCGCCCGCGCTTATATTCTGCCGTGCATCGCCGGCCACGTCGGTGCCGACACAGCGGCCGTTTTGCTGGCAGAAACGCCGTGGGAGTCCGATGAAATCAGCCTGATCATAGACGTTGGCACCAATGCTGAGATCGTGCTGGGTAACCACGAAAGACTACTGGCGGCTTCGAGCCCAACCGGCCCGGCTTTCGAGGGTGCCCAGATCAGCGCTGGCCAACGGGCCGCGCCCGGTGCCATTGAACGGGTCAGAATCGATCCAAAAACTTTGGAGCCACGCTTTAAAGTCATCGGCGGCAGTCTCTGGTCAGATGATCCGGGATTTAAAAAGGAGTCATGCAAACAGGACGTGACCGGCATCTGTGGCTCCGGCATCATCGAGGTTATCGCCAGCATGTACCTGGCCGGCATCATCCGGCCAGATGGCATCATTGATGGCGCAATGGCTGATCGCAACCCGCGCATTGAAGCTACCGGGCGTACTTTTTCCTACCTGCTACGCCACGGCAACCCTGAAAAAGGCAAACCCGAAATCCGCATACAACAAGCCGATGTACGTGCAATCCAATTGGCCAAGGCTGCTCTTTACGCCGGCGCCCGCTTACTGATGGACCGTATGGGTGTGGATAAGGTAGACCGGATTCGTCTCGCCGGTGCTTTTGGAAGCCACATCGACGTCAAATACGCCATGGTGCTGGGTATGATCCCCGACTGCGACCTGGTGCAGGTATCTTCAGCCGGCAATGCCGCCGGCACAGGCGCCCGGATTGCCCTGCTTAACAAGGCTTCGCGTAAGGAAATCGAGAGCCGGGTGCGCCAGGTAGAAAAAGTGGAAACAGCTACAGACGAGAATTTCCAAAAACATTTTGTCGATGCAATGGCCATCCCGCATGCTTCACATACCTTTACCAATCTGGCCCGGGTGATCCGATTACCGGACAGACCTGAAGCTGGCGTCTCTCCAAAAGAAAAGCGCCGCCGCCGTTCACGTAAAAGATAAGTACCATGTAAGAATAAAAAAACGCAGCGGCCGCACCATCCGGGATACGAATACCTTGCTCCCAGTTACGCAAGGTCTTAATACTCACATGGACGATCGAAGCGAATTAAGAGACACTCACAAAGTCGCCTATCCTGCCGGATATTGCCCGCCTGTACGTCGTCAAAGCATATGGCACCGCTTGAGCTATTTCCTAAGAGATACTTTTCTGCCCGTACTTTCTCCAGTCCGCGCGTTCAATCACGCTGACGCTCGAGGCGACCGTTAACAGATCGCGTTCAAAGAGTAACGCAGATTGCACGTTGACCCGCAGCAGCTCTTCGATAGACAAATCGAAGACCGAGAGCTCCGGTGAAGGGGCGACCTGAGCTTCTGCAGCGAGTAAAAAAAGAGCGCAGCAAACGGTTGCATTGTCATGGTGTTCATTGGTGTGCTCCTGGTGTTAAATTACCGGTAGGAACATGCATGCCTGAGTTCTGCGAAGCAAATATAGGTGAGCCGGTTAGACGGCGAGCCCTGAGTGTTCGTTATCGAACTCAAGCGCACTTGTGAACTCGAAGCAAAAGCGGTGAACATCGAGTGTTTTGGCCGATTTATTCGTAGTTCGCAAGTGCATGTTCCGCTCTCACTGACAGTACCTGTCAGTTGCAGTGAGTATCGCTGAAAGTGGAACGAAATGACTATATCTGGCCGAGGGTGTGTGAAAACCCAAAACTCGAAATCCCAAGTGGGAACTACCCTCTAAATTTCTTGGTTTCAGAACTTGATGTGGGGTATGCGCACCCAGATAAGCAAATAGATAGCTCATTTGTTAAGCACTGTCCCAAAAATGATGATTGCCAAATAGTTTTCACACACCCTCGGCCAAAAGCGGTCGTCTATCATTTACTTACTCTGGCACTTTACTCTGACCCCATAGCTTCATAACCTTTGTGGTCCCGAAAGGCCTGTTGGATTACTTAACTTCTTTGAGGTCCAGTATAGGATTCCACTGACCTGATTTAACTTTGTAGCTTGAACCGTATGAACGCCAAGTCACTGACCACTCGGCAACGTCTCCGGTGGTGATGTTGTTGATGGCATCGTCGCCACAGTTGATACTCAAGGTGTATGTACCATCTTTGTTAGCTACAGCGTCACGACCATTTAGTACGTTGTCGCCTACAGGTAGCAACCAACCTTCTGCATCATACAGAGTGAATGACCAGAACTCGTCTACACGAGGGTCTTCGAAGGTAGTCTGCATACACTGAGTACCTTTGATGTTGGTAGACATCTGGTAGTTGTTTACACTAAATGCCATACCACCCCAGCCTGCCGCATTAGATAGCGAGCGGGTTAGTGGGTCGATGGTGTTCTCATCAAATGCATACTCAAGGAAGATACCTGAGTCGATTGCCTGCTTGTTTAACTTAGACCACAGAGCATCGCGGTCTGCCTTGTTGTAGCGAGGCGTTACATAGGTGCGAGTACCGAAGTCAGATACCGATACGGTCTTCTGAGCTTCGCGGGCTTTATCCATACCCTCTTCAAGACCGATGCGGAAGATAACCAGTACGAAGCCATCGGTGGGCTTGACGTCGAAGCCACCAGAAGTCCATACATAATCCATAGCGAAACCATTCCCATCAAGGACCAATGCTGACTGAAAGATCCCATTGTCAGGCTGTTCAATGTGAATGCCATTCAGGTTGTCATAGAAGCCGATGGTGTAGAGAGTGTCTCTGTTAGCGCGGACAGTCGGCGCTGGCCCTGCCGGGTAGTAATCGGTCAAAGCGACCGAACTGTTCATGATGCCTTTGCTCACCCACTTGTTGAAGTTGACCGCAGTTTCTGCGTGGTCGAAGTTCTCCATAGTTACTGGGATGGTTGTTTCGTAGTTCTTGCCGTCGATGGCCATCTCTGCGTGCACTGCGCTGACGCTTAGAACTGATAGTGCGATAGCTGAAAGCAATGTTTTCATAGTACGTACTCTCCTAGTTGATTAAGTGTCGCATTACTCGCCGTAGAGCATTTGGGCATGAGTGTAGGTCATTCAAACACTATATTGCCTGAAATCCGCCTATATATCACAGCCTGCCCCAGCAATTTTTAAGACAGGAAACTGCTAATACTGGTCCTTTCTGAAGGATGAATACTGAATTACAGCCCTTATTGCCCATATTCCCTGTGAATCTTACCAATTCCTGCCGCAGGCCCGTAAGTAAAGTAGTCCAAGTACTGGCGCAAACCGAGCCGACATCTCTAAAGCGGGCGTGGTCCGCAAATGACCGCAGTTGGCCGAGGGTGTGTGAAAACTATTTGGCGATCATCATTTTTGGGACGACACTCAACAAATAGGCTGTTTAATCGTTTAATTTGGGCTGAAAACCCCACTTTCTATCTCTTAATTTATTAAATTTAGAACCATTTCCCACTTGAAGTTTCTGGATTTGGGTTTTCACACAGCCTCGGCCAGATATAGGTATTCCGTATCATGGGTGTTTTCGTTCATCTCCACCACTTCCATGACATATGCTCACCGAGATTCAATTGCTTAAATGAATCTATTTTGGAAAGCTAGTAAGATACGATGTTCCTTAAACTCGAAACCTAGCCTAATTTTGATGCTGAATTGTCGCTCGAATATCCACAGCCGCTACAGATGCTCAGCAGCTATTGCAATCACTCTCTTGTTGTTCGCTGTGCCAGCCACGATACGTGCAAGCGAGCTGGAACACGAAGGTTCCATCGAATATTCTAAGGGGCACAGGAAACATGCGCTGGGCCCGTTTTTCGGTGTCACACGAGAAGACGGTGAAAATTTGGGGACCATCGGAATCGAGTACTCATACCGGATGAACAAGAAATGGTCTGTGGGTGGTGTTATCGAGCAGGCTGATCGGGACAAACACTCCACACTCGTAATCGTTTTCGCCCACTACTGGCCTTACAAAGAGTTATATTTTGGGCTAGGACTCGGTAGAAAGGACCCTGGAGATGAAAGGGAGAACACCCTAAGGGGAACCATAGGCTATGAATTCGAGATTGGCAAGGGATGGGGAATCAGTCCACAGGCGAACATAGACTGGATTGAGAACCACCCCACCGAAGAAGTTTATGGCATCGTAATCGCCAAACGATTTTAGGCGCAT
>PVMK01126786.1_pt1 | contig 23619 bp, 27 predicted proteins | sample 1853481 | NCBI WGS metagenome assembly PVMK01 (sample SAMN08533507, study PRJNA380276) | Marine sediment metagenome, whole genome shotgun sequencing project. | reverse complement strand
ATCGCGAGACTTTCAAAACCGACTTCGCTGGTCGTGCTGAGCCCAGGGTTGCTGTGCCGGTATCAACATCAATACGCAGTATCTGGCTGGGCAGGTCGGCGATCAGATGCGACGGTCGGTAATGGCCCATAGAGTGCCGTCACTATCGAAAGCCAGACAGCCCTGGGTGTATTCGCTGGCAGCGCCACCCAGTGGCCCAATCAATGTGGCGACACCGGAGCTCACATCGATGCTGTACAAATTGGGAGAATCTTCGAGCCCGGTTCCTAACAGGCCGTTCCCAGCCCATACAGCTTTGTCGGGCTGACCGATAGCGGCTATGGCGCTGATGTTTACGCCCAGAGTACCAATGACTTCTTTGCTGTCAGCATCCAAATCGATGCGGTACAGCGCGCCGGTAGCTACGGAGGTAACGTACAGTGAGTTGTCACAACTGAATGTCATACCGAAATCATTCATTCCGCCTGTCGGAAAACGGTACTTACATCAACTATCTCTCCGAATGGTATTGCACCGGAAACCGTATTGATTGGAAACAGGGTCAGGGTGGCATCATCAATACCCCAAAGGGTACCAGTCGCTAGCGAACGCCAGACCCTCCGTATCGATATGGTCATATATCGACTACCGTAACAGTTCACCCTTGCGGTGATCATCACCGGTGGCAGAGATCAATCAGGTACAGACTGTCTTGGTTTGAGCTGCCGCTATCAGAATTGACGCTGTATGCCATAGGCGCACCATTCGCATTGATGGCGAATAGTGAAACAAGCATTAACAGGGCATAGTAAAACTTTTTACTCATACAGGCAGCGTCCAGCCTTGTTGCATTAGCAACTGGAAGGTCATGCTATCAGAAAAAACAGCAATTACAAAGCCTTATGTGTGTTTTTGTGAGCAAAACAGGAGGTTGTTGCAAATCTGCAACAGATTGTTTTTGGCTCAAGAATTTACGTCAAAACTGCAAGATTCCAGCCAGGCGCGCATAGCAGTGGGGCTTAAGTAGCAACTTCACGCAGAAACAAGCTTGAATGCATCGCCTGCAAGCTTCAGAATCCTCCCTGGTGTCGTATTTTGGCAACATGTAAATTTATTGGTTAACTGGGGGTTTTATGCCTGAGAAAGGTATTTTGCTGGTAAACCTCGGTACACCGGATGTACCGAATAAAACAAATGTCGGGCAATTTCTGACTGTGTTTTTGTCAGACCCACTCGTTGTGGACTTGCCCCGTTGGTTTTGGATTCCGTTGTTGAGGCTGGTCATCATCCCGTTGCGCAAGGGAAGGGTCACTGCTGCCTATAAAAAAGTCTGGATGGATGGTGGTTCGCCGCTACTGGTGTACTCCGAGGCATTATGTGAAGGTTTACAAAAATTATTGGCTGACAGTGCAAAAGTCAGGCTGGCGATGCGTTACGGGGAACCGAACATTCGCAGCAGGCTGGTTTCGTTACGCGATGAAGGTGTCAGAAAGCTGATCGTGTTGCCGCTTTATCCCCAGTATTCGGTTACAACCACAAAATCGGTTTTTGAAGAAGTTAACGCGGTGCTGGCAGAGCTGGGCTGGGAACCCGAATTGCATCTTGTAAATCACTATTATGATGAACCCGGGTGGACACACTCAATTGCCAGTTCAATCCGCAACTTTCAGCTACAGCACGGAAAGGCGGAAAAATTATTATTCTCAATGCATGGGATACCTCAGCGATTGGTTGATGCTGGTGACCCTTATGAGCAACAGTGCCGGCAAAGCGTTTCAGAGGTGGCCGAGGTTCTGAATCTGAAAGATGAGTGTCAGATCACCTTCCAGTCACGGGTTGGCCGTGAACCCTGGCTGCAGCCTTATACTGATGAAGTGATTAAAAACCTGGCAAAATCCGGTATTAAGCACATCCAGGTTATCAGCCCCGGTTTTTCGGTAGATTGCCTTGAGACACTTGAGGAAATTGCGATTCGTTACCATGATTTATTCATAGCCTCCGGTGGTGAAAAGTTTGAGTATATTCCGGCCCTTAACGCCTCGGATGCACATATCAATGTGCTCGCCTCCGTCTGTGAAAAGTTGGTCTAGTCATTCCGTGGGCATTGCGCAAAGTACCGGCTGAGTTCACAATTCAGTCATGGATATTTTTAGAGTTTTCCAGGTAGAGGCTGCCCACAGGTTACCCAACGTACCTGAAGGGCACAAATGCGCACGTCTGCATGGCCATTCATTCCGTATTGAAGTACATATATCGGGCCCGGTTGGGGAGCAGGAAGGTTGGGTGATGGATTTTGCCGAGTTGCGGCGAACTTTCCAGCCAGTGTACGACCAGCTTGATCATCACTATCTTAACGAGATAGACGGGCTGGAAAACCCGACCAGTGAGAACCTGGCCAAGTGGATATGGCAGCAATTAAAACCCGAGCTTGAAGGGCTGAGCAAAATTATCGTTCAGGAAACCTGCACCGCCGGTTGCATTTATTACGGCTAAGGGACAGTTAAACCCGACTGGGACGGACTTAGCAGCCGGCACATCCCTGGGAGCTGTCGCAAAATGGCTTCTTGGTCGACTTTCCACAGCGGCACAGGGCGCCACTCATGGTGATGCATTCCTGACCCTTTTTGTTGTGGATACGTAAATAACCGCGGAACTTCAGCGGTCCGTTCTCTACAACGGTTACAGTAATCGTCTGGGGCCGGGTAACTGGCATCCAGTCTGACAACTGCTGTACAGTTCCGTTGTCAAAAAACTCAATTTCGAGATGCTGATCATCGCAAAACGGCCTGTTTTTTGATGCACCGCAACGACACAGGCTAAGACTGTTCGTGTTTGTCACACTACCGTCTTCGTTGATTAGCCTGATGTTGCCGGTCATCTTTAAAGGACCGCCATTGGTTATCAATAACTCGTTAGCCACATCCAGACGTTTGGGAACGCGCTTATTGCCCTGCTGTTCCTGAAACCAGCGATCAAGCGATTTCTTTTTCGTGGATTCCGGCTTTTTAGTTAATGGTTCCGGTACAGTAAAATTGTCCGGATTCGGACTTGATTCCGAACTAGAATAATAGTGATCTGAGTCAGACCAGCTAAGTGGTTTGGCGTATGCCTTGGTTGCGTCATCCATGACAAAAGTCTCCAGGAAATCCATTTCCTTTTTACCCTTTGGTACTCCACAATACGCTTTCTGTCCACAAATACAAGTGCTTAATGAAAAATTTAATAAGGATACTTATCGTATTTCTCTCTTTTAATGCATTAGCGGTGCCGGAATCTATCCCGGACCGTATTCGGGGGGAAGGGCCATTTGAGCGTCTGATTCTTCGAGGAGTCATTATCGTAAACGGTGAGGGTGCACCCCCGGTCGGGCCAATGGATGTGCTGATTGAGGGCAACCGGATTAGCGAAATTCGCAACCTGGGACTATATAAGCCAACCCCCGAAGCGAAACGCATACCGGTTCAGCCGGGTGATCGCGTCATGGAACTGGAAGGACACTACCTGTTGCCCGGTTTCATTGATCTGCATGCGCACTTTGGCGGGGACGATCAAGGGGTGTCAGCGGAGTATGTGGCCAAGTTGTGGCTGGGTCATGGCATCACGACTATTCGTGAACCAGGCAGCTTTAATGGGCTGGATTGGATATTGGCGCACAAGGCACGCAGTGAAAAAAATGAGATAGCCGCACCAAGAATTTTCCCTTACATTGGATTTGGTCTGGGTGAAACAGGGCCGTTCCTGACGGAAGAGGAAACCCGTCGCTGGGTCAGAAAGATCGCCAAAAAAGGTGCTTTGGGAATTAAATTCTTCGGCGCGCCTGCAAATATCATGCAAGCTGCCCTGGATGAAGCAGGTAAACAGGGCCTGGGCTCAGCCATGCATCACGCTCAGCTGGATGTGGTGAACTGGAATGTTCTTGACTCCGCCCGTGCCGGTTTGACTTCGATGGAGCACTGGTACGGGTTGCCGGAGGCTATGTTTGCTGACAAGGTCATCCAGGATTATCCGCTGGACTATAACTATACGAACGAGCAGCATCGCTTCGGTGAAGCCGGTCGCCTGTGGGCACAGACGGCGAAGCCGGGCTCTGAAAAATGGAACCAGGTACGTGATGAACTGATATCACTGGATTTCACACTCAACCCCACGCTGACCATTTATGAAGCCAGTCGTGACCTGATGCGGGAGATGAATGCTGACTGGCAGAAAGAATATACACCGCCGGCCCTGTGGCAGTTTTTTCAGCCATCATTGATATCACATGGCTCCTATTGGCATGACTGGACCACAGCCGATGAAGTTGCCTGGAAGAACAATTTTAGAATCTGGATGCAATTCCTTAATGACTATAAGAACCATGGTGGCCGGGTGACGCTTGGTTCTGATGCCGGGTATATCTGGAAGCTTTATGGCTTTGGCTACATCCGGGAAATGGAATTGTTGCAGGAAGCCGGCTTTCATCCGCTCGAAGTCATACGGTCGGCCACATATCTCGGGGCCGAGGTGTTGAACATGGAAGATCAGATCGGTTCAGTGCGTCCCGGAAAGCTGGCTGATCTGGTGATAACAGAAGAAAACCCCATTGCGAACTTTAAGGTGCTGTATGGCACCGGGCATTTTAAGCTGGGTGCGGATAACAAACCCGAGCGCGTGGGGGGTGTGAAGTACACCATCAAGGATGGCATTGTTTATGATGCTAAAGAGCTGTTGGCGGATGTTCGGAAGATTGTTCGTGAGGCCAAGGCTGAAAACCGGGATTCCAGCAAGCCGTAAGCTAAAGGTATTGGAGTTTGATTGCCCACAGATTACACAGATTACACAGATTAAAAGAGCAGGCTAACAGTTTCTGTCGTTCCGGATATCGGATCAGGTCCGGCACAGGCTTGATCCGGGGCGCCGCGCGTCGTCATTCCGGCCTCGAGCCGGAATCCATTGTGTCTTTTTAGTATACGTGTAAAAAATGGATCCCGGGTCAAGCCTGGGAAGACAGTTTCCGAAGTGACGATCTCTTAAACAAATCTGTGTAATCTGTGTAATCTGTGGGAGAAAAGTAATCACCCTGGGTTTTTGGAGTCCCCCATTAAATCCTTGATGTCAGCCAGCACCTGATCGGTGTGTTTGTCAGGGTCTACATCAGCGTAGTGTTTGACGACCTTGCCTTCCGGATTAACCAGGAATGACTGGCGGCTTGCCAGTTTCAAAAATTTGTAGTCTTTTAACACACCATAAGCTTTTGCTGTCTTGCCATCCTCATCCGCCAGGATCGTGAATGGCAGTTTGTACTTGTCTGAGAATTCCTTATGCGAGTCAACGTCATCCACACTGATGCCCACCACGGCGGCGCCTATGGCTTTGAATGCATAAATGTTGTCACGGAAGTTGCAGGCTTCGGTGGTGCAGCCAGGTGTATCGTCCTTGGGGTAGAAGTAGACGGCCAGCCATTGACCACGGTAATCACCCAGCGTGTGCCACTCACCATTTTGATCCTGTAGATTGAAAGACGGGGCGTCAGAGCCCACGGCAGGCGGTTCGCCAGCAAATACCGGGGTGGACAACAGGACGTTAATTAAAAGTATTAAAAAAATTTTCATCTGGTGGTACTCCTGGCATGGTTTGGTAGTTGTCAGAGAGGTTCCCGCTTTCACGGGAATGACGGTGCAACTGTTAAGCTCTAGCCTGCAAATACAATTCTTGGCCGGTTAAATAAGGTAGCCGCAATGGCTGCGAATCCAAATCCAATCAGCAGTGTACTTCCCATCGACATGGCTAGCCAGAGTGTATTGATTGATTCGCCGCGTACGAACTCTCCGATTAACAGATTTTGGGAAAACATGGGGATGGCCATCATCCATGTTTCGGGTTTCATCGGGTTAACCATAAAAATCAGGCTGGGAATCATCGGGATCATGAAAACCAGGCCCATGTATGACTGGGCTTCACGCAGGCTCTTTGCAAGTGCAGCCAGCGTGGTTAACATGGCTGCCGCCAGAACCACTACAGGCAAAATTGTCAGCAGAATACTACCCACCGCGCTTGCGCTGAGGTTCAGGTCAACGCCGAGAGCACCTGTCGGTAATAGCGGGAAAGCAAACCGGAATGCCAGCAGGGTTAGTACAAGCGACGCAAAGGCGTAGGTTGCCGTAGCCGCCATTTTACCCAGCATGATCTGCCAGCGTGGAACCGGGTTGATCAACAGGGGCTCCAGGGACTTACGTTCTTTTTCACCCGCTGTGGAATCAATGGCCAAATGCATTCCGCCTGTGAATGCGGTGATCATGAGCACATAGGGCAGCATGATCATGACCAGCATGCCGCGGCTTTGCGGAGTAGACAAATCTACATCCCTGACCATGACAGCAGTGCTCAAGGTGGGTGAAACCCCGCGCAGTTGCAAGCGCAGTTGCCCGATTTGGGCCCCATAGGCTCGCAGTAGCCCCTTGATCCGGCGCATAGGAATATCGGACTCACGCCGTGATGGATCGGCTATCACTTCAACAACTGCCGGTTTTCCGGTTTTCCATTGCTCAGTGAATGCCTCGGGGATACGAATAATGACCTGTATTTCCTGGGCCCTGACCGAGGCCTCCGGATCTTCCGGTGCAGCCTGGATTACCACGCCCTGTTGTTCCAGGAAACTGATCAGGTTAGGTGCGTGTTCAGCACCCACCACCGGTACCTCGAGCACCTTTTCAGCACGTTCCTGCTGCTTGTCGCCCGCGAAGTAAGCCAGGCCGATGAACAGGATCGGAAACAGGATAGGCCCGAGTAATACCGAGCTGAAAAGTGACCGCCGGTCGCGCAGATTTTCGCGCACTTCTTTTTTATAAACCGTGCCCAGACCGCTCATGCCAGCAATCCTTCTTCTGTGCCGATCAAGCGGACGAATGCGTCTTCCAGGCTGTCGCAGCCACTTCTCTGCAGTAACTCGTCTGCAGTTCCATCAGCTGCTATCTGGCCATTGGCGATAATGACAATACGATCACACAGGGCTGCGACCTCCTGCATGATGTGAGTGGACAGGATGATGGAGTGTCCGGCATTTTTCAGATCGAGAATATAACGACGTAAGGCACGCGTGCTCATGACATCCAGCCCGTTACTGGGTTCGTCCATCATCACGGTCTGCGGTTTGTGTACCATGGCGCGTGCAATGGCGACTTTGACGCGCTGTCCCTGGGAAAAGCCTTCGGTACGCCGGTCGATGAAATCACCCATATCCAGTGTTTCCACCAGTTCCTCAATACGGCTATTGATGTCTTTGCGGGACATGCCGTGCAGTTCACCGTAATAGGCAACGTTTTCGCGCGCGCTCATGCGTGTGTACAGTCCGCGGCTGTCCGGCACCACACCCAGCGTTCGCTTGATGGCCATGGCATCTTTGGTGGGATCCAGACCGTCAATACGGATTTCACCTTCATCGGGTGGCAGTAATGAATACAACATTCTCAGGGTGGTGGTTTTGCCGGCACCGTTCGGACCCAGCAAACCGGTGATCTCACCATCGCGGACCTCAAATGAGATCCCCCGGACGGCTTTGACCTTGCCAAACGATTTATACAGGTTGCTTACTTTAATCATAAGTTCTTCATAGCCCCTTAAGGATCCGGGCCAAGCAGGCTGGTAAAAAACGGGGCGGACCGGATGTTTTCCACGCAAGTTGTATCCAGGTTTTCAATTGTGCCCTTCTCGATGAATTCCGTTGTGATGTCACGCAAGCAGATATTTTTCATGACCGAATGTGCCTGGCCGCGGGCAACCAGGTTCAGGCTGTTGGGAAAAGTCTCTGCTGTTTGTGCCGCATAGTGTGGTGGCGTGACCGGGTCGCGTTCGCCCGACATCAATAAAACCGGGAGTTCTGAAATCACGGGTTGGTGAAACCCCGCCGATACCGGGTTATGCGGCCAGACCTTGCATTGCAGGGCGATGATTTCCAGAAATATATTACCCATCAAGCTGTCGCTGTAATCAGCGGAGAAATCGATAAAAGGGTAATCCTCGGCGCATAAAACAGAAAGCTCCATGCCTTTGGCAAGCATCTCGCTCAGTCCGGTCATGACCAGGATCGCCTGGCTGGCCAGTCGTGACAGGTTGCCGGTGGTCAATGCTTCGTGCACCAGCAGGGGGATCAGGGCCTGGGTTTCGCTGGCATAGCTTAGGAAACGGATGGCCACGGCCAGGGTGTCGGCTGTCAAACGCATATCCTGTGCTTCACCGCTTACCGGGTTGATAATCGTTATTTGGCGGGGTTGCTTACGCAGCTGTTCGAACAGGGTATTAAGTTCTTCGGCCCGGTGTGGGAAGAGGCTATTGCAGGTCTCATCTGCAGCACAACCGTCAAACACTCTACTGACACTTCTATCCAGCATTGGTGCATGTTCCTGGCCGAGCGCGAGTTGCATCGGTATTACGCTATCGAGGGTTACTGTCCGTACGGTTTCCGGGAACAACCTTAAGTACACCTGTGCCGCGCGGGTACCGTAAGACACGCCCATGATATTGATCTTGTCATAACCCATGGCCTGGCGAACAAGGTTGTAGTCAGCCATGGCAATTGTGGTGGTGTAAAAACGCGGGTCGCCATCCAGTTCAGCCAGGCATTTCTCAGTTTCTGTTCGGATCAGGCCCAGGTCAATTTCCTGGTTGAGGTCTTCATCGATCTCGGATTCACAGGCCAGCTTGTTGGATTTGCCCGTCCCGCGCTGATCTATCATCACGATATCGCGGCTTTTGCGTATTTTATTCAGTGTGCTGCGCAGCATGACCCAGGTTTCACTGGCAGCCTGACCCGGGCCACCTGCAAAAAAGAATACCGGGTCGGGTTCGGTGCTTTTGCCGGTAGCCGGTGCCACGGCGATGTTCAGCTTGATTCTCTTGCCCGCTGGTTCCGCAGGATTTTCGGCGACTTCCAGTGAGCCACAACGCGCGCTGGCTGTCAGATTGGTGCCGGGAAGGGCAAGCATGCAGTTGCTGAATTCGATTTGATTCGAATCCGGCAACGCCAAAACTGTGGTTGGCAGTGCCAGTAACACCAGCACCACGTAAGGAAAAAGTCTATTCATGTAAACAACATCATTTGACCGGTTGCTCAGAGTAAACAGCCAGTCGGCCTGCGTCCATAGGCTATTTGTCATATGTGTAATCTGTGGGCCCATTCTTTTATTTGTTTTCACCCGTATAATAACCACTCACAGACCCCGGACCAGCCACCAAATGTACGCTTTGCAAGTTGATAATCTAACCAAGACTTACGCCAGTGGTGTCGAGGCGTTGAAAGGTATATCCCTGAATGTTGAACAAGGGGATTTCTTTGCCTTGCTGGGGCCCAATGGTGCCGGCAAATCCACCCTGATTGGTATCATCAGTTCATTGGTAAATGCCAGCACGGGTGATGTAAAGGTTTTTGGAACCAGTGTGCAACAACAACGTTCAAAGGCCATGTCTTACATTGGCCTGGTTCCACAGGAGCTGAACTTTAACCAGTTTGAGAAGCCGCTCGAGATTATCGTAAACCAGGCCGGTTATTACGGCATTAACCGTAAGGTGGCCCATCAACGTGCAGAAAAATACCTCAGACAGCTACAGTTGTGGGACAAGCACGACCAGATTTCCAGGATGCTGTCGGGGGGGATGAAGCGACGCCTGATGATTGCCCGCGCTATGGTCAACGAGCCAAAGTTGTTGATACTTGATGAACCTACGGCGGGCGTGGATATCGAAATCAGGAGATCTATGTGGGAGTTTATCCGCGAGATCAACGAGAGTGGAACGACGGTTATTCTAACCACTCATTACCTCGAGGAAGCCGAGGAGTTATGCCGCAATATTGCCATCATTGACCACGGCGAGATCATCAAGAACACGGATATGAAGTCCTTATTAGGAACGCTGGATATAGAAACATTTGTGCTCGATATCCGGGAACCATTATCGGTGGCGCCACAGGTTGAAGGTATGGAATTCAAATTACGTGATGAAGTTACTATCGAAGTCTCTTTGCCAAAGCAGAAGTCGCTTAATGCATTGTTCTCGGCGCTGGATGATCTGGGTGTGCGTGTATTGAGCATGAGAAACAAGGCCAACCGCCTCGAAGAGCTGTTTTTGCGTTTGGTGGACAAGGGAACGTTGCCATGAGCGCGCAGGTGAACTGGATCGGTTATAAAACCATCGTGCACAAGGAAGTCACGCGCATATTACGCATCTGGGCTCAGACAGTGGTGCCGCCTGCTATAACGATGACGCTTTATTTCATTATTTTTGGCAACCTGATCGGTCGTCGTATCGGAGAGATGGGCGGCTTCGACTATATGCAGTTCATCGTTCCCGGGCTGATCATGATGTCGGTTATCACCAGTTCCTATGGCAATATGGTTTCGTCCTTTTTTGGTGCCAAATTCGGCCGTCATATTGAAGAACTACTAATTTCGCCATTGCCGAACTGGGTCATCCTGGCCGGTTATGTCACCGGTGCATTGGTTCGGGGCATGATGGTTGGCTCGGTGGTGATGGTGGTTTCATTATTCTTTACACGTGTCGAGGTGCAGCACCCGTTTATTATGATTTCCGTGCTGCTGATGACCTCTATCGTATTTGCCATGGCCGGTATGGTGAATGCCATATTTGCCAGCAAGTTTGACGATATTGCCATCGTTCCTACCTTTATTTTGACCCCGTTGACCTATCTTGGTGGCGTTTTCTATTCCATCAGCCTGCTGCCGGAGTTCTGGCAGAAGGTTTCGGCCTTCAACCCGATTTTTTACATGGTCAACGGTTTTCGCTACGGTATTTTGGGCGTGTCGGATGTGGAAATTGGTTACGCGTATATCATTATGGCTGTGTTTGGCGTATTGCTGGCCAGTCTGTGTTTATGGCTTTTACACCGGGGTATTGGCCTGAGGAGTTGATGAAATCTTAACGACTTGATTTTATGTCTGCGATAGAATGCGACGTTCTTATACCCGCGATTATTTGAGTGAGATACATGACGATTGACTACAAAACTGAAAAGGCCGAAATCAACTGGCCCGCTACGCTGGTGCTCGGCCTGACTTTTCTGGCGGCAGTTACCATCGTACCCTGGTATGGATTTGTTTACGGATTTAGTGCCTGGGCGTGGGCGTTCTTCGCAATTTTCCTGATTGCAGGTGGTATTGGAATCGGTAGTGGGTACCACCGTTTATGGTCACACCGGGCCTATGAAGCCCACTGGATCATGCGTTTGTACCTGGCAATTATCGGCGGCATGACCATTCAGAACAGCATCCTGGTCTGGTGTATTCGCCACCGTTTTCACCACCGGTATGTGGATAATAATGACAAAGATCCGTATTCAATCGGTCGTGGTTTCTGGTTTGCACACGTGGGTTGGATGCTGAGGGATTACGCGAGCGGCAAGCTGGATTGGAGTGTCGTACCAGATCTTGAACGTGACCCGATCGTTGCCTGGCAGCACAGGTACTACTGGCTGCTGGTCCTGGTGACCAATATCGCATTGCCTTTGCTGTTGGGCTGGATGGTGGGTGATATCCTGGGCGTATTCCTGCTGGCCGGTATTTTGCGCCTGGTCGTCAGTCATCACGTGACGTTCTTTATCAATTCACTGGCTCACATGTGGGGCAGTCGCCCTTACACCGATGAAAATACTGCAAGGGATAACTGGTTCCTGGCCATCGTTACCTACGGTGAGGGTTACCACAACTTCCACCACCTGTTTCAGAGTGATTACCGTAACGGTATCCGCTGGTGGCAGTACGATATCAACAAGTGGTTCATTAAGACCTGTTCATGGCTTGGTTTGGCCAATAACCTGAAACGCACATCGGATTTTCGCATTCAGCGCGCCCGCCTGGCCATGGTGTTCAAGCGCGCCCAGGCCAAAATTGATGTCTCTGCAGAAAACCCGCGCTGGCGTGAATTGTTTGAAACCGAATATGCACAATTCAAAAGAACCATTGCCGAATGGCAACAGCTACAAATGGAACGTGTGCAACAAAGCCGGCAAAAACTGGCCGATGCCATAGACCAGAGTTCACTGACAGCCCGTTACCGCGAACTGGAAAGAGAGCTGAAAATGCAACGTAAACGGGTGACCATGCTGACAGCTCAGTTTTATGGTTGAAATACGCCCGAGGTTCGTCACCCCGGGTTTAGAGATCAGATCCGAAAAAATGTCCTGGCGTTTCGGGTAGTTGCTTCCGCTAACGCTTCGGGGTGTTCATCCCGACAGGCAGCCAAAGTGCCGAGTATCCAGGGCAGCAAACGTGGTTCATTGCGGTGGCTTTTTATTTTTGGGCGCAGGTTGCGGGGTTTCAGATAGGGTGAGTCTGTTTCAATCATCAGCCGGTTCGAAGGGATATCTTTCATAAATTCTTTCATATGCGTACCGCGCCGCTCGTCGCAGATCCAGCCCGTAATGCCGATATAACAATCCAGGTCCAGACATTCATACAGCTCCGCTTTACTGCCGGTGAAGCAATGTACGACTACTTCAGTGAGTTGGTCACGGTATTCTTTAAGTATGGCGACAAAATCATCATGCGCATCGCGCTGGTGCAAAAAAAACGGCAAACCGGTCTCAATGGCAATTTGAATCTGTTGCTCGAAAGAAGATCGCTGTGCGTCGCGGGGTGAAAAATCACGGAAATAGTCCAGCCCGGTCTCTCCAATAGCAACCACGCCGCTCCGTCCTGCCAGATCGCGCAGCAGGCTATCGGTTTCACTATCATACTGGGAGGCCCGGTGCGGATGTACGCCCGCGGTTGCAAACAGCTGTTGTGGCCATTCACTGGCTAGTTGCAGAGCAGCCTGGCTGCCCTCAGCGCTGGCGCCTGTGATGATCATCCGGGTTACGCCGGCCTGCTGCGCCGCTTCAATAACTTCCTTGCGGTCGATATCAAAAGAGTCGTGGGTCAGATTGCAGCCTATATCTATTAGTTCCATGGCGCGCATTGTAAAGCTTCCTTCCATTGCCATACAATTCCGCACATGTTTGTGAAATGGAACGCTTTGTGGCGATTAATGCGGTTTGACCGGCCGATTGGCATACTTTTATTGCTGTGGCCGACACTGTGGGCATTGTGGATTGCTGGTGACGGCAGTCCTTCAACAAAAAACATACTTATATTTTGCACCGGTGTTGTGTTGATGCGCGCGGCGGGTTGCATTATGAACGATGTGGCTGACCGGGATTTCGACCCGCATGTCGAGCGCACCCGCTGCAGACCACTGGCCTCCGGGGAGTTGACAGTACGCGAGGCATTGATCGCCTTTTTTGCGTTGATGTCGCTGGCTTTCGGGCTGGTCCTGATGACCAATGTATTGACCATCAAGCTGGCGTTTGCCGGCGCCTTGCTGGCATCCACCTATCCCTTCTTCAAGCGCTGGACACATTTCCCCCAGGTCATTCTTGGATTGGCTTTCGGCTGGGGTATCCCCATGGCCTTTGCTGCAGAGACGGGGCAGATAGCATCCATCGCATGGCTGATTTTACTGATCAACGTGATCTGGTCTGTCATCTACGACACCTTGTACGCAATGGTGGATCGTGAAGATGATGTCTCAATAGGATTGAAATCCACTGCCATTATGTTTGGCCGGTTTGATCTTTTGATAATACGCGTATTAAAAATATTGATGATAGCCTTGCTGGTGTTGCTGGGTTTGAAACTGCAGTTTTCCTGGCCATGGTTCGCCGGCGTGGCGATCGCTGGTATGTTGTTTGCCCGGCAACAGTACCTGGTCAGAGATCGTGACCGCGATGCCTGTTTCAATGCCTTTCTGAATAATAACTGGGTCGGTGTAGCCATTTGGACTGGCTTGCTGGCCACTTATCTTATCGGCTGATAAACGATGCTCTCTTTACAAGGGTACAGGACCTGTATTCAGACCCCACAGCCGGGGGATGAAGAGACATTTCTGGCCGCGATGCGAGACAGCGTTGGATTACATTCCCCATGGGTTTCGGCACCTAAGGACCATACAGCCTGGCAACGTTATATGAAGCGTCTTGAGCGGAAAAATGAAGCCGGGTTCCTGGTGAAACGTATACATGACGGCGCTCTTTGTGGCGTGGTTAACCTTAATGTCATTACTTTTGAGGCACTGTGCAGTGCATATGTCAGCTATTTTGGTGTGGCGGGACAGGTTGAGAGAGGTTATATGAAAGAGGGTTTGTCCCAGGTTATCCGCCATGCTTTTGATCAGCTTGGTTTGCACAGGCTCGAAGCCAATATACAGCCTGGCAACCTGGCCTCGATTGCCCTGGCGCAAAGTACCGGTTTTCAATATGAAGGTTTTTCACCGCGTTACCTGAAAATCAGCGGTGAGTGGTGTGATCATGAGCGTTGGGCCGTGCTTGCGGATGAAGCTTGAATTTTACTGGTGTCTTGCCGGAATGGCCCGTGCGGCCGCCCACACGTCGACGCGTTTCGCCCCGGCTTTTTTCAGAACTCTCGCGCACTCGGTCACGGTTGTACCCGTGGTCATCACATCATCAATCAATACAACATGACGGCCCGGGGTTATCAGGCCATGCCAGTAAAAAGCGCCACGTACATTTTTTCGGCGTTGTTTACGGCTCAGGCCTGATTGTGCTTTTGTATTTCGGTGCCGCCGTAATGCGGTGGTTAGCAAAGGGATGTTTAACACCTTGCTGATATAAGCTCCCCAGTTCAGATGCCTGGTTAAACCCACGCTTTATCATTCGAAAGTTGTGCAGGGGCACCGGAACCAGCATATCCGGATGACGCACTTGCTGATCGGCCACATACTCACACATCAGGTGACTTAAAACCCTGCCTGCGGCGAGTTGCCGCTTGAATTTAAATGCCTGTACCAGGCTGTCTGCAGGAAACTGGTATTGCAGCGGGCAAATCGTGCGGGTAAACGGAGGTGTATGTTGAATACACTGGCCACAGATATCATCTTTTGGTGAAGCCAATGGCAGACCGCATTGTTTGCAATGCAAAGCGGTCCACGGAAGGTCAATTCTGCAGGCTGCGCAGATGCAGACAGATCCGCAAGGCTGGTCGCAGAGCACGCAACGTGGCGGCAACAGGAAATCCAGCACTCTTAGCCAGCGGTTGTTATCAGGCTGTATGCTTGCCGTGAATTGACAGCCTTTAATGAATTGTTGTTTGATGCTCATCCGGTACACTGTTTGTACCTTAATGCACATGAAATTTAAATCAGCACTTTGCCCGCTATCAGGTCGGGTATTTGCTCTGAATTTGTAGGTATTTTTCTATGAGCCTGACACCACTTGACAAAAATGCTATCCGGCAATCATTTGATCGCGCCGCATCCAGCTACGATCACCATGCTGTTTTGCAGCGTGAAGTTGAATCACGCTTGCTTGAACGTTTGGAATTTCAACGCCAGGAGCCCGGGTTAATCCTGGATCTGGGGTGTGGTACCGGTTCTGCCAGTCGCTTGCTGGCCGGGCAGTTTCAGCAGGCAAAAATCATTGCCCTGGATTGGGCACCTGCCATGCTGGCAAAAGCCGGGGCAGGTGAAGGGGTTGACTCCAGTTCTATTGCCGGTGTGTGTCGATTGTGTGCAGACATGCACCATCTGCCACTGGCAGCTCGTAGTATGGATTTGATTTTTTCCAATTTGGCCCTGCAATGGAGTTATGATCTGCCTGCCGTTTTTCGTGAGTTCCGGCGTGTTATGAAAGCGGATGCGATGCTCGTCTTCAGTTGTTTCGGGCCGGATACATTGCTGGAACTCAAAACGGCGTGGCGGGCGGTGGACGATCTTCCGCATGTAAACGACCATCCGGATATGCATGATATCGGCGATGAACTTCTGGCCGCAGGATTCCGTGAGCCGGTGATGGATGCAGAGCGCCTGACACTGGAATATCCGGATGTTTTGTCATTGATGCACGAGCTCAAAGGTCTTGGTGAGCACAATGTGGCCAGCCACAGGTCACGTGGCTTAACCGGCAAGACCCGTTTGCAGGTTATGTTGCAAGCCTATGAGCAGTTCCGTGGTGATGATTACTACCCGGCCAGCTATGAGGTGATCTATGGAACTGCTTTTGCTCCCGCAGAAGGGCAGCCGATGAAAACACCGGATGGTGATGTTGCAACGTTTTCTATTGACGCGCTCCGCTCGCGTTCGAAAAAGAAGAATTAAAAAATTCATCATACATGCATATATAAAAATTGTTCCATTTGCGCTAGACTTTAGGTATCAAGGGAATGTTGACCTCTTCTGATGGACCACCAAATTTGACCCAAATGGGTCTACAGAATCGAAAGTGGCGTTCCCCCTTATGCCATTTTCGTATTGAGGACCGACGCTCCCCTTGCGTCGACCTCGATGAAAGGACCAGCTGACCCCTTGCTGGTCCTTTCTTTTTATGGAACCCTCAATTGCCCTGTTTTATGGGTTTTCTTGTGTCCATCTGGCGCACCCAGCGGTATTTCACGATTTGCCAATAGCGGTGCTATTGGCTGCATCGCGGAACACCACTGTGCACACCATCTGAACTCAATTAAACCCATAAAACAGGGCAATTGAGGGTTCTTGGACCATCTTTGATTTGGTTTGGTGGTTGGTTTTGTGTCTATCTGGCGCACCCAGCGGCGTTTCACGATTTGGCAATAGCGGTTCTATTGCCTGCATCGTGGAACACCACTGTGCACACCACTTGGTCACAACTAAACCTATAAAACGGGGTAATTGAGGGTTCTGGGCGTTCTTTGGGCTGTTTTGGTGGTTGGTTTGTGCCCAGTTGGCGCATGCAGTGGCATTATGCGGTCAGTAATTTTCGGCCACTGCTTCCTTTACTAGTTGGCTCAACTGTTTGTAGCCGAAGCTGGGCATGGGGCGTCCATTGACAAAAAATTCTGGGGTTGCCTGGACATTGAGGGCTTGACTGTCATCCACATCCTTTTGAATCGCCTGCGCTATTTCTGGCCGATTCATATCCGAATTTAATTTTTCGTGATCCATGGCCATACCGTTTAATATGCTCCGGGCACGCATGGGTTGGGATGCGTGATTGACTACCCAGCGTTGTTGGTTCTTGAATAACAGTTCAAGGGCTGGCCAAAATTTGCCCTGTTGATGTGCTGCCTCTAACATTTTTACCACCTGGTCTGAGCCAGTATGAAGCGGTGCATAACGCATCATTAGCCTGACCTTTCCGGGGTACTGGTTTATAAACTGCTTCACAAGCGGAGAAAAATTCGCACAGGTTCCGCAGGCCGGGTCAAAGAACTCAACAATAGTGACTTTGGCATCGACGGGTCCAAAAACAGGTGCACCTTGCCTTTCTAATACATCCTGGTTTTGACTTACGGATATGCCCTTCAGCGTGGTCTTGTTATTCTGATATAACACTGTAGCGGCAATAAAGACTAATAAAATCAGTCCAGCGCCAGCCAAAAAGAGATATTTTCGATTCATGATGATTCCATTTTATGGGTCAAAACTAATAAAACGCCAATAAGACTAAAAGTAAAAAGAGAAAGCATGGGAATATTTAAAAAACCGAGTAGAGAGATATGGGTTTCCGAACATGGAATACCCTGCACACAAGGTTCAATGTTTTCCGGAATGATGCCCGCGACCAATAGCACCTGGAACAATGCAATGAGCCAGCCCACGCCTGCCAGTGAACTTGCATATCGCACCACGCCGGGGTCATATGGGAAAAGGCCAATTGCCAGGATTAGCACCAGGGGGTACATGGCGATGCGCTGATACCAACACAGCAGGCAAATCGGAACGTCCATGACCTCACTGAAAAACAGGCTTCCGAGTGTGGCAATAGTTACCACAATCCAGGCAGCGAAAAGCAAGGACCAGCCAGCTTGTGTTTTTTGCGGAGACTTCATTTTCCCACACTTATCCCACTCATGAAGGTTCGAACAATACCGCTTTGGGCGCGCACACGCCACCCACATGTGCAGCCTGGGAAATTACGAATTGGCGCCCCGACTTAACCTTGGTACTGCCGGAGGTATGATCAAAGTAGAATGTCATGGGAGGTGGGGTTTGGCCAGGTAGGTGGTGCTTTGCATTTCGGTCAGGCGGCTGGTGGTGCGTTGGAATTCGAATGCCAGGCGGTTGCCGGTGTAGAGGTTGTTGATGGGGTTGGCGGCGGAGATTAGCATTTTTACGTTGCGGTCGTAGAATTCGTCGATGAGGTTGATGAAGCGGCGGGTGGCGTCGGCGTTGCCCTCGTTCATTGAAGGTACTCCGGAGAGCAGGACGGTGTTGAATGCTTTTGCTATTTCGATGTAGTCGGCGGTGCTGGTTGGCTGGTCGCAGAGTTCTTTGAAATTAAACCAGATGATGCCGTCACTTCTTTGTTTGGCGTTCAGGGTGCGGCCGTTGATTTCCAGGCTGGTATCCAGTGAGCAGCCTGCTGACATGCGTTCATATGCCTTGCTTAAACTGGTTTCGGCATGATCGTCCAGGGGCTGAAGGAATATTTTGGAGCGTTGCAGTAAACGCAGGCGGAAGTCCTGCTCGCCATCGACATGCAGGCTGAGGTTGTGATTTTTCAAGGACTCGATGGCTGGCAGGAATTTGGCCCGCTGTAATCCATTCCGGTACAGGTCGTCAGGTGCTACGTTCGAGGTGGCAATAAGCGTTACGCCTTCTGCAAACAAGGCCTGCAACAGGCCGCCGAGCAACATGGCGTCGGCGATATCTGAAACGAAAAACTCATCAAAACATAGCACACGATATTGTTTTGCCCATTGACGGGCTATTTCGGGTAAGGGGTCGCGGGTGGATGGCATTGTTTTCAGAGCGGCATGTACACGCGCCATAAAGCGATGGAAATGGATACGTTGCTTGTCCTTTCCTGGCAGGCTGTCGAAAAACAGGTCCATCAGCCAGGTTTTCCCACGACCCACACCACCCCACATGTATAAGCCCGCCACCGGTTTGCGCTGCTTGCCGCGTAATTTTGTCCACCATCCGGAAACCGGGTGAGCGGTCAGTTCTATCCAGATGCGGTCGAGTTCCTCGATAGCCTGACGTTGGGCAGGGTCAACTTTATAACCACCGTCGGTGATTCGGGCTTCGTAAATGGAAAGGGGTCTGCGGTGCAAGTGCTGGCAGATCCGAAATACTAGGGAGAGTTTTTTTCAGGCAGGTTCGGGCGCACACCGTTCTTAAGCAAGCCGCGTAAATCCATTAATCGCCTGTGAAAGAAATGGCCGGCCTGCTCCATTATCAGGAATTCAGGCTGCTGTTCGAGTTTTTCTATCCAGCATGCAACATCTTCTAAACAGACCACCTCATCTTCATCACCCTGGATCACCATCCACGGGCAATCGGGGTTTTGTAGTTGAGAGAATTCATAGCGGTCGACCGGTGGTGCAATCAAAATAAGCTGACCTAATTTAAGGTTTTGTGCCGCACGCATACAGATAAAAGATCCGAAGGAAAATCCAGCCAGCCATAATTCATCATTCGGCCGGGTGTGGCGTACCCACTCGGTAACAGCAAACAGGTCATCGGTTTCACCGTAGCCGTCATCGTGCTCGCCCTCACTCTCACCTGCACAGCGGAAATTAAAGCGAATGGTACGCATGCCGAGTTCCCGCATGGATCGTTCCATTACGGTAACAACCTTGTTGTGCATGGTACCGCCATGTTCTGGATGCGGGTGACAAATTACCACAGTCGCAGGGCGTTCATCCGAGGGGTCGGGAACGTCAGCAACACATTCCAGCTTACCCGCTGGGCCGCGTAGAAAGAATTCCTGCCGTGAGATCGGGAATTCGTCAGTTTGTCTGGTGTCCGGAGACTCCGCCATGGCCTGTTTCATCGTTAATTGGCAGATGTGCATCATACCGCAGTCTGGGAGACTACTCTATGGTAGGGTTAATGCATGAATTTTCTCGCTCACTTATGTCTCGCCAATGGCGATACTGGTCTGATGTTGGGTGGGATGTTCGGTGATTTCGTTCGCGGCCGACGCGCCTTGCGTGCTTTTCCGGATCCGATAAGGCAAGGTATTGTTTTACACCGATATATTGACCGAACAACCGATCAGTCATCGGTGGTTAAAAAGTTGCGCCCACGCTTTCCCCGTGAGTTCCGGCGCTATGCCGGCATTATTATTGACCTTGCTTTTGATCATGAATTGGCCATTAACTGGTGGCGCTACATGCCCGGCAGCCTGGAAAGGTTTGATCTCGAAGTGCGTGATTTATTACACGATAACGCGGAATTGGTACCTGAAGGGCTCAGTCAATTTATGCTTTATGCCGACCGGCATGGTTTGTTTACCGCTTATCGAGAGGCCGATGTCACCATGTTTGCCCTGGCTGGTATTGGTACTCGCCTGACACGACCTAACCCCTTACACCGCGTGGTTGAAATATGGCCTGAACTTGCGCCGGAATTCAGGACAGCATTCCGACAATTATTTCCGCAAATTCAATCCGATGTATTGGACTGGCGTGAGCGTATGTCCACCACCACCGGGTCATGATCTGAAAATCGCAACCAGGGTTGCGGCAGTTTCATCTTGGCCGGCAATGCGGCATTGGCGTGCCAGATGAAAGCCTGTTCCACACTTGGAAGCAGGGCCTCGGAAGCAAATGCGTAATCAAGCGTGCCATGTTGACCGAAATAAACAAAGCTGTAGATCTGACCTTGCTTTTCATCCCCCTGCTTTTCATCCATTAACTCCGTGAACCCGGCATCGCGGATGGCGTTGATGGGATCTTCATTTCTATAAGCATTCATATCGCCGAGTATCAGGATGTTTTCGGTTCCGGTAGATGCGGCAATGGTTTTCACCCAGGCTGACATTTTCTTTGCTGAAGCCATTCGCATGGGGTTCCAGCAGCCCTGGCCATCCTTCTGGTCGGCATTGGCATCATCACCCGATTCCAGACAGGAGCCTTTGGATTTGAGGTGATTGACTACTACCAGGATTGTTTCACCATCCGTCAGTTTCTTAAAAACCTGCGCCAATGGTTGACGACTGCGTTTGAACTCCAGTCCGGTAAGGGTTTGGGCGGGGCCGACGGTTTCAAGCAGATCGCTGCGGTAAAACAAACCGACGGCAATTTTGTCGGTTCCGGTATTGTCGCCAACCGGCCGACTTACGGCCCAGGTTTTCCGGGTCGCATCATGTGCCAGTTGGATGAAGTCTGCGGCGGCGCTATCGGGTCCGAAACCGTCATTTTCGAGTTCCATGACACCAAGAATATGCGGATCAAGAACCTTGATGGCAGCACCGATGCGGTCACGTTGTTGCTCAAAGCCATCAACTGTTTTTGCACCCCTTGGCGTCGGGAAACCCTGCCCCTTGCCATCACCATTAAAATAATTGTACAGGTTCATGCCCACGATGCGCAGTGTGCCGGACTTTGCAATCCCGGGTAATGCAAAATCAGGGTCTGTTCCTATTGAAAGAGATTGTAATGAAACCCGCAAACCCCGACCATCGTGGGCCATCACGCCTGTGATGTTGCTGATTGGGCTTCCGCTGATCAGTAGTCCTGTGCCTTCCGCTAACTGTACCGGCAGGGCAGACGCCCTGTTTTGTTTACTCCGGTCGGCTGTTCCCGGTCCCGGGTGCCATTATTTCTGTTGGCACGAATTGAATTCCATTTGCGCTCAGCGTTATATTTCCCCGATCCAGTTGATAGGCATTGGTGACCACAAGGGGGGCATCTATCTGAATACGCATACCCTCCAGTGCTTCGCGTTCGGTGTTATCCAACGGCAGTGTAATAGCCGTTAATGGCAGGGCCTGGCCAGTTGCACACTGGATCAGTTCATCAATCCTGGTGATGGCTGTCAGTGAGAAGTAACCTTTGCCCAGTTCGAAAACCATCCCCCTGACGCTGATTGCCGAGCCTGGTTGCACTCCGGCAGGCAAGTCGGTGGACTGAATAAAGATGGCATTCGATGTGCGGCTGTCCCCATCGGATTCGGGCTCTTCAATATACAATCCCTGGTCGCTTTGAACCAGGGTCACGATGCCCCGAACCGTTACCGTCTGTTTGCGCATTGGGGTTTTGGTCGCGTCACCCTGCACGCTGGCAATGGTTGCAGTCGGGGCTGGGCATTGCCCGATATCTGCTTCCGGTTCGGGTTGAGATATATCGCAGTTGACCAAAATGAATGTGCAAAAAAACGCCGCGGTGAGCGGCATTTTAAAAGTATTAAGAAACATCGTTGATCCTATTGGGTCATGAATTCAACTACGGCCTGGACCTGCTCATCCGACAGGTCAGGTCGCCCGCCGCGCGCTGGCATGGCATTCAAACCGTTCAAGGCAGTCTGCATTAATGCATCCATACCTTTTTCAATACGCTGGGCCATTGCGGGTGTACCTGGCTGCGGCGCACCGGCCACACCGGTTGCATGGCAGGCAGCACATACATTGGTATAAATCATTTCAGCATCAAGACTGCCGTCAAATGCAACGGCCCTGTGCCGGCTTAGCCTCTGCCACAGTTTCTTCGGCAGCAGCAGGGCCCTCTTCGCCAGTGTAAACATCAGCAACGGGTTTGATCCGTTTTTCAATGACCGCAATGCTGGCAGGACTGCTTTCCTGATCCTCTTTGAAACCAACATTCTTCGCAATAAAGAAAATACTGAAAGAAAACACGATCAGTATGACCAGGACGATAACCATATTTTTTATAACCGTTTGATCGGTTTGTTCTTCCATACCGTGCCTCTAGTTCCGAACCTTTAAAGGTCGGATAGTATAGCTGTAGTGTCCTGTAACCGAAAGTAACGCTACCAACTGGCGTCAGGCGGATAATCCGAGTTCTTTTTTCAGCGCCTTAACCACATATGTGTTGAGGCTCTCGCTGACTATTAACGATTCCAACGCCAGACGCTCATGCAGTTCTTCGCCAACCCTGAGATTAAACTTGCCGGAATAGGATCTGTTTGCAGTTGGTGACGGTAGTTTCTTGCCTTCTTTTTCGTAGGTTTCCACCCAGTCATCGATGACCTTAACCAATTCTTTGAAAACCACCAGTTCATTATCACCGTGTACGCCACCGTAAAACAGACCCGGTGAACGCCCGACATAACATTGATCTTCATCGGACCAGTAAACCAGCTTCAAATAATTATCACTTCCTTTCATTTCTTTACCAATGCCAGGGCTTCCCGGACTTCGTTAATTTGATAAGGACGGGCATCCGACCCGCTCTTGCCACTAATTGTTACTCTGATTCCTTTAGGGTGAACATACTTTCTGTGACTACCTTTTCCTGGGATACAGACAAAACCCGCCTTTTTCAGGTTTTTTCAAGAATACGTATCTTTGGTGGCATTCAAAGATGGTACCAGTATAGTACTATATTGAATGTCGGTAAATTCCCCTGGTGTTTGTAGGGACACTAAGGTCAATCGGATATTTAGACTTGAATATCGAACCTGTGCTTCAAAACAAAGCTCTAACACTGTGTAACTGGCAGCAACGTTGCGTTCCCTTATTCCAGTAAAGCGGCTAAACTACCCCACTCGATTTTATTGCGCCCGTAGCTCAGCTGGATAGAGTACTGCCCTCCGAAGGCAGGGGTCACAGGTTCGAATCCTGTCGGGCGCGCCAATTAATTCAATAGCTTAAGAGCGTATTTAGCAGTTTATTGCGTATCAAGTTCACAATGAGTTCCACTGTGAGTTCCAACA
>PVMK01124810.1_pt1 | contig 23628 bp, 22 predicted proteins | sample 1853481 | NCBI WGS metagenome assembly PVMK01 (sample SAMN08533507, study PRJNA380276) | Marine sediment metagenome, whole genome shotgun sequencing project. | reverse complement strand
CCCATGAGAAGATCGGGCCACAAACCATTAATTCTTAAGGGGGACAAGAATCATGACTCGAAAAACCTATCTGACTCTTTTGGCGAGTCTCTTGCTGGCGGCTTGCCAACCCACGACAACTCCTGAGTCGCAGGGTCTCGTGGTCATTCAAGGTGCCACCGTCATCGATGGGATCTCATCAACACCCATCGAAAATGCGGTGATCGTTATCGACGGCGACACCATCCAGACCATCGGAAGCTCGGAAAGCGTTGAGGTTCCACCTGGCGCACGGATCATCGATGCCACCGGAAAAACTATCATCCCGGGAATCTTCAACCTTCACGCTCACGTGGGCAGAAGCGAAGGCATGGAATCGAACGACCAGTTCTATAACCGGGAACGGATTCAGCGGGACGCCAACCGTTATCTTTATTACGGAATCACCCATATGGTCTCACTGGGGATTGACCAGGAACCGCTGATCCTCCAGAAAGCCGATCATCGGTTCCTGGTCAATCCCCAGTGAGACCATATGGGTGATGCCGTAATAAAGATAACGGTTGGCGTCCCGCTGAATCCGTTCCCGGTTATAGAACTGGTCGTTCGATTCCATCCCTTCGCTTCTGCCCACGTGAGCATGAAGGTTGAAGATTCCCGGGATGATGGTTTTTCCGGTGGCATCGATGATCCGTGCGCCAGGCGGAACCTCGACGCTCCCCGAGCTTCCGATGGCCTGGATGGTGTCGCCGTCGATGACGATCACCGCATTCTCAATGGGTGTGGACGACACTCCGTCGATGACCGTGGCCCCTTCGATGACCACGAGATCCTGCGACTCAGGAGTCGTCGTGGGTTGGCAAGCCGCTAGACAGAGACTCGCCAAAAGGGTCAGATAGGTTTTTCGAGTCATGATTCTTGTCCCCCTTAAAAATTAATGGTTTGTGGCCCGATCTTCTCATGGGCTGGGCACCAAAAAAGTGTTTGTAGGATGCCCCAATTTTAAAGTCTGGAGAGGGGAAAGGCAATGGGAATTACTCTCTATGGTTCTCGATCAGATCGAAGGTATTTCCGTAGATGAGTTTCCGGTACATTTCCGATTGCAGGACTTGATAGGGGTATCCCAGCTGGGGTTTGGCGAGCTCATTTAAATGATCGATATGACCCTGTTCCAGGTCGAAATCCAGACACCCCAGGTTGTCCTTGATCTGGGCTTCGGTTCGGGCACCCAGGATGGGGATCATCACCGGTTTCTTTCGCCACTGCCTGACCCAGTTCAAGGCCACTTGTGAGGGAGTTCTGTTGATTTCTTTGGCAATCTTGATGACCTCAGCGGCCACCTCCAGCTTTTCTTTTGGGATTTCAAAAATGCCCACAGGACTGTCGGGGCCAAGCCTTGTGGGACCCTCAGCTTCCTCATTGTATTTGCCGGTCAGGATTCCTGCGGCCAGAACGAAGTAGGCCGTAATGGCCAGATCCATGGAAGCCGCCATGGGCAAAAACTCTCTCTCGATGCTGCGGTCAATGAGGCTGTAGTTTAGTTGCAGGGCCACGAAAGGCGTCAGGCCCCTCAAGTGAGCCAGGGTATTGGCCTGTGCCACCACCCAGGCGGGAGTGTTGGAGATTCCCAGATAGAGCACCTTGCCCACCTTCACGAGGTCATCCAGAGCGCGCATGGTCTCCTCAAGCGGCGTCATGGAATCCCATGCGTGAACCAACAGGATGTCGATGTAATCTGTTTTCAGGCGTCTGAGGCTCTCTTCGAGAGATCTTGTAAGATTCTTTCGATGACTGCCATGGGCATTGGGGTCGTCAGGATCCATGGTCAGCGTGTATTTGCTTGCCACAACGAATTTATCCCGCTGGGAACGCACGAACTCGCCCACCCATTTTTCGCTGGTGCCGTACATGTAGACGTTGGCGGTATCGATGTAATTGCCACCGGCGTCGGCAAAGGCATCGAAGATCTTCCGGCATTCTTTTTTGGTGTTGCCCATGGTTCCCCGTTCTTCACCAAAGGTCATGGTCCCCAGGCAAAGCTCAGAAACTCTCAATCCAGACTTGCCCAATAGTTTGTATTTCATTTCTTACCTCACTGCTGAAAACCTGCCCGTATCAATTCTCTTTCGATTTCCTTTTCGATCCGGAGCCTCATGGCCTCATCGGTGATCTCTTTGTCTGTTTCGATTTCAAAACCGAGTCCCAGGAACGGGTTCACCCACAAGGCAACGTTCCAAATCGGCAGTCCATTTTCGCCGGGGTAGAGGTCACATCGACAGCGGAAAGGATTCTCAGTAAAACCCATTTTTCGGGTCACTTCTCCCAGCACCTCTTCAGTCATTCGCTTGATTCTGTCCTGGGTGTTGGACACGCTCTGGGTCATCTCGAATCGGAATGAACCTTCAACCCCTCTTCTTCCATCACCGGGCCCACTACCACCATTTGGGGCTGGATCCTTTGAAAGACTTCTCTGGCGGGAAGGGAAGCAGAGTCGCTGTCCAGCAATTTGCTCATCTGGCTGGCCGTTGTGCCATAGACCATTTTGGGAATGCCCGCCCAGTAGATGGCTCCGCAGCACATGATGCAGGATTCGGTACTGGTATAGAGAATACTCCGGGAGAGAATTTCCGGGGAGAACTGGGGGGTGGCCAACGCCACCAGACCGGATTCGGCATGCTGGGTGACATCCCCACTTGTGATGACCTTATTCTCATACTCGGCGATCGTCTTTCCGTCGTGAACCAGCAAGGCTCCAAAGGGACGGTTGCCATGGGCATAGGCGCTTCGCGCGAGTTCATAAGCGCGCCGGACGAATTCCTGATCGGCTGGGGTGGAGAGGGGATCATCCGGTAAGGCTTTTAGTTTCATGGACCGCCCTAGGTTAGAGTGTGAGGAAGTGAAAGGCAACAGACCGCTGACCGCAGACCACAGATAACAGACCACAGACTTTCAGAGGTTCAACGAGAGGGAATACAATGCCCGGGGAGGACCATCCATGGCACGAAAGTTTAAATCTCTGGAAACCCAACTGATTCATGCCGGCGAGCCAGAACCGCGCATTGAAGGTGCGGTCAGTATGCCCATCTTCCAATCGGCGACCTTTGAGTACTCAGGCGAAAGCCAGCATGACGATCTCCGATACATTCGCCTCAATAACACGCCCAACCATAAAGCGCTCCATCGAAAGCTGGCCGCCCTTGGAAAAGGGCGAAGAGGCACTGGTGACGGCCAGTGGGATGGCGGCCATTTCCACCACCCTCTTCAGCCTGCTCTCCTCGGGAGATCATCTGCTGGCCCAGAAAGGGCTCTACGGCGGCACCCATGATTTCATCAGCAAGGATTTTTCTTCCTTCGGTCTTTCCTTTGACTTTATCGACGGGGATGACCCCGATTCCTGGAAGGAAAAGCTACGCCCCAACACCCGGGCCATCTACGTCGAAAGCTTGACCAATCCTCTCCTGGAGGTGGCGGATCTCAAGGCCGTCGTTGAGTTTGCCCGGGAAAATGGTCTGATCTCCCTCATTGATAACACCTTTACCAGCCCCATCAATTTTCGCCCCCTGGAATGGGGATTTGATCTTTCTCTTCACAGCGGTACCAAGTACCTGAATGGACATTCCGATATTGTGGCGGGTGCGGTGATTGGCCAGGCCAGCCAGATAGAGAAGATCAGGCAGCGGTTGAACCACCTGGGTGGGTCGTTGGATCCTCACGCCTGTTTCTTGTTGCATCGGGGAATCAAAACGCTGGCCTTGAGGGTGCGATATCAAAATGAGAGCGGGCTGAAGATTGCCCAGTTTCTGGAGAACCATCCTGCCGTAGCCAAGGTTTACTATCCCGGACTCCCGAGTCATCCCCGCCACCAAAGGGCTTGTGAGTTCTTCGAAGGATGTGGCGGGATGGTGAGTTTTGAAGTGAAGGGTGGATTGGAGGCGGCCCAGAGCTTTTTAGAGCAGACGACCCTGGCCATCGTTGCCCCCAGTCTGGGGGGTGTGGAGACCCTGGTGACGCGCCCGGTCACCACCACCCACTCCGGTTTGAGCCTGCCAGAGCGTCAGCAGCTGGGAATTAGTGACAGTTTGATTCGACTCTCGGTGGGGATTGAAGCCACCCAGGATCTTATCGAGGACTTCGATCAGGCCTTATCCTTCACTTCGTGACGACCGCACAACAGCACAACTGCACGACGCGCAGCACCTCTCAGCCGCCGCGCCTGTGACCATGGTCACGCCTCCTCTGGGGCGTTTGAGCCAGACTGAAGGTTAGCCCCACCTCGGAAGTCCGAAAGTCTTGACGGGGAATCGGTTACGGTGCGCCTATGACGGTATCCAAGCCCAATAATGTGCTCAATTTCAAGCTGAGTTACAGGAGCAGCGATCGTCGAAAGATCGCCGAATACCTGCAGTGTGATCCGAAGACACTGGAGAAGGCACTCTTGCGTCAAAAGGAGCTGGTCGAGACAGGCGTTGAGATGCACCTGGGCGAAATACTGCTGGAGATGGATGCCATCAGCCGAGAGGACTTGATCGGGGCGCTCCACGATCAAAGACTGGATCGGCTACTGACCAGTCCAGTATTTACCGGACTGGACGAAAAGGAGTTAAGGGGCATTACCCGTTTCGTGGGAGAGAGAAGCGTGGCCGCCGGCGAAGAGTTTATCCGCCAGGGTGAGATGGGGGATTGCCTTTACGTGATCGTTTACGGCCAGGCTGCCGTTTTCTGGAAAGACGGCTCCGACGAAGAGATTCGTTTGGCCACGCTGGGTTCGGGAGAATCGATTGGAGAGATGGGGTATTTTTCGGACGGTCGACGTTCTGCCTCAGTCCGTGCCTTAACCAACGTACAGCTTCTGCAGATCTATTATGACGATCTGACCCGCAGCATGGATCGGGCCCCAACTCTGGCCAGAAACTTCCTGGACATCATCATCAAGAGAATTCGACGGACCAATTTTCGTTTCCAGGAAGTCGTGCACGAGACTCGAGCCACCAAGACGTTCCTCCAGAACTTGCAACAGATGGTGGATATGTCCGAGATCCTGGCCCATCGAATGGATGTCGAGGCCTTAATTGAGCGGGTGGTTTATATGGCCAGCAAGGTGCTGTATGCCGAGCGGGCCAACCTCTTTTTGCTGGAGAATCCTACTGAGGGCCTCTGGTCCAAGGTGACTCAGAACGAGGAGAGCCGCCAGATCCGGATACCCCCGGGCCAGGGACTGGCCGGATGGGTGGCCCAGAATGATCAGGTCGTCAATGTGCCGAATGTCTCCCAGGATGACCGTTTCAATGATGAAATCGACCGCTGCAGCGACTGCAGCATCAAGTCCATGATGTGTGGGCCGGTCAAGAATCTGCGCGGGGAGATCGTGGGGGTGATTCAGATCATCAACAAGAAGGAAGGGGTGTTTGATGAGATGGACGAAAAGCTCTTTCGGGCTTTCGCCTATCAAACCGCCATTTCCGTCGAGAATTTTCGACTCTATCAGAAGATTGTCGCCAGTCATGAGAAGATGGCCATCCTGCTGGACGTGACCACCTCGCTGACCCGGACCTTGGATCTGGATGTCCTGATTGACAAGATCGTCAGTAAAATCTCGGAGATTCTCGATGCTGAGCGCAGCTCTATTTTTCTGGTGGATTCAACCACGGGAGAGTTGTGGTCCAAGAGGGCTGAGGGCATGAAGGGAACCGTCATTCGCTTTCCCGTTTCGGGAGGTCTGGCCGGCTATGTGGCCCGCACCGGTGAGCTGATCAACATCAAGGATGCCTATGAGGATCCCCGTTTTAACCCTTCCTTCGATCAAGAGACAGGCTTTCGCACCAAAACGGTCCTGGCGGCACCTATCCTCAACCTCCAGGGTGAGATCATCGGCGTGACCCAGGCCATGAACAAAAACGGGGCCGTATTCGATCGGGAAGATGAAGACCTGTTGAAGCTTCTCAGCTCGGAGATCGCCGTAGCCCTTCAGAATGCCCAGTTGTACGAAGATACGATGGAGATGAGAAACTACCTGGAAAGTGTCGGCCAGAGCATCTCCAACAGCATCATCACCCTGGATCATGACTACCGGATTGTGACTGCCAACCGCGCTGCCCTGGAACTGCTCGGTTCAAAGCTCAACAGCATGGTCGGGGAAGACATTCGTAGCCTCCTGGGCAATCAACGTGCTCTTCGCCACATCGATCGTGTCTACGCCACCGGCAATTCAGTCTCTGACTACGACGTGGAGCTGCAACTCGAAGAGACGAATCCTTCCGTCAATTTGAATGTTCTTCCCCTGGAGCATCACCAAGAGGGCTCTCATGGCGGCCTGGTGATTGTGTTGGAAGACATTAGCGAAGAGAAAAGAGTGAGACGGGCCCTGGTGCGCTATATGGCCAAGGATATCGTGGACAAGGTTCTCGAGGATCCGGATCGGCAGGCTCTGGGTGGTGTGCGCAACAAGGCGACCATCTTGTTTAGCGATATCCGGGGTTTTACCGCACTTGCCGATTCCCTGACTGCCGAAAAGGCGGTCGAGTTCCTCAATAGCTATTTTAGCCGGATGGTGGATGTCATCCTGGCAGAGCGAGGGATCCTGGATAAATACATCGGGGATGCGTTGATGGCGGTCTTTGGTGTCCCCTATGTCCAGAAAGACGACACGCTGCGAGCGGTGCGAGCAGGGTTGGCCATGAAGAGCGAGCTGGGCAGAATGAACGAGGGCAGGAAGGAAAATGGACTGGAGCCCATTAAAATCGGTGTGGGCATCAGTACAGGCGATGTCATCTCGGGAAATATAGGATCGGTAAAAAGAATGGACTTTACCGTGGTGGGAAGTGGTGTCAACGTTTCCTCACGCCTGGAGAGGCTCACCAAATCCTATGGAAGTGTGATTTTGATCAGCAGCAGCACCTACAAAGAAGTGGGCGAGCATTTTGTCACCCGGCCCATCGATCGAGTGCTCATTCGAGGCACCAAGCGTCCCTCACAGCTGATTGAGGTGCTGGGAGACGCCAACTACCAGCTCTCTAAAGCGGAGAAGCATTTCTGCCAGGGCATGGAGGCCTATAAACAGAAGGATTTCACCACGGCTTGTAAGTGGTTTCGCAGGGGTGCCCAGACCGATCGTCCCTCTCAAGTCCTTCTGGCCCGCTGTTCGACCTTTCTGGAAGATCCTCCTCTTCCGGATTGGGATGGAGTCTGGCAGTGGGAGGAAAGAGGCGTGTGCGTTCCTTCGGGAGACAATTCCAACGGCAAGAAGGTATAATTCTCATCCGTCCCTGAACTGACTTGCAAGAAAGTTAGCTACGGGAATGGCTGAGAATTATGGAGAAGATCTGGCACAAGTCTTATGACGAACAGGTTTCCCGGTCCATCCTCTATCCGGACAAGACGGTCTATCAACTGTTCCAGGACTCGGTCGACAAGAATCCCCTGGGTATAGCCACCCTCTTTTTCGGGTCCAAGATTCGCTACCGGGAACTGGGCAACCGTGTGGACCGCTTCGCCGGCGCGCTGGCCTCCATGGGAATTGGAAAAGGAGACCGGGTGGCCCTGGTGCTTCCCAACATTCCCGCCTATCCGATCGCTCATCTTGCGGTTCTCAAGCTGGGTGGGATCCTGGTACCCACCAACCCGCTGTACGTGGAGAGGGAACTTCAGTATCAGTTGTGCGACTCGGGTGCTGAAACGGTGGTGATCCTGGATCAGCTCTATCCGCGACTGGCCGCCGTCAGGGACAAGACCCCGGTCAAGAGAGTCATCCTGGCCAGAATCCAGGACTTCCTGCCCCGAATTCTGGCCTTTTTGTACGGTTTGAAGCACAAGTCAGAGTTCGATCCCGCCCGGGAAGAAGGGGTCCATGAGTATCGTCATCTCATGGGAAAGTCCTTTCCGACGTCCGCTGCGGCAGAAATCAGTCCCCAGGATACGGCCATCTTTCTTTATACAGGGGGTACGACCGGGGTCTCCAAGGGTGCTGTTTTAACCCATCGCAATTTGGTTGTGAATGCCTGTCAGACTCGTGAGTGGCTCTGGGACATGGAGGACCGAAAGGAAGTACTGCTGTGTGTTCTCCCCTTCTTCCACAGCTACGGAATGACCACCGGGATGCATTTGGCCATCGTCTCTCAATCGACGATGCTACTGCTCCCACGTTTTGAACTGGCCGACGTCATGAAGCAGATCAAAAAATACAAGCCCACCATTTTCTGCGCGGTACCGGCTCTGTACAACACCATCAGTCGTTTCCCCGGAATCTCCGGCTCGGATGTGGCTTCCATTCGGCTCTGCATCAGCGGGGGAGCTGGCCTGCCGGCCGAAGTCCAGAAAAAATTTGAAACCCTCACGGGGGGCAAGCTGGTGGAGGGTTATGGCCTCTCGGAAACTTCTCCGGTGGCCCTGGTCAACCCGACTCACGGGCATCGCAAGAGCGGGACCATCGGAGTTCCCGTGTCCGATACGGAAGCGGCGGTGGTGGATCCGGAAAGTAAGGAGCCTCTTGAGCCCGGCCAGGTCGGGGAGCTGGCCCTTAAGGGCCCCCAGGTGATGAAGGGGTACTGGGAAAAAGCCTGAGGAAACCCGGCAGGTGTTGGACCAGGGGTGGCTCTACACGGGGGATATGGCGGTGATGGATGAAGAGGGGTTCTTCAGCATCGTGGATCGAAAAAAAGACCTGATCATCAGCGCGGGAATGAACATCTATCCTCGTGAACTGGAAGAGGTTCTGCATCAACATCCCAGTATCGTCGAAGCGGCGGTGGTGGGCATTTCCAGCGCTGTTCGAGGAGAGGTCCCCAAGGCTTACATTGTGGTTGAAGAGGGCCAGGAGCTAAGCAAACAGGAAGTGGTTCAGTTCTGCCAGGACAAACTTTCCAAGTATAAGATTCCCAAGAGGATCGAGTTTGTTGAGGAACTTCCCAAGAGTGCCCTGGGCAAGGTGCTCAAGCGGGTGTTGAGGGAATCCTGATTACTCTCCGGAAGGGATACCCCCGGCCAGGACTTGGGCCAGGTGTTTTGCCGGTCGGCCGGTAAAATGTCGAATCTGAGCGCGACAGCTAAAGCCGGAAGCCACGATTTCCGTTTCGGCGGAGGCTTCTCGCACGGCAGGGAAGAGGCGGTCTTCACCAATCTTCTGGGAAATTTCGTAATGCTTCTTTTCGTATCCAAACGATCCGGCCATCCCGCAGCAGCCCGAGTCCACTTCCTTGAGATCGGTCTCCTTCAGAGCTTGCAGGGCCTGCAGTGAACTCTTGGTGTCGAAAAGGGCTTTTTGGTGGCAATGTTGGTGAAGGAGGACATTTGCCGGTCCTTTTCCTATTTTCTCCACCAGGCGAGGCATCACGTTTTCCTGGGTCAGGAATTCCTCCAGGCTGAAGACGTGCTCGAGCAGGGCGGTGCAGCCGGCTTCGTCGTCTAACAAATCCAGGTAGTCATCCCGAAGGGTCGACAAACAGCTGGGTTCCAAAAAAACAATGGGGATCTGTTGACGGCTATATTCTTGTAAGACTTTCAGCAATGCCAGACCGTGCTCCCGAACCTGTGTCAGCTGTCCCGTGGAAATGAGGGGCCGGCCGCAGCAGCCGCCATCGACTGGAATCACCCGATAATTCAGATGTCTCAGCAGCCGGGTGGCGGCTATTCCAATCTCCGGTTCGTAGAAATTGACGAAGGTGTCCAGGAACAGGGCCACCGGTTGAGCGGTTGATTCCTCGCTTTCCGGGTTCTCTTGGAACCACCGGGTGAGCGTTTGACCCGCCAGGGGAGGCAGGCTTCGTCTCCGGTCAATCCCCGCCACTTTCTCCAGAATCCAACGCGAAAAGAGATTCCCGAACAGGAAGTTGCTCAGGATGGGAAAGCGGCTGGTCGATTCAGCGGTTGTCCGGATTTGGCCAAAGAGTTTCTTGGCCAGGGGAAGCCGGTGCTGTTTGAAGTATTGAGCCAGAAACTCGCTCTTCAGGCGGGCCATGTCCACACCTGAAGGGCACTCGGACTTACAGGCTTTGCATTCCAGACACAGGTCCAGGACCTCGTAAAGCCGGGTGCTGCCCAGTCCATCGGGGCCAAGCTCTCCCGCAATGGCCATGCGCAACGCGTTGGCGCGGCCTCGTGTGGAGTGCTCTTCATCTCGCGTAGCCATGTAGGAAGGACACATGGTCCCGGAGTTGGTCTTCCGGCAGTGACCGACGCCGCTACACAACTCAATAGCCCGGTCGAAGCCCTGTTCCTGTTTGAACTGAAAATGAGTGGCGGGGACCGAAGTGCGGTAGGAGGGATCAATGCGCAGATTTTCACCGATGTCCTGGGCATCGACAATCTTTCCAGGATTCATCAGGCCCAGGGGGTCAAAGGTTTGCTTGACCTCTTGAAAGGCTCGGTAGAGTTGGTCGCCAAAAAATTCGCGATTCTTGTAACTGCGCACCAGCCCGTCTCCGTGCTCGCCACTCCAGGAACCTCCGTACTCGCGGACCAGGTCAAAGGATTCCTGGGAAATGGCCCGCATGATGTCCAGGTCTTCCTGCTGTTTGAGATTCAGGATGGGGCGCAGGTGAATCACCCCCGCACTGGCATGGGCATAGAGGGCCAGGGGCCGGTCATGCTTTCGACAGGAGTCGAGAATCCGAGCGACATACTCACTGAGATGTTCCACCGGCACGCAGGCGTCTTCGATAAAAGGAAGAGGTTTTGCGTCCCCCTTCATTCCCAGCAAAACTCCCAGCGCATGTTTTCGAACACTCCATACCGTTTCTTTCGTCTCTTTGGTGGCGGCGTCGTAATAGGAATAGAGACCTTCTTGATGTTCCAGGCTGGCCTTCATTGCTGCCCAGCCGGTACTCGGAAGAACGTCTTCCGATCTCTTGGCTCAGAATGGCCTCTTTCGTGGCCGCGTCGTAATAGGAATAGAGACCTTTTTGATGCTCCAGGCTGGCCTTCATTTCTGCCCAGCCGGACTGAACCTCCTCCTGGGATTCTCCGCTGAACTCCACCATCAGGATGGCCTGCGGTGTGCCCTGGATAAACTGGGCACAAAGCGGGGCCACGGTTGGGTTGGAGCGAGCCAGTTCCAGGCCGTAGTGATCCAGGATCTCCACGGCGGAAGGCTTGTGGCCTAAGATCACCGGGACCGCATCGATGGCCTTAAGCAGATCGTCGAAATGAATCACCGACACCATGGTGTAGGTGGGCAGAGGCTCCAGTTTGATCTTGGCCTCCGTTACAAAGGCCAAGGTTCCCTCCGAGCCCACAATCAGTTTAGCCAGATTGAAGACGTCTTCCTGCAGCAAGGCATCGAGGTTGTAGCCTCCCACACGGCGCATGACCTTAGGGAAACGGCTGGTAATCTCTTCAGCGTTCTCTTCTAGAATCTTGCCAATCTTCCTGTAGATCTCCCCTTCTCGATCTTCCTGATCACACTTTTGCTGCAACTCCTGAGCGTTCAAGCGACGCAGCAGCAACCGTTCCCCGGTGGAGAGAATGACCGAGAGTTCCAGAACGTTGTCGACGGTCTTTCCGTAGCGGATGGAACGGACACCTGATGAGTTGTTGCCGATCATTCCTCCAATATTGGCTCGGCTGCTGGTCGCCGGGTCCGGGGCGAAGTGCAAATTATGGGATTTGAGAACTTCATTCAAGTTGTCCAGGACAATCCCGGGTTGCACTCGAGCCCAGTGCTCGGCCGGATTGATTTCCTCGATCTGGTTCAGATATTTGGAGCAGTCCACCACCAGGCCGGCCAGTACCGTTTGCCCTGCCAAGCTGGTGCCTCCTCCTCGTGGGAGGACGGGTACCCCGTAGCTGGCCGCGATTTGGATGGTTTCCAGGATCTCTTGCTCTGAGCGAGGAAGGATGACTCCCAGGGGCTTGATCTGATAAAGGCTGGCGTCTGTGCTGTAAATGAGCCGAGACATCTCATCAAACAGCACCTCCCCCTCGACTTTCGTGCGCAGCTCTTCTGCCAGGTGGAGACGCCGTGTCTCGTTTATCATGTGCCTATGCTACCGTAGAGCCGGATCAATAGCGAGAAAGGCCAAGCTGGCTTGCCCAGCCGTTTGACCGGAGTTGCCGTGCGCTCACTGCTATGACCGTTTTGAAAGACCCGATGGCCGTTTTTGCCTTCTGCGCTTTCACCTGCGCACTGGTCTTTTGGGTCTCGAGCCAAAGTTGGGCAGAGCGCTTTTTCAAGATCTTCCCCTCCATTATTTTGGTCTATTTTTTGCCCACCCTTGCCAGTACGTGGGGGCTGATACCATCCGATTCACCGACCTACGACTGGATGAGAGACTACTTGTTGCCCTTCAGCCTCTTTATCCTGATGATCACGACGGACGTCACCGCCATTTTGCGCATTGGACCCAGAGCGATTGCCATCATGCTGTTCGGAACTGCGGGAGTGGTGGTGGGTGGTCCCCTGGTGCTGCTGCTTTTGGGGCCTTGGCTGCCTCCTGAAGCCTGGAAAGGATTGGCGGCCCTTTCGGGAAGCTGGATTGGAGGAGGGGGGAAATTTTGCCGCCATCAAGGAATCGGTGGGTGCGCCGGACAGCATTATCGGTCCCATTATCATCGTGGACACGGTGATCGCTTACACCTGGATGGGGGTGCTGCTTTTTCTGGCCAACTACCAAGCCCGGATTGACCGCTGGAACAACGCGAGCTCGGCCGTTTTGGAGGATCTGAACCGACGCCTCAGGCAATTTCAGGAAGAGCAGCTCAGACCGATGACACTGGCGGATGTTTCGATGGTGCTGGCCATTGGTTTTGTGGGCGCGGTGCTCTGCCAACATTTATCGGCCTGGCTCTATGAGGTCACACAGCAGGCTTTGCTTCAGAGGGCGCCCGATGTCGCCTCCATTTTCTCCTCCTTTACCTGGCTGGTGATTCTGGTTTCGAGCCTGGGCATCTTGCTCTCCTTTACCCCTCTGCGGCGCATCGAGAGGGCGGGTGCTTCCAAGTTCGGATATGCCGCACTTTACCTGTTTCTCACCTCCATCGGGGCTCAGGCAGACCTGGCAGGCATTCTTGCTGCTCCCGTGTTGCTGCTGGCCGGGATCGTGTGGATGTTATGCCACGTGGCCTTCCTGGTGATCGGCGCTCGCTTGCTGAGAGCGCCCCTGTTTCTGGTTGCGGTGGGGAGTCAGGCCAACATTGGGGGTGCCGCCAGCGCGCCTATTGTGGCAGCTGCCTATTATGAATCGATGGCACCCGTAGGTCTGTTGATGGGAGTGCTGGGATATCTGCTGGGAAACTATGCGGGATTATTCTGTGCCTACCTGTTGCGGATAGTGGGGTGAGAAATCTTTAAACCTATAAGTACAAAAGGGTTAATCCGATTCCACGAGGGCCATCGAGCTTCTGACCCTGAGGGTCACCTGGGGTAACCTACAGGGTCAAACATGGCCTCCGTTTCCACCCGTTTGCAGCCTCCCCACAAAATCTGTAATACTTTTTATATCAGGTGGTTGGACGGAAAACTTGGGAGGGAACCGATGAAGTGGAACCACTCTTGCTAATAACACTGTCCAAGGGGACAACTAACAAAGATGAATAACCCAAAGAGGTTTTCCGATCAAGGTTTTTCACTGGTCGAACTGCTCATCGTTCTATTGATTATCGGGATTATTGCCCAAATGGCGATTCCTCACCTGATGCAGTCGAAACTAGCGGCCAATGAAGCCTCAGCCATCACTACGGTCCGGAGTGTCCTCAACGCCGAAACCCTCTATGTGACCACCCTCGGTTCGGGGAAGTATGCCACTATGGGAGGTCTGGTCAGCGGTATGCTGGTGGACACGGTGGTTGGATCATCAACCAAGGATGGCTATATTTTCGCCATATCTCTGGGCGCTGCCGATGCCAGCTTCGTCGTCGATGCTCGCCCAATGGGATTCAATGCTTCAGGCATTCGAAGCTTCTACACCGATGAGACGGCTGTGATCCGTTACACTACAGCCGATAGCGCCGCGACCGCCAGCAGCACACCCCTGGGCGAGTGATTTCGTTCCCCCCGTTCGCGCCTTCGTGACCTCGTCACGGAGTGACGACCTCACTGACATTTCAGGTCATCTCAGTAGCAAAGCCGGTCACATCGATTTGAATGGAATTCCACGGGGAAAACTTCTCAAAATATTAACTTCTGTTTTATCAATTACTTAAGCAGATTTCGTAAGGAGAATCGCTGTATTGGAACCCCTTTTGCATATCTGTTGAACAGGAGGTGGTTATGCAGCAAGACAGGCACGGGTTTTCCGTCATCGAACTTCTTATCGTCGCAGTGGTTGTGGTCACGGTCATTCGCGAAATTGTGATTCCCAGTTTCTTCTAATCGAAGATTGAGAAGTCACCTATCCCGACCCCCAGGCATTTCTTTCACGTAAAGGTCGCGCTTCGGGTAAGGAATCTCGATACCCGCTTTGGCCAGGGCCTTGTAGGTGAGAGTGTTCAGCAGGTCCTGAATCTGACCTCTCAACACCGGTTCCTTGATCCAATAGAGGAGCTCAAAGAGCAGGGCAGAGTCCCCAAACCCGCGGAAACGAACCCGCGGCTCCGGATCAAGAACAACACCGCCTTCCTTGGCCGCCTCCTGGGCCACCTCCAGTAAAATCTCTCTCACCAGGTCGACATCGGATCCGTAGGCGACACCCACGGGAATGCGATTGCGATATTTCACATAGGGTCCGCCGCTTTCGTTGATGATCTTGGAGTTCCCGATGGTGGCGTTGGGTATGGTGATTTCAACGTCATCACGAGTGAGTATCCGGGTGCTGCGAATCCCGATTTTTGTCACACTGACCCCGCTCGCCTCCGTCCAGCACGATAAAATCACCGATCTTATAGGGGGCGTCGGCCAGAATGAAGACTCCCGCAAAAAGATTGGCCAGGCTGTCCTTGGCCGCAAAACCAATGGCGATACCGATAATCCCGGCTGATGCCAGCCAGGCCGTGACATCCACATTCCAGGAAATGAGTACGAAGTAAAGGGCCCCACCAAATAGGATGATGCGGGCAGAGATGTCGAAGAGGGGTTTGGTGTCGGGCTGGACAAGGTGAAAACTTTTCGGCTGCCGAGTCATCCAGTCCAGAATAAGAAGGGTCATGCGAAGCCCTAAGACGAGCCAGACCAGGACGACAAGAGTTTTGATCAGGCCAAAACTAATGAAATCAAAGGGGGCGGGAAACTCGACCAGAGTGAGCGCAACCGCCAATCCGGCTGCCAGAACGGAGTAGTAGATCGGTTTGTGAATCATGGCCAGCATCTGGTCGTCGATCTCGCTGGAAGTCTTTTGGGTGAGCCGAGTGAGTCCCCGGGTGAGAATCCAGTCTGCCAGCTTGGCCAGTACCATGGAGACCAGCACGACGCCCAGCGCCCGGATGTAATGGTTGTTCCCCAGATCCAATAAAGTCTCTTCTATCGTTTCCATGGCCGTTTCTTACCCCCCCGTTACCCACGAATCATTTTATTCCCTGGTGAAACATTTGATATCCTATGGCCTCTTTTCCTACAGAAAGTGAGACGAAAAAAACTTATGGTATACAAAGTTATCATTTTAGGCTCTGGCTGCGCCGGTTCCAGTGCCGCGATTTATACGGCTCGGGCCGATCTGGAACCACTGGTCCTGGAAGGACATGAACCTGGAGGGCAGCTGTCCATCACCACCGATGTGGAAAACTATCCGGGTTTTCCCGAGGGTATCCAGGGTCCTGAACTGGTGGAGCGGATGAAACAACAGGCCCAGCGGTTTGGCGCAAACTACAAGATGGAAATAGCGAAGGAAGCCGATCTGAGCAAACGTCCCGTTTAAGATATCGACCGAGAAGGCCACCTATGAGACGGGAAAGCCTGATCGTGGCCTCGGGCGCCTCGGCCATACTGCTGGGGCTACCGTCAGAAAAGGAACTCATCGGGTACGGTGTATCGACTTGCGCGACCTGCGATGGATTCTTCTTTCGTGACAAGAAGATCATGGTGGTGGGTGGCGGAGACACGGCCATGGAGGAGTCTCTGTTTCTCACCAAGTTTGCAGAAAAGGTGACCGTCGTCCATCGGCGAGACGAACTGCGGGCTTCCAGGATCATGGCCGATCGGGCCCTCAACCATGAGAAGATCGAGTTCATCTGGGATTCGGTGCTGACCGACATCCTGGATCCCCAAAAGAAAAGCGTTGAGGCGGTGAAGCTAAAGAATGTGAAAAGCGGAGAGGAAACGACCCTCGATGTTCAGGGAGTGTTCATTGCCATCGGCCACAAGCCCAACACCGGGATTTTCGAAGGTCAACTGGAGTTGGATCAGGGCTACATCGTCATCCATGACGGCTCCAGGACCAATGTGGAGGGAGTTTTCGCGGCGGGAGATGTTCATGACCGCATCTATCAGCAGGCGGTGACTGCCGCCGGAGCGGGGTGTCAGGCAGCCATCGATGCGGAAAAGTTTCTCGACGAGCTGGAGCAGACGGACGGCACGGCCCAGGCTGGCGCTGAGGCGGGTGCCGCCCACCCCTAACGTATTACCTTCACGAGTAGAATCAAAAATCGAAGGAGTGGGTCAGCTTGATCACCAATGAGCGGTCCATTTCAGCGGGTGAGTTCGTGCGGTTGCGCGAATCATTGTAGACGATAAACAGATCATCGCCCGGCCGATAGATATAATTCAGCCGGAAGTTGATCCCGATCACATCGCGGTCGCTGTTGTACTGGATCGTAGTGCTGGTCAACCATTTTCGGCTCAAAGCCACATTGATGCTGCTGTTCACCTGGTGGAAGGTGACCAGTTCTTCTCCTTCGAACAGACCGATCTTGTTAATGGAATAGGCCACGTCAGCGGAAAAGCCACTGCTGAGCTTGAAGACCGGGTTGATCTGCCACTGGTGGCGGCGGCCACCTTCTCCGTAGTAACCCGGTTCATAGCGGTAACTGAAATTACCGCTCACCATGCGAGCCGGATTCAAGGAATAGTTGAAGGGGACGTACCACCAGCTGTAGCGCCCGGGTGGGACGATCAATCCTCCCGGAAGGCGGAGCGGGGCGGTGAGATTTTCGGTCGGTTGATGAGGTCCGATTCGAATCGAACTGCCGTTCTGAAAGAAGGTGTTAAAGCCGAAATGATGGATCCGTGTCTGAAGCTCCCCGGTGGCTACGACCTCGAAATCCTCCAGATGGTATGAAAAATTGAACTGACGAATGGTCTCACTGTTGGGGCGTGGGGAGAGCGCAAACCGTGCATCGAGCTTGCGGGTGCCGGGTCGTTCGATGAAGCCCAGGTCCGACTGGAAGTTTTCATCCAGATAGACATAGTTGAAACGGGTATCCAGTAGATCGTCCAGCCAACCCAGTGTGAAAGACCCTATCAATTCGTTTTCTGAAACACCATCGGTGAAAGACCTGCCAAACATTGCATTGACACTCAGATGCTGGTAGAAAATCAGGTTTTGATCAATTCCGACCACTCGATTGTAGTTCCCTCCTTCCGCCTGCCGGTTGGTGAAGAAAACTCCCATAGTAGAGCGTGACAAAAGGTCCCGTTTCAGGCGGAAGACGGTAAAGTTATCCCCCGGCCGGACCTCAAAGTCGTTGATTTGAGTATTAAAAAATCCAAAATCATCGGTTTGGGCGTTCAGGAAACCCACCGTGAATTTTTCTCCGACCCGGCCCGTTAACTTGACTCCGCCCAGCATGGGGATCTCTTCTCCATCATCGGAAAGGCCAATGCGGCGACTGTGGTACAGCTTGACCTGAGCACGGCGCTCTCCTCGAACGATGCCAAATTCGAAAATGCCGGCTCCTTCCAGAAAAAACTCTCTCTTCTCGGGAAAAAAGAGGGGCACCCGGTCAAAATTGATGATCTGGTCGTCGACCTCCGTTTCGGCAAAGTCGGTGTTGAGGGTGGCATCCAGAGTCAAACCCGAGGTGATCGGGAACTTGAGATCTTCCAGGCCCACATCACCCAGAAAAACGGTGTTTCGCTGTGCCGCCCCTTCGGTGTTGATCCTCCCTGTGATAAAGGGCTTGATCCGCAACCTCAAGCTTTTTTCCGTTCCCGTCAGGCCGCTCAGGTGTCCTGCCTGAGAGACCTCGTGAAAATCAAAATCCCTGCTGAAGTTGTTCCAATAGGTCAATTCGTTTTTGCGCCGGATGATCCGTTCGAAATCCACCCCAAAAGAAACCTCTCCTTCCGATGAAGAAGCGAAACGAATGGATTTGAATGGGATCTGGATTTCGGCAGACCAACCCTCCTCGTCGATGCTGGTTTCCACCTCCCACTTTTCATCCCAGCTGACATTGACGTCTATTCCCCCCCGGTAATCAGTGCATCGTATTGGGTGCCTCGGGGGTTGATGCGAAACAGGAAGGCGTTTCGGTGATCGTGAAAGGTGTCCAAAATGACGGCAAAGCTGTCGTCATTCCCAAAGCTGTCGTCACGTCGCAGCTCCGTTGCCCGAATGCCTTCGGGCTGGCTGTCAAAATTACGGATCCCGAAATAAAGGTTTTCTCCGTCGAAAAGCGCGCGAACTTCGGTTGCCTCGCTGGCTGGCATACCTTCGTTGGGATCCTCCTGGGTAAAGTCTCCAACCACTTGGGATCGGCTCCAGGCTTCCTCATCGAGTTTTCCGTCCAAGACCAGAGGCCCCTCCAATAGTGTGAGGTTCAGCCGATTTCGTCCGTGCTGCTGCTCCTGAGAACCATCCTGGCCCATCACTATCGGCTGCAGGAAGAGCAACAGGAGTAAATAAGTGCCTAGTTTTCTTCGGGTCTGCATCATGATTCGGTCTCTCGCACAGCTATGCTTCCTCGCTCTTGAGCCTAAACCCAACTTTTCGTTGTCCCCAGCTTAAAAAAACAGGTGTGTGGATGAAGCTCATTATTATTACAATCAGCAGCCCGTCGAGTAAAGAAGAATACAACAATCGCTGAGATTTGGGCTCTACGCTGAGTTCTTTCTTGATATCTTAAGGCAATGAAAGTTCCTTTGTCGATCTTAGCGAGCAGCATCGAGAAATTCGCGATGAGATCGATGCTGTCATAAGAGAAATTATCGACCAATCCCGCTTCGTGGGGGGGCCTCACGTCGAGACTTTTGAGCGCGATTTTGCTGCTTACTGTGGGACCCGCTATGCAGTTGCCTGCAAGAGCGGAACGGACGCACTGAAATTGGCCCTGATGGCCGTGGGTGTGGGCACGGGAGAAGAGGTCATCACGGTTCCTCATACCTTCATAGCAACCGTTGAGGCCATTACTTCAGTCGGTGCCCATCCCGTCTTTGTGGACATCGACAAAGCGACCTATCAGATGTCGCCCGATCGGGTGGCCGAATTTTTGGAAGGGGAATGTCGAGTCGAGAAAGATGGGCGAGTCGTGAACAAAAACTCGGATCGTCCCGTGGTTGCCCTCCTGCCCGTCCATCTTTATGGCCTCCCCTCCGATATGCAACCTCTTTTAGCCCTGGCCGACCGGTTTGGCCTCAAAGTGATTGAAGACGCCGCTCAGGCCCATGGTGCCAGTTACCAGCTTGACGGAGAAGAGAAGAGGACGGGCACTTTCGGACAGGTTGGGGCATTTAGTTTTTACCCGGGAAAGAACTTGGGAGCACTGGGAGAAGGTGGGGCCGTCGTTACCGACGAGGAGGATCGGGACCAGAGAATGCGACTTTGGCGGGATCACGGCCAAAGCGAAAAGTACGTTCATGTTTCAGCGGACGGATGGAACATGAGGCTGGATACCCTGCAGTGCGCCGTGCTGAGTTTAAAATTAAAAAGGCTGGATGAGTGGAATGGCAAGCGACGACAGGCGGCCCAATGGTACCGGGAACGGCTCCAGAACGATGATCGGATCGTCTTGCCGGTGGAGCCCAGTGGGCGAAAGCATGTCTATCATCTCTTTATCGTACGGGTCCCCAACAGGCACCAAGTGAGGGAAGAATTGTCCAAGCAGGGAATCGGCGTTGGGCTTCACTATCCGATTTCCCTTCATCTCCAGAAAGCCTACCAGCATTTGGGATATAAGCCGGGAGATCTGCCTGCATCCGAAGCGGTTGCCGAATCGATTCTCTCCCTTCCCATGTTTCCTCATCTCACCGAAGAGCAGGTCGATTATGTGTGCCGTACTTTAGTCGCTGCGCTTGGCTAGGGAGAGGTGGCCCGTGGGCTGAAGCCCACGGCTCAGACTGCTCTCGCTCCGGCAGAGCCGCAGGCTTTAGCCTGCGGGCCCGTGGCGGTGACCCCACTCCCCCACCAATCCATCAACTCATGTAAGATTGAATTGTGGAATTTAGCTACACTCCGGAGCAGGAGATTCTGCGAGAGACGATTCGCGACTTTGCTCTCAATGAAATTGCCCCCCACAGCCTGGAGTGGGATGAGAAGCAGCACTTTCCCCTCGATGTGTTCCAGAAGCTGGGCGAACTGGGCATGATGGGGGCGGTCGTCGACCCCCAATATGGGGGAGCCGGTCTGGGATACCCCGAATACGTTGTCGTTGTTGAAGAGCTGGCCCGTGTGGATGGTTCCATCGCTCTCTCGGTAGCCGCCCATAACTCCCTGTGTGCCAATCACATCAGTCTCCTGGGAAGCGAGGAGCAAAAGAAGAAGTACCTGACCCCGTTGGCCAACGGTAAGTCGCTCGGGGCCTGGGCGCTGACCGAACCGGGATCGGGCAGCGATGCAGCCAGTGCCCAAACTCGAGCCACCCGGAAAGATGGATGTTGGGTTCTTAATGGAGCCAAAAGTTTTTGCACTCACGGGAGTTTTGCCGATACTTATGTCATTCTGGCGGTCACCGACCGAAGCAAGGGGAAGCACGGGATCTCCAGTTTCATTGTGGAAAAGGGAACGCCCAGGTCTAACGCCCGGAAAGAAAGAGAACAAGTTGGGATGTCGGGCCAGTGATACGGCTTCCCTGGCCTTGGAAGAGTGTTGTGTGCCCGAGGAGAATTTGCTGGGAGAGGAAGGAGAGGGTTTCATCGATGCCCTCAAGGTTGTTGATGGCGGGACGCATCAGCATTGCCGCCATGTCTTTGGGCATCGCCCAGGGATCTTTGGACTGCAGTATCAAGTACTCGAAGGAGCGTCAGCAGTTTGGGCAGCCCATTTCCGATTTCCAGGCCATTCAGTGGAAATTGGCGGATATGGCGACTCGTATAGAGGCCGCTCGCTTGCTCACCTATCAGGCAGCCTGGATGAAACAGCAGCAGGAGACATCCGTTTTCAAATACTCTTCGATGGCAAAACTTTATGCCAGCGAGGTGGCCGTATGGGCGGCGGAGCAAGCCATTCAGATCCACGGAGGCTATGGGTATACCAAGGACTACCCGCCCGAGAAGTACTGGCGTGATGCCAAGCTCGGCACCATCGGAGAAGGGACGAGCGAAATTCAGCGTATGGTCATTGCCAGGGAAGTGCTCAAATAGGGTGACAGCAGAGTAGACGGAAGAATAGCCATTCCCAAAGAAGAGCTCTCAGAGCAAATCGAAAAAATACTTGAGGGTGATGTCCGTACTATTGCCCGCACCCTGACTCAGGTGGAGAACTCGCGGGATGGTCAGGTCACCGAACTCCTCAGGAAATTATTTCCCCGCACCGGCCAGGCCTTCGTGATCGGTGTCACCGGGAGTCCAGGTTCGGGGAAGAGCACCCTGGTGGACCAGTTAGCTCATCACTACAAGGATTCGGAGCCGAAGGTGGGTATCGTCCTGGTCGATCCGACTTCCCCCTTTTCCGGAGGTGCGATCCTGGGTGATCGCATCCGCATGCAGTCGCTTTTTACCGATCCCCGAGTGTTTATCCGGAGCATGGCCACCCGCGGAAAAATGGGGGGGCTTTCGGCGGCCGTGGATGAGGCATTGATGGTACTGGATGCAGCCGGCTATGGAACACTGATCGTGGAAACCGTAGGGGTGGGTCAGGATGAGGTCGATATCGTGAAGACCGCCCACATGACCTTGGTCGTTCTGGTACCCGGGATGGGGGATGATATCCAGACCATGAAGGCCGGTGTTATGGAGATTGGAGATATTTTCGTCATCAACAAGGCTGACCGCGATGGGGTCGCCACAACCGAGCGGGAGTTGGAGGCTCTGCTGTCTCTCTCTTCTCGCGAGGATGGCTGGGAACCGCCCACTGTCAAGACTGTCGCCACTCGAGGTGAGGGCATCGTGGAGCTGCTCGAAGGGATCGAAAGGTACCGCGCCCTGCTCGCTGAGCCTCAAGGTAGAAAACTAAGGGAAGTCCCCTGGTTTCGGCAACGGCTGGTGGAGAAGCTGCGAGATCATTTGACCCGTGACCTTTTGGAGCGTATCCCAGAGGAAGAACTGGACCGATATGCAGAAAAAATGATGACTCGGGAATTGGATCCTTATACCATCATGGATCTGTTGCTGAAGAATCTGGACCGTTAGCTCGGATTCAGATTTCAGGGACCGGAGGAAACGGATGATTAAAAGAATAGCCCACGTGGGCATCGCCACCCAATCCATAGCCGCTGCGGGAGAGTTTTACAACTATCTGGGTCTCGAGTTGAACAGGGTCGAAGTGGTCGAAGATCAAAAGGTGAAGGTGGCCATTCTGGAAGTGGGCGATTCGGCGATCGAATTGATCGAGGCGACTCAGGAGGACTCTCTGATTCAGCGTTTTGTGGACAAACGTGGCCCGGGGCTTCACCACATGACTCTTGAAGTTGATAATCTGGAGGAGCAGCTGGCCTTACTGAAAGAGAAAGGCATCAAGCTGATTGACGAGAAACCGAGGCAGGGCGCCGAGGGTGCTTTGATTGCATTCGTTCATCCCGACTCCACGGGAGGTGTTTTGATTGAGCTCTCTCAGCCTGCGCCCGAGGGGTTGTCATGAAATGGGGACAGTTTGAGTTGCATCTCATCTCGGATGGGAGTGTGTGGTTGGATGGAGGTGCAATGTTTGGAGTGGTCCCCAAGTCCCTATGGGAGAAAAAGACCTCTCCCGATGAGAAGAATCGAATTCGTCTGGGTTTGAACTGTCTTCTTATCCGGACGGCTGAGAAGACTCTGCTCATCGATACCGGCTGTGGTTTTAACTACACCGAGAAGGAGTTCGAGATTTACCGGATCGAGCACGAGACAGACATCCTGCAAGAATTGGAGAAAATCGACGTTTCTCCTGAGAAGATTGATTTCGTGATCAATACCCACTACCACTTTGATCACTGTGGAGGAAATACCCGTAGGGAGGGAGAGGAACTGGTTCCCAGCTTTCCCAATGCCACCTACCTGGTTTCCCGTCAGGAATATGAGGACGCCAATCACCCCAACGAGCGAACCGTGGCGACCTATATGCCCCATAACTGGAAGCCCTTGGAGGAGAGAGGATTGCTCCAAAAGGTGGATCAAGATCAGGAGATCGTGCCTGGTGTTACGCTGGTTTCGCCCCCTGGACACACGGCGGGTCATCAGTCGGTGAAAGTCGAGTCAGAGGGTAAGATTCTGTTTTACCTGGCCGATCTGTGCCCTACTTCGGCCCACATCGCCCTGCCCTGGATCATGGGCTTTGATCTCTTTCCCCTAACGACGCTGGAGGTTCGGAAGCGAATCTATGCTGATCGAGGCGACTGAAGAGGACTCTCTGATCCAGCGGTTTATTGACAAACGTGGCCCAGGGCTTCACCACATGACACTCGAAGTTGATAATCTGGAAGAGCAGTTGGCTTTTCTGAGGG